>Ga0080013_1000502_pt1 | contig 55575 bp, 54 predicted proteins | sample ETNvirenome_6_85_FD_69236 | JGI IMG/M metagenome (GOLD analysis project Ga0080013, IMG submission 69236) | Marine viral communities from the Pacific Ocean - ETNP_6_85 (SPADES assembly) (version 2) | ecosystem: Environmental > Aquatic > Marine > Oceanic | place: Pacific Ocean | collected 2013-06-19 | reverse complement strand
TCATTATAACTAGGTTGAGCTTTTCCACATTTACATTTTCTACTTTTAACATTTTCCATCGTATCTGTTTTACAATTAGCACAGCAAATAGCTTTGGTTTCACCAGGTTCATTATAAATAGGTATTTTTCCACATTTACATTTTCTACTTTTAACATTTTCCATCGTATCTGTTTTACAATTAGCACAGCAAATAGCTTTGGTTTCACCAGGTTCATTATAAATAGGTTGAGCTTTTCCACATTTACATTTTCTATGTATAACATTTTCCATCGTATCTGTTTTACAATTAGCACAGCAAATAGCTTTGGTTTCACCAGGTTCATTATAAATAGGTTGAGCTTTTCCACATTTACATTTTCTACTTTTAACATTTTCCATCGTATCTGTTTTACAATTAGCACAGCAAATAGCTTTGGTTTCACCAGGTTCATTATAACTAGGTCGAGCTTTTCCACATTTACATTTTCTATTTTTAACATCTTCCATCGTATCTGTTTTACAATTAGCACAGCAAATAGCTTTGGTTTCACCAGGTTCATTATAACTAGGTCGAGCTTTTCCACATTTACAAATAGCATATTGTGGTTTTCGATTATCTTTATGCTCCTTACATCTATCAGGATTACCATAAGTTAGAGCATAACTGGCTCTTTTCCTACAATTTTTGTATTGACATAATTTAGGCATTTTATGTATATGTATATCGTATATTCTTTAAGTTATTTATGTCCCTTGTTTTAAAAAATGGGGACATAAATAATATATCAGCATTTATATCAAGCAATATGATAATGATCGTAACTATTGTTCCAATTAGGTTGTAGAGTATTCTTATCTAACATATGAGTGCTCAATACAATTTGCTGGTCAAATGTTTTTACAACAAATTCTGGATTAGTCATAAACAATTTTTCATTAGATAATTTAGCGCGCCCAACATATACACTATCAAAATCCTTTGTCCACAATCCAGCGTGATCGTGCATTTTAACTATTCTCATTTCGTATGCTCTATTATAGGGGTTTTTTTCTATACGCGCTTTAAGTGTATCATTCATATCATCTCTATCGGTAGGATGATTTAAAAACGCTTTCATTTTACCCAAAAATAAAGCAAATCTGACAATACCACCTGCGTTGCCATGTTCTGGATCTTCAGTATTTATATATCGCCCATCATCATCTGTAATCAGTTCTCCATTGATATAACGCGGTTTATATGTTGAAGTCCAACCTGCATACCGAACAACTTTTCTAAAAGTTCCAAAATAATAATATGGACCCATCATAGCATTTAAACTAGATGCTTTTATTCCATATGATTTAACAAAAGGAACTAACTTATAATAAGTTCCATGAAACGCAACTGTAGGAATTTCAATAACCTTTCCAGTGCCATCAAATAAGTAATTTAATAAAGGATATTTTAGAAATAATGACGTTACAGAAGAATAAATTGGGAAGTTTAATACCTTTTTAAAATTGGTTATTTCTGAAATCAACGTCCACCACCAATTATTTTTTCGTGATAATTCTTCAACAATATTTTTAACAGCACCCACATTGTAAAAGATGTAAATATTCTTTTTATCTGATACATAACCATCGGAAACAATAGACTTCTTAAGTAAATCCTTGCTAAATTTATTAGCAAAATTCAATACTGATGTATCTCCTTTAAATTTCTTATACGGAAACATTAGCATATCACTGGTTGGTTCAGATGACTTAGGCCATTTATATAAAAAATATTCTAAAAAGGGAAATAATGCCGAATCGTTTATTCTATAAATACACAAGTGTATTTTTGTTTTACCAACAATTCCGTGTAATGTTTCAAAATCAGTATTTAAAACGTCAGTTAATTTATATGAATATACGTGTGATTTCTTCTCATATGATATTTTTTCTGCGCTTCTTAAAAGTTCGCTAGTATTTAAAAAATCGGGTGTCTTTTTTCGTGATGGTTTAACACTTATATATCTAGCTGGTGCTGTTCGCTTGAATGTAGTATAATGAGTTTTCTTAGGTTCTTTGACTAATTCTAAAGTATCTTTGATTTTTGAGGCAACTATAGGACGTGATGTTGCAGGACTTAATGTTTCCAATCTAATTTTTTTTTTAATTTTTTTAATTTTAGGACGTTTTTTATCTATTTTTTTAAGTTTAGTATCCATATATAATACATATCAATATTAATTTTTATTGCTTTCTTCTTATAGTTTCTTTAATTTTCTCATCTCGACTATTTAAAATAAAGTTTGTAACTTTTGTAACTTGTGAAGGGTCATCCTTATAAAACATAGACAGTGCTTTTAATAAATGTTTCTTACTTAATGACGTCTTAACCTTATTTTTAGAATATATAAGTTTACCTCCGTTTATATCAAAACAATCTATATCATTTGATTTCATAACATTAACCAATTGTTCGGTTAGTTCTTTTTTTCGCAATCTTCGTTCTTTAGAAGCTTTTTGCAATTCTTTTAATTCATTATCTATTTCAATCCATTCTTTAACGTTATGTATAAGCAATTCTTTGTCAACACTATTTTCATGTTCCATATTAAGTAATTGTATAAATATATAAATATATTTTAAACCATTATTCAAATATATATTTTTATAAAATTATGTAATACATACTCAAATATATAATTTTTCCTTTATATATTTGAAAACTATTTTCAGTTATTATTTGATAATAACAGTTTTATGTCTACCACATTTAGTATTATATTTTGCTTTTACTCCACATATTTCTCCTTTTCGTTTACCAGAATTAATAATAGAATCACATAAAATACAAGATTTTGATATTTTCAGTTTATTATTTCTATTCTGTAGAGTTTTAGTATGTTGAATACAATATTCTTGTAAACACGGTTTTTTACATTCTAAATTTTTTCTTTTACCAGTTTTAAATTTATATGAACATGTATTTTTCATCATAACCATAGATAAAGGATGATTAATATATAATATATTATCAAATCCATTCAACGGAGGTAAAATATAATCTTGGATATTTCTACAATAAGGACATTTCAATTGATGGCGTTTTAATTTTTGAATTTCTTTTATAGAAGGTTTGTATTTTTGCATAAATATTTCATTAAAAATATGCGTGTAATTAAAACTATGGTTACACATCAATGTAACTTTAGTATTATCTAATACTTCTCCGCTAATTAAACACTTATTATTTTCGATTGAACTATTTATTTGTTGAGTTTCTTGATTATCTTCACTGCAAATTGATTCAAATAATTTTTTAAAAAACGTTGATTGAATTACTTCATTAGTCATAACTTATTATGTGTAATATAAAATAATAGTTTATCTTTATATTATAATAATAATGACTAAACAATGGGGAACCCCTACTTGGTATTTTTTACATACATTGGCAGAAAAAATAAAAGAAGAGACTTATATAAAACATAGAGATACAATTATTAGTTTCATTAAAAATACATGTAACAATTTACCTTGTGGTTATTGTTCTGATCATGCCAAATTATATGTACGCAATTTAAATTCTAAAAATGTTTCAACTAAAGAACATCTTAAACAATTTCTGTTTGCTTTTCACAATGATGTTAATAAAAAAACAAATAGGGCTTATTTTTCAAATTATAATCGTTATCAAACAGCAAATTTATCGAAAATGTTTGAATACTTTAGATATTGGTACTGTCAATCTTCAGCATTATCTAAAAAATTTGCCGATTCAAGAAGAAGAAAAAGAATAGTTAAATCATTTGGAGATTATTTACTACAACATCAGGTAGATTTTATATGGGGGTAAATATTATATTTAGAAAGATAATATTTATAAATTTTTTATTAGTTTTCCATTTTTATATACAGAACATTTAAATGTTTGTTTAGAGGGTTTAGAACATGCAACATTATTACTGGATTTACTATTTATAAAATATAATAAATCGGGTTGTGTTTCTTTAATAATTGCATAATAACCAAATGATAATATTCCTCCAAGTAATAAACCTAAACCTGTTCCAAGAAAAGTAGTACAATGATTATATAAGCGTGACGATGTATCTATTCCTAGTAATACTAATATAAATATTAATAATGACCAATTAAAATTATTAGATGCTTGCATAGGAAAAAATAAATACAATAGACTAAAAGAAAGAAATACAGAAGATAATGATGGAACTACAAAATTAGCAGGCCACCAATTAAATACACTACAAGTAGCACTTCGGGGAAATGTTCCAGTTTGTTTAAAAGAATATTGAAACACTGTACCTAATACAATAGCAATTATAACTCCTGCAATGTATATTAAAGATTTTAATGGTTCGTTATTAAAAAACCCAATGGTTATTAACAAAAATGCTACTAAAAATGGTGTAATATAAGATACAAATGTGAATATATTTGTAAAACTCAATTCCATACCGACCATAATATATACATATTAATGAGATATAATTTTGTATATCTGATTAAATAAAAATACTCTAAATTCCAAATACAATTGAAAATACTTGTTGAATATTATCAACCGCGTGGAAAGTAATATCTTTAATAAGTTCTTGATGTTTACATTCTTTTGCAAATTTATCAAAATCCTTTTGATTTTCTGTTGGATATATAAACTCAGTAACACCAGCCCGTATTCCTCCTAATATCTTAATTTTCAAACCACCTATTGCTGTAATTTTATATTGAAGGTTAATTTCACCAGTCATAGCAATTGTGTTTTTAATTGGTAAATTATTCAATAAACTATATATTGTTGTTGTGATAGCCGCACCAGCAGATGGTCCATCTTTGGGAACCGCCCCTTCAGGACAATGAATATGTAATCCTTGCATATTAGTTGTTTTAAATGTTTTAAATAGTTTTTTTTGTTGCGCAATAGGTGTAAGTTTATAAGCCAATGTTTTAGCAACATTCATACTTTCTTTCATAACATCTCCTTGCATACCTGTTAATTTGAGTTCCAAAAAATTCGTGGTGGGAAATAATTCTGTTTGTATCGGTATAATTCCTCCTTTTCCGAGGGAATTTGCCCATAACCCATTCATTATACCTATTCGAGGTTCATTATGGATTTTTGTAATAGTAATTTCGTGATGGTCTGATAAATATTTTTGTTTAAGATCTTCTTTAGTTACAATTAAAGGAACTGTTAATATAGGTAATTCACTTTTAAGAATTTCTAGATTGATTTCGCTTATAATTTCAAATAATATTTCCTTTAATTTTCTAACACCAGATTCATAGGTATATTGTTCAATAATATATATTACAACTTCTCTGGGAAATTCAATAACATTTTCTAAGGCTACTTTTTTTAATAATTCCGGTAATATATAATTATAAGTAATTGTTATTTTTTCGTCCAAAGTTAAACTTTCAAATTTAATTCGATGTATTCTATCTAATAAAATACGATCTATTAAAGCAGGATCATTATACGAAAATATGATAAGTGCTTTAGATAAATCCAAACTTATACCATTAAAATATTTATCTTGAAAATCAGAGTTCTGTGTTTGATCAACAAGATGTGTTAAAATGCCTATAATCTCCTTTCCGTGTTCTGTTCTACTTACTTTATCTAATTCATCTATAAAAATTATAGGGTTCATACATTTACTATCCATTAATACATCAACTAATCTCCCCCACGTAGAACCAACATAAGTATAATTGTGCCCATCTAATATACTACCATTACTCGAACCACCTATTGGAATAAATCCAAATGGTCGTGGTACATTCTCTCCATCAAGTAAACATTTGGTCAGTCCCAGTTTAGCTAAACTTGTTTTTCCAACACCAGGAGGTCCTTCGAACCCAAAACAATACCCATTCAATTCACCATTCATCCATTGTCCTATGATTCGTTCAACATTTCGTTTAGCCTTATCATGACCATATACTGCTTTATTTAAAGTTTCATGTGTATTACTCATTGAAGTAGTCACATTATTCCATTTTGTTACTATCTGCTTTATATCATTTTCTATAAAACTAGTATCATTAATAGTATTGCCAAATTGTTTTCTAATATTAACAAGTAAAACATCATTATCCTTATTTTCATTTATAAATTGAATAATTTCTTTTCTCATAAAACTATTCTTTTTTCCAGAATATATTAACTTGTGTATTTTTAACTTAGAACTTTTAATAGCATTATTTATTTTGCAGATATTTTCTATCAATTGAGGTCGTTTTCCAGCTGTTAATATTTTAATTAATTCCGACATTGTTTGTTTATTAAATTTAACAATTACTTTATCCTGAATTTGTTTTAAATACATAGACATTTCTAAACTAGTATAAGTTGGTTGTATTGGTATATCTGTAAATGTATAAATGTTACTAATTTTTTTTATTAAATCAGAAAAATGTTGTGTACATTCTTTCATAATATTTAAAATGGGTTCATTCTTATAAATTCCAAAAGGTATTTTAAGTAATCCTTCTAAATATTGTCTAGCTTTAGAACCTGAATCCTCTGATTTTGCTTTAACCTCCTTTAATTTTATCATAGCCTTTTCTTTAACAACAGTATCTGCTTTTAATAAACATATTTGCTGTTCTAATGGAATATTATTATTACTATAATTAGACAGATTTTTAGTGTACATAATAGTATTTTTCATAGCAGATCGAAACAATTTTTTAGAAGACCAAGGTAAACTATCAAATAAAAGAGTTTGCTCAAATGAATCGATATTTCCATTATTATCATTAGAAAGTAAATCATATAATAAATAGGCCAAATATTGATATTCGGGTTGCCCCTTTTTTAATAATAATAAAATAAGAGTTTTTCTTTGACCATACAATTCACTCCCAATAAATTCTTTAACAACCTGTGATACTGGTTTATGTTTTATTAATTTAGCCTGATTTTGATAACCAACATATCTATTTACTAATTCGTCACTATTGTATATTAATAATTCTTTTAATGTTAAAGCATTTACAAATTCCTCGAATTCTTCAGTTTCTTCATTTATTGAAGAGGGTTTATTATTTATTAGGTTATTTTGTTGAATTGTTACAAAATCATGTTCAAAACATTCTAATAACACATCTTCAACTATACCACATAAAATCATTGTTTTTTTCTCTTCAGGATTATGAAAAGATATTTTTATACCATATACTTTGGTTTGAAAATTTTTACTAGTTCGCGCTAAATCAAAACAATCTAATGTTCTAGATGTTTCGACTATTGTAAAATCTTCAACTATTCTATTTTTAGTAATATGTTTTTTAGTCAAAATTCGATTTGTATTTTTCCATGGTATAATTTTAAAATTAATTGGTCTAACGTATTTTGTAATAATATCATACGTAGACTTATCAATATTAACATCATGATCAATATTACGTATATATTCACTACCAAAACAAATGGTTAATACATCAACTACATCCATCGTTCCATATGTTTTAAATACTGTAAATATATCATTGTTTATTATTTGTAATTTAGATGCTATATCCTCTTTATCAATATCTTTAATAGATACACATAATTTATTTATATTAACAATATTTTTATAAATATCCTCAAGACATTTAATACCTATGTTCAGTTCACTTGCACCAAAAATATCCAATGTTTTATATCTGTTTATAGATATGATGGTTTTTTGTATAATACTTTTAAAAAAAGTAAGTTTAGCAGTGCACGTCTGGACAAATCTTTGGGTTGTTTTACATTTACTAATATTTTTCATTTATTATATAGTATTTCTAAAGATTTTATTATTTAATACGAATATATATATATATTTATTGTATATTCGTATTTTCGTATATCACTATTTTAATAATATACAAATTATACTTAAATAGTGTGGAATAATATTATACATACATACACAAACTTATGGGAATACCAAGTTATTTTTCATATATAATCAAAAAACACGGAAAAATTGTAAAAGTGCTAAATCAAAGTAAACTTGTTCATAATTTATACTTGGATAGCAACTCTATTATATATGATTCTTTGAGAAAAATGAATAAAAAAAATACAGAAACAACGCTACATTTTGAAAGGCGGTTGTATAATAATATTTGTTTGAAAATAGAAGAATATATTTCTATTGTAAATCCGTTAAAAACAGTATTTATTGCATTTGATGGGGTAGCACCAGTAGCTAAACTGGAACAACAGCGAACCCGTCGATATAAATCGCATTTTATTAGAAATGTTGAACGAGAAATTAAAAAAAGTGATACAAAACTAACATCTGACCCATCTATAGACATCTGGGATCAAACTGCTATTACTCCTGGAACCACCTTTATGAAAAATCTGGATATATATGTAGAACAACATTTTGAAGCATTTCGTCAAACGCCCAATTGTTGTTTTAATAAAGTAATTGTATCTGGAAGCCAACACGTTGGAGAAGGAGAACATAAAATTTTTAATTTCATTCGTCAAAATAAACAATATCACTCAAATACTACATCATTTATATATGGATTGGATGCTGATTTAATTATGTTATGCTTAAATCATCTCCACATTTCAAAGAAACTATTTTTATTCCGCGAAGCACCTGAATATGTTAAAAATTTGAATGATGAATTAGAACCCGATGAAATATGCTATTTGGATATTTTGGAATTGTCATCAGCTATAATTGGCGAAATGTCTGACCACAAAAATTTTCCAGATGTGATTAAAACGCGTAAAATTTACGATTATATATTTATTTCATTTATGATGGGAAATGATTTTATGCCACATTTCCCTGCATTGAATATTAGAACTACCGGAATATCTATATTATTGGATACTTATAAAAGTATAATCAAACCGAATATGTGCTTATATGATGGTGTAAAAATATATTGGAGGAATTTTAAATTATTGATACGCGAATTGGCTAAAAATGAAGAATTGAATTTGAAGAGAGAATACAAAACACGTGATAACTGGGAAAAACGACGTTGTCCAGATAAAACAATGGAGGATAAAATGAATAAATTTACAAACATTCCTACAAAAAATCGCGATATTGAAAAATATATAGATCCTTATTCGTATGGATGGCAACACAGATATTACGAGCGATTGTTTAAGATGGATATTACAAATGAATACAAGAAAAAAATATGCACGAATTACTTGGAAGGATTAGAATGGACTATGAAATATTACACCTCTGGTTGTATTAATTATCGTTGGTTGTATAAATACCATTATCCTCCATTATTGAATGATTTAGTACGATACATTCCTGAATTTGATACGGAAATGATTGATGAAAATATGTGTTCGGTATCGGCTCTTACACAATTATGTTATGTTTTACCAAAACCATCATTAGGATTATTACCAAATCATGTTCAAACAATGCTTGAGAGAAAATATGGAGGCAATTATAGAACAGATTATCAGTTTATATGGTCTTTTTGTAAATATTTTTGGGAGTCGCATGTAGATATGCCTTCGGTTGATATTGATGAATTAGAAGAATTTGTTAATTCAGTAAAAAAATAATAGTTTTGTTTTATACAAAGGGTCAATACTATATAGAATTATAGATAACATAACTTAATACATAACAATATTATACATTTTATTCTTTATTTGAAATATTATCTACATAGGTTTTTCCATCATAACCTATTAAATGTTGTTTAAAAACGGGATGTGATGACAATTCCCCCAATAGAGATAAGTCTTTCATAATAATTTCTTCACTTGGATTTTCAATATTAAAACACTCTAATGTTTCTGGAAAATCATTTATCTTAAATTGATAGGCCAATAATTTCATAGTATAATATTTCTTTCTCAGATTATATATCATTGTAGTATTGCTTTATAGAGTATTGCTTTAAAAATTATATTATTAATAGTAATAATATAATGTGTGTTACGTAATAAAATAAAAAACTTTTATAAATCAATTTTTTTATTGATAAACATTATATAATTTGGGCATATCGTGATGGATGCATAGCAACCATTAACAATTCGTATCGGACTTTTTCCATAAAATGTGTTTTGTGGGTTTGTTTATATTCATCAAATATCTTATTATATATCTGTGTATGCTGTTTTGAAAATCTATTATAAGAAATACCATGCCAATCCCAAGGTTTTTCTGGGGTTGCTTCAATAATATCCCAAGTTATAGTTGGATTACGAGAAATACTCCACCAATTCCAAGGTTTTTCTGGGTTTGCTTCAATAATATCCCAAGTTATATTTTGATTACGAGAAATACCTTCCCAATTCCAAGGTTTTTCTGGGTTTGCTTCAATAATATCCCAAGTTATATTTTTATTACAAGAAATACATTCCCAATCCCAAGGTTTTTCTGGGTTTGCTTCAATAAAATCCCAAGTTATATTTTGATTACGAGAAATACATTCCCAATCCCAAGGTTTTTCTGGGTTTGCTTCAATAACATCCAAGTTTATGTTTGGATTATAAGAAATACAATCCCAATCCCAAGGTTTTTCTGGGTTTGCTTCAATAATATCCCAAGTTATATTTTGATTACAAGAAATACATTCCCAATCCCAAGGTTTTTCTGGGTTTGCTTCAATAACATCCCACGTTATATTTGGGTTACAATAAATACCTTTCCAATTCCAAGGTTTTTCTGGGTTTGCTTCAATAATATCCCACGTTATATTTTGATTACAAGAAATACAATCCCAATTCCAAGGTTTATCAGGGTTTGCTTCAATAACATCCCACGTTATATTTGGATTATAAGAAATACAATACCAACTCCAAGGTTTATCAGGGGTTGCTTCAATAATATCCATAGTTATATTTGGATTACGAGAAATACTATACCAATCCCAAGGTTTTTCTGGGTTTGCTTCAATAATATCCATATTTATATTTGGATTACGAGAAATACTATACCAATCCCAAGGTTTTTCTGGGTTTGCTTCAATAATATTCATAGTTATATTTGGATTACGAGAAATACATTTCCAATCCCAAGGTTTATCAGGGTTTGCTTCAATAATATCCCAAGTTATATTTGGATTATAAGAAATACTATACCAATCCCAAGGTTTATCTGGGTTTTCGTTTATAAATTTTATAAACTTTCCACTCATAATTTGTTTGGTTTTTCGTTCAATCACTTTATCCATTATTTGATTTATACAATTAAAATAAAAAACTTTTATAAATCAATTTTTTATTGATAAACATTATATAATTTGGGCATATCGTGATGGATGCATAGCAACCATTAACAATTCGTATCGGACTTTTTCCATAAAATGTGTTTTGTGGTTTTGTTTATATTCATCAAATATCTTATTATATATCTGTGTATGCTGTTTTGAAAATTCATGTTGTGTTATCAAGCACCAATTCCAAGGTTTATCTGGGTTTGCTTCAATAATATCAATCGTTATATTTGGATTTGATGAAAAAGTATACCAGTCCCAAGGTTTATCTGGATTATCTTTAATAATATCCCACGTTATATTTGGATTGGACGAAATACCTTTCCAACTCCAAGGTTTTTCTGGGTTTGCTTCAATAATATCCATAGTTATATTTGGATTACGAGAAATACAATACCAATCCCAAGGTTTTTCTGGGTTTGCTTCAATAATATCCCACGTTATATTTGTATTAAGCGATATCCAATTCCAATCAAAATCCCATTGTTTATTATAATTTGCTTCAATAAAATCCCAGGTTAAATTTGGATTACGCGAAAAGGCATTCCAATTCCAAGGTTTATCTGGATTATCTCTAATAATATCCCAAGTTAAATTTTCATTATATGAAAGAGCTTTCCAATTCCAATATTCATTTATATTATTTTTGATAATATTAACATCTATGTTTTCATTATATGATAATTCTCTCCAGTTCCAAGGTTTATCTGGATTATCACGTATAAATTCCCACGTTATATTTTGATTACCTGATATATAATTCCATTCCCAAGGTTTATCTGGATTATCTCTAATAATATCCATATCTATATTAGGGTGGATTGATATATCATCCCAGTTCCAAGGTTTATCTGGATTATCACGTATAAATTCCCAATGTAAGTTTGGGTTACAGCACATTTCGGTCCAATCCCAAGGTTTATCTGGATTATCACGTACATTTTCCATTGTTATGTTAGCATTACTTGAAATATATGCCCAGTCCCAAGGTTTATCTGGATTATCATTAATTAAATCCATAGTTATATTTGGATTACTAGAAATATAATCCCAATGCATTATATTCATACTTAAATTCAAAATAAAATCCCATGTTATATATTTATGAGTAAAAATTGCTGTCCAAACCAAAGATTTATCTAAATTCTCATTAATTAATTTTATAAACTTTTCACTCATAATTTGTGTTGTTTTCCGGTCAATCACTTTATCCATTATTTATATCACTTATATTATAAAGAATTTTTATAAATCAATTTTACTTTTCAAAATACTCTGTAGTTGGAATAAGACAAATATAGATTTTTACATCAAAATATTACCTCTATTGTTTCTCTCTACAAAACATTCTCTAGAGAGAAACAACCATCCAAATATAAACATATCATAAAAGATATTAAATATTTGTAACTAATATAAATCATAATGTCTAATACAGAAATGTCTAATACAGAAATGTCTAATACAGAAATGTCTAATACAGAAATGTCTAATACAGAAATGTCTAATACAGAAATGTCTAATACAGAAATGTCTAATTGTATAGAATGTCCAGAAACAAGAGAAGAATTTAAACAATTGGTAAAACAAAACGCAAGCAAAGTCGTAATAGTAAAAGGAAGTGCTACGTGGTGTGGTCCTTGTAGGCGCAGTGCACCATTTTTCAACGAATGCTTTAACAATTTAAATAAAAGTAAATTATTAATTAGTCTTGATGTTGACGAACAATCAAATGTCGCTGCTTATTTAAAAATTCGATCAATACCCATGCACATTGCTTATATTAGTGGAGAGAAGCAATATATAAATTCCAATAGTAGTGAAGAAAGTATAGCACATTTTTTCAAGCAATGTGAACAGTAAGCAATATTTGTGTAATATTACAATAAAGATTTATCCCATATGTATGTATATGGAACAACTAGATTTGAATATAGATAATTATGATTTACAAGATATTTTGGATTTATTCAAACTTGATATAAATTTCAATAAATCAGATTTAAAAGGAGCATATAAAATAACAGTACAAACACATCCAGATAAATCACGATTAGATAAAAAATATTTCCTTTTTTTTTTAAAGGCATTTAAAATACTTAAAAATATATATGATGTTACACATAAAGAGGATACGTGCACGCATTCACAAAATCGAGGAGAAATATATTATATAAATGAAAATAAAACAAATAAATTATTGGCCGACAAAATTAAAGATACTCCAAATTTTCATAAATGGTTTAATGAAACATTTGAAAAGGTTAAAATACAAGATGAGGAAGTAGATAATGGATATAATGAGTGGTTTACTTCTACAGAAAATATGAATAGTGATGATATAGCATCTCCTGCAGATATGGCATCTGCATTTGAAAAAAAGAAACGAGAAACAAAAGCATTAATAGTTCATACAGGTGTCCAGGATATAATATCTAGTTCCTCAGGATATAATTTGGTTCGTGAAGCACCCATAAATTACAGTTCAGATATATTTAGTAATCTTAAATATGAAGATTTAAAAAAAGCGCACACAGAAACAGTTGTTCCCGTAAATGACGATGATTTCCACAATAGAAAACACTTTAGAAATACTGATGAATTAATACGGCATAGACATCAAAATTCAAAAATGCTTAGTGAGGGCGAAACCCAACAAATATATCAACAACAACAGCAAAATAAACAAAAATCCAATGTCAATAGAGCATATAAATTAACAAAGCAATATGATGAAATTAAAAAGGCAAACAAAACGTGGTGGGGATCTTTACAATTATTAACAAATAAATAAATATTCATCACATAATAAACACGCAATAAAAATAATATATGAAGTTATTATTTTTATAGAAATAAAATAGTAAGGTATTATATATAATGTTAAAATATTTAACAGTGTTTGTAGTTTTAACCATAGTTGGAATATTTTATGATAAATATAAATTAAAAAACCAAAAACAAGATAATCTTAAAAACTATGATATTGTTAGAAGGTATTTATTAAATGAAACAGCATTTACTGGTGGAAAACCAATAATATGGGTTCATATTGATTATGAAATAAATTCTAGGAATTGGTTAAGTTTTGGTTCTAGAAATAGTAAACAATTAAACCAACCATATTTATATGTTACAATACAAAGTATAATAAACCAGTGTGGAAATGATTTTAATGTATGTTTAATTGACGATGACTCATTTACCAAATTACTTCCCGGATGGAATATCAATATCCCACAATTAGCTAATCCAGTTAAAACACATATGAGATCCCTTGCATTATCGAAAATTCTATATTATTATGGTGGCGTTTTAGTTCCAAATTCATATGTAGCTCTTGAAAATCTTCAAACAATATATGATATTGGAATGAAAAACAAATCTTGTTTTGTTGTAGAAACTATAGATAGAGGAAATACAGCAACATATGTAGAATGTTTTCCAAATCATAAATTTATAGGATGTTCAAAACAATGTAAAATAATGAAACAATTTATGTTATATCTTGAACATTTGAATTCTACGGATTATACAAATGAAGCAGATTTTTTAGGACAAGCGAATAGATGGTGTTATGAACAAGTATTGTCCAACAAAATGAATATGATTGATGGTAAATTAATTGGATGTAAAACAGAGAATAATAAACCAATTTACATAGATAATTTGCTACAATCATCATATATTGATTTTGATAAAAATTTACAAGGTATATACATTCCAAGTAATGAAATATTACGCCGAATAAAATATCAATGGTTTGCAAGATTATCCCCAGAACAATTATATAACGCAAATATCATATTATCTAAATACTTATTACTAACAAATGAAATTTAGGAATTTCTGGGTGAAGAATTACTACTAGAACAAACGCTAGAACAAGCGCTAGAACAAGCGCTAACATTACACGAAATTGTATATGGTTTATTAATTGTAATATAATATTCAATTTCATATGTTGAATTAGAATATATAATTTTACTTATAATATGAATATTTAAGTGTTTACATAATTGTCTAATAATGGTAGTAAAATTAGAATATGTTATTGGAATTCTATTTACATAATACTGTTTTGAGGAATAATAGAATGATTTAATACTATGTATGAATGACGGTAATACTTTTAATAATATAAGTTTTTTATATACAGATTTATTTAATATATAATTTTTTTGTACATCATTATAATAAAAATATGTGTGTATTATTTCCGTTAATAATTTTTTTGGAACATTATGTTTAAACAATTGTGACATAAACTGATATATATATATATATATATATTTCTTATTGGTATCATATATATTTCTTATTGGTATCATATATATTTCTTATTGGTATCATATATTACACATTAAATCATGAGTAAATAACAATAACTCTAGATTATTTTCATGAATAGTTTGAAATATAGTAATATATTTACAAATATATGGTAAAATTTTAAATTTTATATCATCTGTTAATAAATTTGTTATTTTAACAAAAGTAAAATAATTTTCGAGTATATCTATAACAGAATATCCTAAATCATATAATGAACTAAATTCTTTATATGCTAACGATAAGTTTTGCTCTACATACCAATAATGAGTATATAATTTTAAATTATCAAAACAAATATTAGTACATACATTTTGTAATAAATCAAGTGTTATATTAGATTCTAAAATTTTTAATTTTTCAAGATTATTTAATAGATGTTTAACTGAATTATCAGATATATTAATTAAAAATGTATTACATTCCTTGGAAAATATTAAATGCTCTTTTTTTTTTACTAATAATAAAACGTGCAACAATTGTAAATTAGATAATGATGGTAATTTTAATATATGTACACGAGATTGGATACTATCCAATACTTTTTGAATATTAGAACAAGATGAAATAAAATTAACATTATTGCTATATTTATTAATACAACTGCGCATAATTTGTTGCATTTGTTCATTTACATTATCAATATCATCAAATACGATTGTTTTTTTTTTTAAAAAAGTATTATTTGTTTGACAAAATGTAATAATATTTTGTCTAAATTTATGTATTCCTTGCTCATTCAAATTATTTATATATAATACATCATCTTTAACATTTTGATTTTCATAATATTCATTAATTATACATTGTATAAGTGTAGTTTTACCTGTTCCATTTGATCCAATTAATAACATATTGAGAGTTTCCATATGTATTAATCCATGAACAATTTGTTTAATATTATCAGATATAAACATATCATCAAGTTTTGTTGGCTGATATTTTTGTAAAAACACCATATATTAATAATTATTATGTATAATATATTTAAGTTTTTGTATTATAATATATGTATAAATGTCATTATACGAAATACTAGGAGTTAATAAAACCGCATCTTTTGATGAAATTAAAAAGGCATATAGGAAATTGTCATTACAACATCATCCAGATAAACGAACGGGAAATGAAGAAAAATTTAAAGAAATAAATGAAGCATATCAAGTATTAAGTGATGAATCTACAAGAAAACAATATGATATAAAACAACAATTTGGTGGAAATATGCCTGGAATGGCAAGTATGCCTGGAGTTCCTCCTGAAATAATTAAAATGATGTTTGGTGGTAATTCTCCCTTTAACTTTAACGTATCTTCAAATCAAAGAGGCGGGTTTCCAGGAAACGTAAGAATATTTCAAAATGGAGTTCCATTTCATAGAACTACTTCGTTTCAGCGTCCTGCTCCAATAGTCAAAACTATAGAAATAACATTACTTCAAGCATATACTGGATATAATAGTCCTTTAGAAATTGAACGTTGGATAATGGAACATAATATGAAACGGGTGGAAATAGAAACGCTATATGTAGATATTCCTGCTGGTATAGATACAAATGAAATTATTGTATTAAGACAAAAAGGAAATATTATTTCAGAGAAAAACAAAGGAGATATTAAGATATTTATAAAAGTGAATAACAATACTGAATTTATTAGAAAAGGATTAAACTTACATTATAATAAGCGAATAACTTTAAAAGAAGCATTATGTGGGTTTCAATTTATTATGAAATATATAAATAATAAATCATATAATATAGATAATACAAATGGTTCAATTATTACACCTAATTATAAAAAATTAATACCTGAATTAGGAATGAAACGAGGAGATAATAAGGGAAATTTAATTATAGAATTCGAAATAGTATATCCAGAAAAATTTACAGATGAACAACGCGAAAACCTATTAAAGATATTATAGTAAATTACATATAATAAGTATTAAATGGGTTCATGCTGTACAAAAGAAATAGATATATCACACGTAAAATACAAAGAAACTGCTATTTTCATTCCACCAATAACAAAAGCATATGTTATTAAAGTATATGATGGTGACACATTTACTATAGCAACTTCATTTCCTCATGATAAACAAATATACAGATTTTCTGTTCGTATAAGAGGAATTGATTGTCCAGAATTAAGAACAAAAAATAGTAATGAAAAATACGTAGCTCTTTTAGCAAAAAATTTTGTTACTTCACAAATATACAATAAATATGTCATATTACGTAATATTGCATATGATAAATATGGTAGATTATTAGCTGATATAATGATTAATAAGCACAATTTGGCAACAATGTTATTAAAGAAAAATATGGCAGTTTCATATGATGGTGGAACAAAAGTATGTCCTAAAAATTGGAAAACATACTATAATAAGGTAAATACATAATGATATATTATTATGTAATCATTCATACATATTTCTATAAAAAAAATTACACATATGAACATAATGTATTACTTAAAAAGTTATATAATACATTATGATATTCTACTTGTTTTAATATCACCGTCTACAACATATATTGAATTTTCAGTAATTATTATAAAATCTCCTTCAACCTTGTATATTTTAGATATAGGACTTGTATATTCATCTTCACTTTTAACTAATAATTTTTCACCACTTTCAGTTCGTATACCAATTAATGCTGACTTGTCCAAAGAATCTGTCCAATAATCAAACATTATAGGTTTATCTTCAATAATACCAATTTTTGCACAATGTTCCAATGTAATTTTATTTGGAACTCTATAAGAAGGTTGAGTTGTAATTTCTTCAGTCATAATTTATATAATTATATTATATATATCTTTAAATACTTATTTAAAGAAAAATATATAAAATAACTATATGTCATTAACAAATTTCAATTTACATACTACTGAAAATTATAACAAGTATTTAGATGAAGAAAACAACAATATATATATAAGTAAATATATAGAATTAATTCATCGGTTTTTATTACACAGTTCTGATAATATATTTATTCAAAATACAACATATCATAAATTTGTTATTCAACGTGGAATTGAAACAGTTCGAAATATATACAATATGTTATTATTATACACAAAAAATTTAGATTTAGTACATCATCATGTTCAAAAAGCATTTTGTTATTACGTTGAATTCATAGGTCAAATTGGAGATGAACATCATAGTTTTTTACAATTAAATTCCAAAGATGCGACATTATTCGTATATAAAAAGTCTATATTTGATATAAATCAAGATTATAGAAAAAAAATGGTATTAACAAATGATGAAAAAACAGTATTGATGTCTATTCATGATATAACATATAAATTTAATGAATGTATTATGCATATTATAATCAACAATGATGATTTAATTGATAATGGAAATATTAATAATCTTATTTTATTTACCATATCTAACATTACAAAAACAATGGCATATCTATTTGAAAATTCAAGTAATTTAGAACAATTGAAAGAAAGAATGGACATATTCAATATATGCATTCATACATTATATGAAAAAAGTATATCTTACACTAATATTTTTAATATTTTAAATATTGTATTTAAAAAATACAATAGTAATATACATTCTATACATCAAATGTCTAACAAAATACAAGGTGATGAGTTCTCCAATTTTGTAAATTTAACACCTTTACGTATAGCTAATTATATACTTATATGATATTATTAATCATCATACTTGATATCATTTAAAATATAAAGTCTTTTAATCTTACGTTTTGTTTTTTTCTTCTTTATTGATGCGTCAATTATTCCTTCATTTATGTCATAAAATTCTTTCTGAAAAATATGCTTTAGATAATTATATATTGTATATAAAACATATTCTTCACAATGTCCTACTATTAATACACTACCCGTTCTAAATATCATAAATGATACTTCAACACATTCTCCATTTCCATTACCAGAACCTCCTTTTCCACATTTTTTGGAACATTTACATATACCATCTTGTATTGAATGAGTTTTATTATAATAAAATTTAGATTGAATACCAGGATATGAACAAGGATCATACATAGTTATAAAATTATAATCTACTTTTAATTTTGATTGTAATTTATTGCGATTTATAAAATATCCACAATTAAAATTAGAATTTATTAATACGGTTTTAATTTTAGTTTTATTATATTCTAATTTGTTATCTATATATGGTTGGAGGGTTAGTATTAATCTATCTAATATTTTAAATAATAACACATCACTTCGTGCACCAGGAATTTCTATTTTACCTGTATTAAATACTTTTACGTGATATTCCTTAAACATATTATTATATTTTAAACGAAATATCAATGCAAAACAATTATAAAATGCACTTTTCTCCTTACATCTATATTTAATAAGATCCTTTTTATTTAATCCTATGCTTATTTTTTGAATATGTTTATATTTTATAATAGCTTTAGGATTTTCAATATGTTTTAATACTATGCTTGATTTTACCTTTTCTTTAGACAATATATTAGTTAAGTTAAGTGTTTCTTCCGGTGTTAAACTTGTAAATTTCATCTGTTTTTTTAACACACCTTCTTTTGGTATAGCATAATCCATTATTGGAATTTTCCAAAATATATCATCAAGATCAATACCTTGATTTATATAAGTTATCATAGTCTTTGTTGATATATAAATTTCACTACTTACAGGAATAGTAGTATTTATATCATTATTTATATCAGTATCGTTTATTATAGTTGCATCATATGTATCATTAATAAAGTTGCTCCATGCGTCATCGACGTTCATCATAGATGTTTCCATGTGTAGATAATATTATTGTTTATATTTCTTTAAGTTCATCTTATATCAATTATTTTCTGTATTATATTATATAATGAACGATACTTGTAATAAAATTATCAATAATCACATTAATATACCCAAACAAGGGCATATTTTTGAAATGGTAAATCCAGTAAATAAAAAACAAACTCATCCAATTAAGGAGTTTAGTTTAAAAGAAAATAATTTTAATCCTTCAAAAGGTTCACCTAATCTTTTTATGACAAAATTAGAGTTTAGAATGAATAATTATTTTAAAGAAGTTGCCTTAAATAATGATACTTTTAAATTATAAATAATATATTCAATTATATAATCTATGTTAATAAAATTTGAATGAAATATAAATTTCATAGCATCATAAAAAGCATCCACCATAGCATAATTTAATACTATATAATGACATAAATTAGTTATCAATATTTTTCGTTCAATATTATATTCAATGCTTATTTGACAAATATATGATTTAATAGATGAATTAGAATAATCTTGTTTAATTTTAGATATTATTTTATCATAAATATTGTTATTTATCAACTTAATAGTAGAAGTATTATGTTGATTTGCTTGTAAATAATTTATCATACTACGAATGTCTGATTTAAAATAGTATTGAATTGCCTCCAATATATCATAGGGCATATTTATTTTTTCTAACAATGTTATATTTTTCAAAAACATTAAAATTAAATGAGTAGGTAATTGATTAAATCTTAATTTTATGAATTCATCTTGTAAACATTTTTCAATTCGACTAATATAATTGCATATTAAGCAAAATGTAACATTTTGTTTATAATTACATATTAAATATTTTAACGCTTGTTGAGCGCTTTTAGTCATATAATCTACTTCATCTAATATTATAAATTTTGTCCCTACTCCAAATAAGTTTTTAGAATTTACGAATTGATTTATTTGATTTCGTATTGTATCAATTCCGCGTTCATCAGAAGCATTTAAATGAATAACCAAATCCTTTCCTTTTTCATCATTGGTTTTTTGATATTTTTTTATCAAATTTATTATTGTAGTAGTTTTACCTGTACCAGGTGGACCATAAAAAAGTAAATTTGCAAATCTTTTATGTTTTATAATATTTAATAGTATTTGTTTATTTGTATTATCAATTACTATTTCATCGAAATCATTTGGACGATATTTTTCAACCCACGGCACGTTTGCTGTATTCATTGTGAAATATATTATGGATATAACTTTATACTAATTATTTATGTTTTAAACATAAAAATAATTGATATACATATTATAATATGAATAATATAGTAACTTTGAATAATATGAATACTCATCAAGTATCAACCACCAATCATGTAGGATATTTAGAAGTTATAATGGGTCCTATGTTTTCTGGAAAAACAACTACTCTATTAGAATTAAACAAACAGTACCAGTATTCAAAAATGAATACTTGTATTATTAATTATAAAGAAGATACAAGATATGATGATACATTATTATCTACCCATGATCAACAACAAATCCCTTGTTTAAATTTATTAAAATTAAAAGACATAATTTCTTCAAGAAATATGGTAATATATAGAGTGTTTTTAATTAATGAAGGACAGTTCTTTCCTGATTTATATGAAGTAGTTAAAATTCTCGTTGAGAAACATAATAAAATAGTGCACGTATGTGGTTTAGATGGCGATTTTAAGAGAAATGCATTTGGACAATTATTACAACTAATTCCCATAGCAGATCAAGTTACAAAAAAATACGCTATATGTTCTGTATGTGAAAATGGTACTAGAGCATTATTCAGTAAACGACTAACAAATGAACAAAATGTGAAAGTCATTGGTAGTGACAATTATAAACCAGTATGTCGTAAGTGTTATTTGGAACATAAGTAATATATGAAGGACATACGTTATCTATTCAGGATGCAAATTCAGTATATAACTAATATTTTGTGGTTTGTATATTTACAATATATATTTAAACTATTTAAATTAATAATGTTTAGTATTAATCATAATTGTTAATGGAAGCTAAACCTATAAAAAAGAAACGAGGACGCAAAAGTAAAAAAGAACTTGCTTTAATTCAACAACAAATAGAACAAAAGGTACTAAAACCTAAAGTCCCTAAAAAACGAGGACGTAAACCAAAGGGTGGTAAATTAATTCCATCCAAAAATATAGCAAAACCAATATATAATATTTCAAAACAGAATATTATTCTTCATTTAAAATGTACCAATGAAGATCTTCAAGAAGATGATTCTTTTATTTCAACATTATCTTATGACCCATCAATTGAAAAAATAATGCCATTTAATAATGAAAATATGAATTTTACACAATCCGCCAAATATTTTAATATTGAAGTTACAAATAATTTAAATGCATTTAATGGTTCAACCGAACATTTTAACAATAAGATTATAAATAATAATACTACAACGTTGACAACGCAACCATTAGAATGTAATCATACTGAAAAATCTACGGTAAAACATGATAGTTCTTCTATGAAAATTATTTGGGATAAACTTAAAAAATTACAAATAAATCTGCATCATAATAATATTTCAAATAAAAACTCCTGCTGTTTTTGGTGTACATATCCATTTGACAATCCGCCAATTTTTATACCTAAACATAAAATTAATGATCATTACGAAGTATACGGATGCTTTTGCACACCAGAATGTGCTGTTGCTTATTTATGCAATGAAAATATTGATAGCTCAACTATGTGGGAAAGATATTCATTAATTAATTCTATTTATGCATCTGTATATAAATATACAAAAAATATAAAACCAGCACCAAACCAGTATCATTTATTAGAAAAATATTATGGAAACTTGACTATACAAGAATATAGAAAGTTGTTAAAAAATGATAATTTATTAATGGTTGTAAATAAACCATTAACACAAATCTTACCAGAATTATATGATGATAATAATGAATTTAATGTTATAAATAAATTTCTAAAAAATAATAAACCTTACAATAAAACAGCATCAAAATATAAATTATGTAGACATACTAATACTCCTTTAATTAATAGTTCCAAAATTTTTGAATAAAATATATATATTATTTTTATATATATATTGCGATTCAAGAAGATGCTAGATTAGCATTATCTAAAAATTTACGAATTTCCGTATAAATTTGTTGATTCATAGATTTATTACAAGCAACGTTTGATTTTTTATATACGGTGTTATTAGGTTTCATGTATTCATTTATAACAGCAATATAATTATTGTTATGCTTTATAAGTTTTATTTTAGCTTCAGCAGAAGTATAGGTCGTTTGTCTAATAATTATTTGTATTATGTCCTCATCAGACTTACATTTAATATGCTCATTATTTGACACATCAAGTGTGTTTTCCATTCTATTATACTACATATAAATATTTTACCAAATCATATTAAACGATTGGAATATATATATGTTATATGGAATTAGACCTTGAACCTATTCTTAAAGATATATCTAAAATAGTTTATACACATATAAATAAAAAATTTTATGATCATTTTAAAGAGTTTTGTGTGTATAAAAACACTATTGAAGAACTTAAAAAATTGCCTTTAATTAATAAAATAGAACTAGAGAAAAAACAATTACAACAAGAAAATTTACGTTTACAAAATATGTTAAATCATTTTTCAACTACTACTAATATAGACGCGTTACCTAATGAGTTGAATATTCACACATCATTATCTCCAAAGGATAATTCTTCATCACACGAAAATATTCATCTTAATATTATTGATAATATGGTTAATAATTCACACAATAAAGATTATGATAATAATTCTTTAACACATAATGCGAATGATATTAATTTAGACGATATAAAATCAAACTTAACAAATTTATCTTGTGATAATGATATTAAAACATATTATACACAAGTATGGTTTCCAGGTCAAAACCGCCATACAGATATTCCTACTAAATATAATTTATATACGAATGAAACTGAAGGATTGAATGATCTGGAATTTATTAAAAATGCTATTGGTAATGAAGGGAGTGTTGAATTAATATCATCTGTATCTAATAAAATTGTAAAGGGAATATATAATTGCTATGTAGAGGAAGAGGAAGAGGAAGAGGAAGATGTAGAGGATGAAGATGTAGAGGAAGAGGATGAAGATGTAGAGGATGAAGATGAAGAGGAAGAGGAAGAGGAAGAGGATGAAGATGTAGAGGAAGAGGATGAAGATGTAGAGGATGAAGATGAAGATGAAGATGTAGAGGAAGAGGATGAAGATGTAGAGGAAGAGGATGAGGATGAAGATGTAGAGGAAGATGCTGAGGAAGAAGAGGAAGAAGAGGATGAAGAGGAAGATGTAGAGGAAGATGCTGAGGAAGAAGAGGAAGAAGAGGAAGAAGAGGAAGAAGAGGAAGAAGAGGATGAAGAGGAAGATGCTGAGGAAGATGCTGAGGAAGAGGAAACAGATGCTGAAGATGCTGAAGATGCTGAAGATGAAGAAACAGATGCTGAAGATGCTGAAGATGAAGAAACAGAAGATGAAGAAACAGAAGATGAAGAAACAGAAGATGGAAAGGAAGAAGAGGAAGAAACAGAAGAGGAAGAAACAGAAGATGAAGAAACAGAAGATGAAGAAGAATTAGAAGTAAGTGAAATAACAATAGGAGGAACACTATATTATACTGATGATCCAAATAATGGTTCAGTATATGAATATTTAAATGATGGAGATATAGGTGATATAATCGGACAATTGCACAATAAACAATTATTTTTATGTTAATAATATATAAAGAATGGGATTACATAATTTATGTCCTCCAGCATTAATATATGTTATTTTTTCAGTAACACAGATAATAATTGATACTTTTAAAGGATTATATAACACTGCTTTTTTTAAAGTATGGGTAACTATAATATTTACTATATTATTAAATTTTTTATGTGAAAGTGGTTTAGGAATAATTTCATGGGTTATCGTATTTATTCCATTTATATTAATGACGTTAATTATTTCAATACTATTATTAGTATTTGGTCTTAATCCATCTACAGGACAAATTCAAATAATAAATCCAAATAGTGGTCCATCAAAACCTATCAAACCAGTTGATGTTCGTGCTGAATCAGCAAGACAAAATAATCAAGTTAACGCATATCCAGTTACATTAACATCTAAAAAAAAACCAGATTTATCTAAAACAGCAACAAGCATACCAGCAACTGATCCAAAAACAAGTCCATCAACCACTAATGTAAAAAAAGATATATCATCCGGATATGATGATGCCAAAACAAATATATCATCCGGATATAATGATGCCAAACAAGATATATCATCCGGATATAATGATGCCAAACAAGATATATCATCCGGATATGATGATATTAAAAAATTATTATAATAAATTATACTATTGTATAAAATATATAAAAATAATATTCATATATAATCATAATGTTTTTTTATGATTATATGTATTATAGTATTATGTCTGTATCTACGATAATAGTATTAGGTGTTGGAAGTTTTGTTGGATATTGTTACACTATTAATCCAAATAATGTAATATCAGAAATGAAATTTACAGCAATGGATATAGGATTATGGAGTATTAATAAATATCTTACTTTACAAGATTCTTATAATATATATATAAAGCCTTATCTGCATAATATGCTTTATTCTGATGATAAATTTAGATACATATATATTAAATATAATTGCAACCCTATTTATATAAATAATATTTTGGACACCACTATTATAAATAATTATAATCTATTATTTACAAAAATAGAAGATAATAACAATGAAGATAATAACAATGAATATTATAAACAATTATTTTCAATACCTAATTCAACATCATTATCAACATCATATAACATTATATATCCATTTATACAAATGGAATTAGAATATGAAGGAGTAAAATATGAATTACATAATGACATATCACTATATGGAATTGAAGGTAATATTTTCAATAAAACGTTTTTCATATATTTTATGAAAACATATCATAATAAAACTATTAATTCAATTGATAATTTTAATATACATTATATGGATAAAGATGTTAATATGGGAACATTTTCATGCAATGAATATATAAAAATAACATCCTCTGGATATAATATTTATAATGCTGATAACAATATAATTACCTAATGAAAATGATTTAAAAAATTGATAATTCATACTATTATAATGGATACTACAAATATAATGTCTAATTGTAGTCATTCAGCAGAAGTAGAAAACGTGTTTAATAATTTATATGGTAAATGGACTATGTACGCTCATTTACCACATGATACTGATTGGTCTGTAAATAGTTATAAAGTAATACAGGAAATTAAATATGTTGAAGAATCAATAGCATTATTTAAAATTATCCCTGATATTTTAGTTAAAAACTGTATGTTATTTTTAATGCGTGATACTATTAAACCTATATGGGAAGATCCACATAATCGTGATGGAGGGTGTTTTTCATTTAAAGTCAGCAATAAAAATGTTCCAAAAGCATGGAAACATCTTTGTTATAGTCTAATGGGTGAAACAATATCAACTGATATTTCTATTTTGAATAAAATAACAGGTGCATCTATTTCACCAAAAAAGAATTTTTGTATTATCAAAATTTGGTTATCAGATTGTAAAACACAAAATGTCAATAAATTAATTACTATTTCAGGATTAGACAATTATGGGGTATTATTTAAAAAAACCAAACCAGAATGGTAAATTATACATATAATTGTATTCAAATATGTGTATAAACTAAATATATTACATACTAGGTAACGGAGCTAGACATAATTTAATTTCTCCTAATGATGCTACGTTATATTTAACAACTAATGGTAAATCATTTTCTAACATAAGTTCAATAGAATTACATAAATTAGTACATTTAATAAAATATCCTAAATATTTTAATGGAAATTCTCCTTGAATTACCTTAGAGGAATCTTGTTTTTGTACATATTCCATATTACCATCACACTCAGACCGTCGTATTTGAACTTTAGCAAATGGACCAGATAAACTAAATATTAATTCATCACCTACCGTTTTAATTTCTAAACGATCAGATAAACTAGATAAATCACGTACAATTTTTTGAAAATCTGTAGAAGGAAGATTTATAATAGAAGAGAATTTAACATCAGGTACTTCTAATTCTTCATCATCTGGTTCTATTAATCGTAAATGTTGAATTTTACATTGTTTAATATTGCCATTTTCAAATTTTAATCCTAAAAAATTAATGATACCATCATTATAATGTGCCTTTTCTATATATATAGTTAATGTATCATCATTATCAATAGTATTTATTAATTTAAACAAATGAAACATATTTACCCCAATAACGATTTTAGGAAAACGACAAAAATAATGTTCAAAATTTTCGGCATTTAAAAATAAATGTGCTAAAATGGTATGAGATTTATCCATATTAATTATTCGTATACCATCTTGTTGAAAAGTAATATTTGTTTCTAACAATATATCTTTTAATGCTGTCATTAATGTTCTAAATGGAGCAATTTGAACGGTTTTTATTACTAACACACACGATTCTTGTTCTGCAATATTCATTTTATATATATACAAAGTTAATTCAATACTCTTTAAATACTTATGATGTAGAATTTAAACGCAAAAATATTAGAGATTATTTTTTATATATAACTAATAATAATGAATGATATTTCATTGAATCAACACTTATCAGAAACAATAAATACATTATTAATAAAATATAAAAATGATGAATATTTAACAGATAAAATAAATACTTATATATCAAATTTGGAAAATCATATATTATCTTTAAAAAAAGAGAAAGAACAACGTGATGATAGGAAAAATATATTGTCTTCATATAAAAAGGTTTTTATGGATCAGTTTTTAACAGAAAAAATATACTATTATATACCTGATTCAACCTTATTTATAACGTATGATAGTAAAAATTATACACAAATAAATGAAAATACTATTTGGTTAGAAATATTAACAATGGTTAAACAAAATAAAGTAATATTGCCTTGGAAACATAAAATAAGGATTGAATTAATTGCTAGTGTAAAAAAACAATTATTTATTCATTGTATACCTGAATCACATACGATACAATTAATTTTAAATATATTCTCTGGTATAATATCTACCAATAAAGATCATAGCAAATTCTTGCTAACAATCATAGGCGATTCTATTTTACGAAAAAGTACAAACAATACTTATTTAGTTGATAGTAAGATTAATACATTTGTAAACTCATTACAATTTCAAATAAATAAATTTATACGATGTAATTTTACAACTTCTTTAAAATATAAATATTATAATCATGATTATTCTACTACACGACTTATTTATTCTAAAGACCATGTTGATAAAGCATACTTATGGGAACATATCATAAAACATTATATATTTGATATTATAGCAGTATCGTGTCATTATTCTAATCGTTTTATAAATGCAGATAATTTCATTATTAATATTTGTAAAAATATTGATGTTCAAAATTATGTATTATTTCTTAAAAATAATACTAAAGAAACAATAGTAGCTGCGTTTTCAAGAAAAATGTTGCAAAAATGTGGTTCTCTCCATATAACATATAATGAAGCATTTTATTTATGGAAAACATATTTGAAATCTCTTGAAATGCCTCCTATATTATTTTCAAAAGAGCTGTTTCATCATTTAGGTAACATATTTCAATCATCAAATGAACAATTTATGGGGGTTACTAGTCCTAAATTACATTATGTAAAGGTTTTTAAACAATTTATGGCGGAAGTTATTATTATCAATGATATAACTGATACAAATGAAATTATAAGTACAAATAATAGTGTATATGTATATAATACTCCAATAAATTGCAACATTAATACATATGATAAAACTAATATAACATTAGATAGTTTTGAATTGAGTGAATTACTACAACTATATTCTTACTGGTGTGATAAAAATAAAGTAACTACATCTATTACCGAAGAAATGATATTATCGCTATTAAAACATTTTTATACTTCAATTGTAATAAAACAAAATAAATACATTTTAGGATGTAAATCAACTATGTGGAACAAAGAACAGGACATATCTAATTTTTTTACATCAACTACATATAATTTGAATTTTCAAGTATCATATAATAATGATTTATATCAACTATACTGCAATTATATTAAAAATAATAAAATAAATTTTACAACTAGTAAATCATATTTTAAATCATATTTTAAGATATATAGAGAACAAAATACTTAAAGGAATATAATTATATAATAATTGGGATAAATAGTATTAATGTTCGGTACCTGTTTAATTCTACGTTCGATAACCATAACGTTTCTTCTGTAGTGTAGCGATTTAGCATCTTGCCCTGTCACGGCAATAACCCGGGTTCAAATCCCGGCAGGGGGGAACACTTTTTGTATAAAACGTGCCTTTATAGCATAGGGGTAATGCGTCTGTCTTGTAAACAGAAGATCCTAGGTTCAATTCCTAGTGGAGGCAAATATTCTTGAATACATTATAGTTATTCAATAATGTACTTAAAATTAAATACTTAAAAATAATTCAGTATATAATACTAGGAATACATAGTATTAATGAATTAATTCCTAAACAAAGCCTTTATAGCATAGTGGTACTGCGTCTGTTTAGTAAACAGGAGATCCTAGGTTCAATTCCTAGTGAAGGCAAATATTATTAAATAATGTTATTTAATAATATATTATAAAATTATATTAATTGTAATACTTAACGTCTGCGTCTTCGTTTTCGTGTACCTTTACGTTTACGTCCACCACCACTTTTAGTAAGACGAACAGCACCAAACTTGCCTTTTTTGAATCCCCATCCAGCTTTCTCTAAACGTTTTTCGCGTTTTGCGGTCTTGTGTTTTCTGACAGAAACAATGCGTCCATTTTTATTTTTCATTAAATTCTTTTTTTCTAAACCTCCTTCAGTTTTCCATGCTGTTCCATGCCATACTTGGGCGCGAGAACCTCGTAACAAATCAAAAGGTTTTTTGTTATCTTGAATGTGATATTTGCCATCAGCGTGCTTCATATGTCTCTTAACCATTATTATACATAATATATAGAAAAAAAATTTCTAAAATAAAGAATTCCACCTATTAAATTATTATAATCACCTATATCTATTTCTAGATGCCCATGATATAACTTGGTTCGTTGTCATTGTATTTGAAGGTTTATTATAGACGCGCACCTTTTTAGGAGGTATAACATCTTTTACTAAAGTTGACCGAGAACACATTTTAACTACTGAATATGCATTTGGGTGTCTGCAAAATATATATGGTGATCCTGTGTATTTTTGAAGGCTCATTCTATATATTATATAGATAAATTGTCCTTATAAATTTCAAATACTTAAATAGTATATTGCGGGACAAATAAAGGAGGATCATATGAATTTGATAAATCTTTTATAATTTCATTGCAACAATAACTTTGTAATAATTCGCAATAATCACTTATAATAGGATGTTTTCTATTCAATATATTTGTATAATTGCAAATAGCTTTTATTGTGTTCATTAATGTATCACGAGATGTATATGATGCTGCTTGTATCATTTTTTTATGTTTATAAAACATTATTGTATCTGCGTATAAATTTATAGATACATTAAATAAATCCACAGCGTCTGTAGGAATAAATCGTGTATTATGAGATGTTATATTATTTATTAATGAAGTAAATTTTATACGCATTTGTCCTTGACTTATAATGAAATACCGACGTGGAATACCTGACTTGTTTTCTATAAATTTAAACAAATCATAATAATCTAGGTAATTATTAGATGTTTTCTTAGAAAATGTGTAAGATTTTCGATGACCATTTATATGTGGAATGTTTGATAAAATTACTTGAAAATGATTAATAGTACTCGTAGGGGACGAAGTATTATTCATAATTATCCTTTGATATTTGTTATACAATGTGTTTGACAATGTATATTATATATTATGTTTGTTGTAGTTTTCTATAGCGCTAAAAGGATTTCAATTTTATATCATATAAAATTGAAATTAGTTAAAACTTTATTATTAAACATAATACAATAATCAATATGGCTACTACACAAAACCAATTATCGAAAACATATCAGAAAAAAACTGATATTGAACACATTTTAGATGCACCAGATACATATATTGGTTCAATAGAAAATGAAGAAGTAAATAATTGGACATTTGATGAAACATCAAATAAAATAATGCATAAAAAATATAATTGGACCCCTGGTCTTTATAAATGTTTTGATGAAGGTATTGTAAATGCACGCGATCATTATATTCGTATGGAAGAAAAATGGAAAACCGACAAATCTACTAAACGAGTATCATATATCAGTGTTGATGTTAATAAAGAAACGGGCGTTATTACTATGATGAATGATGGAAATGGTATTGATGTTATTAAACATCCAGAATACAATATGTATATTCCAGAAATGATATTTGGTCATTTACGCACTTCAACTAATTATAATAAAGATGAAAAGAAGATAGTTGGAGGGAAAAATGGATTTGGATTTAAAATTGTTCTTATTTATTCTAAATGGGGAAAGATCGAAACTATTGATAACGTCAGAGGATTAAAATACGTGCAAGAATTTACCGATAATTTATCTGTTATTGGTAAACCAAAAATTACCAAAAATAAAAGCAAATCTTATACTAAAGTATCATGGCTTCCAGATTATGAACGATTTGGTATGAAGTGTATAAGTAATGATATGATTAATTTGTTTAAAAAAAGAACCCATGATGTAGCTGCTGTTACAGGAACGTCAGTTAAAGTAAAATTTAACTCTATACAAATTCCTTTTAAATCATTTGATAATTATGTCAATATGTATATTGGAAAAAAAACAGAAACAAAACGGATTTATGAAAAAATTAGTGACCGATGGGAATATGCTGTATGCTTAAGTCCAAATGATGAATTTACACAAATATCATTTGTAAATGGAATTTATACTAGCAAAGGAGGAAAACACGTAGATTATATATTGAATCAACTTACTCGCAAACTTATTGAATATATTGAAAAGAAAAAGAAGGTTAAGGTCAAATCATCTGCTATTAAGGAACAAATAATGTTATTTGTCAATTGTGTTATTGAAAATCCAGCATTTGATAGTCAGACAAAAGATACTATGAATACAAATGTTGGCAAATTTGGTTCTACGTGTAAAATAAGTAGCACCTTTATCGACAAAGTTGCTAAATTGGGAATAATGCAACACGCTATTAATATTAATCAAATTCGTGAGTCGAAAGATATCAAAAAAACCGATGGAAAAAAAACCCGTTCTATTCGTGGAATACCCAAACTAATGGATGCAAATTTAGCCGGATCAGCCAAATCATCTCAATGTGCGCTAATATTATGTGAAGGTGATTCAGCAAAGGCTGGTATTGTTTCTGGATTATCTAGAGAAGATAGAAATGTAATAGGAGTATATCCATTGCGAGGTAAATTAATGAATATTCGTGATGCTACAATGAAAAAAATAGGCAATAATCAAGAAATTAATGACATTAAAAAAATATTAGGGTTGGAAACAAACAAAAAATATTCGTCACAAGAAATGGTTAATACTTCACTCCGATATGGTAAAGTCATATTTATGACTGACCAAGATTTAGATGGAACTCATATTAAAGGTTTATGTATTAATATGTTTGATTCACAATGGAGTGAATTAATTAAGTTGAATGCGTTTTTAGGATTTATGAATACGCCCATTTTAAAGGCTAAAAAAGGCAATAAAGAACTATGTTTTTACAACGATAAAGAATATGAAACATGGAAACAAATGAATTCTACTAAAGGATGGAATATTAAATATTATAAGGGACTTGGAACAAGCACATCAAAAGAATTTAAAGAATATTTCAAACATAAAAAAATCATTGATTTTATCTCTGCAGATACATGTAGTGAAGAACTAGATAAAGTGTTTCGAAAAACACGGACTGATGATAGAAAATGTTGGTTAAATAATTATAACAAAGACTCTGTATTAGATACTAATAAACCTACCATATCTTATTCTGATTTCGTAAATCAAGAATTAATCCATTATTCAAAATATGACAATGAGCGTTCAATCCCTAATATAATGGATGGTCTTAAAACTAGTTTACGAAAAATCCTATATTGTTCTTTTAAACGAAATCTAACAAAGGAGATTAAAGTTGCGCAATTTGGTGGATATGTATCAGAACATTCTGGATATCATCATGGTGAAAAAAGTTTAATGGATGCAATTGTTGGAATGGCTCAAGAATATGTTGGATCAAATAATATTAACTTATTGCTACCAAATGGACAGTTTGGAACACGTTTACAAGGTGGTTCTGACTCAGCATCTGAAAGATATATATTTACAATGTTGAACCAAATTACCAAATATATATACCGAGAAACTGATGCTGGTATTCTTCATTATTTAGATGATGATGGAACACTGGTAGAACCCGATTTTTATGTCCCAATTATACCTATGATTTTGGTAAATGGAACAACTGGTATTGGAACCGGATTTAGTACAGATATTATGTGTTATAATCCATTAGATATCATTGAATATATACACAAATATTTGTTAGGAGAAAATACAGATATAATTACATTGGCGCCATATTATAATGGGTTTAAAGGTGATATTATAAAAATAGAAGATTATCGATATATGTTCAAGGGTGTATATAACATTATTAGTAAAAATATTATACACATTACAGAGTTGCCTATTGGAACATGGACTGAAAATTACAAAGTGTTTTTAGAAAAATTATTAAATCCTGGTGAAACAAAAAAGGGTAAAAAGATAAAATCCATTATCAAAGATTATAAAGATATGAGCACAGATACATCAGTTGATATTACTATAACATTTCAAAATGGAGAACTTGAAAAATTACTAAACCAAACATTTGATAATGAATGTAATGGAGTTGAGTATAAATTAAATTTAACTACAACACGAAAAACAACAAACATGCATTTATTTAACGAAAAACAACAATTACAAAAATTTAAAACGGTAAAGGATATTATAGATTATTATATACCAATCCGCCTATTATATTATACCAAACGAAAGGTATATTTAATGGAAAAAATACAGCGTGAAGTATGTTTAATTACAAACAAGGCAAGATTTATAGAGGAGCAATGTAATGACACGTTGGATCTTAGACGCAAGAAAAAAGGCGATATTATCAAATTGCTTACAACCAAACAATATGATATAATTGATGATGATGAAGAATATACATATTTACGCAATATGCCAATAGATAGTGTTTCTGAAGAAAATATTACTAAACTATTACAAGAACGGGACAATAAGAAATTTCAATTACAAACATTACAATCTACAACAGAGAAACATATGTGGAACCGCGAATTAATAGAATTAAGCAATCAATATATTAAATATACAAAGGCACGAGTATCACGACAAAATGGAGAAGCAATTAAAATTATTAAAAAGGTAAAGAAGGTAAAGAAGGTAAAAAGGTAACCATATTATATTGTTATAAATAATGAATAACTCTATAATAAATATGTAATAAATATGTAATGTACATCATAATATAACTATTTAGCTATTGATATATCCAAGGTTATCAATATATAACTTTTTTTAATTAAACATACTGTTATTGGTTACACCATCCCATGTAACGCCACATCCTTTTGCCCACGCATTTTTGTTTTTTAAACCAGAATTTCCCTGCCAATTAGGACCACTAAAATCCATTGGTGATGTACAATTAGTTCCTAAATCCTTTACATTTTCACATTTTTGAACACCTACAACTTTCCAATAGTCGGGACATTCAGCAATTTCTGGTGGATAATCAAGAGTAGATTTAGCTTTGTAAAGTAAAAATCCAATAACCACCAAAATTAAAATAAGTACTATTAAAGCAATTGTTATTGTAATTCTTTGAAAATTCATTCTTATATATTAATATTAAATATTATTTTTTCTTCTTAAATAATATATAATGAATTCCGACCCAAATGGACGAGTTAATATTTTAAATCCAAATACTCAATATCAGTTTTCTTTATTTAAAACTCCTGGAAACAATGAAGCAACATCATACAACGACGCATTAGTAGGTAATTGGAATGACACTGTATTATCTAATGCTTTCTTTAGCAGTAATAATATGCAAATAATACAAAATGGTATACGAGCAGGTGTATTTAATATGTCAAATAATAGATATAATGTAGCACCTCAAGATGAAACAAATCTTAAAATTATAATGCGAAGTATATTTTTACAAAATGCACGCAATAATCCCAACAATATTACAGAGCAAATTAATGTATTGAATAATTTAGTATTAAAATATTGTATTCCTAATGTATTTAATGAAGCGACCGCATATATTAAATATAAAAATGATGTTAGCACATTAGCCGTGCCAATTAAACGACCTGTTTTTGTTGGTGTTAAAGGAGATAAACAATTAGAACTTAAACCATGGTTTTAAGTCTTCATCAATGTGAACCATTGGAAATAAACACATAATATTTTCTAATATTTTCTAATATATCAAATGGTATAAACATTTTATATATATAATATTATTACATGGAACAACTAAACCTTAATAAAATATTACATAGAGAGAAGTTAGAAACACAACTTAAAAATAACTTAATTCATTTTGAACAAAACAAACAACTACTAAACGTTAGTAGAGGATTTTATGTATATGGAAATCCAGGTGTTGGGAAAACAATGTTTGTTAAGAAGATATTAAAAGATTTATCATATGACGTGATTATGTTTGATTCAAGCGATTTAAGAAATAAACATGCAATTGACACTATTACAAAGCATAATATGTCTGATAGAACCATATTATCTATGTTTACAAATAAACCTAAAAAAATTGCTATTATAATGGATGAAATAGATAGTATGAATACCGGAGATAAATCAGGTATTACAAGTCTTATTAGCTTAATACGAGCGAAAAAAACTAAAAAACAAAAATTAGAGGCTTCTACTATGGTTCCTGTTATTTGTATTGGCAATAATCACCGTGATAAAAAAATTAAAGAATTAATTAAAGTGTGTACAAATATTTATATTCAATCTCCTACAAATATGCAGGTCAAACACATCATTCATTTATTAATGCCTACTCTAGATAGTGTACTTATTGATAATATAATCAAACTTATATCAGGAGATTTAAGAAAATTAACCTCTTCCCATAATATTTACAAAAAACAGCACCAACTTTTAAAAAATGAAATCATACAAAATATATTTCAATCTAAAACTAATAGTGAAGATACTAAACATATAACTAAAAAATTAATTAATAATAGAGTCACTTTTAATGAACATAACATTATTATAAATGAAACTAATAGAACAAGTATAGGTCTGCTATTTCATGAAAATATCATTGATGTTTTACAAAATACTCCAGTATCTACAAGCATTCCATTTTATATAGATGTTTTAAATACTATTTGTTATTCCGATTATATTGATAGAATAACATTTCAGAAACAAGTGTGGATATTTAATGAAATTAGTTCTCTAATGAAAACCATACATTGTAATAATAAACTTCACGATTATATGGACGATTCAATTAATTATAATCCAGACGAAGTTAGATTTACAAAGGTTTTAACAAAATATTCTACAGAATATAATAATATGACATTTATTCAAACTTTATGTAAGAAATTAAATATGGATAAAAAGGATATGTTTACATATTTTTTACATTTGAGAAATGAATATTCTATGAACGAAATTTATATACAATTAGAGATTTTAGAAATTCAAAAATTGCATATTAATCGAATTTATAAATTTATTGATAGATATACATTGATTTCGGAAGAATAAATATAAAAGTTAAAACTATATATATATATATATATATATAAATGGCAAGTTTTGATATTTCTAATATAACATCGTGGCAAGCTGCTTGTGAAGTTTGGAATACATCCGCATCACCAACTATATATATATTAAGTGCAAATACAATATTAGATGTATCCTCGTTAAATGCATTATCCGATACATCAAATAATTTTACTAATTTTTCTGGAACATTTGATGGTTGTGGTAATACACTAACATTAGATGGAACTGGAACAACAGATATTTCAAAATCATTATTTATGGATTTAAGTGGAGGAACTATACAAAATTTTACATTTGATATATCAGGATGTCATACTGATACGTCTATGAATGGATTTTTAGTTGGTAAATCATTTCTAGAATTTACCGATTATGGAAATTTTTCTGATATTTCTGTTAATAATATTGGTTCAACATTGACAGAGAATGGTGGATTTATGACAGGATCAGATTTTGGTTATCATACTGACAAAATTATAGATATATGTGGTTGTTCTTTTACTGGAGACATAGATGCATCTAATAGTGGCGGATTATTTGGAAATTCGTCATTCCAGGAAATGTCTGGAAATATAACAATTCAAAATATTGATATTAGTGGTAATATTAATGGTAATTTAGCTGGAGGATTGGGAGGAGCCAATTTATTTTATGGATGTACAACAAATGCAACTATAAATGTTTCTAATTGTAATTTTACTGGGAATGTAAGTGGTTCAGGAAGTTCTAGTGGTTCAGGAGGATTATTTGGAGACGCACTATGTCAATCAGGTAATGGAACTGTAACTATTCAAAATTGTGATATTAGTGGTATTATTGGTGATAATGGTGGAGGAATTTGTGGGTATAACTCATTTTTTGGATGTGATACATCGTCTAATATTGATATATCTAATTGTAATTTTAACGGAGAAATAACAGTGGAAGATAGTGGAGGATTATTTGGACCAAATTTATACAGAGAGGGTGCTGGGAATATTACTATAAAAAATTGTGACATAACTGGAAATGTTAATGGAAACATGTCTGGTGGAATAGGGGGGAAAGCATCTTTTGCTGGGTGCACTTCAAACGCAACTATTAATATTACAAATTGTAATCTTATTGGAGATATAAACGGAAGTGCTTCCGGAGGACTATTTGGGTCTGATGGTGGTATCGAAAATGCTATGTGTTATGAGAGTTCTGCAAATATAATTATTCAAGATTGTGATATCAGCGGTAATATTACTGGTTCATCCTCAGGTGGTTTAGTAGGAAAGTGCGCATTTGAAATATCACACTATGATATTGGTAATAGTATAGATATTTCTGGATGTTCTTATACAGGTAGTATTACTGGTTCATACTCAGGAGGATTATTTGGAGACAATGTAGCATCTGTATCCACAATGCCATTTAACCTACATAATTGTAATATAACCTCTACATTATTAGGGGACTATTGTGGTAGTATAGCAGGAGGACAAAATTTTTATAATAATTGTTGTACTGTTGATCAGATTAGTATTAATAATAATAATATACAAGTTGATTTACTTGGAGATTATTGTGGAGGATTGTTTGGAAATTGGATTTTACACCTATCAGACTACAATATGCATTTACAGATTAAAGACAATTCTATTTTAATTAATAATATAGATACAACGAAACGAACAGCCGGAATTTGTACATATAATTTTAACCTTCCTTTTACATTTAACAATAGGTTGTGCAACTTTAGTATTTTAAATAATAATATTTCATCATCTGTATCTGTAGATAGTTCTACATTTGGTGGAATATTTTATACCGTTTATAATTTACCTTTGCAAACTCCTACAGGAGTTGGAACACTTACTATTACAGATAATAATTTAAGTGGTTTATTATTAACACCTATTCCTGAAGTTGATATAGTAAATAATGTTTTTGGACCAGACTTTACAGCACAAATTCATTATTTATTTAATGATGATGGTATAGGATTTTATGATAACTCGGTACATAATAAAATATATGCAACCAATATTATTAGTGGAAATATATATGGACCGATTAATTATCCGCATACAGTAGATTTCTCAAAATATGATTACTTACTTCAATGGATATATAAAAATTCTCTTGAAACATTAATGGAACAAACATGGTTTGAATCATATGCATTATATTTACGAAGAGCACAGGTTCTCCGTTAAAAATTTATGTAATCATTAAAGACACAATCGGCATTTTACTCATATTGGCAATTTTAATTTTATCTGGTGTATTAGATAATTTATATTTATTATCTAATTTACAAAAAAAAGCATTATATGACGTATCATTTAGTTTTGTAACAATAATACTTGATTCATCTTTAATTACTATTGTTGCAGTTGTTAATACTGTAATTTTTTTTTCATTTAATTCTAATATATCACCTGTGGTTACTTCACCTTTATCTAATAAAAATGAAAAAAATGTTGGTTCTCTTAATATATCCATATCAACCAGGGAATCATTAAATTGTAACATAAATCCAGCAATCATAGTTTTAATCTTAATATCATATTGTAATGATAACGTATTCATATTTGCGTCTTTTAATACAAATTCTATTTTCGTACAAACATTATTATAAGGTATTGCTTCATTTGACACGAATAATATTTTATTATTAACATGATTTTGTTGTGTTAAAATGATATTTTCACCAATTAAATTATTATTTACATATATATCCACATACAATGTCAAATACTCGCGTAAATAATGCTGGTTAATCATATTTATTTCATTTATTTCTTCATATACACAACAATCATATAATTCCATAGTTTTACAACATATTTCCTTCACAAATCCTAGATTTTTATGAATTATTAATTGTTTAACTTCTTTATTATTTAAGTGAACATTTTCCATATCACATACACATATACTATTACGAGTAGAAATATTAGTAGAAATATTAGTAGAAATAATACTATTATTCGGTTGGGGTGGAGGTGATAATGATTGAGATATTTCTACTACTTGGGAACTATTATGTTGAATCATTTGGAGAGAAGCATGAATGATTGCTTTATTCATCTCAAAGGAATTTTCATATTTAGCTTTATTCAAATATATTTTTTTTACAATAGTCTCAAATTGCTCTTTTATATAGTAATTGCCAACAATTGTGATATCAAATTGTTCTTTTGAACGATTACAAACAAAATCCCATAAAAAATTGCTATCCTCTTCCATATATATTATATTTTTGTATTATAAATTTAATACTGTTAGTAATATATATATATATAAAAATGGCAACACACTCAGGTAAGGTTACAATAGATATTTGCGGGAATTGGGACTATGGACGTTCTTTAGCATTAGACAACTCGGGTAATGTGTTTGTAGCGGGGTATGCATATACTGGTTCAAATAATGATTTCGCGGTTATAAAATTAGACCCAAGCGGCGAATTAGCAACTGATTTTGGTGGTGATGGCACAGGCAAGATTACAATAGATATTAGCGGGAGTTCCGATTATGGACAGTCTTTAGCATTAGATTACACTGGTAATTTGTTTGTAGCGGGATATGCAAATACTGGTTCAGATTATGATTTCGCGGTTATAAAATTAGACCCAAGCGGCGAATTAGCAACTGATTTTGGTGTTAATGGCAAGGTTACAATAGATATTTGCAATAGTAGTTATAGTTACCCGGGAGACAGAGGATATTCTTTAGCATTAGACAACTCGGGTAATGTGTTTGTAGCGGGGTATGCATATACTGGTTCATCTACTGATTTTGCGGTTATAAAATTAGACTCAAGTGGTGTATTAGCAACTGATTTTGGTAGTGGCACAGGCAAGACTACAATAGATTTTGGCGGGACATGGGACTATGGATATTCTTTAGCATTAGACAACTCGGGTAATGTGTTTGTAGCGGGGAATAAATCTACTGATTTCGCGGTTATAAAATTAGACTCAAGTGGTGTATTAGCAACTGATTTTGGTAGTGGCACAGGCAAGACTATAATAGATATTTGCGGGAATAACGACAAAGGATATTCTTTAGCATTAGATGACGATGGTAATGTGTTTGTAGCGGGGTATGCATATACTGATTCAAATAATGATTTCGCGGTTATAAAATTAGACCCAAGCGGCGAATTAGCAACTGATTTTGGTGGTGATGGAAAGGTTACAATAGATATTTGCGGGAGTTCCGATTATGGACAGTCTTTAGCATTAGATGACGATGGTAATGTGTTTGTAGCGGGGTATGCATATACTGGTTCAAATTATGATTTCGCGGTTATAAAATTAGACCCAAGCGGCGAATTAGCAACTGAATTTGATGGTGATGGAAAGGTTACAATAGATTTTGGCGGGAATGACGACTATGGATATTCTTTAGCATTAGATGACGATGGTAATGTGTTTGTAGCGGGGAGTGCATATACTGATATTGCGGTTATAAAACTAACACCAACGGGCGAATTAGCAACTGATTTTGGTGAGCTTATACCACCACCACCACCACCACCACCTCCACCACCTAACCCGTGCCCATGTCCAAAAATAAATAAGGCTTCAAAACAGAATACATCAACTGTAATTAGACAATTCTCAAGAGCCCAAGTAAATAGTATGAGATTACGTTCGGGAAGAAGATTTCGATAAAATACTATAATTGTGGTTTTTCAATTATAGTATAACAAATTACAATATTATATGGTTTGGGTGGTTTGTATTACACGAATTATCGATAATTAGAGGAACATTGTTAGACCCGATTGGGGGTGGTATTGGTGGAGATACCATATTTGATTGGTTTTGTGAGGCATAAGACGATTGACTAGATGGTGAAATTACATCAACTGATATTGTATCATCATAAGAACTTCGCAATTGTGTAATTGTTTCATTTTGAGTATTTATTTTACTTTGCTGTTGCTTTAATAATTGAACTATTTGAACATTTGTCAGTGGTATTTTAGTTCCATCTGATTGTTGTAATATGATTGGATTATTATTAATTGGAGTATTTGTTTGATTTTCAGATAATTTAGTTTTTTCATTCGTTAATGTATTTATTTGGTCTTGTAATTGTTGTATAATCTTTTTATTTTCTTCGTCTTTTTGTGTTAGTTTATTCACTAGTGCTGTTGTTTGTTTTACCTTTTCTTGTAGTTGTTTTAATAATTGAACTATTTGTACATTATTCAATGTAACATTTTTACCATCCGGTTGTTGCAATACAATATTACCATTCTGTTTGGCGTTTGCGTCTGCTTGCAGTTTTTGTCTACGTTCTGTAATCTCCTTTGTTTGTTTTATTACGTCTGGTTTATATTTTGGTTTACCTGGTTCATAATCTGTTAATAATTCACTAATTTGTTCCATATAGAATTCTTTCATATCTGGTTGTTTAATAAATGTATCTACTGTCTTTGATGATTCTTTTACATATTTTGGGTGTTGATTGTTTAATAATGTTCGTTTATCAAATGTATTATGTTCATGAGAGAATACCAATATGGTTTTAATAGGGTCTAATTGAACAAATGGAATTGTATAATTTTTTAAAAAATGTTTTTCTTCTGCTAATGAAGCACTTTCTTCATAACTAGTTTGTAATAACAGTTCACGTTTAAATGCAAATGTGCCCGCGGTCGCGTGTTTGGGTCCATAAGGTCCAAATTGATACATTTTTTGAATATGTTTAAACCATATATAGATTTCACTTGCTCCTGCACATAATGCCTGTTTATTCCTCGTTAACATATCAACCGCGTGGGATACACGTTCAGGAGGATAATAATCATCATCATCCATATAAACAATAATGTCTCCCTTACTTTTCGCATGCATCAGATTTCGCTTTTTTCCTAAAGTCATCTTTTCCGAATATTTAAAATATTTAACACCTGATATATCTTTTACTAAATCTTCAATTAAATCTGTACCATCGTCAATTATAATCCATTCTAATTTATCACGTGGATAATCTTGGTGTAAATAACATTTAATAGTATGCAATATAAATGGACGCCTATTAAATGTTGGAGTACATATACTTACAAATGGTTTATTATCTTGTTGTTTCTTTTTTTGCTGTTTTTTTCTATTTCTTCCCCTATTTTTTTTATTACCCATATATCTAAATATAATACTATATTTTTAGATATATTTACGAGTATTTATTACAACAAATTCAATGTTATAATCTTCAGTTATGTATTAGGGGGCATTATTTACACTATTGCCATTATAATTTACATATAATTTACATATAATTTACATATAATTTATATAATATATTTATCAATAAATAAAGGTGTATTTATCCATATGTAGAATATAACCATTTCATAGCACTTAATACAGCACCTATTGTAATACCTGTTGCTGTGAGATTATTAAGTGATGCCCACGCCGAAGATAATATACTTACTAAAAACAACACAAATATGAAATGCTTGTATTTTTGTAAAATACCTTTATAATATCCACCAGGACTATTAAATATTGGAGTAAATGCAATCTTCCATATAAAATATAAGGATTGTAAAGATCCTACAACAGGAGTAAATACATATAGTGATGTAAAAAACGCAACTATTTTTAAGAAAATAGATATGAATAATCCAATCCAACCTTCTCTACAGAATTTTTTTGGTTTTTTAGAGAATTTAGCCATCAAACTGGTTACCCATCCACTATTGTCATTACTACATGTTCCGGCTACACTATTAATACCGCCTATTATAGGTAGTAACGATCCAATAATAAACAATAAAAATGCTCCTATCATAATACCCCAAAATCCTAAAAATATCAACCCGAATTCATACATTTTAGCAACAAATGATTTATCAGTTGCATCCGGTTTTAAAGAATCTAAAACACTTTTTATAAAAGAACGCGATGTAGACCATGAATATATTAATGTTTTTGAAGACCAATTACGTATATCATCAAATATACCGTTTCCTGTAGATTTTCTATAAAATAAACTTGGTTTTTTATTACCTGTTTGTTTATAAGGTTCTTTCTCAATATTGGTTGGTAAAGGATCTTTAAAAGGCAACCGTCCGTTAATAGGCGATTTTCCGTTAACGGATGGAGTTGAACTATAACTATTTGATGATAATCCATAATTATCAATTGCAAATTTGAAATTTGAACCGAAAAATATAACTATGCAAATATATAACAAATGATAAAATAATGTTAAAAAAAATTTTCCAAAATTATTAGTTTTGTTTGTTGATTGTTTATTCTCATCTTTTTCTTTTTTTTTTGACGCTAAAGTTGCTACCATCTTATATATTATAATGAAAATAATAATATATAATATAATTTATTGTTCTTGATAATTTATTGTTCTTGATAATTTATTGTTCTTGATAATTTATTGTTCTTGATAATTTATTGTTCTTGATAATTTATTGTTCTTGATAATTTATTGTTCTTGATAAAATATAATAAAGATAATATAAATTATTATTTAATATGAAAATAGAAACAGACTTAAAATTAGATTTTAACAATGTTCTAATTAGACCAAAAAGAACCACTATGTCAAGTAGAAATGAAGTTGATTTACACCGAACATTTAAATTCATTAACTCTAAACAAACATGGACTGGTATTCCTATTATAGCTGCAAATATGGATACTACCGGAACATTCAATATTCATTCCAAGTTATGCAAATATAATATGCTAACTGCTATGAATAAATTTTATACAAAAGATGATTATATTGATATATCATCCAATCCTGATATGTTTATGGTATCTACAGGTATATCAGACGATAATTTCAATACACTATGTTCTATAATGCAAGTTACAGATTGTAAATGGATTTGTATAGATGTCGCTAATGGATATATGGAAAGGTTCGTTCATTTTTGTAAAAAAGTAAGAAATACATTTCCAGATAAAATAATTGTTGCTGGAAATGTAGCAACCCGGGAAATGGTAGAAGAATTAATTATAAATGGTGGTGTAGATATTGTAAAGGTTGGAATTGGTCCAGGAAGTGCTTGTTTAACACGAAAAAAAACTGGTGTTGGATTACCTCAATTATCAGCAATTATAGAATGTGCTGATGCGGCACATGGGGTTGGTGGATATATTATAGGTGATGGGGGAATTACATGTCCTGGTGATATGGCAAAAGCATTTGGAGGAGGCGCGGATTTTGTAATGTGTGGTGGAATATTTGCCGGACACGATGAAAATCCAGGAGACTTAATTGAAGAAAACGGAAAACAGTTTAAATTATTTTATGGTATGAGTTCTGAATTAGCTATGAATACTCATTATGGAAAAATGTCTAAATATCGTTCATCAGAAGGACGTGTTATTAAAGTAGCATATAAAGGTCCTATTGAAAAAACCATTTTGGATTATCTTGGTGGGTTGCGAAGTAGTTGTACATATATAAATGCAAAATGTATCAAACATATACCTAAATGTACTACATTTGTTATCGTTAATCAACAACTAAACACTAGTTTAGTCCAGTAAGGTAAAATATAAGATAATATATTGTATAAAATCATATATTATCTCACACTATCTAGCGAACATTAATCCACATGTTCCAGATGTGAATATAACCACATTATATCTCTCTTCATACACTTGTAAATCATAATTGTATTCATTTAAACTCCATAAATTTTTACGAGTTCCAATTATATTTCCAGACCCATCACAAAATGAAACTATATGAGATGTATCTAAATTAGGAGGTGGTTGTAAAGTATTAAATTGAAACCACACATTTTCAAATTTATCCATATTCATAGCGCCTGTTGGTTGATATGTAAATGGATCTGTATTTAAACAGAAATTATAACAATATAATCCGTTTTTAGCACCTCCTTCAGTTCGTATGTATTTTTCAACATAATTATATACACCTCGCTCTAATACATTCTCTCTATATTTCCCATCTAATAATATTGCCATATCCAATAATATTTGCTTTAAATTTTCTTCATGATAATTTCCAGTAATTAAAAATTCAGCTGGATCTGGAGATCCTACATCAGTTATACCAAATGGTCTATTTTTGTAAGGCCAATTAGTATAATTAGACCATTCATTTCTCATAAAGGCATCACTTCGTCTAAACCTAAACAGATAATCCGCAACCAATCCTCGTGATTCTAAATTCACACTGGTTGAACCAGTTACGTTATAAAATGAAATTGGGTACACGTCCTTAATTAAATATTTTTGTTCTTTCTTGGCAAATTCCCGTTGTTCTTCATTACTTAAAAAGTAATAATTAGATAATAAATGTATATCAGGACTCCAATTATATGTTTTAATTGGATACATATCATTACCACTTGTGTCACTTGGAGGATTTAAATACTTATATAATTGTTGGTTTGATTCATTTAAATTTGGTGCAATATATGGATAATCATTTGGTATATCATTTACATCTCTAATAACATATAATTCTTTAATTGGTCGAAACCTTAATGATATATGTAATTCGTTATATTGCATTGATATTAAAGGGAAGGCCATTTTAGAAGATCTACTAAACCATGAATCTAATGGAATATATAATTTACGACCTCGTATAGAAGGTTCTATATTGTTCGTCCCAAGCCAAAACACACTTGGATATTGATTTAAATTAGTAAAAGCATTTGCTGGGTCATTTAATTCTACAACATTTCCGGTCATTCTATTCCATAAATCTTTTTTTACATTCGAATAATCACGCTGTACTACATTGGCAAAATACTCTCCTGTATATCTGGCCAATGTCATTCCGCCTGAATATACTACAACTTCTTTTAACATATTAGATCCAAGTTCTTCAATCCATTTAAAACCTGTTTCGGCATAATCTCCACTTGGATCAACTAATAAAGGACTCCACACATCTGGTAATGTTACTACAACATATGTGTCGCCTAACAAATCGGCATAACGAGGTATCTTAAAGTCCAATATTCTTTCTTCTGTTAAACTTAATTCTTTCGTACCTTCACAATCTATTCTAAATTTCTGCATACCAAAATTAGTAATCCTTTTATACACTGCTTTAAAGAATGTTTTTTGAGGATTGCCATATAATATAATACTCCCTGGTCCAGACGCAACTAAATTCAATAATCCACCTGCCATATTACTTTATACGTATATTATTTTTACATATAATACTTTTAAATATTAATTAATTTCTTATAAAATATACTTATTACTAAAAATATATTATTTATGTATAATATATGGACAAACTAAAACCTAACATGAACAAATTACATAATATTGCCAGTAAAATGAAACTAATGTATACAAATACTTATATATATATATGGGGAGCAATCAGTTGTTTAATATGTATAGTAATCGGAATATGGATATATAAAAAGGACGTTTTAAAAACATCTAATGATAATAAAATGGTTTCAAACTTAGATAAGCAACCTATTTATATTAAAAATTTCAATGTAAATGATGCTACATATCAGCATAAATTAAGAGATTACTATATTATGTCCAGTTACAATTCCTGTTGCGGTGGTAATTTTACAAATACATATGTCGATTATGTTCCATTAAAACAAGTCATAAAACGAGGGGCGCGAGTGTTAGATTTTGAAATATACTCTGTAAATGAGAAAACTGTAGTTGCTGTATCAGATAGTAATAATTATTACCAAAAAGGAAGTTACAATAGTCTTCCATTTTCAGAAGTAATGGATAAAATCAATAACTATGCTTTTTCTGGTTCAACTGCTCCTAATCCCAATGACCCTTTATTTTTACATTTTAGAATTAAAAGCAAACAACCTCATGTATTTGATGATATGACTAAATCTTTATATACCACATTTCTTAATAGAAAATTAGGAAAGGAATTCGCATACGAATATAGTGGAGAAAATTTAGGACTTATACCATTAAAAGAACTTCAAGGTAAAGTAATCATTATGTGCAGTCGTGAAAACGAAATATGGTCTTCAACACCGTTGAATGAGTTTGTTAATATTGCATCTGGAGGACAATTTTTAAGAGAATTAAGAAATTATGATGTTCAATATACACATAATTTCACAGAATTAATAGACTCAAATAAAAAAAATATGGCAATTACTATGCCTGATTTAAGTTCAAGTGATAAAAATATGCCTGTTGCCTTGCATATTAAATATGGATGTCAAATGATATGTGTGAATTTCCAAAATAATGACACCAATTTAGAATATTATATTAAATTTTTCAATGATGCTGGTGGCGCCTTTGTTTTAAAACCGAATACCCTTCGCTATATAACTAAAATAATGACACCACCTAAACCACAAGACCCAAAATTATCATATGCTAGACGACAAATATCTAAACCCTACTTTAACCATCAAATTTAAATATTACATAAGTTATTTTATACATTGACACTTATTCATTTACATTTACTATTCTTGGTATAATTAAATGCACTATAGGAACAGCACCTAATATACTATATTGTTTTCTCAATTGACACAATAATGACCATGACTTACGACGCAATTGATACCTTTTAGTTTGTATTTTTTTTGGTGTATCAAGTCCTTCTGCCAACGCAGTATCAAATGAGATATTTTTGTATACACGAACATACTTTTTATTTTGAACAATTTTTTGTTTAATATTTGTTATACGAGCAATTATTTTTTGAATTTTGGATGAGGTTGGAAATTTTTTTGAATTGCGTAGTTTATATAAGTTTTCTCCTTTTGCTCTCAGACTAATAGTATTATAATAATCGCATTGACCATGTTTATCAATAGGAATATTTATACCACAATCATTGCACAACGGACAATTGGGTCGTAATGAACGAAACCAAGTTATTATACAATTTGTGTGAAATATATGACCACATTCTGGTATTGCGTAATAATTTTCTTCCGTCATGTTTTCTTGGCATATAGAACATACGTCATTATTATGAAAATTTGTTTCTATATCATATGGATTAAATTCCGTCATTAGACTATAATAGTTTAGTAATTTAAATAGTTTTTGTTAAATAATATTTTTATCCTACATATCACATAATATATTTTTTATATTATGTTATAATATATGAAGTGCGATAAAGGAATAACATTTGAAGAATGTGAATTATTAATATTAAGACAAGTAATAGATAAATCAGAAGCTATATTAGGTAAAAAACTATTGCAAAGCGAAGAAACGCAACAAATAATTCATATTGTTGAAAAATTCCTCCGTTCCAAAAAAAGGGTGTGTTATGGAGGAACAGCAATTAATAATATATTACCAAAAGACGACCAATTTTACAATAAAGATATAGAATTGCCCGATTATGATTTTTTCTCTCCCTCGGCATTGAAGGACGCAAAAGAATTAGCTGATATATATTATAATGATGGATTTACTGAAGTCGAAGCAAAATCAGGTGTTCATCACGGAACATTTAAAGTATTTGTTAATTTTATTCCTGTAGCCGATATAACACAAGTTGAACCTGTGTTATATAAGGCTATTCAAAAAGATAGCATCACTGTTGCTGGTATATACTACGCACCACCAAATTATCTTCGTATGGCTATGTATTTAGAATTATCGCGTCCAAAAGGTGATGTTTCAAGATGGGAAAAAGTATTAAAACGATTAACTTTATTGAACAAAAATTTTCCCTTAAAAGGTTCAAAATGTGATGATATAGATTTCCAAAGATATTTTGGAAAAGATAATACAAATACTAAACACAATAGAATAGAAGATACTATATTCTATACAACACGAGACACGTTTATTGACCAAGGACTTATATTTTTTGGAGCCTTTGCAAAACACTTATACTCAAAATATATGCCAAAAAAAATACGTGATAAATTTTTTAAAGATCCTGATTTCGATGTTTTAAGCGAAGACCCTGAAACTTCTGCTATAATATTAAAGGAACGATTAAAAGATGTTGGAATAAAAAACATTAAAATCATAAAACGAAAAGGAGTTGGTGAAATAATTGCTCCTCATTACGAGATTAAAATTGGGTTAGAAACAATTGCCTTTATTTATAAACCTTTGGCGTGCCACTCATATAACGTAATTAATTTTGGTGGAAAAAATGTTAGAATAGCTACACTTGATACCATGCTAAGTTTTTATCTAGCTTTTTTATACGCTGATAGAAAATATTATGATAAAAATAGAATTTTATGCATGAGTGAATTTTTATTTAAAGTTCAACAAAAAAATCGCTTAGCACAAAAGGGAGTTCTTCGTAGATTTTCTATTAAATGTTATGGAAAACAATCTACCATTGAAAGTATGAGAGCCGAAAAAACTCAAATGTTTAAAAAGTTAAAGTCAAAACGGGGATCAAAAGAATATGATGAATGGTTCTTACGTTATGTTCCATCTGAAAATAAATCTTCCACAAAATTCACCAAAAAAACAAGAAGGCAAAAAAATGGTAGTAAATCTAAATCTAAACGGAAAAACAAAACTCTAAAACGGAAAAACAAAGGAAAAACTTTTGGATTTCTTACATTTTTCAAATAAATACATATAAAACTACTTGAAATTATATGTATAAATAATTTAATAAGTTCAACTATGAGTAAAAAACAATTAGGACAATTTTATACAACAAACTATGAATATATTCTTTCAAATATGAAAATACCAAATAACGTTAAAACTATTATAGAACCTTTTGTTGGTAATGGTGATTTATTAAAATTTATAAAAAAAACCAATTATAAGTTAGAAATTTATGATATAGACCCTAAAATTACAGATACAATAAAACGAGATACATTAACAAATCCACCTGATTATACTGATAAATTTATATTAACTAACCCCCCTTATTTGGCAAGAAATAAAAACAAAAAAAAAGATTTATATGAAAAATATAAATGTAATGATCTATATAAATGTTTTATAGTTAGCATATTAACAAATGTGTGTCAGGGAGGTATTATTATTATACCGTTAAACTTTTTATCATCAATAAGAAAAGCAGATATTGAGTTAAGAAAAAAATTTTTAGAGAAATATTCAATAAAAATTATTAATATTTTTGAAGAAAAAGTGTTTGATGATACAGCTTACGCAGTATGTAGTATATATTTTGTAATAAAACATAACACTGACGCTAATAATAATATTAAAACATATATTTACCCTTCAAAAAAAGAAATGAATATCAGTTTGACTTGTGAAAATAATTATACTATTGGAGGAGAAATTTATAACCTTCATCAAGATTCAAAATATAAAGTTCAAAGAGCTACAAAAGAAACAAAGGAAAATATCACAAATATTTTACTAAAATGTATTGATGATAATATTAATAGCCAATTGGGATTTAAAATTGTTAGTGATGAAGAAAGATTTATTGATAATACCGAAAAATTATCAGCACGCAGCTACGCTACACTCATTATTAATAAATCTCTTACATTAAAACAACAAGAATACTTAGTTGTTAAGATGAATAAATATATAAAAGAAAAAAGAGAACAATATAATTCTTTATTCCTTACTAATTATCGTGAAAGTAATACTATTGCCAGAAAACGCATTTCATTTGACTTGGCCTTTAAAATATGTAATTATACTCTGTCATCTTACACCACACAAAAGCGAAGACTATAAAATTTCCGCAGTTAAGTATTATTTATCTAAAAATAAGAACCAAGTGCAAACTTGTGAGATATTTCAGTGACACCCAAGAAGTTTAATGCGTTGAGTAGATAAGTATAACAAACATAAAAATATAACACGAAAAAATAAACTACCAAAAGCATGGAGGCACATAATATGTAATATATCCATTTTCATAACTAGCACAATAATATGTTTTACTACATGACGATTGTATCTGGTATGATAATGTCATTTTAGAATTACATAGAGATATACCAATATATTTTGTATATATATATATATATATATATATGTTTCGTGGATTAATAGAATTTAGGGGAACAACCATTATGAAAGCATTTTTTATAAATTCAATTATTGTAGGTATTATTGCTGCATTAACAATAGAAACAAGACGCAAGTTAGATGAAGCAAAATTTAAACCATATTTACCTCAAGAATATCATAAAGTATTAGTAACTATGGTTTTTTCAACCTTAGTGGGTATTTTAACACTAATAGTTATGCGATTAGTATTTGGAACATACGCAGGAGCATTAGATGGTAAACGTATTAATTATTTTATTTAGACTTTATTCTCTCCGTGTTAATATAATTATATTTACAACATTTTTGAAAATTTATCAAAATATAGTATATAATGAATAAATATTTTCTTTGTATAAGTTTTTTTGTATTGTTAGGAATTACAATTAATATGTTTTATTCCAACATCAAAGAAACATTCACAAACTTTACGGAATGTAGAAAATCAGGATATACTAAAGAATTCTGTGTTCAAACACCGATTTCAGCATTTGGACCAAGTGTATGTCAATGTGCCGATGGAACGATTGGAAAATTAATACCTGGAATGCAAGGAGAATGTTATTGTGGTGATAGATTTTTTTAGGTAGTATAGAAAACTTTATGTAAATAATATTAAATGTTATATTTGTATTTGTATATAATGTCAAATACAAATATATCAAGACCTTCATGGGATGATTATTTTAAACAAATAACCATAGCAACAAAAGAACGTTCTCCTTGTGAACGTCTTCAAGTAGGATGTATTATCGTCAAAAATAACCGCATAGTTAGTCAAGGATACAATGGATTTTTACCAGGATGCCCACATACATCCATAGTTCGTGATAATCATGAACAAGCAACTATACATGCAGAACAAAATGCAATTGCTGATTGTGCAAAACGAGGAGTTAGTTGTAATGGTAGTACAATATATATAACACATTTTCCTTGTGTTATTTGTATGCGTTTAATATGTGCTACAGGAATTAATGTCATTAAATATATTGATAATTATCATAATGATGACTTGGTGCACATATTTTCAACTATGATGAACATACCAATTATTAAATTGAACTAATCTGGTTCATTGTCTTATATAATACATAATATACTACACCAAATAATATAGTTTTAAAAATATATCCTCCGATTGACATTGTTCCATCTTTAATGAAGAGAGAAGGTAAAAAGGAATACATTTTTTTATTAATTATTGGAAGTTGAAATAAGAAAAATATTATACAAATCAAAATTGGAGTTTGTAATTCATCATATAATGAATCTAATCGATTATAATCATTTTGTTGTCGTTGCTGTTGCTTATACATCAATGATTGTTCATCCTGTATTTTTTCTATATATCCTCCCTCGGTTTTTGGAACAAAATTTGGTTGAACCTGGGGATCATTTGTAATATTATTTTGACCCATTGGTATATCTCGTGATGGTAATGCTGTCATATTATTAGCACTTGCTGACTGGATACCCTCTACTATTTTATTAATGTCTGTACTTGACAACTGTACAGGGGATTGTGTATTTCCAGACACATTAGGTCGCATTGCGGATTGAACCGTATTATCAGTAGTTTCTAACGTTACATTTGGTTGATTATTTGTCGGTAAATCGCATATATTTGTTGAATCCGTCATATAATATATTTATTAGATAGATAGATTATATGTATTACGCAAAATGAACCTGTTTTTTTTTAGTATCACAACTACTTGTTGCGCTTTCAAAAGAATAACATTTATTATTAAACTGAAAAACCTTCCTATCAATATCGCTTAATTTCGCACCTTTAAATGATAAACAAGATCTTTCAGAACAAACTTTTCTAAATAATGATGCTAAACCTAGACCAAATAATATAGATAAAATGTATTTTGCAATAACACTATTAATTAATTTACTGAAGTTCATTATATATAACTAAACAAAATTTATTACAATATAAAAATTATTGAACGTTATAATTAGTGATTTTATTTTTATCTGACGGACAATTAATTTCTGTTGATTTGAAATTATAACAATTATCGGCATTATCTACGTATTGAACTTTGTCAACATTATCAGGAGTAGGATACACATATATTGGTTTCTTATGTGGATTGTTCAAATAAACAAATAAAAAACCTATTGCTAAACTAATTATAAATGTAGGTAAATGAATATATTTCATGTATATAATATTATAATATTAAAACAAGAGGTATAATTAAATACCTTTTTTATAATTGCCATTCCCTCAATTATCCAAAATGGACATTTTAGAAATGTCCATTTTGTGTTTTCAAACACTTTCTCATTTTATTTTTTGTCATTTTATTTTTTTTCTTATGCAGTCATTTTATTTAGTTGTAATCATTTTTGACTGCATAAGTTTTTTTTATTGTAATTTTCCAATTTTAATTTAAAATTATTTTCTTTAGCAATACTATATAGTGAAATGAAAAAAAGTGAAAATAGTGAAAAAATAGTGACATTTTATCATTGTGAAAAATGTAACTACAAATGCTCTAAAAAACAACACTGGAAACAACATTGTAAGACCAATAAACACAATGATTACAAAGGATTACAAAAAGGATTACAAAAAGGATTACATAATGATTACAAATGTGAATGTGGAAAAAAATATACTAAACGACAGAACTTACATCGTCATAAAAAGGGTTGTGAAATATGTAAAAATACCACACCAGAAAAAGAAATGATTACAAATGATTACAAAGGATTACAAAAAGGATTACAAAAGGATTACACATGTAATTGTGGTAAAAAATATACTAAACGACAGAACTTACATCGTCATAAAAAAAATTGTACCTCCACAGAATTAACAATATATCAACCAGAAGACACCATTACTACAAACAACTCTAATTATATAATGGAAAAACTTATGGAGCAATTGACCGAACAAAGCACAAGTGAAAAAATGGAATGTATATTAAAACAAATGTTAGTTCACCAAGCAGAACAAAATAAACAGCAAGCGGAGCAAAATAAACAACAAGCGGAGCAAAACAAAATTCAAACAGAGCAAAATAAACTTATGATTGAACTGGCAAATAAACCTACCATACAAAATAATAACAATCAAACATTCAATCTTAACACATTTCTTAATGTTGATTGTAAAGATGCTATGAATATTGAAGATTTTATAAGTAGCATCAAGGTTTCCATTGAAGATTTAAAAGATATACGCACATATGGATTTCTGTATAGCATGGATATTGCTATGATG
>Ga0080013_1000499_pt1 | contig 55654 bp, 125 predicted proteins | sample ETNvirenome_6_85_FD_69236 | JGI IMG/M metagenome (GOLD analysis project Ga0080013, IMG submission 69236) | Marine viral communities from the Pacific Ocean - ETNP_6_85 (SPADES assembly) (version 2) | ecosystem: Environmental > Aquatic > Marine > Oceanic | place: Pacific Ocean | collected 2013-06-19 | reverse complement strand
CAAAACCTACAAAACCAAACTTCTTCTTCTTCACCGATTTTCATTTGAGTTCTCCGCAAACTCTCCATCCATCGAAATAATAAACTCTTTGGCATCCTGTGACCAAACCATCTCACATGCGTTCTCTTTTAAGTGAGATACCAATTCTGTATCTTTGTGTTCTAACTCTATCCAATTAGATATGGCTTGCTTTAACTCTTTCTCTGTGAGATAAACCGTTTTAAGTGATGTTGTTCTCATTTCTCTTCCTTAATAAGTTATAACGACCAAATCGTCACGATTTGCTCTCGTTGTTTTTAACCAAATCACCGATTTTCATTACATGATCACTCTCATTCAGGCACCCCTAGCTTACATATTTATTATACCACACTGAGTCTCAACATGCACGCGTTTATTCTCACTGATGACCTCGAGGTCTTCCTCTCTATAGTTTCCCTTGCCGCTATCGAACGGTAGCCACCGAACGTGATACAGGACCTTCTTATAGAATCCATGCATCACAGGTGAGTGTGGGGGTGGGACGATCTCCATGATAATTCCAGGACTGAGCGGGGGCCACTTGTCTGGTCTCGGATATCTAGGATCAGGTCTCTTCATGACAAGATCACCGACCTTCATTGATCACCTCGAATTCATAGGTGTCATCGGCCACTACACCATAAGAGAACAGAACATCCGCCATCGCTCTATCAGGACAGCCTGGGGTGAAAGGCATCATGCTGTAGAGTTTGATCACGATACCAGGATGACTCCAGTCGTCGGCTTCTTCGCCGCTGTCATATCTCACCATGTCACCGACTCTCATTGACAACCTTCATGTAGTCTTGGTGAGCTTGAATGATCTTACCGCGTAGCATGAGAAGCCACCATCCTCTGATCGTCGACACCGGAACGTCCTCATACATCAGGATACCAACATCACCCCTGAACTGGGGGTAGCCTTCCTCACAGAGCCTCACTAGGTCACCGACTTTCACTGATCATCTCCACATCATCTTGAATAACTTCCTCAACATCACCATTAGCCCAGAGACATTTGACCCACATAACATTACAGTCATCGTAGACTCTCTCCCAAAGACCCAGAATAATTGCCAGCTCTTTAGTGGAGTGATCCCGAACCAGGTCACCGAGTTTCATGGAGTAGCTCTATGTGATCCTCACGGATATTCCGTGGTTTTCCGTTAACGAGAATCGTGAACCACTCACCCCATGTAGCTGTAGGATGCTCGTAAAGGGCAATGACTATTCCTGTCTCTCCTACCCACAGCTGCGATGTGGCGAAGCCTCTCGTGCTCTGAACTAGTTTGACAAGATCACCGACCTTCATTGATCACCTCAACATACCTCGGAAGAAAATTCGTTGTCTCGTCGTTAATCATAACTCGGACACCAGCCTGCCAATCCTCGCAGTCGCTCTCGATACTGAGTATGATTCCGACGTGACCGAGATACTTCTCAGCAGCCCACCGTGACAGACCCGGACCCTTAATCTTTACAACATCACCGATCTTCACTGATCACCTTCAAATCATTTGTGTCCGCACCCATGAGATCGCCATCGTTGTAAAGCACGAGCCACTCCCATTTGAGGTCATGACTCGCGCCTCTTTCCTCTGCAGGCTCGATAAAAGCACCATCAATAACGATGCCATTCATGCCAAGTGCATAGTCCTTCACCAAGTCACCCACCTTCATTTAGTACACTCAATCTTTTTTTATCCCACAGTCCGCAGCCACTAGCGTAGAACCAGTACACACTCACACAGCCGCCGCCTCGTCGAGTCCTCGGCAGGCCCGTGGGACCATCTATGATTATGCCTCGATGGCGATTCGGTAGGAGCCAGAGATCATCACCCTTAAGCGTGTAGCCCTCTGAGAACACAATGAGATCACCGATCTTCATGCTGCCTCCTCAATCTTCTTAAGAAATGTTGAGCCGGTCAAGATAAGACGGCCCTCATTGTAAAGCACTTCAAAACGTCTCTCAACCACTTCATCCCCACAGTCCGTGTGGATGGGAGATAGCTCTTCAACAATCACTCCATATTTATCATGCGGAACGTTGTGCACCAGGTCACCGACCTTCACTGATAACCTCCAGAATTTTCTTGTCTGTCTTCCATCCGTACAGATCTCTTCTTCCGCACCACCACACCTTGACGATATTATTAGACACGATCTCTAGCACGACACCAGGACACTCATCCTCTCGGCGAGGGTCCCAGGATATTCTCCTTACGAGGTCACCCACTTGTATCTCTTCACCTATTGGTCTAAATGCAGGATAGATCATGTCACAACCTCAAGATCACTCAAGGGATGAGAACTACGCCCATTTTCTGCATGACTCCACATCACCCACGCCCAACTGTGATCAGGATACCCATCGTAAACCCACGCGTAGATCATTCCCACGAAACCATTAGGGTCTCTGACATGCATCACGAGGTCACCGATTTTCACTTAGGCTTCTCCATCTCCTCGACATCGAACTGAGCGATCTCACCGAGGATTAGAACACGCCATGCAGGAATGAAGCCACGGGGAGACTCTGCTATGATAATTCCTATCTGGCCTGCAGCCTCTGGCCACATGTAACAAGCCTCGCGGCGGATCCTCACGATATCACCTATCCTTGCCACTTTCTTCCTTCATGTATCTGAGAAATGTATGATCGGTCAGCCTAAGACGTCTGTCTATATAAAAGAGATGGTTTGTGATCTTCACTCCGTCATCTCGATTAATAATGCTTTCTCCCATATAGAGGCAGAACTTACCATACCACCTGTCGTGGTCCATGAAATTGCATCTGTATAGTCTACCTGGGATCACACATCACCTCCAGGTCTCCAGAATCCTCCACGTGAATTGTTCCGTCATTCCACAGAACCTTACACGACCATAGATCTCTTGTGCCTGTGACCTCGTCCTTGATGTCCTGGACAGTCTGTTCGAATGACCAGCTTGCCCAGACAATGATTCCGACTTCTTTTCCTGTGGCCCAGGATGCCTCCGCGGCCAACTTGTTGCGCAGCACGATGTCGCCCACGTTCATTGGATTTCACCTAGACCTATCCTGAGGACTGACAAATCTCTTTCCTAGCGCTGTGAAGATGTCTGATTCAGTCTTTGATGCTATGAGAGATCCAGTCTCTCTGTCGAACAGACCGTATCTATTAAGCTTATATCCCTTCCTCTTAGCCTTCAGCCTGATGAGCATGGCCCACTTACCTGATCCTGTTGCATACAGGAGAGTGGCTCCTAGGTGCTCTGGGTCAGCGACCATGACATTTATCTGTGTGTCCTCAAATAGATATGTTCGAAGCGTGTCGCCACCACTGATGAACTCTGCTCCGGTGACTTCCTGTGGGAAGCATCCAACACTCACGATGTCTATGTCACCGACCACTGGGCTCTTCCTTCGAAGAGAGCCTGCTACGATGCAATCAACTGGAATGAGAGACATGAATCTCTCCGCTGTCTGAGATGCCTCGTCAAACTTCTTGTCACTCTTTAGGCTTGCCATACCTTTATTATACCACAGGCTGCGTCTACTTGCACGCAGGAGCCTAGCTGATGACTTCTAGGTCGAGATCAATCGTCTTGTCGATGAAGATCTCATCTTTGGAGCTGATCGGCTCATACATTATCCTGTACTTCTCGCATGGAATTTGTCGCGTCTCTCTAGTGAGGTTATCACGGTAAGTGTGAATATCATCAGGTATCACCTCAATGATAATTCCACGAAGTCCAAGCCCACTATCATAGATGAGGTCGCCCTTCTTCACCTGATCATCACCCTATTCGAGATCACCATCATAGATGGGCGGGACTGTTCCTTCAAAGCAACTAGGCGGAGCACCTAGCTTCTCAAATGCAGGAGGCAGTGTATCAGGATGTCTATCATTCCACATCGCCATTGCAGAATCCATCTTATCAGCCCACAGTCCTCCGCTTCTTATTCTTTCCTGACGTGTAGCACTCAAGAGTGCGTCGATATAGCCGTTGAGCTGTGCATCAGTCATCTATCACCTCTACCTGTGCGGGATCATATTCCCTTTTATCACCGTCATCAAGTGTGACGTAAACTCGATAAGGGAATGAGAAGTGAGAACCTGCCGCACCTCTCCAATTCACGTATGTTATCGTTCCAGTGAGATCACTTTTCTCAGTTCTTGATATGATCTTAACTTTCTCACCAACCTTCATCTTATCACCTCCATCTGAACGGACCATGTGGTATAATTATGTCCTGTGTCACTATTCACTAATTACCTCAAGATAATCTGCAAAGATCCACGAGTCGCCCCACCCTGCAAAGAGGACCTTGCAGTCAATAGGATCCATCTCAAGAACTATTCCAATTGTGTTAGGCCATCCATCTTTGATTGCCTGCCCAGTTGCAATCACAAGTGATCCCACATCAGGATCTCTACCCTGTGTTGATTCACGCATATCAAATCTTTTTTCCAGAAATGAGATATGTCACAGTTGTCTTAGTAGGAACTATCAGAGAGCTCTGACAGCCTGGGCCCATCATCCGAATTAGTCTGCCATCATCTGTTCTATTTAGAGTGATCCAGAGATTTCTCTTATAGTAGAAGAGATCACCAGGATGTAGCATGCCCAACTTCTTTCTCTCAGTTTGAAACTGGACAGTGATACTAGTCTGACTCACTGATGACCTCTAGCTGCCAGTCATACCACGTCTCTTTCACGCCTGTCTCTAGGTCAAGAACTGTGACGTTCATGGTTTCCTCGTAACGGTCCTCAGGCCACGCATAAGCAGTCTCAGTCACGATCACAACACGTGAAGGTTCCTGTCCCTCGTGGGCCAGGGTGAGCTTTACGAGATCTCCCGTTTTCATCTCAGTGTCTCCTCCTCAGCCTGTGAAGAAGGATGTCATACTCAAGAATTGCTAGAACTATTACAGCAACTCCGATGAGTGCTACATCCTCAGCGTGTGACTTTATCCTGTCACGAAGCCTTGTTTTTATCTTCGTCATCTCTCTTACGAGCAGGACACGGTCCTGTCAGTGCAGCGATAGAGATCAGAATGCCATTACTGTCCCCAATCTCTCGTGAATATTCTAGACGATTAGCTGCAGCTGCTCTCTCATCAGGAGTGTTAGCGTGTCTGATAAAGCAATGACAGGTCATTTATTTTCCTCTTCCAGGGCTTGAAGCTTCTCAATGAAGCTACTTGTGTAGGCTTTCTCCTTGGGCTTCTTTTCAGACGTCACCTTTTCCTTGGCCTTCTTATTTGCCTCGTATGACTCCTTTGCCTGCCCTCCAAGGGCTCCGATCTCTCCAAGAAAGTCTCTCAGGTGATCATCACCCTCTTCTGTTCCTGTAAAGTGACGTGGTCCAACACGCATCGCATCTGGTGCATTCGGCATGTGACCTGTCTTCATGTTTTTCTGGATCTCGGCATCGGTGTCCCCGTAGGGTGACCACCATCCGCCGCCAGGTTGGAGAATCTTTCCGTCTGGTCCCATCACACTCATATTTTAATTCCTTTGGCTTAGCTTGTAAGTCAATTATACCACAGCTGCGGTCTTATTGCACGCGCTGAGCTGTTCTAAACTTTTTTCCTTGAGATTAACGGTCCTGTTTCCAATCAAGACATGCCAGCGGATGTTATCATTATGGACTCGAGCGTGACGTATGATGACACCAGCTCTGTCACACCACCACCATGTCACCTCCCCACTTTGTGGCTGACGTGTTCTTACAAGATCACCCACCTTCACATCTCACCTCCACAGTGTCACGAATGAGCCGAACTCTCTGTCAAATGTATAGAGAAGTCCCTCGTAGTCTGTTAGTCTCATCTCGCTGAGAACACACTCTCTCTTGAAGTCATCGTATCCCAGCTGTCTACAGAATCGCTCTGCGTATGCGAGAAGGACGTATGCGTTACCCTCAGGTCCAGACAGGTCTATCTCAATTCCCCTAGCTTCCTTTTCCTCTTTTGGCTTGATCACCTCAGTACACCTCTCGTTGTCAATAGATCATCATCAAAATTTCCTAGATCTCCTTTGGGACCCATTACCTCCCACCTCACAGCACAGTATCCGTTTGTCCCTTGATAGACAGACCACTCCCTGATTACGAGAAGAGGAGTGCGATTGTCAGCCCACTTCTTAATTGTATAAGCTGAATTCCAGCGTCGTACCGCTGGGTGAGACTTTTTGAGTCTCACGATATCACCTGCTTTTATCGGCACTGATCTTCCAGATCTTGTATCACATCGCAATTCCCACGTCTCCATTTTCCTCGTCCCGCATGAGTCCAGACATTTACATACCCCTCATGATCAAATGACATCACAATAGAATGATATCCCGTCCATTGATGTCTTATAAGATCTCCACACCTCACGCGATGCCCCTGTCTTTTAGAATCTCAGCAGCTTCACTGTGACCAGATGTCATGAGAAGTCTGATCCCTTCTCTCTCAGCAACAGGTTCCTCGGGTGACATCATCCTGATGTGTCCGAGCTCATGCGCCTCGATTGCTAAGAGGTGATGACTTGTGAACCAGTCCTCGCTCATTAGCCTTCCGTCGATGACTGCCATTGGAATCTCAACTGCATCTCCAAAGAGAGCAAATCCATTTTCTCTCTCATCCATCATGTCGACGAGAAGTCCCTCGTCTCCGATCTCTAGCTCAAGAACAATTGTAGATTCATCTAGGCTACTTGTTCTTATCTTCATTTACCACCCCAACATCTCCGCCAGCGATACTTCATTTATCACATCAATATCTTCGCCATCGATAACACGTATCCTGCCATCGTCACAGAGAATCTCCCAAGACTTTGACCACTCCACATACGTTCTGCCTTCATCTGGACGGACCAGTATGCCAATACCCTCCCAAAGGGTTTGGCTGAACGTCCTGTCCGCCGCTGATACTAAGTCACCCATCTTCACTGATCACCTCCAGGTCATCCTCATCAACGTCGTACTCACCGTCTTCAAAAAGAACACTAGCACTACCACCCACCCAGAGACGAGTAATAATACCGATACGACGTCGACCTTGACGTACATCAAAGCGGGGCGCCCTCGGGTAGACGAATCTTTGAGAACCATGCTCTACAAGATCACCGACTTTCATCTATCGGTCCTGCCATTCATCTTTTTCTCTACAAATCTCCAGAAATATTTTTCGTTCGCGGGTCCTTCGATTACTGAACCATAGAACCTCGACAAATCTCTGATCTGGCTCATCAAGAGAAATTATTATTCCGGTCTCATTCCGATCCCGCGCATGCTCAGGGTCTCTAAACCTTACTAGATCGCTGATGGTGTGACGCCATTGGTGGGTTCTGAGTTTCACTAGATTACCTCCATCATGTTCCGCATAATCCAATTAACTCGACTGTCTGCCCAAGAGACAATAGGCTGTCGCTGTGCTTCTCCATTGAAATTCTTCCATCCAACTACGATCCCGAGAAGTCCAGACTCTGAATTAAGATTCCTAACCAGATCACCGATTCTCACTGATCACTCCCACTCTTCTCACATCTCCGGCCTCGAAACTTTTCAATGAGCGGAATTAGAGCCATCACAGATACACATCCAATCACGATCCCCAGCGTCATTCCATTCATTGCTGGATCGATCATAGCTGCGGCTCCATCTGAAATAGCGTTAAAGCCGGTTGCTCCGACCACAGCCCCCAGCAAGGGATTAGACTTCTTGCCGAGCCTCTTGGCCAGCCAGCCCTCGAAGTCAACGCCCAGATACATTCCTACTAGTACAACACCGTTATCAACGACGCCGAACGTGAAACCATCTGGCATGAACTCCATCATCTGTCTACTACCTCCAGCATTCCTTTATCCTCTAAGATTCTTGACCCAGTCGGCCAATAGACCTCAACGTATCGAAAATCTCCGACCCATGGTGTGCTAGGTGAGTCATTTATCACAACACCCTGCTCTCCCTCAGTTCGCTGAGCAGGCTCCTTGAATCTCACCACATCACCGACCTTCATTATTCTTTCTCCAATCTTCCCAGGTGTCGTATATGACCTCACCCAGCTGACTCAACAGAGTGCCTAGAATGATAAAGGCAAACATGAGTAGAAAGATACCTAGAGGACTACTTGACATCGAACAACTCTAGAAGGTGCTTTACAACGAAGTCAAAAGTCTCAGTGTCAGGACTAGAACAAAGCATGGCAAGAAGTCTTTCGATGTCATCCTTCATTGACTACCTCGATAAGATCTCTTTTTACATACGCAATTTCACCAGTCTTCGTGCACATGATCTTAGCCAGACCAGGAGTAGGATTTCCCCATCCTAGCCGGACTCGACACCTCGCACGAAGAACGGGATAGACCCTATCAGCGTAGAGTCTGATGCCGACAGATTGTGGAGGAAGCTTTGACTCGCCTGCATCATTCATTCCCCTACTAGCAGGACTGTCATACCACTCTGCCACCTCACTTTCTGTGGTCGGCCTGCGTGCCATCACTACCTTATCTGAATCATTTATTGAATTGCTCAGCGGGTATCGTCTAGTTCCGCCCATACCAGTTGTGAAACAATTCTCTGATAGTCTTACGAGATCTCCCTTTTTCATACCTTTTTCTCCTCGTGAATTGAATGAACGACATCTAGCTCCACGTCTGGGATATTAATGGGCTCGATCCCCGGGAAGAGAACTCTGTAGTTTCGCTTTCCACTACCTGACCTGCAGAAGTCCAGAACAATCCCATCCTTGTCTTTGATATCATCAAAGCATGGGAAGTATGTGTTCACCCTCACTATGTCTCCAATAAACATGGATCAACTCTCCTCAATTTTACTAATTAGCCTGTCGAGATACCACTTCGCCTTCTTGAGGTCCTGAAGTGGGATTCCCTTGTGTCTGTGTCTAGCGACATACTTGATGACGTTCCCCTCACAGAAGTTGAGTCCCCAGTCTTCTATCGCGTCGATCACCTCGATCTTTCCCTGATTATAGTGGGACGGGTGATCTACCATTTCCTTATTCTTTGGATCGAAATTCATCTTTGAGATTCCTCCCGCCTTGAGATCACTGATAGGTTTGTAAGTCTATGTGATGGAATGGGAAGAACTCTACCAAGTTGCCACAACACTCTAACTTTTCTATCATTCGTAATGGGATCATGCTTAAATGACATGACTGTCCCAATCCTACGTACATCAGTGGGTGATCTAGACTCATCACTTATCTTTACGAGGTCACCGATCTTCATGCTTTTTCCTTGTAATTTATTATACCACAGCTGAGCTCAAATTACACGCTTTGAATATTCAAAGATATAAGCTGTCTCGTCTGAAGTGTGTGTACGTGTCCGCACATGAGAACCTTCCACTTACTTAGAGTGTCATCATATCCAGCATAAGATAGACTGAGTATCACTCCCACCTTATCTGTGGGAATCATCCCACCCCATCTTGTCATCCGGACAAGTCTAACGAGTTCTCCTCTATTCATCTGTACCTAAACGTAAGCTGATGAATGTTGATAAGCTCGATCTCATCCGCATAGACATTCTCTATCTCACCAGATCCCCATAGGATCTTAACACCTGACGGATTCACTTCCTCTCCCCACATGTTAATCATCGTCTCGACCACCATTCCTGGATTACTGTGATATTCAGGATAGGCAGCGGACGGTATTACGATGTCACCGACCTTCACTGATCACCTCCATGTCTTCAGAAGGAAATCGATGTGTGCCTGACACAGAGATACACACGATGATCGGATTGATCTCACTCATTCCACAGTCATCGATCTCTGTCACGAGCAGTATCTCGTCAAACAGATGGGAAGCGGTGACGACGGCGGGCTCGTGGATGAAGGGACTCTTGATTCTTATCAGGTCACCGACTTTCATCACTATCTTCCCATCTTTTTGATCGAATCTTATCCCAGTTCTCGTGGCAGTAATCGCAGTGGGTGTGAATCCAGCCGCCGGATCTCTTTTCTCCAGGCTTTCCACACTCCTCGCAGGTCTTGAGGGATAGTGCCTCCGCCTCGCTGATCAGGTCATAGATCTCGTCCGTGCCATAAGTCATATAGAATCTGAGTCCGCCGAACTTCTCCTTCACCTGAAATGCTTTTGGATAGAGTTCAGTATCCTGCTCTTCATCAATGCACTTCTGGATGAGAGGTTCAAGTTTTGATGATAGATCCCAGATGATATCAAACCATCCATCGCCAGGAAAACCCCAACACATAGCAGTTAATTGCTTCGGTGCGCTCCTGTCTCCATAGAGAAGGGGAAATGCTTTAACTAGTTTCTTATCTAATTCTTCTTTCATTCCTCTTCTCACCTTTTACCATACTGATTACCTCTGCATTGCATCGCTCGTCGAAAGAGTACCATCGCCATGATGGGTCGTTAAAATACCAGACCCAAGCTCCAATCTCTTCTTCAAACTCTTCTTCTTCCATAACTAGTCCAAAGTTACCATCACACTCGCTTTTTACTAAATCACCGATTTTCATCGTACACATCATCCAGTATAGAATTCATGATTGATCTGACCTCTTCCTTGTCATACTGACGATCACTCAGAGTTCTCAGAGAATGTGAGAGGCTATGATTAATAGCTGCGTGAATGAGAATCCTTCTAGTGAATGGCTGACCACAGATACCTGCCGGTGCTCTGAAATCGTCGATCCATCCAAGCGCATCACGAATGTACTCTACTGCTTTATCCTTCACATCACACCTCACTGACTATCTCAATTCTTCGTCGAAGAATCCAGTCCCTTTTTCCTGATGACCAGAGAACCTCAATGATCGATTCAGCCGGCCCACCAGAACCTTCATAGGAGTCAAGCCTCATGACTGTGCCGATCATACGGACATCGTCGTTGCAGATCCCGTCCACAATCGGATCAGTATTCTTTACGATGTCACCTTTCTTCACAGTGCCACCATCTGATTTCCTGTATAGAATGCCATCTTTCCACCAACAAGGAGCCGATACACGTGAGTTCCCTCATCATAGATAGGGTCGTTCTTAGGAACAGTTACTACCATTGCAGTCATTCCTTCCTCACCACACTTCCAGAGCATCACGATGTCTCCTATCTCATACACAGATCTCTACATCTCCTTGAGAGGAACAGACGATCCACAGGCGGGGCATCCATGCCACTGTCGCCAGCTGTGATATCCACAAAATCTGCAGTAGTACTTGTTGTCAGATGACATTCTATTCAATCACTCCTAGGTCATCCATCGGTACCCAATGAGTTCCGACATCATTCAAGATAAGTGCGGCATCCATTGGAAATTCCTCAAGTGTGCCAAAATTAGTCGCGCACTCAATGCCTGTCTCTATAATGAGAACATGCTGTGGTGGGACAGAGCATGAAAGATCGTAGAACATCACAACATCTCCAGTCTTCATCAGTAATCCCCTGGACGCCAGCCCATCAAGTTAGATTGCCCCCAGCATCCATTCGGGGTCTTCCAATCCCAAATGCCGCAGGTTGCAGATTCCACAAAAAAGGTGCCCTCTGGGAAAGTAATTCCTGTCGGCGCTGTCCATGCATATCTAAGTGTGACTGACATTATTCATCCTCATTGATCCACTCCCACTCAAACTGTCGAAAGCCATGTGCACTCTTAAGGTAGTCAGTGACTGACTTAGCAGATCCACCGCCCCTGTAATCCTCCATGATGAAGCTAGGAATCTCCACTGTGCTTCGTCTGGGATATGAGGAGCCACGTCCGTCGCAACCAGCCCACACGACCTCTACTGTTGGACGAGCTCTGAACTTAGTCATCATGTCCCTCCTTCCAGAAGATTTGGGTCGGGACCTTATTCAAGAGGTTGCCCCCGAGATCTCCGTAAGTCGGTAGAGGTGGATTACCTCGAAGATTCGCTACTGAGTCAGCGAGCTGCTCCCTGTCTGCGGTGTCGAGCCACAGTGACCAGGATCCATCACTGTCATACTTCAAGAACATATCTACATAGCTAGTTCCGTCGTATGCAATCTTATCCTTGAAGTCGCGGTTGAATGCCTCTATCACCTCTTCAGGTGTGGCTTTCAAATCATACCACGCGTTAATCGTGTTTGCCCACTCCTCTACAGCATTTTCAAAGGTAGTGCCTTCGAACTTCTCTGTTTTAGCCATCTTACTTTTCTCCTAACAGCTTAAATCGATTATCAACATCTATTTTCATCCAGTTGTGTTGATTTGCATTCTTTGTCATCATCCTGTATCCCCAGTAATAGACATCTATGATGATCCATGGAAGATTAAATTGAGGATTATAGATGACGTCACCCCTTTTAAACTGCATCTGGTTCCTGTGATTACTGGGACCGGAGCATCTCAACCTGAGACTGACCAAACTCTGTGAGGGCTTCAATGAGAAGATTAAGGCTCGTGACCTTCTTCTTGCCTCTCTCAATCTCCTTGATGGAATCTGCAAGCTGACCAGTGGCCTGACTCAGACTCTTAGAATTGTAGTGTGAACAAGTCTCAATGGAGGGAACGTTAATCCTATCAGCTCTGACATCGTACTCATTTTTAGCCGTGATACCACAGCCTGCGAGCATAGCCCTTCCGATCATCTTAGCAGAGTCCTTAGAATTTGCGATGACGTGAACAGAGCTGTCATAGTTAACTCTCACATTCCAGATTCCTGGACCAGACTCATTCTTAAATGCTCGAGCACCCTGCTCAACCCTAAATGCAAGAACGTTCTCTCTGCGAGAGATAGCCTTGGATCCCGCATCCTCGTCCACACTGTAGAGATAGGTCCGGATCCCTCTGTCCGCCGAGATCCTATTTTTGACCTGGATCATGTCCGACGTACTGTATCCCCAGTACTTGTGCGTCTCATAGAATCGACTATCTCTACGCATCATCGGAACATCTCGATAGACACCTGCGGTGCTGATGTACTCGTTCCTCATCGTGTAGTCATCTCGATCAACGTTTCCATTAACACCCTTTGGATAGCGTGTCAAAAGATCCTGGACCATCAGGTCAAGCTTCTTATTATTGTGAATTTTGATTTTCATTAATTTCCTTATTTCCTTGTTTATATTTTACCATGTTTTGCATCAGTTTGCACGCCGCTGAGCTTGTAAATTAAGCCTCTAGTTTCTTTAATAGCGGCTCTATTACCCAACCTTTCCACCACGAAAAGTGAACTAAAACGTGATGAACAGGCTCCAGGTGATCCTGAAACCTCTGGCTGCATTCTCTCGAGTTAACTTCGATGACTATTCCAACGCTGTTGAATTCATCTGTGACGAGGTCACCGGGTTTCATTGATGACCTTCAGCTTTCTAGCATGGAGCTGACGAGTTCTATTTTCAAATATCACATTTGCAACAGCTCTTTTCGGAGACCAGCTAACAACGAGACCTATCTCTGTGACCTGACCACTCAATGTGGTTCTACGGTGACTCACAAGATCTCCGATCTGGACGCGGTGACGTTGATCATCGTATCTCATGTATCACCTCTAAGGGTGTCAGGCTACTCACACGTGTTCCTTGAGGGGGTCCCGCTCCAAATCTTGCAACGTAGCACCACTCTAGTCCGTAAGTGGCTCCTCCCTCACTGGGATCCAGTCCCATGATCCCTCCTTTGACACACACCTTATCACACCTTGCAAGCAGAATCATTCCAACATCTCCCTCCTTGACGAACTGAAGAATGAGATCTTTCTTTGCGATGACAAGATCTCCCTCAAAATATTTTTGCTTGGGTCGTTTCACTGATTAGATTTCTAGAGAGTTAGCTCTTCCCACTCACCATTCCAGTTCGTATATCTCACCTTCGTGATTCCAGACTTTCTCATCTCTGCTACACAGAGATGGCATGGCTTAGCCATTGTCCAGACATGATCACACTTCTTGAATCTCATGACCTCTATCTCATCACCTGGCTCTGCAAATCTCAGGACGTTCATCTCAGCATGCATGTGAGAAGCCCATGTCCCATCTGAATATTGTCGCAGGAATCGTGGGTGTGTCTTGAACGTGTTCTCACCGATTTTCACGACCCTTCCGTTTCGTCTCAGGATGGCAGCGAGGTGATAAGTCCTCCCATTATTCAGTGCTATTTCCTTAGCCTTGTAGTACACTTGGCATGACGACCACTCCTAGCTAGCAGCTCGACTCATCTGCAGGAACTGTGTGATCAAACACATCAATCCTCTGCTGGTCACTTCTCAAAGAATTTTGAGTCGTGCAGCTATTTTTAATATTTTCACGTCGAATCTCTTCTATCTCTTCGACAGCCTTTGTGAGAAGGCTTGCGATCGCAGAAGATCCGATTTCATCCGTGATCACGGTTAGCATTCCATCAATCACAATGAAAACAGTCTCATCATCAATGCTCACCTCAACATTTAGGCCGAACTCTTCACCACTGCCGACGTTGATAGTTTGATTACCGATGGTTCGTATCATTTTTCCTCCCACGGAATAATTTCAATTTCATTTATGGGAAGCCAGCCGAACCATGCAGATCCATCCCCTGACATCCCAACTGATCTCAGCAGAACAGCTGATCTATTCTGAAGAGAGGGGTGGCTTTGAATGAAGTCTGTGATAATGAAGCCTCGAGAACCATTCTCACGAATTCTATTCCTCGTTCTCTGAGTCGGCTTATTCAACCCCTCAGTGATTCGAACATGAGATCCGATGAGTTCTACATTATCTGACATGGTTCTTTATTTCCTAGGTGTATTATACCACAGTTGCTATCAAGATTACACGCAACTACATCTGTCTATTGTTGATTACTATCACAAGCATCATGCACATCAGAAAACCCGCACAAAACCAGAGCAGGCATGTTATCATCGACTACTATCCTTTGTGACAAAACCCTTTTTCTCTGCGAGCCACATGGGCATCATCACAGAGATAGTGTCTCTTTCCTTTGCCTCTCTCAGCTCCGATGCTTGACTGAATGGCATCCACATCTCTACACCGGTTGTTGTTCGGATCAGAGCAGCACGTCCAGTCTTCTTCTTTAGTGTGACGACCACAGGGTAACCGTTTTCGTGTCTCTCCTTGCGATCCATCTCCTCCCATACAGATGTATCGGGATCTGGGTCAATCACCTCAATGTACTTGACGTTGGGCCAATGCTTTTTTCCGTCTGTATCTAGGAGAATTGTCTTCGTCGTGCCCCACTCATTAGTGAATAGCCTGACGATCAGCCCCTCGACTCCAACTGGAGTTCTACGTGCCTTTGGACCTCGACCTTCCTTCACTACACGAGCAAGCTTTCCCTTTTCGGGAGCCCACATTATCTCCTGAGATCTGATCTCGCTATGAACCTCACAGATTCTGGTCGTGAGATTGTTTAGAGATGTCTTCTCATCTACAGAATATATTGGGCGCCACTCAGTTCCTCTCTGCCTGTCATACTTAGAAAACCTTGGCTTGAATCCTGATAGACTTCTTGCCTGTGGATTACAGCTGTCCTCGGGACAGTCTCCATATTCTGCATAGCAGCCACTCATTGAGTCCAGAGTGTCCCATGTCACAACCCATCCTCGACCATCACACCTCGAACAACCGCCTACATCATCAAACTTTCTAGAGTCATCCTCTCTTTTTTGAGATTCAAGAGAAGACTTCTTCTCCTCGAGATCCACAAGTTCGAGCTTTAGCGATTCAAGATTATTTTTCTTCTGTGCCACAGTTGCCTCCTTGTAACTAAATTATACCATAAGTATGGTCAAAATGCACGCTAGAGCTTCTCAATAACATGTCCATGATAGTTTAAGTTAACCCGGAGCTGACCATTAGAAAATTGAATAACTGCGATGTGACCCTCAAAATCAAGATACCTCTTGATGATGATGCCTATGCAATCATAGAAGCCATACACATCGGCTCTGGGCATTGGGTGCTGTGGTCGAGATTCAGAGATCCTCACAATGTCACCCATAGGAAACTCATGTGACTTCACATCCAATTGCACACTCCTTTTCTGACTTCGACAGACGCTTGAACTTCGCTTCCGCCTTGCTTGCTGAGGACCTGTCAGGAAAAGTCGTCGAGTACATCAACTTCACAGGCCGCCTGGACCTGGTATACTTAGATCCCTTCCGAGTATTATTGTGCTCGTGTAGACGTCTGTTGATATCAGTGGTGATCCCTGTGTATAGAGATCTATCAGAACATCTCACAACATACATGAACCACTCTTTGCTAGTCATCATATCTGTCTATCAGGTCTAAATGATGCGACATACACAAGCCCTCCAACAATTCCCAGAAATTGATCTTTCATGAGATTTGTGACGCTAACCTGAATATTCATATCAAATAGATAGTCTGTGATAAACTCCGCAAATTCCCACATCACTGTTGATGCGGCAACAAGACCAAAGACCAGAAGAAAAAATGTGATAGGTGATCTTGCACTCAGGATCTTACTTCTATCTAATTGAATAATTGTGTGTGAGATAAAGTGAGCAATCGCAATTCCACCTAGGAAGTGCATCCCAGTATCAAGCTGTTCGATTCTATCGTAAGCGTCAAATACAAGTGTCAAAACACAGTGAAAAAGAAAGACTGCAAGCGGAAAGGACAGATATGATAGATATCTTTTCCACATCATGTGTCACGATCATTTCTAAAGCAGACGAATGTAGGAAATCTAAGAGATCCATCAGGAGTCACCTCTTGATATCGTGCCTCGATCATCCTTCCGATAAAAGAATCTGGGTCTGACCAGATATCTTCTCTTAGCTCATCTGAGAATCCAGACCCGATAGAGACATCAACTCCATTAAAGTTGACAACAACTGATCCTAGCTTTCCGATGTGTTTTCCAGTTCCTTCTGTCAAGGATTCAATGACCAGATCAACATCATGAAATTCCTTCATCTTCATGATCTCATACCCTCGGCCAAACTTATACGGAGCCTCAAGATCTTTGATCATCGCTCCTTCGTATCCTTCTTGAACAAACTCATCATGGAGAAATTTAATCTCATCATAATTAGCATTCACATAAAATCTCTCAACAGGCTTGATGACATCTAGATTAACATCGCTATCTGCAAGCTTACTAAGAAGTGTCTCACCTCTATCGTGGCACGACATCTTTGCAATCCCGGACTTCCACTCTTCTAGCGGAAGATAATCAAATACTGCAAGATAAGTTCCAGATGTATTTACATCATCTTTTCTGTAGGCCTGCCTCATGATTGCGACAAAGTCCTCACCCATCAGCTCACCGTCATAGCAACCATCACCGAGCTTCAAAAGCTCTCGTCCAATTGTGGAATCAAAGTTAGAAATAAGCTTTCCCGACCTTGCAAAGAGAAGTGCCTCACCATTCTCAACGATGGCAAAGCACCTAATCCCATCGAGCTTTGGTTCGACACCAACATGCTCCTTTCCTACAATTCTCTTTTCCTCAAACTTATGTGCGAGAGATACGTCAAATGTCTTGATGAGCCCTGGGAAAATCTTATTGACGGTCTTAACACTTGCTCCAATTGCGAGATGCTTCTTAAGAATTTTTCGCATCCACTTCTCTTCTTTTTCCTTTGCACAGGAGAGCGCGTCATGAATACGATTGATAGCTGAGTGGCCTGTCACCTTTCGATCAGCACAGGCAGAGGCCGCATTAAAGAAGACCATCCACCTCGTTTTCTCATCAGCTGCTATCGTACGATCAGTTACCTTAGGTACCTTGACGACGTGAAACGGTGTGAAGGGATCGAGGCCCATCTGTAGAACCTTTCTCAATCTTTTATTTTTGCTATGGCGCTCTAGTATCTCCTTCTTCGCGTTGGAGCCTGCTGTGCTTTTGATCTCTTCAAGAATTTCTGCTATTTCCATAATCACATTATACCATAGGTGTCATCTAGGTTGCACGCCAATAGAATATAATTGGTATATCATTATTTTCTTTCGATGATAACCAGAGCTGCTTAAGGCTGCTCCAGCACACTGTTTCTAGGCTGTCCTTGTATTAGTCAACTATATTAACATCTCGATGACGAAAGTATGTGTTAGTTGAAGGATCACTGCACACAGCATTCCAGCTACTATCGACTTCAAATGCTCCTTGTGGAACAAAATAAAAGAAGTGTTGAGACCAGAGATCATCTCCAATTACTGAACACCTTATCTGTGTGATAAGTGTTCCTGGAATCTGATTAACAAATATCTCTTCACATCCTGCTTCATATAAATTAACGACAACACCGTCAAAGCAAGGACTTCCTGTGGCATTAAGAACAGGTCCTCGGTGAGCAGCGCACCCAACAAGGAATAAAAGGGAAAGAAGCACGTATTTCATATGATTAATTATACGACACTACTGCTTAGACCACTTTTTGATCTCACCGGTCACATAGTCAACAAGATAGTGATAGCTTGAACTAAAGTCGTTATCTCTCCAGTTAGATTCATCTATCACATACTTTTCCTCTTCAAACAATTCAGTTGTTCTTTCTCCCGAGGATGATCCGCCATCAGACCTCGCATTGAAAAATCTCATTCCTCCACCTGCCTGTGCAGATGCAATCAAGAGAACGAGTCCACTTGTTGTAAATCTATCCACATAGTTCTTAATAGCAGGGATCATATGATCTGGGTATCCATCATAATGAATATAGCACCCAGTGATTGAGCCGTCTTGTTTCCGAACCCCTAGCTGAGCGTGTGTTCCCATCTTAATCTTCCTTACTTCCTGTGACAATATTTTCTGAATGACTTCCAGGAATAATGGCTAGGACCTCAGAGTACTCTGAGGAATAGCTTTCACATGCGTCGATCCACGCATTTTTGTCTGTGTGCGACCCATTAAGCTCACGTGTCTCTATTGAATCCCTACCTGAACGACTTTGTAGAAGTATGACAGTCCAAAGTTTCATCGTCTTTTCCCTTTTGTGTTTGCCTCACGGGCTTCTCGTGCTTTTGCAGCTGTGAGCTTTCTCTTCGCCCCTGGGGGCGGATTTTCGCTAAACGTCGATACTAAGACCATTCTGTATCCACAGTTGATCTCGTCATAGATAGAAGCTGCATTCCCTTCAGAATCACTAGTATAGAACTTTTCTATTCTTCCGTATGCGTGTGCTCCATTTGAGTAAAGCTGACACCATATCTTCTGGCCTCGCTGATAACCTTCGATCTCCTCAGGACCTAGATCAACGACGGCCTTTTTTGATTTTTTCTTTTGTTTAGTTCCAGCCAATTTCTTGGACCTCGAGCAGAGGAATAAGAAGGAATCTATACGGTGATCTGCAGAGAAGCTTATCGTTGCCGATGACCTCGTCATCTACAGGAATGATCTCTGTTCCTCTTTGAGTCATAACCATCTGTTGAAGCTCTGGGTCAAGATAGAATCCCCACCCTGATCCGCTAATAACATATTGCGGAGAAACAGTTGGGATCATATCATCGCTCTCTGATAAAATCTGTTCGAGAATATCTTCTATCGTACTCAAAGCGTGTATCCTTCTCTATACTATAAATAGTATGTAGATAAATGTATTTCTAAAATATTCAAAGAAAGTGGGTGGGAAGTAACCAAGGAAACCAGGTACCCGACTTCCCACCCAGGGCACCCGGTTTATGTATGATCCATAATTTTGTACCAGCCAGGTGAATCTTCTCTTTCTCGGGAGATCCAGACGACTCCCACCTTTTTTGAGATTGGATTCAAAATATTTTTATGATAGTCATCATATCCTTGAAGTTTTGACTCAAGAATTGAATGTGCAGCGAGAGTTCCTGCTCCGTTATCAAAGTATGGTAGATTAAATCTGTCACACTGATGTCTGTCTAGATATATTGTCTGAGACATAGATTTAAAAACCCCTTGTTGCCATTTATTATACCACCTTGTGTCTCAAATTACACGCCCAGTGGCAACCTATGAGTCAGCAAATGTTGTGAGAAGATCTTCTATCCTATTCGATGAACAGAGCTCTCTGTGCAACCTGACAACTGACTCGACATTCCACTCAGCTGAAATTCTGATCCATGACTCCTTGAGATCATTATTTGAACAATTCATCATGAACTTAATTGCATCATCGATTTCATCATCCTCTGGGATATATTGAAAATTGTCACTCATTATACACTACTCCTTATTAATGTAGTTTCCAAGAATACTTCCCTTGCCGTACTTGGATTCAATTAGATTACGAGCGATATGTTGATTGGGTGCTTCAACAGTCACTCTCACATCACCCCATTGGGTCTTAATAATTGCTGACCACGTATAGCTCACTTCGACTCCATTAGAAGATCTTCCTCTGAAAGCCTTCTGTTTAGAATAACCGTCAATCCATCTTGGAATTCTCTCACCGTGATATCTCGATTAGAGATCGCAGCCAGAAGATCATTGACACTCCTCTGTGTCTCAAAATCATAGCTGATTAGGTTTGAATCAAATAGCTGCAACTGATCATCATCACTGGGACTAATAATTGCTCTAAGTAGTTCAAGACTTTTTTGAATAGCTTTTTCATTATTGCTCATATTACTTCTCCTAAGATAGACTAACTCTACTGACTTCCTCGAAACCCTTGGATCGAAGTGATAGAAAGAAAATATGGCCAGCACCGCCGAAGCGATTCTTTTCAACCTGAAGAACTCTACATCCCATCAGATCCTCGTCCTTTCTTTCTACATCAAGAGTGATCAATGCATCAACCATGTGCTTCAACACATTTGCACCTGCCATCTGTCCTGACTTTGTGACCTGACCGATCACGATAGCATTACAAAAATTGCTCTTACAGTATTCTGTTATCTGCTGAAGTGATCGTTGCGCTGTTCGAGAGTTTGTGTTATGGTTTCCATACTTTCCATCATTGAGAGTCTGAAGGCTGTCAATGATAAGGAAGAATGGCTTTTTAGGATTCCGCTTACGAAGGACGTCACAATTCTTCAAGAGCTGTGGGACCATTGTCTCCTGACCAGCACTGAATCCGTGTCGAAGCTTGAGTCTCTCAACTGTCATCTTAAGTTGATAAAGTGATTCCTCAGCAGTGTTAAATAGAACAGCTCCTCCATGACCTGTTAGACTATTTGCTAGCTCTAGCATCATGGTTGTCTTGCCCGCACCTGGTGTACCAGTGAATAGTGTCACTGCAGAGGGTGTGAAACCTCTTCCGCCAAGAGCATCATCAAAATATAGAAGCCCTGACTTGTATCTCTTTCTGAGCTTATCTGGAACCTCTACATCAAGAATATTAATTCCAACTGGGAGGTTCTCAATTGATTGCGTCTTTAATTGCACTATCTCTCCTTCAAGAGTTTAGTTGTTATTGAATTTTCTATGATGCTCTATCCATCTTGACTAGAACATCATTAGAGTGAGGCTTAAAATAAAGCTCACACCCAGGAAGAATCACCCAGCACCTTCGCTTTCGGCTAGGTCCGGGATCAGATGCTTCACCATCTGTGAGGATGATGTGACCATCAAACTCACCACCATGTTCCTTGATGTGCTTCTCCACAGAGTGAAAGCTGGTGCCACCTGTTCGAGTCCGCTTAGGAGGAACTGTCTGGCCCCTCCTCCACTTAATTGCATTCTCGTGATCAACAGTGCAGTCGAATGGAAACAGCGTGAACTCTGTAATTCTACCCAGCTTATTCAGCGCACCGAAGAGAAGTTCAATCTCATCATTTCCAACTGATCCGGACTGATCAATATAAATTGCCACACTTGCACTGTGACCTCGTCGGCTACCTGGGTGAATGTAGGGATACTTTCGGTTGATCTTCTTGTGAGTCTTAGCGCGATTCGCCCTTTGACTATTTCCACAGAAATTGTGAAGAACCTTCTTCCAGTCAATGGAGTCATTCACGATGCGTCGGAGCATCTCTCTTGTATCAGATGATACGCTTCCCCACTGACCGTTACGGTCACACCTCTTCACGGCCTGGCTTAGAGATTGCTTGACCTTAGCTTCAGCTACCTGACGTTCCTCGTCTGTGAGATCTCCCCAGCCGTCATGGTCATCCATAGAGAATCCCTCGCCGGCTTCAGAATCTCCATCAATTGTATCACAAACCTCTTTGTCTTCCTGGAGCCTATTCATATACCACTCAGATGCCTGATTAATTGGGAATGACTCAATGAGATCAGAGACCTTCTGCCACTTTGCGAGCTTCTCTGGATCATCCTTGATAGAAGATAGATCAAGAGGCCTGCCTGGACGAAGTCCAGACTCCGGCAGCTCCGACTCAGGAATCATCGAATTAATAGCTAGATCAGTTGCCCAGTTCCAGAGCTTATGAGGCTCCTGCTTACGTCCTGTGCAATGATTTAGGATTAGGTGGTAGCACTCATGCTTCAACACACCTCTGACGTGGTCAGAGGCAAGCTTAGCAAAAAACATAGCATTCCAGTACATAGTGAAGTCACCGTCTTTTACCGTGACTCCTGCAGTAGATAGTGCCTTAGATTTGACCTTAGTCACATTTCTAAGCATCGTGCTAAAGAAGGGTTCGTGAATCAGAAGCTTCACGAGGTGAGTGCTGAGATCAAACTTTTCAGCTAGGGCCTTCAGCTCCTCAGTCTCCTCTACAGAGACTGGGAGGTCTGTTGATGTACTCTGTTTCTTGTTCATTATTACTCTCCTTATACCTTATTATACCATAAGGCTAATCAAGTTACATGGGCGGGAGGCTTCAGTGATCAAGTCTTCTCAGCCTTTGTCACAGTTTCCACAACAAGCATTCCGATGAACTTGTGAACAGCCCGGATATTAGGGACGTTATTTGTCTCCATTACAGAATTAAAGAAGCTGACAACAATCTCTCCAGAGAGAGTCTTTACGAAGTCACATGCGTTCTTTGCCTGTTCAGGTGTCCACTCATTATCCTTGCAGTGATCAACAACCTTCTCAATGATAGCGTTGTGCTTATCAGCGTTCAGCTTCTTGATCTTGCCCTTATTCTTCTTCCAGCCATCAAGGATGTCCTCAGCGGAGATCTGTGCCTCGTAGTTCTTTACAAAGTCACGGAATGCGATGCTTGCCTCAGTCCCCAGGAACCCAGTGCTGAGTGCATAAAATCCGTCAGGAATATCATTTCCGGCGAGATTCTCAGGAGCCCAGTTAACATTCATCAATGCACTGTTAAGCTTCTCATATGATCGGGGAGTGGGGTAGATCTTCCCCGGCTCAATGGTTGATGTGTGCCGGAGGTGAGCTGGATAGTGGCGGATGAAGTCAATAACAACATCATCTACCTTATTCTCCTGTGCCCACGCGATCCAGTCCTCTACAGACGGTTCCAGGTCCACGACCCAGAATCGATCCAGAAGTGCGGGATCCATCTCATTAACCTGATATTCAGGTGATGCGTTAATTGCACAGAAGACGCGTGTCTCCGGGTGGAGCTTATGTCCATTCAGCTCACGGTCTAGGACCAGCTGGAATGCACACTGCTGGACTTCGATAGTCGCCCTGTTCAGCTCATCCAGGAAGAGAGTTACTGGTTCGCGACATGCTCGAAGAAGCCAGTCAACTGGACAGAATCGAGTCACACCGTCCTTCATCTCGGGAAGTCCGATGATGTCACCTTCAGTCATCTGAGCCAGCCGCCTGTCAATCAGAGAGAGACCGACTGTTCCGTCACTCAGGACTGTTTGTGCCGCGATCTGTGCCACCAGAGCCGACTTGCCGATACCGTGAGGACCACGGATCAGGACAGATTGTCCCGCCGGAAGATTTGATGCGACGTTGATAAAGGTCTTAATTTCCATATTTGTTTCCTTGGTTAGCGTTTGCCTTTATATTATACCTTAGTTTAATCAGCTTTGCACGCGGCTGAGCCCTTTTTAAGCCTCTGAAGCCTTCTTATTTTAGCTCCCTTCACCCATGTCTTGCCTGATGGACCTAGCAAGAGGAAGTGACCACTGTCTCTTGACTCTATCACGGTTGATATGCCGTCATCAGTCTCCACTAGGTCACCTATCTCACACACTGTCCACGTCCTCTTTGCCTCTGGGATCTTCTCACCTGATGCCTTGGCATCCTTGAGGGCTCCCCTCACCTGCTTCTTATATCTCTTAGGAATACCCAAACCGGCACCTCCTGCATATATTATACCCTACCGCGTACAACATTACACGCAAGTAGATATTAATATGTAGGTGAGATAAGCCTCAGTTCAGACACATATTAGGCTAAAAGAAGCAAAACAAGCCCGGCGGCCGCCATGAGGGTGAGGCCTATTGAAGACAGTAGAAATTTGTTGTTATAGAGGAAGAGGAGGAGTCTCTCATGAATTGGAAGTCTAGCAGGCTGAAAGAATTCGACACTTTCCATCTGCTCACTTATCTGAACAAATGCCTTGTAGAGCTCGGGCATTCTATGCTCCCATGAGAGACACCTGTCTGATAAGACTTCAGTTGTCTTGTTCAGCTCGATCACCTCAGCTCTGACCTTCGATGCTAGCTGGATGACGTCTCTCTCTAGGCCAAGGATCTTCAGGTCTAGCCCGCTTGTCTCAGAGATCTGCTTCCCCTCTAGCTCACTCATCCTCCGCTCGAACTCATCTAGTCGAGCAGAGAGATCACCTTCAACCTTATTCCATGGCCACATAACTTATTCTCCAGATTATCTTATCACATCCGATCGCATAAGTTCAACACTAAGATCGATGTGATAATCATAATATTAACTATGCTCAACAGCAAGGAAGCCCTAAACATTGCCCGAGAGTCTCTCACATGCCTGAGCATCTCATCGAACTCCTCTGACTTGATCGCAATATACTTTCTTCTTCTATTGTGCATGACGAGCTCCTCATGCATATACATATGCGCGGGCACTCGATGGGTGCTAGATGGTCTATACATACGCGGGCACTCGATGGGTGCTAGATGAGGATACCCATCATGAGTAATCTCCCTTGTAGCCTAGGTCCATGATAGCCTCATCTTCGTCCTCCACTACGCTGAGGGACTGTTCATCTTCTCTCACTAGGACACGCATACTGCGGCGGACCTGACTCGCAAGGTGTGGGTCAGAATTCTCTAGGAAGTCTAGCCATCCTGTACCTGACTGATTTTCAACTGATAGCCTCGGAAATGCGACGAGCTCGAAGTAGTTCCCCTCAGGACTTGGATTCGCGAGAACAGGATCATCAGGTATCCACCCCTCTTTGAGTGTGCGGATCTCTTCTCTGATCAATCTTCTAAGCTGTTCACGTGTTATTTTCACCCTGGAAGACCCTCCCTAGTTGACCTGTTCCCAGACCTGCTTGTACTTCCACTCATCCTCATTATCATTTAGGTGGTCAATTTCATCCTCTGTGAGATCTGTCTTAGCTGTCTACGTGTGATCTTCATATCTTATCCTACCAGTCCGCACATGTAGTCAAACAGCACGTCACCGTGGCTGTCGGGGAACGAGGGCCGAGGGTCAAGCCCCATGTCCTCATACAGCCCGATCCGGAGGACTTGATACGGAATCGGAGCACGTCCTCCAAGCATCTCTGTCCACTCACCGTCTCCTAGCCATGATAGCCAATGTGTCCCCTTAAGCCTGAGGAACGCGGCGAATAGGGAAGTGAGTGTTCTCCTGTGTCCAGCATCATCAGTTTCCTTCAAAATCTCGTTGAGTGTATGCGCCAGATCAGTCCCCATCTCTTTGAGTTCAGCACCTGACTTCTGACCCTTCGGTCCCAGGCTATCACATACCTTCTTCTTCTCATCCGCATCAATTGTCCTGTATAGCTGCATCACCTTCTTCATCTCTCTCACGATCTCTTTTCGAGCAGTGACATCTGGGTGGACCTGAGGTCGCCCCTGTCCCCACGTTTGTGTAGACCCTCGCCATTCTCGCGCTTCGTCCTCCTCTGCAGCGTCACGCTTCATCAGGCGCTCAAGATTGTTCGGAAGCTTCGCGAGCCCCTCCCGCCTCAGATTCTTTGGATCGATGGCTCCTGCACTTATGTCTTCCTCAGAGATTCTCCATATCCTGAGAGCATCCTCTCTGCTCAGCACATTATTGATGTTGCCCTTGCCGCCACGTACAGGACGCCAGACACCAGGATCACGATCCTCCCACTGAAATAGAGTATCCTCAGTCTCTGCAAAGAACCGTGTGCTTGTTCCACACTTGTTGCACTTGAAGTATCTGACATCTGGGACATATACTCTCTCATTCAGTCGTGACAGCTCCTCAGTGATGATCTGTCTAAGTTGTCTCGCTGTAATCTTCATGAGTTAATCTTCCATCATCGCATCCATTGCTATCTCTTTCGTTTGGCCTAGAGCACTCCTAAAATGATTGTCCCCGCGGTCATCACGACTCGCTCCGCTAAATTCACGTCGTTCTTTTTCAGCTCTGGCTACAACCTGCTCTACACCGCCAGCTAATTCAATAATCCTCTTCCATCGATTTGCCTTCTTGACACTCTGCTCATGTCGCCACTCTGCTATCGCGGCTGCTGTGTTTATTCCTCGACCAGCCCATTGATCGGCCCCATAATGAAGCTGCCTGGCATAGTAATCTGAGCCGAGCACGTTGAGCCTGCCATCACTATCAACATTGACACCAACAGTGGGCACCCAAATAAGTCTATCTAGCTGTATTTGAATCCACCCGGGAGCTGTAACACCAGGGTAAGTCATGACTGGATAACTACGAAGCCCAGCCTGGTCGTACATAGACCATCTGCTATCACCTGTGGACAAATTAGGATTTTCATCTGGTGTGCTAGGAATGACCTTATTTTTCCATTCACCCTCGCCAGTCTCAAGCTGCTCGCGCTTTCCCCACCATGCGGGAACATCTTCAGCAGACAGGATCTTCATATCATCCTGGACCCATGTGGGATATCCTTCAGGCGCATCCGGTGACCAGACTCCAGTAGATGGGTCCGGCTCTTGGTCGCGAGCTGGCATCATCGTGTTCCTCGGGGAGGGTTCATCTGGGCGAGCTTGATATCCAGTGTACTCGCGGCTTTCCTCGTCAGTGACGTCAGACGGCTCTTCATCATGAGGAAGATCCTCGTCGACGACTTCTTTGATTATCTGTCTTAATTGTCTACGTGTGATTTTCATATTACATGTCACCAGGAAATACGCTAACACGCCACGTGTCGTTGAAGTTTATACCAAATATCTCATTTTTGTCCATTGTGTAACGATATCGGGATCCCCATTTTGCCTCCAGCGCACTGACCAGCCGCTCGGTGGGGAGCTTGTCACTTACTGATATTCTGAGAAGTGCTCCGTCTTTTTCATTCCCGTCGAAGTCATAGATGTCTTCGTATTCTATGCCGCTTTCTTCTAGGAACATCTTAAAGACAATGTGTGTGGGTACAGTGCCACCACCGATCAGCCGGGTGTATTCGTCACCATTGTTTATCTCTTGAAGTATTATTTGTCTTAGTTGTCTGCGCGTGATTTTCATTATTGTTCTAGCCTCTTGATGTCTTTCTGTAGTCGTCTCAGCTCCGCGACGGTGGGGAGTCCGTCAGACATAGATGCATCCTCGCTGAGCTCACCTAGGCCAGACAGGGATGTTCCCACCTTCTGGACGAACTCTGCGATGTTATACAGCGTCTCTCTCATCTTGCCGGTCTGGATCTCAGCCTCAGACTCGATGCCACGGGCTGCTGCCTCTATCTTAGCGCCTGACTTTCGGACGTTATTACCACCTCGTCCGCGGGCGAATTCTCTGAGCTCTGACTCACGGTCAACCTGCTCTAGGAGAAACCTCTCCTCCCTTATGATTCTCTTTAGCTGTCCCTTCGTGATCTTCATGTGATGCATCCCCTATGACTATATATTCTCTGCTGTGTGAACCTACTGTAAGTCTGACCTGTTTGGAAGCGGAAGGCTATTCAGGAACTCTATCAGCTCATCTCTCTCGACGTCATCTCTGAGTGTGAACCCACCTCTGTCACCTCTATCACCTATCTTTATCAGCATGCCAGATAGACCCTCTGTTGCCTCAAAGTCTACGAAGCCGATCCTTCTAATGTTCTTGTCCTCTTTAGACCAATGTCTTCCTTCTGGCGATGGGCCATTGAGCTCGTCGATGTCCTGCCCGAGCCACTGTGGCACGTGCTGAGACTCTTGAGAGACGAGCTGATCGATCAAGGGCTTATACTTCTGTATGTCTCCCTGTGAGCTTATGTTATCTATGAAGTCGTCATAGAGTAGCTCTCTGACAGTTCCTGCGTCAAGAGATGGGTCCTTACGATATTCCTCTGCGTTAGCAGTGAGATACTGTACGATCTGATCGTGAGAGAATGTCATCGCCTCTAGTATGAGATTCCTAAGTCTCTGTCTTGTTAACTTCATCATCATTCCTCTCTTAGCATTCTCATGACAAAGTCAACAATATCTTTTTTTGTCATAGGTTCATCACTGAAGTCTAAGTCAACTTGACCGACAGCGTTGTCTATCATGTCAAGAATATCTGATGCCAGATTCTCAAGTGGGCTAGGTGCGCCGAGTTCTGCCGTTATGCGAGCAGCTCTGTATGCGTCGCTTTGTCTACCCGGGGGTAGTGTAGCTTCATTAATCTCTTCTTTGATGAGTCTTCTTAGCTGGTTGTGTGTTATCTTCATTTTATTTATCCCAAGAACTGATTCACAGCATTTTCCAAAGCGTCGTCGAGAATTGCGCTGAGTTGCTCTTGGATTGTTGCTATATCCGCCTCGGGATCATCCTTAGCCATAGACGTCACAATTCTTACCAAATAGGTGGTAAGCTCTGGCGCTTCGGCAGATCCTATGATTTCCTCTATGACATTGCGGATATCGTCGTTGCTCAATCCGGATCCCAGCGCACTGTCAACAGCGTCAGCGAGATTCCTATAAGCCCATTGCCTCCCAGCCTCGCGTGGGCTATTAAGCGCTGTTTCCTCGGATTCAGCTAACTCTTCTTTGATGAGTCTTCTTAGCTGGTTGCGTGTGATCTTCATAATAAGTGGACTCCTAGCTAGCCTAGTATAAGTATTCACTCATGCCTGTTTATTCTAGAACAAGAAGGGTATCAAATGCTGCAAACTTTGTAGTCTCTCCCTGCAGGAGCTTCGCAGTCTTATACTTACCCGGGATGTCTACCACCTCGACCAGCACACCCATCTTTCTCTCGACCTTCGTGAACCTCTCACTGATAGACATGACGAGGTCTCCGAGCTGTGGGCTGATCGGCTCACTCCTGCTCGTGACGCCCTCGTCGTTTATCTTCAGGCATCTCACCTTTGGTGATATGAACACCTTACCGCCGGACTCTGCCTGAAGGAACACGTCGCTCTTTCCGACCCCTATCACCGTCGCGAGGACCCTATGCCTCTCAACCTCACCTGCCTTTGAGGTGGTTGATCCAATGACTACGACTAAGTCACCTTCACTGAGTTTCACGGCACGCTAAAATCCACCGATCATTGAGATCGCGATGAGGCCTGGGAGAGGCTGCTTGACATATACGCCGGAGAATAGGGTGTCAGTTCTTCCTCCGACGTAAGAGAATGCGGCCTCTAGCTTCCTGCTCACAGAGGGGTCAGATGCCATGGCCGGTGTGACTATCAGGAGCATAGCACCTGTAGAGGCCTTCCCAGCTGGGCTGGGACACGGAGAGGACTTAAGACATCCCTGATACAGTATAGAGCCTAGGTCACTGTTACTGACGTCCCTCACGACAGTGCTGCCTACTACCATCCTGCCAGTCGTGCTGAGGACACGCTCGAGGTCCTTAGAGTCGAACGACTGAATCGGAGAGTTCTCATTTGCGAGCTTGAGCACCTGGGTGAAGAGCTTAGCAAAATTTCTGTTAGCAGAGGGGTAGAGGTCTAGCATTCCCACCTTGCCCCTCAGCAGGTGTAGCTGCTTCTCGTTGTCGATGAGGATGTGAGGGTGTAACGCTACATCACTCATGAGAGACTCATAGTTGTCTGTTATCGTTGGATTGAGTAGCTCCTGAGCTGTGGGCTTCGTGACGATATACACCGTCTGACCGCTCGCTCCCACTGACTGCAGGTATCTCTCGAGCGACGCCTGTAGGATGTGACATGCACTTCCCGTTCCTCCGCCGCCCCCTGCTAAGACGAATATCCAGTCAACTGAGCCTATCCTTGTTCTTATTGCATCCTCGACGCTGGCGCTGTTATTCTCTAGCACCCTCTTTCCAAGTGCTATGTCTTTCCCGACACCGTCTGCACCTGGGAGAAGAAGGAAGTGATCTGCGGACACTCCCTCTGGCTGGTCCTTCACAGTTGTATTGACAAGTAGTGTCTTATTGAATCCTAGGTCCAAGAATCCCTTTGCAAGCTTTCCGCCCGCTCCACCTACACCGATGAATGCGCAACGAATTGCGCTCTTTGCAGTGTTGTCTGGAAGGAGTAGGTCACTACCAGTGGCAGGCTCGTCATCGTATGCCTCGACAAAGTCGAAGTCATCAAATCCACCATAGTCGCTCTCAGGTGCTACAGCTGCCGGAGCTGCATGAGGCTGAGCTAGTGGTGGGGGACTTGCACTCTCGGCCACAACGGGCTCCTCGACGTGAGAAGCCACCTGTGTGACTGGCTGTCCCTCTGCAGCTGGTGTCTCTGGGCCCTGAGATTGAATTCTCGCTGCTGCTGCTCGAAGTGTCTCCTTAGCAGCCTGGTCGTAAAAGCTATCAGTTGGCATATTTTTCTCTTCCTCGCTAGTTTCGTCTGTGTAGAATTTAGACTTCATGGATGCACCTAGACTCTTCACCCTACTTGGCATAATAATACATATTCATCTTAATTGTAAAACGAATAACAGAGCATGTTAAAGTAAAAGTGGGTCGCCATGATGGCGACCCACTTACACTTAGGTTTCTCAGCTTATCTTATGCTGTTGCAGCGAAGCGCATTGCGGAAGCCCCGACTGTAGCTGCAGTGCCGTTGCCTATGTTGAGGCTCAGTCCAGTCACAGTCCATGCGGTACCGTTAAAGACGAACGTGACAGATGAACCTGCGCCACCAGCGCCGTTAGTCAGACCAGCCATGATTACAGAGTTGTCTGTAACCACACTGATGTCCACTGCCTCTGTGCTGGATGTGGCAAGGACGTTTCGACCGAGCAGGTGACAGCCAACTGCAAAGTCGCCGCTTGCTGCCGATCCGATCGTGATCAGTTCACCGTTTGCTAGACCTGCGGTGTCTTCCACCTTGATCCAGTCGCCAACTGCGGAGTTAGCAATAGTCGGCAGCAAAAATGTCTCGGCGCTCGTCGTATCTTCAGCATAATAAGTGTTTTTTACGAGAAGCTGCCCAGATGCAGGGAGTGCCGTTGCGGGACCCATGACGTTAACTGTGACCCAATTAGACGACTCAACGCCGGCCTCATTGCTGAGTGTACCGTTAGCGCTGACTGCACCATTTAGGGTGGAGGATGATTGGACCACCAATCCAGAGCCCTTGCTCTGGACGAGGCCTTTTGTGTTTGTAATAGTAACCTTTGGCATTTTATAACTCCTTTATATGTCCGCAAGATTCCAATTCACCGGCGGGATCGGGCGTTATCCGAATTGGGCCTAACCATATATAGGAGAAATCTTAGTAATGTTCTCACATACTATTAGCTAGATAGAATTTTACCAGCCTGTCGACGGAGATCTCCTCTGCGTCGCCTCTGAGAGCTGCATCAAATGCTAGATTTAGCTCACCTGTCTTCTCGATCTCCTCGATTGTCTCAGTTGCGCTCTTCGTGTCATGGAATACGATGACACGAGAACCCTTTATGTCACTGAATTTATCGAAGTCATTCAGTATGACGACTCCCTCGACGTAGATGTCATCTGGGTCCGGAGTCTCTTCTGCGTAATAATGGTGCTTTGGCACGTATTCTTCTCCTGTTTTATGTGCTATAAAATCTTATAGTGAAATGAGACAGTTTACATCTGTCAGGAGAATATTTGTGAAATGATGCTGATGAATGAGAATACAACTATCGAGAGAAGAAATGCAACTCCGACACCAAGAATGAGCAGGTCCTTCAGGTCCACCCCTCTCCACTTCAACCACGCTCTAAATTTTTTAATCATATTAATATGTATCTAGACTAAGAAGTCTCTTCCTTCTATCTATACGCTGTATTAAGAATAGATCAGATCTACACTCTGTTGACAGACCCTTCTCATTATTCCAGCTCGGTATTGACCATATCACATCTATTGTCTCCATGTATGCTTGGCACTTGGGATCTGTTCCCACTAAGATAGACTCAACATTTATTACTAGTCCCACAGGATTCTCATCTCTGGGGATCACAAGTGAGGATGGTTTATCACTGTCGATCACGTACCTCACGAGGTCTCCGGGTGATAGATATGATAGCTTCTTTTTCACATAAATATGTAGGTGATTCCTAAGATATGTGCCCTCGAAGCGCCCCCTTCTAGCTACACTAGATGTGAAATCTCAGAGTTGACGAAGCCTGAGGCGTATGGATCTCTCACATGAACTCCGTCACCTGGATTTCTACTACGTGTGGCAAGATGTTCAGACTCATATGGGTCAATAAAGCTACTTCCAACAGAGCTAGCAATCTTATCGTTATACGACTCTCTTGTCTTCCTATACTGTGAGACCTCCCTACCAGCATCACCTGTATTGACGTAGTCAGAGCTCCCACCTGCCGGTGTCACAGGAGGAGGAGCACCGATCCACACTATCTCTGCTTCCGGTGCTGAGGTTGTGAGTGCGGTATAGAATGAGCCTGCATTTGTCGGTCCATTTCCGCCTAGATTAACAATAATGAGATGAGGCGGAGTGGACTCGATGGCATCAGATAATGCAGGGTGAAGCTTTGCTCCTCTCATCCAATAGCTCGGCTGAGCGCCATTCTTGTAGAATCTATTTGCTCCGGCACTCGAGCTGCCTGCTCCTCCTCGAGGAACTCTTACAGGAGTCCACCCTCGGCTTATCACGAGACCTTCAAGGGCATCGCCGATCGCGCCTCCCATCTGGCTATCACCCACTAGGAGTGCACGTCTAAGACCACCGGGCTCTGGTACATCTATATCCATGTGTTTGGGCGAGTCCCATCTGACTTCTTCTTCACCTGCCTCAGGTGAGACTGGATATAAGAGACCGCGTCGAGCATTTATGAATGCCTCAGCTGTGTCTGGGCCGATGACTCCGTCGACCTTCAGGCCCTGGTCTCTCTGGAATTTTCTTACAGCGAGCCTTGTCTCATTTCCAAAGTCCTCGTCAGCTCCATACCTGGGTAGCTCATGGCCGAATGACATCAAGACACGCTGTAGCTGACCGACACGAGGTCCACTACTTCCTCTCCTGAGCATCTTCTCCTGCTGAGACGCGATTCCCTGGAACACAGCCATGTCCTCATCACTCACATCAGGCACGGGTGCCTCAGAGATAACTCTAGATATCTCCTCACTTATGATCTGTCTCAGCCTGCTCTCTGTTATCCTCATCACCTTCTCCTCGTCCGAAATCGTTTTGCTGCCTGACTGTGTCTCTGGCTTATGTCGACATCTTCTCCGCCTCTGAGTGTGTCAATCACATGCTGAAATAGCTTCATCAGCATCTGGACATCTGCTAGGGCATTATGCCACTCATCAGTTGAGATGCCATATACAGCGGATACGACGCCCATCGATGCTGAGTATCCCCGTCTTCCTCGCAGCTTTTCCAGGAACTCTGACGCCTCTGTGTCACCAGAGTCCCTCATCGTCTGGAGGAGCGGTATGAGAAATAGCTGCATGATCCTCATCGTGTCTATGACGGGATACCTGCCGAGCCTTCCTCCTGACCTGACAGAGATGAACTCCATGTCAAAGGATGCGTTCTGTGCTACGAGAACTGGATTAGAGAAGGATCCCACGAACTCAAAGAATCCTGAGAGGACCTCCTGCTCATCCTTATACTCTCTGCCACGCTCACCATAGCGAGTCATAGAGAGAATCTCAGGTGCAGTTAGTCCACCTCTTTCCTTTTTTTCTTCTGGAGATAAGGCCTTATGTTTCTCAATTCTTTTTACTGTGTCAGGCTGAAGGGTTATCTTCTCGTTGAACATCCCTAACACCTGAGGATCTCCTGCCCACCCGTCTGGACTGATGGCTATCGCTCCAATCTCTGTAAGCTGTTGCTCGTGAGGCTTGAATCCCATGGTCTCTGTGTCAAAAAATATCCACGTGTTACCTGAATATCTCTCGAAAAAACTCAAGACATCTGACACAGACATTCCTGCATACTTTGACTCTATTATGTGATGAGACTCATCAGCGTCATCATCTTCCTCTTCATCTTCTTCATATATTCCACTTGCCCATCCTTGCCAGTCTGAGTGGCCGCGAAGTCGAAGTGTGATCTGCTCACTGATCTGTGACGCGCTTCCTTCTTCCTCGGGGAATGTCAGACCCTGTTCCCCGCCCCCGGAGTGATACTTAACAGCTTGACACTGCCAGCCTCCAGCCTCCTGGGAACATGTCATGCTATATTCAGATGGACTATCTCCAAGAGATCGAATCTTATCCTCAAATCTATGTAGGGCGACACTTTCATTTGGAGCGTCTCTGCTGTCTATTCTGAGAGTTATGTATGGTCTAGGAACTGTTGCCATTTGCTCAATAGGGCCTGCACTAAATGGAGATGATAGCATCGTTTGCTTCTCAGTTATCCTGTGAAGCTCCTCTCTAATGAGTCTATGTAAGTATCTTTGTGAAATTTTCATATCAGATAGTTCTCATTAATAAGTATTCTTTAATCTACAGGTAATCTAGGCAGATCTAAAACATTACACCCGCTTTTTAATCCGTGTCTATCAAACCATCCCCTGTTCATTTCTAGAGCATACGGAACTGGAGAGGCTGATAGTTTACTAGAGTGATCCTGCGGCCACATATCTTCTATGTTAACAATAATACCCTCCTTATCTATAAAAGCTATTGACAGAGGAACGTACGTGTTCTTCATCCAAAAACCCTGTATGACATCATGTGGAAACACAAAGAGCATTCCAGACTCATCTGGAATGCTCTGACGATACATCAGGCCCTTATTTCTAAGGAGTTGTGTGTCTGCTAGCTCTACTTTAGCTGGAATACCTTCAATAGAAATTTCTATTAGCTGACATGATGGAATCGACCTGTTGATCTCCTCTCGTATTATCTGTCTAACTCTTTTGCGGCTTACGATCATTATTCCTCAAGACTAATTATGGTCAAGAGAAACAATATTTTAATCAGGAGCTATAAGTTTAAACTTTAAAATAACATCATTGCCACGGGGATCTTGAACTGACATCACTTCATCGTAGTCTTCAGTTGTTACGAGACGATACCTTAGGTGTGATTGTTTTTCTTCATCCTCTTCTAGAGAATAGGTCCTGGTATTTCTTATGTGAAGCTTTTCTATCTTGGAATAAGTTCCGTCGGGCTCTCTTATAAAGAAGCATGATTTTTCTGTCGTAAATTCTGGAACAACTGATCTGAGCTGCTTGGATCCCATCCTTACTCTACACGCATGATATCTGAAACCAGATATTCCTTTACTTCATTTTTTCCTTCTAGCATGACCCTTGCTTTCATTATTGGCGCTGCTGTGCCACCCACCATCCATGTATTAGTTCTAATTTGAATTAATTCAACAACTGTACCGATCTCTGACATAAGATCAAATGGTGCAACTTTATCTCCGACCTTTATCAAAATCTAATTCCTCTAGCCCTAACTATATCTGACTTAACTCAATTGTTTATAGCACCATTAGAAAATTCATAAATTTCTTCGTCGTAGACTATTTTCCTCTTACCGTCGCTGTACACACGATATTGAACTGTGTCGACAATTCGTTTAGGCCTATCCATCACATGAACTGACATCTCTCTAGAGTCAATAATAATTGCAGGAGTCCACTCACTCTGGCTGTGATGAGGACCCACTGGGTCCTCATCTGATCGAATCAATGCTAAATCACCTGGGTGAAATCTTTTTTCTTTTGGCTTTATCATATTTTGATACTGATGTTATCTCAATTTCTGGATGCACTTCACAAAAGATCTCTTTGATTCTTTTGGCTGAATAATCTTTTCCGCTCACGGGAAAAACAATAGCCTTTTTTGTTCTTTTATTGATCCCAGTTATTTTCCATATTGGCTTGTATTTCATATCAATCTAGTAGAATAAGGTGGTTACTGAGGAGGAATCCATCTCCAGGTTCACCTCAAACATATAAAAAGATGATGGTCCATCTGCAGCACTTTGTTTCAAAGAAGCCGACTTTATGAATTTTCACACGGGATCTTTCTCCTGTTTAACTATATATTCCTCTCTCTGATGTGGTACGCCCGATAGGACTCGAACCTATGACCCTCGGCTTAGAAGGCCGATGCTCTATCCAACTGAGCTACGGGCGCTCAGAATCTCCTCCAGGGCTTAAATCTACGATATCCAAAATTCTTTGCTGCCTCCTCTGTATTAAAGCAGAGTTCTGCTATCACTCTATCATAATACTCACTTTCATATGTGTGATATATAAAGCCATTATTGCTATCATTTCCCTTGATTGGAAATCCATACGGACACTCTCCATCAATATGGGGTAGCCTTTGATGTTCGAAGTGAGCACACCCACTTAGAACCATGATAGTAAATAGAAGTGTGATGGTGAGCCCCCAGGGACTCGAACCCTGAACCGTCGGATTAAAAGTCCGAAGCTCTGCCTGTTGAGCTAGGGGCCCATTCATTGCTTAAAACCTCGACCGGGTATTGTCAAGATGAACAAATGCTAAACAATATGCAGAACCTGCTAGCATAATTGATGCACAGATTTCCCAAAACGTTCCATCACACGCCACTATAACACCTGTAAAGAGCATGAGTGAAGCAATAAGAATTATCTGAAGGAATGGTTCTGGAGTTGTCATATTAGAGTCACCTTAAAAAAAATCTTTTAACTATGGCTATATTATACAATAGCTACACTTAGTTTGCACGCCAATTTAAATTAAACTTCCGTATCTAGTGAACCGAGCAAATCTAGCTCGTCGAGTCGAGACACAATAAGCCTAGCTAGACCCTCCTGAGATGCAGGAGCAGATAGATTTACCTGACCATTCATTGATCTTGTAAATACAGCAACTGAGTCTTTAACAGCTCTTGTAAGCGTATCTAAGTAACATTTTTTTATTCTATCTTGATTAATCATTTTTTTCTCCTATTGATTAAAATGGCTCCCCCGCCTGGACTCGAACCAGGAACCCTTTGGTTAACAGCCAAATGCTCTGCCAATTGAGCTACAGGGGAATAACCTCCTGTCATGGTCGGGGCGGCAGGATTCGAACCTGCGACCCTCTGCTCCCAAAGCAGATGCGCTGCCAAGCTGCGCTACGCCCCGAATCTCTATTTGTCGACACCATGACTGTAAAATTCCTCCGAGATATTTGGTAGGGCGACCGGGACTTGAACCCGGAACCTGCGGTTTATGAGACCGACGCTCTAACCGATTGAGCTACCGCCCTATAGTTTATATTGTACCATTTCTAAAGCTAGTTTACACGTTAGCGATTATTAATGTGAGTTGAACTTTCAACAGAGCCCGCAGATGTCTGCAAAATAAAGGATGCCTTTGACTGTAGCTCACTAATTGTACGAGCGCCAGAGTAAGAGAGGCCACTTCTCACACCTCTCTCAATATCCCGGATAACATCTCCAACTAAACCCTTATAGGGAATGGTTGATGAAACTCCCTCGACTGATGCGAAATGTCCCCGCCAGTCAATTTGTGCATCCTTGCTAGCCATCCCTCTATATACCTTTCGAGACTCTCCACCGACGATGACGAGATCGCCAGGTGATTCTTCTGTCCCAGCTAACATTGAACCAAGCATAACACAATCAGCACCAGCTGCTAAAGCCTTTACGATATCTCCTGAATTTCTTAGTCCACCATCAGCAATTAATGTTGCATCTCTATCTGACTTCGCACAATCAAACACAGACTGAAGAGTGGGCATGCCGTGACCTGTCTGTACACGAGTTGAACAAATGCTGCCTCCTCCAATTCCCACTCGAATTGAATCAGCTCCCCAGTCTGAGAGATCATTAAACCCGCTTAAGGTTGCAACATTACCAGCCATGATATGTACATCAGATCCAAAAACATCACGTAGCTTAGTGAGAGCCTTCTTCATTAAGATATGATGACCATGAGCAATATCTAAACATAGAACAGAAGCACCTGAATCGTAGAGCGCTCTAGCTCTATCAATAAAGTCTCCGCTGACACCAATTGCAGCACCTACCAAAGCTTCAGAAGGAGTGCAACCGACATGATCACACTGTGTATCAATAGAATTATATCTATGTATAATTCCAAGACCTCCCATATCAGATATTACTGCTGCCATTGGAGATGCTGTTACAGTATCCATCGGACTAGAAATTATAGGAAGCTTAAGATTAATACTATTTCCTAGACTAACTGATAGATCTATTTCTTTTCTAAAAGAAATTTCACTCTTCTTTGGAACTAGTAGAACATCATCAAAACTATACGACGTTTGAAATTTCATAAATTTCTCCCTGGCCAAAGCTTTCTCGGACCTTTTTCTTTAGAACCTTTAGAAGCCCTGGATTAATTTCAAGAGCTTCTGGCATGATTTTATTTCTGATTCGTGATCTTGCAAATTTAAAATTAGAATTGCCCGGATCAGTGACATATGGAACGGACTTACGTTCACACCATTCTACTAAAGTCTCTTTTGTCGTGGATAAAAACGGTCTGATGACATTTTTATTTCTATACGGAATGAGACGAGATTGTCCGTTAAGTGAAGAAAAAATCCACCACTCTGCCACATCATTCAAGTGGTGACATGTGATAATTGGATCTGAAAATGAGTTAAAAAAGTCATATCTACAATTTCTCCACCACTCCTCAAGAGACTGATCAGCTGGCTTATCTCCGTTTATTGCTCCAACACTCAGAGGAATTTTATTAAGATGACAGTATCTTAGCAAAAATTTTCCAGCTTCTGAGCTGTGATCTGTTCCATGGTTAAAATATGCAACATTTACATCTTTCTTACCGGTCCGGAGAAAGTCTAGAATTGCCATAGAGTCTGGACCTCCAGAGCATGCTAGGGTTACAGTTCTTGGAATTCTTCCAAGAATATTAATTTTCTTCACATTTCCTCCATGCACTTATTTTACCATAACTGAGCTCTCTTTACACGCTTCTAGATATCTGAATAGCATAGAAGCCTAGTGGCTTACTAGGCTGTGTCATTAACTAATCTTCATTGTGTCAAGAGATGTCTTTTTATCTTTACAAATAAGATGGTGAACATAGCAATTACTATCAACTCTAATATTTGCAAAAGTCTCTTTTAAAATTTCTAAAACACTCTCAAGTGGAGGACTGAGCATGACATGCTCTCCTCCTGCGTCAATAAACTTCCATCTTGAACCGCTTTCATTCAATATTTCAATAGAGCTAGATGACTCACGCTCATGTCGTGATCCTGAAAATGTGCCTATAGTATGCGGTGTGACCACCTCAATGTATAGAGTGCCCTCATCAGACGTTAATGTGATCATCTTATTAATGAATGAACTTATCTGGTCTTCTGTGTTCAGGTAGCAATAAGATCCCCAAAAGCACGTGACTAAGTCAAATGTTCTCTCCTTGGCCTCATAATCTAAAAAATCATCACAAATAAATTCTGAATCTGGGTTGTTTTGCTTCGCTGCCTTTAAGTGCTCATGTGAAATATCTATTCCTATTTTTTTAATGCCTCCACTGGGAGTATGAGAAAAATGCCACGCACTTCCGCAACAAACGTCGAGCCAGACAGCATCTTTTTTATTTCTTAAGATTAGATTTAAATTTGAAATATTCTTTGCATGTTTTTTATGGGCAGGAAATATGTGAAGTTCAGGATATTTTTCAACATATGTTCTGTTATTATAAATTTTTTTTACATCTTTCTTATAGCTCATCTTACCAAGGACTCCTTAAATGATGCCGGAAAAATATTAGAATTTTTGTTATAAAATCTATTCCAATCTTGATCTAAAATATAGGTAACAGCAGAGTCATCTGATGATCTCACACTCCTGCCTGCAGACTGAACAATAAGCTTAGCTGTTTGAAGAGGATACCAATCAGTCCACTTATTCATTCTTTTTCTCACAAGAGGATCACCGAGATATGGATATGGTATTTTTACTATTATCTGAAACCTAGACAAATCACCCTTTAGGTCAACTCCCTCAGACATGGACGGAGATAGCAAAACTGATGGGCCCTTGGCCTTCTCATGCTTTTTCAAAATATTGTCTCTATTTTCACTATTGTGGATGAGAAGCCTATTTGACTTTATATTATTTTTTAGATATCTTGCTATTTTATAAGTGTGACAGTGTATTATTCCCTTCTCGCCTTCATGAGATAACAGAATCTGCTCTACTGCGGATGCCATTGTAGGAAGTGTTTGGTCAATCATTTTAGCACTCATTGACCCAATAGAGTGAATAAATACTGGCCTATTTTGCACAGGAAACGGAGTTGGAATTGATATAAAGGCTGCATCACTTTCCTCTATTCCCAAAGAATCACAAAATGTTTTTGAATCTAAAATTGTTGCTGACATCATTAACACCTTATACCCCAGCCTAAAGAGATAATTGTGAGCAAATGAAGATACATCAATTGGTCTAAATGATATCTTTCTGAGTGATCGACCCAATGCTGGAGTCTTTTGATGTACCCAGTTTTCACTCTTATAGATGTTTAAAAATCCCTTTACCTTTTGAACATGTGATCTTAATAGGTCTAACTGTTTTGAGATCTGTGTAAATTCTTCAATTCTATTCTTAAGGCCTATCTCCTCTATTCTTTTCTCCATAAATGATAGTTGTGACTTAACTTTAGGGTAATATGTCTCTTTTATCCACTTAACCGATTGATACTGTGTGCTAAGATCTGGCCACGATAGCTTCAGTGTGTGCTTACAGAATCTTTCTGATATCGTTATTTCAATAAACTTACTTAATTCTGTTTCAATATTATGAGCCTCATCGATAACGATGAACTTTCTCGGAGTAATCTTACCTGAATATGTCGATTCTGTGAGAAGATACGGAAAATTAGTTACAGATTCAGATGACTCAATAAATCTAGTTTTATCATTCTTATACGCACAATTAATTGTACATGCTTTAAAAAATTGAGAATTTCTGTCTTGTGTTTTGAGAAGCTGTTGAGATTCTTTACAGGTATTTTGCTTATAAAAAGAGCACTTATAGTTTGAAGAAGACTTTATAGACCTCATCTTTCCAGAAGGTGAACCAAAATCACGAAAATATTGTTCCTGTAATATCTTTTGTGTCGTCACAAAATAAGAGCCATCTTCGAAACCATCGACACTCATCATGTTTGAATGTAGATATCTTGCAACAGTAAGCCCAACAGCAGACTTTCCCACACCAGTTCCTGCTTCAACTATGACAAATCGTTTATCTGAGTTGATAATTTCATTTAGCACAAAGTCAATTGCTTCTCTCTGAGCAGGTCTGACCGTGCTGTGCGGAAAAAGATGATCATAGTTCCACTTCATTATTCACCTACTTTTCTTTGTATGGCCTCTAAGAATCGTTTTTGAAAAATAGCTTCATCCCAGTCCTCAAGGTTTTCTTTTTCTATAAACCACTTTTTAAATGTCTCACTCATTTCAAGAACTAAATCTGCTGTTCCATCTTCTCTATCTTTAATCTCTAATATTTTTACTTCATGTTCCTTCATAGTTTTAGCCTCTTTATTTCTCTAAGTTATCTCTCATTTCCACTTGTGACGCCATGCATCCTCATGCTTAAACCAGTGGTTTAGATGCTTAATACACTTAGTTCCTATTCTACTATTTTTCTTACACCTTCTAAGCTCTGATCCGGGAAGCCTGTTTATTACAAATCTTATGATTTTTTTAATCGTCATTAATAAACCCTATTATTTTAAAAGTGTAATGGTCTCTTTTGATTTTTTTTGTATGATCTCTATTTGTTCTGGACACATCCACTCTATTTTTTCACCCAATAATACTGGATGGAGATACCCAGACATAGGAAACTTTTTTGGTTCTCCAACAATTATCCCAATACTTTGCTTAGACTCAGGTCCCAACCCACTTAATAAGATTAGATCACCTATGTTCATCTATAGTCATTATAGCTATTATATCTAACACTATAGTTTTTTACATTAATCTGCACTCATCCTGAGTGCGAGACGAATTGCAGATAGGTCTAAGTTATGTGAAGGAACGACCCACACAACACTTTCAACAACCTGTACATTGCCTCTAAACCGTCCAATATCAACTGCAACTAGAGTTCCCACATAATTTCCACGTGTATCGAATACTCCAGAGCCTGATGCTCCCATCCAAGCGTATGTTTGAACTATGATAAACCCACGATCTACTCCGGCAATTGAGCCTCGAAGCGTCAAGAGATCGTGATGATTGGGAAATCCTGTGTAGCAGACTCTTTCTCCCAATAGGTCAGATGATTGATTTTTTCTACTTATCCTAAACGGCATCGGATCTCTAGTCGAAAGTTTTTGAACTTTAATCACAGCAAAATCATTTTCAACATCTCTGTAGATCACCTTTCCAAGTACCGTCTCACCAAATCTTCCTATGACTTCCACTGTGTCAAAGTCATCTACGACATGAGCAGCTGTTAGCACAACATGATGATCTGATATGATAGAATATGTTCCGGAGCCTGAGTTATTTTCCACCCTTACTTTTACAGCAGAGCTTCTACTTTGTGACTCAACTCTAGTTAGAGATAAATTTTCATATTCATTTTGAGTATCAGTAGGGACTCTATTCTCCTCTTGCTGAGGCTGTTGTGCAAGAACAGGAAAAGAAACTAAGACAAAAAACAAAAATGATAAGAATTTAATCATCACTAATACCCCGATATAAGTATTAGATGTGAGGACTAGAAAATGAAAAATAGACTAAATGATCATCTAAGTGAAGTAAATTTAACATATCTTAAGCACCTTTTAAGAGCAGGAAAAACTTCTCTTCTTCTACTGACCGCAAGTGTAGTATGTCTTATTCACTCACTAATTCCCTTTGTCTTTGAAGAAACTGCTTCAAAGATTGTAAAGAAGATAGCTAAAGAGATCTAAAGAGAAATGATCGAGTAATAGCTCTATAGTCTATAACCTCAGATATCTCTTTACCGATATTCATAAGCCTAGTATCACCAGTCTCAGGATCAGTCACAACCTGTCTCACATCCCCATCTATTCCACGATCTTCAAGAAAATTAGACACGGCCCTGACGTTCTTGCCAGAATCATCGTAGAATGATACAAATTTAACACTTGGGTTTTCATCTAGGTGTGCCTGGATCTCTCTGACCTTTGCCATCGGATCCTTATCAGCAACTCCCACAAATTTAACCTTCTGATCAGGGTTTTGAATGCCTAGTCTTTTTTCTAAGAAATTCATCACGTGCGGCTTTACAGACTGGCTTCTCGCTGTCAAGATCAAAATTTCCCTTGATCCGGCGGCGTCCACAAATGTCTTAAAGAGATCAGATATAAATGGAACAGGGGTGGCTTTTTCAGCATCGACACTTTGAAATTCATCAAATGCCACGTCAGGATCAAAATATTCTCCCGGAGCGAGCTCATATATAGCAAACTCTTCAGAGCTTATCATCTTTGGGCCAGTTGGCGTCTCCACTCTCACCCGCTCCGTTGTAAAGGCTATCGTATCGTCAAAATCAAGAACTCGTAATTTTTCTGGAACTCCTAGCTCAACTGATTCTGATAAAAACTCTCTTGTCAAACTTCTCATTGATCCCTCTAAAGAAAGCCCATAATAACTATATGGCTCTGCTATGTTCCTGTCAATTAAGGTCGCAACCTCTTCTCCTGCAATGATATCACTTGGAAAGTGAGAACCTCCCTGCATTCTTGCTAGTGAGATCATCTCAGCAAGTTTTTTGAAATCAGATGAATACTGCGGATAAATTTTTGATAATTGATTTGCAATAACATGAGACTGAATCGTGTGTCCGCTGGGATAAGATGGTGTATGTGTTGTCTTTGACTTTGCGAGAATCGATGCCTTCATATCGTTACCGAGATCTCTTCCTAATACCTGAGAGGGTCTCTGTCTATTAAACCTGAACTTTAAATGCAAGATAACTTTTTTTAACTGTGCCTTTAGATCTTTGAAATATTCTTCATGGAATTTAAGCCCCTTAGACTCTACAAGCCACCTGAAGAGATCCATCGGAGACTTATCTGAGATAGAGATGAAGTTAAAATTATCAGCTGCATTGACAGATCTCATTACCTTTTGTAGCTCTATTTTTGTCTCAGCTTTACCAGGGGGAGGAGAAATAATAATATCATCTGGATTAATTGATATTAAGGGTGTGTCGATCTCCATTCTCTTGATGTGATCTTTTGTCGGCTTTCCCCATATATTCTTATTAGACCTTGTCATCATCTCATGTCTATAATAAATATTATCCTATATTTAGTACATATGGGCAACATTATTCAATTCCCAACTCATCTCATAGAAAAAGAAAAAGAATTAGTATATAGAGAATTTGAGTTACAGCTGCGCGAACAACGATCTAGAGATCTAATTAATAAAATTATAAAGAGAAATATAAGCTACTGGATCTCGTCACTGATGTGGTTTTTATTAGGCACTCTATTTACAGCGTTATTAATATTATCTCTACAGTAAGCTAGATTATTTCGTATGCCTATCAGCTATTGCTGCAGATGCCCACGCATCCGGCTTCACCTTACATGAAAAACCAATTGCCTGCGTCCACCCAGTGAGCTCATCGACATACACACGTGTCTCAGACTTCTCACCTGTTCCTATGTCGAGGTGGATCTCGACGTCAGACATAGGATTTTTATCGATGACATGAAGTGCGATCTCAATAGACCTCTGTACTTCCTGCATTATTCTCACCTTGAGGTTCTTATATCTCCTGATATCATCCCTTGTCTTGCGGAAAAAATATCTACCACCGTGAGTCTCGGGAGCGCCGTGTAAGCAGACTGCTGTGACAAATGTACAGCCCTTAGATCCCAACTGACTGTCAGTCCCTATGAAGATCTTTCCGCCTCGGCCTACATAGCTCTCGACGGCGTCGAGCATCTCACTAAAATCAATTGTCTCTCCTGATCCAGTAGTCCAGTAATCTTCTCTCACAGCCACTCCACGTGCTTAAAGATAATCTTATTCTTATATCAAGAGATTTTCACTTATTAATTGATCAGGCGATAACCCACTTTCCACTTCTACGATGAAGAGACTCTGCAAACAGCTCTGCTCCTGTCTCTCTAGCCTGCCTCTCACGGTTTGCCACACCTGGGTCACCTTCTTTGCAATGAACACATCTCTCAAATTTGATAGCCCACTCCCTAGCATATCTTGCAGCGGCGGCATCATCAAACGGAGGATCCTCGCTCACAGCTCGACCCCATCCTCGGAAGATGCCATCACCTTGGACAGCAATCCTCTTGATCTCTCTGGTCTGGTTATTAAGGTCTAGCATTGCATCTAGCTTGTCCTGTGGTGACGATGTCACAGCATCTAGGCCCAGTTGACGAAGGTATGTCTCACCTGCTCCTCCCATGACATTCCACTGAACAAGCCCGAATGACCTGTATAAAGAGGGCGGTCTCTTCGGGCCGGTTGCAGGTATGGGCTTCTTCAGTTCTTCATCAGGTATGTTGTCTATATCTGATGAGCTGAGAGACTCGCCTGCATCAACACGAGCTGCGTCATCGCCCATCGCACTTATATTTGGAGAACCACCGGCCTCAGACTCTATATTCCCTAGGATCCCAGCAAGTATATTCTTATTTCTTATTCCAGCTCCCTGGAGGGACCTACTTATAGCGCTGATTGAAGTGTTTTGTTTAGGAACACGTAGGATCTCTACAGGCGAGCCAATGAGCTCCTCGAGCCTGTCTAATAATTGTTCCTGGGCTTCACGTCTATCTACTCTCCAGCTAGCCTGAGTGCCAGCCCACTTTGATGATGGATATCCAAGTAGTGCAGCTGATGTTTTTGGTCCGACCTCTCCATCTATTCCTAGACCAAGATAGCTCTGATATGACTCGACAGCTGTTTCTAGCTCATCATCATATTCAGAAAGAGCTGGGTTAGCCTTGCTGTGCGCATCACCCCAGGGAAACCGGTAGGTTCCAACATGTGATTGATAAGCAGCTAAAAGCTGTCGAACGGCATATGCAGCTGGCCCACTTTCTCCAACTGTGAGAACCCCTCGGCCCTGGTTCGCCATTTTTCTAAGCATCTCTGCGCCAGCTGAGAGAACTACTGTTCTAATTCCTGCTAGATCTCTGTATTTATCGTCATCAGGAATTGTAACTGCCTCTTCATCGTCACTTACGACGATCTCCTCTTCATATTCCTCATCATACTCATCGTCACCTGGTGCATCTCCCCCGCCATTTTCAGGTGCATCTCCCCCACCATTTTCAGGATGAACAACTTCAACCTCTTCTTCATCGACCTCCATGGATTCGACATCAGATCCAGGACCATATGTGACTGTTGACTCCTCATCAGGTGAATCTTGAGGAAATTCTCTGTTAAGAATAAGGACTGTTGAATTAAACTTCTTTCTTTTACTTTTATCATCTGGCGGCTCAAGGTCAATCCAGCGGGTGCTCGATCCCTTTCTCCTGGTGTGCCATCTATTACTGACAATAGAGTACTCCCAAGGATCTCCAGCTCGTGTTCTCACAGCTGCCTCACTCATACGACTCGGCTGCGATAGCTCTTCTCGAATGATACTGAGTATTTCTCTTCTTGTTGTTTTCATACTGTAGAGGTCTCCCAAACTATAAATATCTCAAAAAGTGACTAATTACACAGATATATTAAAAGACATACATCAATGTTCAAAAGCCTCCCATAGTCCTTGTTGTGTACATGTGACATTTGAGATAAAATCAATTTTAAACCTGTCTCTATCCCAGTACTCTGGCTCAACTAGAGATATGAAGTATGTGCTATCTGATCGTCGATAAAGATAGTATGTGTTTCCAATTATTACTTCAAACTGACAGCTGATCTTAGACAATATTGTAGATAGCATCACCTCATCTAAAATATCTACGTCTTTTTTCTTTGACATCTATATATTATGTATCATATTAGTGTGGAGCGGGAGACGGGACTCGAACCCGCAACAGTCAGCTTGGAAGGCTGAAACTCTACCAATTGAGTTACTCCCGCATGAAGTGGAGCCATCGAGAGGACTCGAACCTCCGACCTGCTGATTACAAATCAGCTGCTCTGCCAGCTGAGCTACGATGGCACTAATTATTAACACCATCTATTATACACACTATAGGCGATACTTTATTTAGAAAATTGACTATGCAATGCCTCTAATATAGCGGATTCTACTAGTTTTCTTAGCTGCCTACGTGTGATCCTCATCATGCTACTCCTGTGGGAAGCTGAGATGAGATTGCATCTACTAAATTCTTTGCGTAGCTTCCCTCATAGTGAACACCATCACGAGATACTACCTCATCTTCCTTGCTGGGAAACACTGACGGGATATAATCATAAGGGTTAATGAATGTCATACCAGCTCCCTCTACAGCTGCCTTGATCACCTCGTTAGTTCGCTGTTTTTCTACCCATATTTTTTCCCAGAAGAAGGGGTGGTCTTCAGATAAGCTCATATACTTTCTGATCTTCTTATTGATCCAGCGCTCGCTGGGCTTAAACGCAGGAGGCGGGCCGATGACTACGATACTGCTTGGGTCTTGCTGGTAAGCTGGAGTTGTCTTAAGCACGCTGACGATTGCTTTTACTCCTGGATCTCGAAAGTCGTTGTCACCGAAGTTAACAACAGCTCCGACAGTCGCATCCTCTGTATGCTGTGCTATGTTTGATGCGATAGTGTTTCCAGACGCACCTCGCTGAGCGTATGTCCTTCTAACTCCCAACATATTAGATAATTCATCACCGAGTAATCCGGCCATCTGACTATCTCCTGCTAGGAGTATGCCTTTGTCCACATTGCTCACATTCTCATCAGCCTCTCTGACAAGTCTTGTGATCTCCTCAGAGATAATGCTTCTAAGCTGGCTTCTCGTGATCTTCATGTTACATCTCTGGCGATAATAATAACTATTACTGACCTACTCAAGCGTCTTGAGCTGTAATTCAGATATCTCACTGAGTGACTCAAGTATTAGGATACGAATTGGGTTTCTCTCCTGGACATCTTTCATCTTGTGACGGGCTGCGTCAGTCCAGTATCCTTTCACCTCGATATAGAGGTCGTGATCTGGAAGATAAAAGTCAGGAATGTAGTTCCTATTAAACTTCTTGCGGCACACGTACTTAATCTTCATCGTGTCATCTCTCTCCCACCTCACACCTAGCTCGTCGAGACGCTCTGCCATCGCGACCTCCCACGTGCTATCCATACTCACCTCTCTTCCGTCTAAGGTGGTGTATATAGACTGCTTACTCCATAACTTTTTTTTTCTTGCCATACAATTATATATCAAAGCATGTGATCTCTGAATAATTAATTTTAGGGAGAGAGTTATGTTAAGTGATCTATGGTCAATCTCTAGACGTTCCTCGTCTTGGGGCTCGTGCTCCGGGAAATGATCTAGGTGGAGGTCGATACCTAGGGCCGGCCCGCAGCCCTCTATAGTTTTCTCCCCCTCTCTCATAGCTACCGTTCATGATGTGACCAGGTATATCATTATGATTCCATCCGACGGCGTGTCCCATCTCATGATCTATCACGCGTGATTTTACAGTGCGTGGAAGTTTTATTCTAGCCCACTTTATCTCACCATCTGCAACCATCAGGTATGTTCTAGGATTTGGAACTGTCTCATCTAGCTCGACAATAATTTTTCCACCAATGTTTCCTGTCTCACACCCGCTACCTGGCACCTCTAATACAACATCAATGATTGGATACCCTAGTTCTCTCCACACATCTACAGATCTCAGCACCTCAGTTCCAGTGATTGGAGCCTCCTTACAGATCTCCAGGACTGGTTCTGATGTCCACTGACCAAGGGGTTCTCCAACTATACGCGGAGAGTCAATAGCAGAGCTAGAGGAGATCACAAAAAATATAGGAATTATCACTATTGCAAAAATAATCTTTGAAAGCATATCTTTCTATAATTATTAATGTGGACGAGAACTCCAGAATAAGATGTGATCTTTTACCCGGTCAGCTTGTATTACTTACATTTAATAGTGAAATTCTTTCAGAAGTCGAGTTCTCGACAATGGGACATAGAAAGAATGGACAAGTTTTCTTTCAAAAAATTATGCTAGACTCGTGGCCGAGCTGGAATGACTTCTTTGGTCCTGAGGTGATCGTCAAAGAAGGAGACGTTGCAACAATTATTAAAAAGGCTGGAAGACCTCTTCAGATTTGTTACAAGCCGAAATGGGCAATATATGATGTCTACGACGTATTAATTAATGGTAGAATATGTCAGGCATTCAGATGTCACCTTCTTCCAGTGAATCAATTAGACTACCAAGTGTCCTCTTGACCCACCCAGTCCTTAAACTTCTCTTCTCCACCCCTTGACTTCCAGTCTGAGTCGATGGTTAGCTTTGAACTGATTCCGCCTCTGGGATTAAAAATCATCATTATTCTCAGTCTTGATGGAGAGTACACACATGTGATATCATCATAGACGACATTGATGAGCCTCTCATATGACAGTATCTTTCCCCTGAACTGAAAGAAATATTCCTTGAGTGATCTCAGCTCTATCACACTACCAGCTGGATAGAACGTGATGTATACTGATACGAAATCTGGTTGGCCGCGAACACCCTCGAAGGTTACCTCTGGGTTTTTTATCTTTACCTCATATGATAGCTCTGTGGGATTTGGTATCGCTTTAAGTATGGAGGAGTCGCTCCATCTATTTTTCTGATTATCGCTTTGATTTTTTGTCATAAGAACTAAAGGATGAGACACCTATTACACTATATCTCTAAGTCACCCTCGTCAGGACGTGACTAGTCAGATTGTGTTAACCCCCGTGCCTCCCTGCGGAGTGGCCACTTATACCTTCGTCTGAACAAATGCGTAAAGCTTTTCAGCTTCAGCGATTATATCATCAGTTGTGTATGGGTCCACAGCGTTACGCTGACCCTCAGGTTTTAGGTGCTCATTTTCAAATCGACGATTAGTCCTATCTGAAACGATCCCTACAGCCATTCCCAGCAACTCTTGGCGGAGCTGGTATCCGCTCTTATTTCCTTCACTCATGTTTACCTCCTAGTGTGTGTGTGTGTTATGAGTGTGAGACACCTATTACAGAATTGAACCCGTGCCTCCCTGCGGTGAACCTTTAATTGTTCTCTGATGTGCTTTCTGTTGTGCTCGTTGCAGAAGATGTTCCAGTAGTATTTGTCGTCGTATCAGTGGAACTAGTATCTTCTGTCGTGGTGGTCGTGGTTGTGTCTGTATTAACAGTTGTCGTCGTATCAGTATCACTTGTTGTGAAAAATATTGCAGCGACGGCGACGGTTGCAACCAGTGCGAGAACACGCCAGTCAGAAAGTAGATTTCTAATTGTACTCATTTTTTACCTCCTAGCATAGATTATAATCTATAGCAGGTGTTTGTTAAAGAATTAAACTATCTATCTCTTGAAGGGGGATGTGGAAGTCGATCACATGCAAGCTCCTCATACCTATTGAGTGCATCAAATCTTATATGATTGCTTTCTGTCTCATTAAACGTCTGCCAGAGTGATTCACAGACAGGCTCCCTGGGCGGCTCACATACTGATTGCATCAGAAGTGTGAACCAAAAAAGACCCCAGGCTGAAGCCTTCACTTTGAGAGCCTAGATCTTTCAAATTGATTTACAGCTTCATAGAGAATTATGTTTGCTGTCTGTGAAGTGTTTAGGCAAAAGCCCACACCTGGCATGGGAATGTGAATCACATCACTATTCATGAGTATCTCTAATGGCACACCATACTCTTCCTGACCCACAACCAAACACACAGGGCTAGAAAAATCGAAAGAATAAGAAGTAATGGGTCTTGAATCTTCAGATATCTCTGCAGAAATAAGCCTAACCCCGCTATCTTTTGACCAGTCCACAAATTGAGACGGCGAAGAATGTTTATTAATTTCAACATAGTCAAACAAGCTTCCAGAAAGAGAATTTAGCTCGCTTCTCTCTGGAACAGATCCAATTACATGAATACAATCTGCACCAAAACAAGCAACACTTCTGATAAGATAGCCCAGATTACCGTCACACATGAAATTAACACAACAGAGGCTAATAGGGTAAGCTTTAGCATATCTCTTTTTGTCATCATATCTCTCACGCCTAGTTCTTTCTCTTGTTCGCATCGTATTTATTTTTAATAATTACTAAATACAGTCTCAAGATGAGCTGACCTAGCTATATCTCCTGGAGATACAACATGATCATCCCTGTCAACATTTGGTAGATCAAACTGAGAATCGATAAATCTCTCTAAGATCGACACAACTGGCCTCTCATTTAAAGATCTCGTATCTGAAAGCTGTACATCTGCTCCTCGTTCATAGGCCTTCCATACAAGCTCAGAGCAATACATTCTAGTGTCACTCCAGCCCAATACACTATCATATCTTTTTCCAAGATGATTTAGTATCTCTCTTCTAACATTTCTCAGTTCAAAGTCATTAAGTTCTTCCTTCGGCCTCATAACAGTAAATCTATTGTGAGTTGCATTTCGAGAAATGAAGGCTATAAGCGGTGTTGCTTGAACACTTCCGATTGCCTCATAGACATAATATCTTCCGTTCTTCTTGAAGATCACACCCACATGATTATATTTAGATCCTGTTACTGCTTGTATTGCAAATGCTCTTGGGATGGTCTCTGTTTGAAATATTATGTCTCCATCTTCTGGTGAATAATCTTTAATATCTTTTGAAAGCTTATGAGCGTAACATGCAGACGCTGACAGGACTAAGCACAGGAGCAAGCTTCTTTTAAAATAAGTCACTTAATTTCTCTATTAAATTCTAACATGCTTGATATAAGTGTTCATCTATCACTTTAAACAGATATATTATACCACAGCATAGATAAGCTTACACGTATCAGGTATTAAGATACTTTACCAGTTCTATCAATGACACCGGCTCTTGAAAGCAGCGGAATAACTTGATCAGGTGCAATAAGAAGTGTATATAGAAGCTTAGCCGGAAGTGAAGTAACTAATCCAGTTCCGGCTAGCGCGACCTTAAATGAAAAAGATCCACAGTTATCACCTTCCATATATGACGGTAGTGAAACAGGGCCTAGTTCATATATTCCAGGAATTGCAGCATACGGCCTACACTCAGGATTCTCAACATACCTCATCGCACGAGAGCTATTGAAGCCATCAATCACGCCCCACTCATCAGGTGATACACCGATAGAAGTGCTAACTAATCTCACAAGTCGACTTACCTCATCATCACTTATTTCTCCATCGCTAGAGATATCTGCTCGAGTTGATAATTCTTTAATTCTAGTTCCGCCTGTTGTAAATATTCCAAAATCTGTCCTCCAGCTTCTTTCTGAGCATCCCCAGAGGGGGCCTGCTCCAAAATCCACAGCGTAACACGAATGGTCTGGGTTTATTATGATTAATCCAGAATGTCCTTGTGGGATTTTATCTTTGAGCCAGTCAACGGGCTTGGTAAAAAAATCAGGTATCCAGTCATTTTCAATGATTTTTCTCCTGAGCGGTGCAAGAAGAGCGGTGCTAACTGGCTTTGCATCAACATTATTCCAGACTATCGCAGGAACTGCTGTGGGTTGATCAGAATGAATGTCATCGTCGGCTGATACAGGACTTGTATATTCACTTCCAAACTCACTCCACGCGGCTAATATGATCTCATTATCGTGAGGCCCTCTACTAGTAAGATCATTATCTCGTGCATAGCCAGGATAGTTATCAAGCACCCACATTCTAAAATGTAATCCTTCTTCATGGCTAGATGGTGGAGCGGGAGATTCTAAAATCTCAAACAATAACTTAGATCTTATTAGCTGCCGTAATTTTTTCTCAGAAATTTTCATAGAATTCAGACCCGCATATTAGCCCATGATGATCACAGACATTATAAATATGCAAGATCTGACATAAAATTACATTGAAGCCTCTTGATAGTCTGCATCAATTATAGGTTCCTGTGAAATGTCATCGCTAGATTCTGAATCACCCTCTGCATTTTGTGAATTACTATACATCTCTGACCCTGCTGCATGAATCACAGACTCTAAGGCAGAGTGAGCACTTTCTAGGGCAGCTATATCACTAGACTCAAGAGAAGTCTTAGCATCATCAATATTTTTCTCTATTGCTGAAACTGTCTCATCAGAGATCTTTTCTCTCTGATCATTGATTATCTTTTCGGCATGATAAATTGTAGTATCTAGTTTATTCCGTGTCTCAATTAGCTTTCTGCGGGCAGCATCCTCTTCCTCATGAGACCTAGCTGTGTCAATCATCTCTGCTACCTCTTCATCAGTTAGCGAGCTCCCGCCTGTAATTGTTATTGACTGCTCCTTTCCTGTTGCACGATCCTTTGCAGAGACATTTACGATTCCGTTTGCATTAATATCAAATGTCACCTCAATCTGTGGAACTCCACGAGGTGCGGGAGGAATTCCTAGCAGCTGAAATTGACCCAGGGCTCTATTATCAGATGCAAACTCTCTCTCCCCCTGAAGAACATTGATGTCGACAGCAGATTGATTATCAGCTGCTGTAGAAAAGACCTCACTCTTCTGACATGGGATCGTAGTATTTCTCTCGATTAGTCTAGTGGTCACCCCGCCGAGTGTCTCAATCCCAAGAGATAAGGGGGTGACATCAAGAAGAAGAATATCATTCACATCTCCTGAGAATACTCCGCCCTGTACAGCTGCACCAAGAGCAACAACTTCATCAGGATTTACGGAGCTATTTGCCTCCTTTCCAAAGAATTTTTCTATGGCACTTCTAACTGAGGGTATTCTTGTAGATCCCCCAACAAGAATGACCTCATCAATATCAGAAGTCTTAAGGCCAGCATCCTTTAAAGAATTTTTTACAGGACCAAGTGTTCGATTCACAATTGGCTCAATCATCTGTTCAAACTTAGATCTCTGAATAGTTGTTGCGAGGTGCCTAGGCCCAGATGAATCAGCTGTTAGAAATGGAAGATTCACCTCTGTCGACTGTGCTGTCGACAGCTCAATCTTTGCCTTCTCAGCTGCCTCCTTGAGTCGTTGCAAGACCATGTTGTCATTACTTAGATCTATTCCTGTATCTTTATTGAACGTATCTAAGAGGTGACTTATTAGTATCTGATCAATGTCATCTCCCCCTAGATGTGTATCTCCGTTAGTGCTGAGAACTTCTACAACACCCTCTGCGATATCTAGAACAGATACATCAAATGTTCCACCGCCCAGATCAAAAACAATTATTTTTTGCTCATCTTTCTTATCCATCCCATAAGCAAGAGCAGCAGCTGTGGGCTCATTGATAATTCTCTTAACTTCGAGACCTGCAATTTTTCCTGCATCTGTAGTTGCCTGTCTTTGACTGTCGTTAAAGTAAGCAGGAACAGTAATAACAGCCTCCTTGACTTCAGTGCCTAGATACTTCTCAGCATCTCTTTTAAGCTTTAAAAGAATTTGCGCACTTATCTCTTGTGGTGACAGCCTTTTCTTATTGACAGATATCTTACACATACCGCCCTTTCCGCTCACAATCTTATAAGGAACACTCTGAGACTCCTTCTTAACCTCATTGAGCTTCATTCCCATAAATCTCTTAACTGAGAAGACTGTTCTCTCTGGATTTGTGATCGCTTGCCTTCTTGCAGATACACCCACTAGTCTTTCTCCAGCATCTGTATACCCAATGACTGAGGGTGTCGTCCTTGATCCCTCCTCATTTGTGATAATTTTTGGACCGTCTCGATCCATCACAGCGACAGCTGAGTTTGTTGTTCCTAAATCAATTCCAATTACTTTTGACATACTTAAGTTTTCCTCCGTGGTTATGTCGTATTAATAATTTAATCACTATTTCAAGCTCGAAAAGGGGAAAAATAAAATTAATTTTTATTTTTATCTTCCTGAATCTGTGATGCTATTTGTTTTGCTTTTTCCCAACAGGGTGGGCAGTATATATTCATACTATCTTCTCTTTTTCTTACCACGACCATCCACTCAGAAAGCATTTTAACATTATCCTTGTCAAATAGTGATTCACACATTCTACATTCTTGTGGAAGCTTAGAATAAAGATGAAGCTTTTCCTCTAGGTCTTTATTTCCAGTCTTTCTTGCCAGTGATGCAAGCTTTCTTCTCTCTAGTCTATTCATTTATTGTTCTCATTTTTTAGTTGGTGCCGGGTGCGGGAATCGAACTAGTGGCAGACGCTAGTTAGCTTTTTTCTAATAGGCCTTATTGAACCGGCAATACGACACGGGTCTTCATCAGTTTTGGTTCTCTGTTGCCAGCCTCTCATCATATCAGGAAGCTCCTTCAAAAAAGGATACTGTGACTCATCATCGAGGGAGACGGCCTCCTCGGCAAGAGCCTCAC
>Ga0080013_1000498_pt1 | contig 55685 bp, 73 predicted proteins | sample ETNvirenome_6_85_FD_69236 | JGI IMG/M metagenome (GOLD analysis project Ga0080013, IMG submission 69236) | Marine viral communities from the Pacific Ocean - ETNP_6_85 (SPADES assembly) (version 2) | ecosystem: Environmental > Aquatic > Marine > Oceanic | place: Pacific Ocean | collected 2013-06-19 | reverse complement strand
TGATAGAGATCTTTCCAATAACCCAACTGAGCAAGCAGTTCTGCGTTGTCTGATAGAAATTTAGGAGAATCCTTTATAATCTCTTTCATAATTGTGTGAAAGACTGCACGTTCTCCTCCACCAATCCGTGCCGCTCGCACCCAGAATAATATCTTGGCTGCTACTAGTGGATTCTCCTTAAATGCTTTGTTGAAATTATCTAATAAACCTCGTTTGTAACCACCTCGATATGTGGCAATGTGGGAAAATAAATCAAGGCATTTATCGCCGGCTGATTCATATTGAGGAGCGTTATTTTCTGTAGTGATCATTTTATTTCTGATCTTATTTAACGTTTTATTATTTTTTAACAGTTGTGGCAAGAGAAGCTCCTAGTTGTTATTATCATAAATTATATACATATATATATATGAACTAAAATCTCAAAAATGACATTTATTTTAACTTTTTTAATAATTTTTATGCGTCTCCCAATTCATTCATAAACATTCTCATTCCCTTCTTTGTTATGTTTATTATTGGTGTGCCGTCTTCTTCGCAACCAACAAGCTTAACAACTCCCTCTTTGATGAGCTCTTCAACTCTATCAATGAATCTTTCTTTGGTTATCATCTTCTGTAACTTTTTGTTGACATCTCTGATTGCTTTATCTACTTGCCCCATTTTCTTCTCGATACTAGCTGCGCAATAATTCCGTAATTAGAGACGTCTTGAAATGAATCTTCGATAGACTCATCAACTACATCTTGTTTTCCTAATATCAATAAATTCTTTAACCTCTGTATCTTGTCATTCATTCTAAACCAGAGTCCTGTAAGTGACAGCTTAACATCATCTTCGCTTTTTAAGTCTGTTCCGACTGCTATATTTGACGGCCCATAATTTGATTGCTTCATACAAAATAATTTGTACTGTTCTGCGCATATATTCTTAAATTCTTCAGCCATTTGCGGATAATTTGTTTCTATAAAATTAACAGATTTATCATCATTTGTTGATTTTAAAACGTCTTCTTTAAAAATAACTCTAGGACTGTCCTTTATTGTTTTCATCTAATTTTTCTTTCCTCTTTAAATATTTCTTGTAAACTTTGTTAAGTCCTTCCATCTGCTTTTTAGATAGCCAATATCTTTTTTCTACTTGCTCTTTGACTGACGTTACAAACGGTATCGCTGAATACGTATCTATATAATATTGTTTTTTATCTCCGTCTAGCTCATTGACCAAATTATAGACAATATTGACCTTTTCGATCAGTCCTCTGGCATTAGCTTTTTGTTCGACCATTTTAGCCTCATCAAATTCTGATCTAGAAAGTGCCTTAATCGTTGATTGATGCATTTTGTCTGTGAATGGTCGAGACCCTGTAATCAGCACTTTGTACATGTCTTTTATAAAACCGTAAACTTTGCCCATCTCATTGAGCTCGTTTAATCTTTCGATTAAACTCGTGTATTTCTTGCTGTTTTCTTCTTTTCGTTTTTTAGCAGCTTCTGATTTTAATTGTCTGCCTTTATTAGTGTTCCAAAAGTTCATGTGATATGTCGAGCCTGTTTTTGAAATAAACAATTTGCTATATCCTTTTTAATGTATTAGAATATACACAATAATCTAATGCGCGTACATACTTCTTTTAGATATTTTTAATAACGTATTTCCACTTTTTATCTGGAAGATTTTCATCTAGATAAGGGCTCTCTTCATGAACGTGTATAACACTTCCGCTTGCTTCTTCTTCTGCAGGGTTATTCTTAAAATCTTCTGCTACTTCTTTTGCTATGTGTTCTATTTCAGAAGCAATAGATTCTAATATTTCAATGTCTTTTTCTTTATTTTTCATATTTTTTTGCGTAATCGTAATCAATGTACCAAATTTTTCCGACATTGTCAATGACTCTCATGTCTTTGTCAGGAAATGGGCCTGAATCATCAATTTTCACAATCGAATCTTTGTATAGCGTGCCATCAACTGTATAAATATTTTCAATTATTTTTGCCTTATCACCGTTTTTGAATCCAGAATATTCCATTTTATGCTTTTCTCCGTTTTTTACCACCTTGCCCACGATATTTTTTTATATAATGCTTTTTTGAACCTTTATTTCCAAATTTTGTATTTCGTCCCGCGCCTTGTCTTGTCTTCTTTTGTCGTGTTTTCTGTCTTTTATCGTCAAATAATGATGGCATGTTTTCTCCTATTTACAAAAATTTTTTGATTTGTGAAAAAATCCGTTGTTTGATAGATAGCAATTTGGACATAAAAATCTCATATTGTTTAGTTTTTTATTTTCATGATTTCCATCTATATAATCTATGTTTAAACATATTTTTTCGTCTTTTATGTTCTTTTCATTCCATCCGCAAATAGAGCATTCTTCGTATAGATATCCTTCTTCTATGAGCCGGCTTTTTAATCTAGATTTCGTAAAGTACGTGGATTTATTTTTTCCGCTAAATATATCTTCAAGATTAACCTTAGGCGATGCCCAGCCCTTTCTTACTCCAACGCCTGATTGATTCTTATGCTGCTCCCATAATCCGTATAGCTTGGCATAATGCTTATAAGTGTTAAAAGCTATTCCTATCCATCGAGCAGCTTCTGATTGAGATTTAGTATTTGCTATAGCCGTCTCAACCATTTTTTTAGTCACAATTAACCGCCGTCCTGGTATTTTTAGCGGCCTGCTAACTTGTTTTTTCACAAGCTATATTTGCTGATAAACCGTAATGTTCGCCCGTAATCCTGTTTTTAGTTCTCTTGTTCTTGTATTTAGCGCTGATGAGTTATCTATTTTTCTGTGTGCGTGATTTACGCTGCTGTTCTGACTATTTGTCAACCAAAACAAGTCGTCTTCTTCTATGTCTTCGTAGACTTGTGACTCAAACTCTCGATCTGTCACTCCTTGTACACCGCCGTAATCAACTGCGTCTAACGCTGGATCATTTGCCATCTTTATTCTCCGTCTTGCTATTTATTTTTTTTAATTCTTCCCAAATTTTAGCCAAAAGATTGATAACTTGATCATCTCTGGTTCTTTCATTGTCTGTTCTTGACATAACTATTCTCCTATATTAATTTTGAAGTTTTTCCAAACCGTTCAAATGCATTTTCGACTTTTGACCAGAAATTATTAGCACGTCTCTCGCCTGCTCTTCTATCTGATCCTCTATTTGCGTCAATTTTAAATCCAATTTTATTTTTCTTTTTCTTTGCCATTTTCATTCTCCTGTAACAATATTTTTTCAGTTTTTTCTTTTTCTTCTGAATTATCTTTTGAATGTTTCATTAAAAATTCTTTCACACCATTGCCCAGCCTACTTAATTCATTCCAAGCCATCTGCTGGACAAACTCGTCTTGTTCTTTATCTAGAACAACTGTCATAAGTTTTTGTATATATGATCCATATTTACTCATTATAATATCTCCGCTTCTTTAATTTTATAAACAAAATATGAATTAGTTGATTCTTCTCTTGTTTTATAGTGATTTTTTTCTTTTATATAATCAACAGCATCTTTATCTGTTTTAAATTCAATAAATTTTTTATTTTCAATTATGCCTTTTCTACTAACACTTATAATGACATAACAATCATTTAATAAATTTTCAGTTCTTGTATTCATTCAATTATTACCTTTAAAGAATCGACATAATCTAAACACATATCTTCATATCCACAATAAATTGTTATAGTGTCTCCCACAAATTCTTCCCATACTCCCAAAACTGTATAACCGTACCCTTCATCATCTGTATATGAAGCCCTGTTAACAAGATTAGTCCAATAACCATCAATTAATATCTCTTTATTTGAAATCCATGTGAGCTTCTGATATTCATCTGTAGAACCTGTATTTGCTTCAAGTACTGTAAATGTCTGTACATAGTCATTTAAGAAACCCAATCTGTAATAGTCATCTGTCTTTTGTAAACTCGGTGCATCTAATTCTAAAATATTATTTGTAATGCATTCATTTTGTATATTATTTTCACAACCTATCAATAATATATATATAAATATAACTGTAAAAACTAATTTTATTTTCATTTTCTCCTTTTAGCTCTCCTTCTATAATCTGATTGCTTGTTAGTTTTTCTTTTTTTCATTGACTTCTTTTTAAATTTAGAATTAGAATACTTTTTATTCTTTTTAATTGGCTCTTCTTGATACTCTTCAAAATATTTTATATTTGTCATATTAGCTCTCCAATATAGTTAGAATATAATACTTTTTTGCAATATGATGAAACATTTTTTTTGTATAAATAACATTTTTTATCTATCATTTCATATATAAATATCTAACTAATTGCTGTTTTTATATAATCTCTTATTTTTTTTGTTGGCTTCCATTTTAAAACATCTTGTGCAAATGAATAATCTGCCAATGTCTTATCATATTCACCAGATCTTTTTGATAAATATTTTTTAGGATAATCTTTTCCAAACATATTTGCTATTTCATTTATTGAATAATTTACACCCCTACCCAATTCAAATATTTCACCTCTGAATTCAGATTCTGAAGAAAGTATCAAACCATTTACTATATCATTAATGTGTGTAAAGTCTCTCCTCTGATTACCATCTCCAACAATTGTTAATGGTTCTTTATTTCTAAACTGTTTTTCAAATATTCCAATTACAGTAGCATAAGTGCCATCTTCAATTTGATGTGGACCATAGACGTTATAAAATCTACACACAACAGTGCTTAATTCATATACTCTACTGTATAACCTGCATAGTTCTTCACCTGAAAACTTTGACCAAGCATAGGGACTCCCATATAACCCATGATGAAATGAGCTTGATCCGGCATAAACAAATTTTATATTATTAATTCTAGCATATTCTAATATATTCAATGTACCCATGAAATTATTAAATATTGTCTTATGTGGATCTATAATTGAAGGCTGTATTCTTGCCAGTGCGCCCAAATGAAATATAGCATCATATTTCTGCTTTTTCCAATCATGACTTTCATATGTTGAACTAGAAACATCACTTAGAAACATACTTGTCTTACTAGACAAATCATAATTATAATAACTGCAGCCTTCTTGTTCATTTTTTTTGAATCCTGTTGAATAATTATCAACTGATGTAACGCTGTGTCCACTCTTTAACAATCTTTTTATTAAATTAGTACCCACAAAACCTACACCACCCGTTACTAATGCTCGCACTTTATCAGTTCCTTTTCATATGTTTTTAATTTATTAATGTTAAGCTTAAAAATATCATGTTCCATCTCTCCAATTTCCCCACTATCTCGTAATACTTCTGATAATTGTGTTAAAAACTGAAAGTTATTATTTGTTAATTGTAATGCATCGAACTCAACGACAATATCATTCAGTAACATAATTTTTAATTGTCTATCTAAATTTTCCGGAATGTACCAAACTCTAGATTGTAGGTTGTAAGATGTATTTTTTTGTTCATTATTGACATAATCTATAATTGGTAAATGTGGTTCAATATAAATTTTTGAACACCATGGTTCCAATTCATATAATAAATCGTAATTACAATTCTTAACAATAAACCCAATATCATATTTTGGGGGTATAATTGGCTTCATCATTGAATCATGCTTAACCATGTGACCCCATTTTCGAATAAAATTTCGAGTACTTCTTTGATTCTGTTTTAACCATTCATTTGTTTCTCTATTTTTCATAAATACTTGACCATCTGGATTTCGTTTAGCACCATCTGCAAATCTACTTCCTCTACAAGTCATGTGGTAGACAAACCCTTTCCAAGTCTGAATTAATTTATATCCATTCAATACAAATCTATTAAATATATCTGAATCTTCTTTTGATTGTGGTGCATACAGTGGGTCATGACCACCAATAGATTGAAAATCTGACTTATATATAGCCCAAGGTGCGAATATGCCTTCTGTTATTTTATCCCTATACATTCGTTTAGCATTATTAATATAATATAATAAGTTATCCTCATTAAATTCTTCTGGTTCAATGCCAAAATCTTTTATAACCTTTTCTGGTCCATGTGGATGTAATGGTGGTTCGATTCTAGTCATGCTTACTACAATTCCGGGTTTGATATGTTTATCAACCTCTTCATCTAATCCAGGACAAGCATACATATCCGCATGATAAATCATCACTATATCGTTAGTTGCATAATCATTTACAAGTGTATCGTATAAAATTGTGTGACCAAGTCGCTCAGGGCCCTCGTTTCTATGTATCTTTACATTTTTATCTTTCTTTGAAATCTCCTGCATCCATTCCCAAGTTCCATCATCTGAAAAATCATCTGCCATACATATTTCATGTTCAGGATTGAGATTTTTTCTTATAGACTCATAAGACCATTTTAAATACTTTAAATTATTTCTACTCGGCTGTATAAAGCTAATCTGTTTCATTTACTACTGATCTCCCTTTTAATTCTTCCCAATCTTTTTCAGGTCTAACTTGTAAATTTGTTTTCCATGTACCCTTCAACACATTTGCATCAACTCCAATTTCTTCTGCATATCTTATCATGGCTCGAGTATCTTTAGGAAAGCAACTTCCACCAAATCCAAATTTTCCATCGTGACCAGGAACATTTAAATGTGAATGTCCTATTCTTCCATCAGTTACAAATCCTGATATTGCCTGTTCCCAATTTACATTCGACTTCTCTGCTATTTGATACATCTCATTCATAAATGAAATTTTAGTAGAAAAGAAACAATTATTCATATATTTTATCATCTCAGCCGTTTCATAGTTTGTTTCTAAAATAGATATACTTTCACCAAATCTTTCTCTAAATAAATCTGCTAAATTTTCAGAATTCACTTTACCCATTGTAACATCACTACTACCAATAATAAAACGAGCTTGATTAATGAAATCAAATTTAGCACTTCTTTCAGTTAAGAATTCTGGATTAAATAATAAATTTAAATTAGAATATTTAGTTTGGAGATTTCTAGTTGTACCCGGTATAACTGTAGATCTTATAAGAATTACACCTGGATTAGTTGCAACTTCATTAATATTATTTAGTGCATCATCTAATACATCTATGTTAATAGAACCATCTGGATTTGATGGAGTTGGAACTGATAAAAATATATAATCAGATTTATTAATAGTTTCCTCTAAAGTATGTGTTGACTTATTTATATCAATATCATACACTCTAACTTCATAGTCACACCCCACATTTGGTGAGAAACCAAATTGAACTGCAGACCCTACAAATCCTCTACCAACAATTCCTATTCTATTCATAGTACTTAATGACTTCTTTTATGATCTCGTTCACACTATATGTTGATTTCCAACCTAATTCTTCCTGTATTTTTGTAGACTCTGGTATTTTATCCCAAGCCTCTTCATACAAATCACCATGTATTGTTTTTGGGTCAACATGAATAATTTTAGATTCTGTTTTAGTAAATTCAATCACACGCTCTGCCATATACTGTATCGTTGAAACATTATCAGGTGTACCCACATTCCATATTTGATTCATTTTATCTGTCTTTGAAACTAAATAAATCCCATCAACAATATCTCTAACGTGTGTAAATGCACGTACCTGCTCTCCATCGCCAAATACAGTTATATCTTCATTATTTAACGCCTGCTGTACAAATGTAGGCAAAACGAACCCACCATCTCTTAATTGTCTAGCACCACTTATATTAAATGGCCTAAGTATTTGATATTTTAAATTACTTACTTTTGCAGTATTATCTAAAATAATTTCACATAAAAGTTTTGCAGTAGAATATTCATTTCTAACTTTATAGTCACCAACCAAAAGTTTTTTATCTTCTTCTTTCAAACGCTCCGCTTTATCTCTAAAGCCATAAACTTCGGATGTACTAATAAATATAAGTGGACAATTATTCGTTAAAGCACCCTCAATTGCCCAATAAATGTCATCAACAATATATTGAGCCATTTTACCTGAATGTTTCAATATTCCAACAGGCCCGACTGGACTTGCTAAATGAACTATTAAATCATATTTTTCATTCTTATCCCACCCATGATCTAAAACATTTTTTATATCCAAATCTATATCTTTAAAATAATCAGGTCCAACAACATTTGTACACAAATTGTCAATAACTTTTATATTGCATCCGTCTTTTGAATATTTTTCTATACAATATGAACCTAAAAAACCTAAGCCACCCGTAATTAATATATTTTTCATTAAAAATTCTCCTTAATTTTATTAAATAATTCTGTATAATCCCTATAACCTCTTTTAGTTATATCATCTTCAGGATCCCTAACGGGAAACACTTTACAACCTGATAGTTTTCCATAATATCCTTCGTCGCAAAAGTAACCCTTTCTTAATTCTCTACTTGTTGTCACATACGTAATATTCTTTTTTTCAAAATAACTACAAAGCATAGCTGAACCACCCGCCATTGATATAAAACCATCTGCATTTGAAAATAACATCAGCTGAAGTTCATTATATGATAGATCATTATTCTCATCTAGTATGTCATTTATTAAAAAAACATTGTCATAATATTTTGTAAGCTCATAGTCATCTATTATTCCTATTCCATCAACACTAGCCTGTAAATTACAACCTTCTCTTAACGCCATCATTTCGTTAACGTCAAGTGTAAATTCAGTATTTTTAGGTCTTTTATAAATAACATTGTATTCTTTTAGATAATTAAATAACTTATAAAGAAATTCAATATCAAAAAAGCCTCTTGGAAATTTACCATGCTCATAATTATATCTATTTGATATAACAATCAAAGGTTTTTTAAATTTAAATCTTTTATTTTTATAATGGCTTCTATAATCGGGAGGTAACCACTTATCATAATGTAAAACACCTGGCTTTTCCTCAGGATGAACAGTACCATGAATAAATTTATTGGGTAAATTCTGTACACCATTTGAAAAATTATCAATACTTCTTGTTGTGTGATTTTCTTGTACTTTATCCTTACAAAAATAATAAAATGGTTTCATATCAATAGATGTTATTACACCATCTAATTCACCTCTCTCATTAAGCCAATTAGCATATGGAATTGCTAAAACTATTTCATGACTAAATTCAGGATTTGTATCAATAATTATGCCCATTGTCTATTCCAATTTATTAACCATGCTTCTTCTGTATAACTTTCTTTAAATCTTTTTAAAGCAGTTTGACTACATAAATCATAGTACTTTTTATTTTTTAATTTTTTAGCTATAAATACTGCCTTATCTAAATCGCCAATTTTAACTGTTGTCATGGGATGACAAATTTCTTGTGTATCTAGCCCCACATAACCAATACATGGAATTCCATGAAATGCACAGTTCATAGCAAATGTACCCGCTGCATGAGTTCTCATTAAATGAACTCCAATATTATATTGTGATAAGCAATCTATCCATTCTCTCCAACTCATATAGGGTAAATAATTAATATCTTCTATTTGATCTTCTAGCTTTTGTTTTCTACCCATTGATGGTGCCGATATAGGATCTCCTATTTCTCTTGCTATAATGTAAGAATCAAATCCGCCATACCAACTCACAAAATTACCGCCAATCATTGTAGCATCACCCCATTCATTTCGTGGAATTATCCCCTCAGGTATCATCAAACTTCTCATCACTCTAACGTCTTTACAGCCTAAACCTAAATAATAATTAACATCAGATTCATTATGGCAGTATACCCAATCGGCTTCCATCAATAAATTAAAATAATGAAATTGTTTATCTATCTTATAATCTTGAAAATACCAATGGGGTCCTTCCTGCATGACTGCTACTTTATCACAACATTTTCTAATAAAATCTAGATTTACGTTAGGTCTTGTCTTTGGAATAATAACAATGCCAAGATCAAAATGTTCTTCGGGTAAAACAGTTAAACTACACATGGGAGCATCTAAGGCTAAACACCAGCCTACTTCTGTTCTTGCATTATCAAACTTTCTTGGATACTTTTGATTATTACCTGTTTCAGAAAAGAATGCTATCTTCATTACCAAACATCCTCCCAACTGTACATTTTTTTCTGATTTAAAAAATTATATGCATTAAATTCGCTCATTTTATTTGCTTTAACATACCAATCATTACTTCTTCTTTTCATATTAAGTGTTTCGCCCACCTCACCCTTTATATACATTCTCTTTTTTGGATGATTTCTATTATGAATAATTAAAATGTTTTTTATAACATATTGTGGTATAGTATTTCCATATAATTTTATCATCATATTTTGAAATGACGTATCTTCATGTACAAAAAATACTGAATCAGGTATATTAACTCCACATTTGACAATATCAGATGAAAACACAAGTCCACACCCATTAAATTTAAACTGTCTTAAAACTCTGACATCTAATTCTTCCACCTTATCATTAAATGAATTCATTTCATCAATATTCATTGTATATTTTAAACTCCACCAATTATCATAATCATTTTCTATAAATGGTTTTTCTGAAAACTCAGGATGTTCTAAAACCTCCCATGATTTATCCCACATCTTACATATAGAGAATGTTGCAACATATTTAGGTGTACTAGTCTTTACATTTTCATGAAGATCATCAAGAATTTTAAATGTTTGACGAGGCATTATTGCATCAGTCTCTCCCCAAATCATAACATCTACATCGTTACAATATTTTTGATTAAATTCTCTACGATAATCTGCAATTGTATATATTTTATCATCGTTATAAAAAGTCTCATTAACTCTGCCCAAAGATTTTAAAGCTGTTGTCATTCCATAAAATCTATCTTTAATTTTAGTTAAAGATGTTTTACTTTTATCTATTTTTTCAAGATTTTGTGACATATTAAAAAATATGTCAATAATAATATTTTCTACATTGTCTATATCTTGTATTGCCTGTTTAATACTTTTAAAATATTCTTCTACAATTTCGACTTCATACCACTGTACTAGACAACCTATAGCAAATTTATTGTTGATTTTAATTGTATATCTCCTCGTATATTTTTTTCATTAATTTATTCTTTTTTTCACTTATCAATCTGCCAAAATTCATAATATGTGTTTCGTTTTTTATTTTGTTAAAATCATCATAGCTATTAATATAATTTAAATTATAAAAATTATTTAAATTTATAATTTTAGTTTCCTCAAAATCTGAACTTTTTAAATCTTCATATTTAATATATTGATTTTGTCTCTTGCAAAAAGGCCAGAAAGTAAAATTAAAAAAGAACTCACTACAATCAAAATCATTGTTTTCTTCAATTTTTTTAATTAAATTGTATATGTCAAAATGTTCTCCATAAACTGAACTTATTTTTTCAAATTTTGTGCTGATGTTGCCAAATAGTTCTCTGAAATCACTGTGTGTATATTTTAATAACTCTTGAAACGCTGCAGAAGTATAATTCTTATCAAGTATAAGAATATCTGTATTCATAATTTTAGAACCAAATTCATATCCAATTGAATCTCCAGATTTTAGTGAAACTTTTAATTTTCCAAAAAAACTACTAATATCATTTTCTGAAAAAAATATTGCTAAATTAAGTGGTATATTAAATTTCCCTAATAACATATCCGGACAACTAGAATGTACTATTGTATTTCCATTTAAAAGTAAAACACTATTACAATTTATACCTTCATTTTCAATAAGTTCAAATGCTACGAATTTTTCCCAACCTGATTTAAAGCCACTAACAAATCTTTCATCACAATTATAAAAGTTATGATCAAATTTTTTACACCATCTTTTCCAACTTTCTATAGAATATTCACAGCCTTCAACCCCATTACTAAACATTAAAACAATGTCTACTTTTTCTTTTTCAAAATTTGTAAAAGCAATATCATCAGTATATTTTATTCCTAAAAAATTATGAAGATTATAAATACTTTCACTTGTTATATTAGAAATATCAAACACAAAAATATCATCATTTCTATTTTGAAAAAATTTCATTACTTCGTTGTGATGTTTTTTATAACAATCATCAAATAATTCAAAATCATATTTATTCATTTTGAATAGCTGTTCTCTAAATATTGAATTTTTTGGCTCATTAAAGTGTTTTTTACAAGATTTATGCCAACTTTCTAAATCTCGTGTTGTTAAAATAAATTTTGAATTTGGATATATTCTATCCAATTCCCTATAATTAATAGTAACAAAAATATCAGCAAATGCTGTAGAACCTCTAGATTCAAGTTCACTGATTTGATCAAAACTTGTTGGATGATGCATTCCATTAAACCCTTCTTTCTGTAAAAAGCTGATTAAACTTTTTGTTCCAGTTTTGGGTAATCCGATTCCAAAAATCATATTATTCATTAATTGCTCTTAACCCATTTATTTCTAATTTCATATTTAAACAATTCCAGAAATGCCATCATCTAAAATTTTATATTTTCTACCTACAACATTAGAAACCTTTTTCATTAAAATTCTTTCAGGTTCTCTATTAATATCATCAAATATAATTGGTACTTCTATACTAAACCAATTTAAATATTTATAAAATCCACCTCTACCAAACCATACACCATTTGGACCATCTACTAAAATTAAATCATATTTTTTTGGTAAACGTCCTTTTACAATATTTGGATCATACCAACCCTTCTGATTTATTATATTTGGAGCAACAAAATCATCATCATAAAACTTAATGGGCGCATAAATATAAGTAGAATTATATTTATGAATCCATTCTATATCATTTTCTATAGAATACACTGTATAATATTTAGATAATTCTCCTGTAGTATACCCACTTCCTAATTCAAGAATTGTTTTACCATCCGGTAAAATTTTTCTTATGTGATCAAAACATATCTTATTTATTGAATAGCCTCCAAAGCTCATAACTCATTTCCTCCCATATTTAAATAATTAAAAGTTTTTTGCATCCAATATAAAGTCTTCTTTGCATTATAATTTTCAGGTATAGCATTAAAATGATATATCCAACCTACTTTTGTAAATAACATATCATGTGTTAATATTTCTTTTCTATTCATATCTTGCATATTCCATTCATATGACAACAGTTTCAAATCAACATTATTTTTATGTACAAAAAAGTTTATCATTGGTTGATCTGTGCCAACACTAAAATTTTCTTGAATTTGTTTCAATAAATCTATATTAACTAAATAAAAATTCTTTATTTGTTCGAATAAATCTTTATGTTTTTTATTAACAATCATAATACCAGAATTAAAATATTTCCACCAATCAAACATATAACCTTTAAATATAAACTTAGAATAAGTCTCCATACTTCTTAATACCCAATCATAACTACCATCATTATGAATAGCACAAAATTTATTATCAGAAATATCAAACATGTTTGGTGCATCTGGATGTATAATAGTATCAGAATCAACTATTAAAATTTGATCATACTTAATTTTATCATTCTCCAATAAATCAAACACAAGTAATTTATGCCAATTAGGATTCATTTCTTCATAAATCCATTGATCTAATACAAATATATCACAATTATTTTTTGATGCCCAATTACGCCAACTCTTAACCGACAAATTATATGGTATTGACCGATTTAATTTATCTGGATTCTTTATATTAACTGTAAATATAATATTTTTCATAAGTTACAAATACACCCCTCAATATCAAAAAATTTAATACCACTGATATGTACTAACCCTTTTGGAGTTTCTCCTATAAATTTATTTATTGTAAGTTTACCCTCATTAACCTTTTCATCAATTGCCTTTTTAACCTCACCCGGAGGTAATCCATAATCGTCAAAAATAAAAATGGGGCTGCCAAAATGTCTAAATGAATTTTCTATATCTGATTTCACTTGCCAGTATTCATGGCCCCCATCTATAAAAACTACATCCACATCTTCATTTATAAACTCACCCCAATTATCGTAATACAAATCCATATTGACAAATTCAACATTTTTACAGTCACTACAATGTTCTTTTGCATCTTCTAAATGCCACTTATCAATTGCAATAACCTTACCAAAAATTTTACTTAAAAATTTTGTTGAATTCCCCTTATGACAACCAATTTCAACTATTGTCTTATCTTTATATTCATCATTAAGAAATGTTTTTAGCACATCTTTTTTAAATTTTCTTGATGTTGTTTTTCTCTCAATATTTCGATGACTAGTTAAATCTAAAATAACATCATATTTTGCTTCATCAACATTATATTTTTCTTTAACTAAATTCCAAGTTTCACCCATAAGTCTAGTTCTTTGATCTTTAGGTATACCATTAAATACCCAATTATATCCATATTTTATAAAAAATGGAGTTTTATCTTCATTCAACTGCCAATTATGATTAAACATTTCTTTTCTATGTATATGTGTTAATTTGTATGCGACAGGCAAATCCATATTTATTTCTGTGCCTTCCATCTGTACAAAATAGTTTAAAGGAGTCTGTTCTGTACCTTTTTTAACAGTATTGTCTTGTAGCTTGATTAGCTGCTCTATATTATCTAAATAAAACTGCTTAAATCTATCGAACAGCTCTTTGTGATTCTTATTAAAAATTATAAGACCAGAACTAAAATATCTTGTTATATCTAATTTATACCCATTAAAGAAATCTTTATACCCACTAATACTGTCATAAATCCATTTTAGATTGTCGGAATCTCTCCAAGCTGTAAATTTATTTCCTGTTAAATTAAAAAAGTTTGGAGCGTTCCACTTAATCATTGTTGAACTGTCCATTAACGCTATCTGATCATATTCGATTCCCATTCTTTCTAATTCGTCAAAAACAAATATAGTTTTTTGCCAATTTGGCCTGAATCTAAACAGATCTTCTTCAACGGGATTTTCAAATGGAACAAATAAAACATCATTCCTTTTACACCAATATTCCCAAGTTTGTCTAGAATATTTAAAATAATCGTAGCCACCATATTTATCTATAAGATCTTGATTTTTCATGGCCGGCCACCATATGACATTTTTTCTCATATATCACTCCTTATACTATCTTTCAATTTATCTAAATCAACTTTCCATTGAGAATTCATTCCCCCTGAGATTGACAGTGCATTATCTCCGGTGGTTATTTCTTCTTTTCGATTTACAAACTCTGTATCATTAAACATACTGAGATCTGTGTGGCGTAGCGCATATTCTAATCTTTTATTTATTTTAAAAAATTCAGGACTGTTTATAGAAATAACTTTAGTACCTGGTTTGCAAAACAAGATGTTTGCCATCCCTCCTCCACTTGGTCCCGCTACAAATTTAGCAGATTTGAAGATACCTATCTTTTCTTTCATTGAAAGATTTTCACAAAATATTTCTTTATATCCGAATCCCTTAAAAATATCTACAACATCATTCTCATTTACACACATTCTCTCATTTGTATAATTAGTACCAATATTGTTAGATTTAGACTGAGTCCATGTTCTTCTAGACACATATATTTTCTCTTCACTGCTGTGACCTCCATCCATTGAGTTAATTATTGAAAATACTCCACTGTGTGGCTTGTCTAGAGACATTCTATTGTGCGTTAAAGAAGATCCAATAATTATAGTCCTATATTTAGTCTCTCTATCAATAAAAATTAAATCTTCCTTTTTAATACCCAATAAACTTAATGTTTCATATATAAATGGATACAAATCATTTTCCCCTTCTGGAACATTTATCAATAATTTTAAATTACTAATTTTCTTTTTTTCTTTAAAATAAGAATATAAATAAGGAACTGTGTCATAAATCCAATGAAAATAATTTGCACAATTGTACACAAAATAAAAAACAGGTGTTGTTTCAATTTTATTTATATTTTTATTTATACATTCCCATTTCATATTTGATTCATAAACTGTTCCTCTACCGAGTGACATAAATCTTTCAATCGTAGGAAGAAGAAGTTCATCTTTTGACTTAATAAGAGGCTGCGGATAGTGGAGATTAATCCCTTCAATTATGCAATCATTAAAATATCCAACCTTTATATTTCTCTCATCTGAAATAACTCTGATATCAGCTTTATTTGACTCATCCCAATATTTAATTTTCATAATTATTTAAATCCTCTGGAGTTCCCCAACAATGATATTTATCTACACAAAATATCTTTATATTCAAATCTATCAAATCATTAAAAATATTATCAATATAAAATTCCCCATTGCTTCTAATATTTTTTTCATATATAGTTTTTAATCCATTCATAAAATATTTAGCCTTCTTAAAATAAAAAGTTCCAACTATGGCATGATTATTATAAGAATCATTAAAAACTTTTTTCTTAACATGTGTTCTTAATAGATTTCCATCTTTATCAACATCTAACCAGCTATAAGAACCTGGATTATTAGAAAAGGCTCTATTGTTTATTGTGGCCCAAACTATAACATCAGCATCTAAACTATTATATTTATCCCTATCCCATTCGAGGCCGTAATCACAAGAGCTGATGAGCAATGATTCTTCTAAGTTAATAGTGCTTTTTTCAATTCCAATCTCTGCAGTACATGCCTGTCCCTCAGTAATGCCATCAATAGAAACTATTTCAGAATTAGAATATTTCTCTCTCAATATGTCATCTAGATTATATTTCTTGATATGCTCTTCAAGACACACAAAAACATACTTATCTGAAACAGGTAAACATTTCACAGCTTCACAGACCATAAAATTATTATTCACTGTAATCATAGGCTTGGGAATATTATAGCCCTCATTAGCAAACCTATCTCCTCTTCCGGCCAATGTTATTAAATTAATCATCCCACAATCCTACATAATCAGAGCAAATTCCATAAACTTCTGAGGATTTCCAACTCTCTAATTTACCCCTGTCTAATAGTGGAACTATGCACTTATCATCGACATCTTTCAAATTATGAGCCCAAATATGTTTATCGCTTATCACAACATAGTCTTCTTTTTTATGATAAAACACTCTAAGCTCTGTATTAATTAATTCGGTTAAAGCTTTGAAGTTTTTACAGTGTACCCATAGACTAGATTTTCTTTTTAAGATCCAATCAATGTTCACCTCTTTTTCTCCCTTATCATGGCCTAGCCAAAACTTATTATCAAGATACCAAACATCAATTTCAACATCAAATCCACGATCTATTGCTTCTTGAATATACGAATGAGTATTTTCTCTGCTATCGTCAACTCCATCAATATTTCCTCTATGGGATATCAAAATCATATTTCTTCTATTCTTTTAGTCTTATCATCTATTAATAAATCAAATTGTGGCTTATTGCCTAATTCCAGAAAATGATATTTACATCCCCATTCATCGAGCTGTGATTTTGTAAGCTCTCTATACTGCTCTAATCGTGAGATGTTATGAAGTTGTGAAGAACCACGTGCTGTCCAATATGTGATGATATCTCCTTGATCATGCATCTTGTTAATCTTATCAATATTTCCATAATTGGGTTCTGCTAAGTTATATCGACGCTTATCTGAATAAAAACATATTGTTTCATCGATATCAACAAATATTTTTCTTGGTTCACCCTCAGGAGAATATCTTAAGTTTTCTCTCATGATAATCTCTCCAATATCTATAGCATTTTATTAAATCTTCTTCTGAATTAACTTGATCTCCTGAAAGTATTTTATTCCAGGCTTCATAATTCTGTACTTCTTCAGGAGTTCCAAATACTGTGACATAATCAGTATCATAAACTCTAACATTAAGTCCATCAGCAACTAAAAGATTATAAACTAAAGTCACATAATATTCTCCATTTGTATGTTTAACTCCATTATCAATAGCATACTGAAAATACTTCTTTATATATGAACCTTTTCTAAAATAGTATGTTCCAGTTGAAGCATGTTCTTGCATATGATTGTCTGTATATGGTTCTTTTTCCTTTATCTCGATTAGTAAATCATCTTTAGTTTTACAATATGCCATATAAGTATCGCTTAATCTGTGTGGATGAAATCCAGAATGAGTTAATATACAGCCATCAATATTATTTTCTTTTACATACTTTTTAAAGTGTTTGTAGTCCCATAAATACGGATTATCACAATAACACACAATAACTTCTTCATCATCAGATATATGTTTCAAATACGGAATGATAGTAAAAACAGGCCCCTTAGTATGTTGTGGTACTGACAGTATTGTACAGCCTCGCTTTATACTTTGTAAATATAATTTGATATTGTTATCTAAAAGATGTCTTTCGTTGCAGATGAAAATCATCTCGTCGTCTTTATCAAACATACTGACAATCCTGTCTATTATTTTTTGATCATCAATGTCAATAAAAGGTTTTGGATTGTTATAGCCTGCATCTATAAATCTCTGCCCTAATCCGGCCATTGGTATTACAACTTTCATATCATATTCCTTCTATATTTCTCTGCTTCCATATTTTTAATTCTGCTAACTTCTTCAGAATTTAAATATCTGGGAACTAGTTCAACTTCTTTCTGTATGTGTAAGATATAATCGTTTATTGATTTATTTTCTTCTGCCAAGGCGACAGCATCAGGAAAAATAAAATATTCAGAATCAACATTTTTAAATGCTGTAGAATATGTGGTAAATGTCTTCGAATTTAATATTAACCACTCTTTGCACATTTTATTAATTTTTAAACTCGTATCTAGTACTTCAGTAAATGAATCTCCGCAACAAACCAATCCATGATTTTCCAATAAAACGATTTTGTTTCCATCTGATTTTGAAAAAACAGATGCTAGCTCTCTTCCTGGGGAAATGTAAGAAATATAATCAAATTTATCTAAAATATTACTTATTATTTCTTTAGAATTTTTTGAGCATAGAATAGTATTAAGGTATATTGGATGTGTATGCAAAACAACAGGTTCTTCAATCTTTGTGTGCAATTGAATTTCCATTGAGGGTCTTTTTTGATTATTATTTATTATATCTCCATCTAAAGTACAAACAGAATATCCATTCAACATAGAAATGTCAGACATACTATATCCAGAAGAAGTAATAACTATCTTATCGTCAAATTTATACGAAAGATTGCCGCCCGCTCCTTGAATTAACTCATACTCAAAAGATAAACTTCTGCAAGTCATTAAAAAGTTTTTATGCATATCGTAAAATAGCTTCATTTTCTTAAGTAAACCTTCCCGCTTATTATTTACAATTTCATAATCTAAATCAACTGCCCCATACTTCTTTTTAGTAAATTTAACAACAGCATCAGCATTCTTAATTTGGGACTTGATATATTTTTTTTCATCTAACTCTCTCATCTCAATAGCAGATAATACTTGTTCTACAGTATACCCTCTACTTTCTATATCTCTACTCATTTTCCATTCTTTTGTCAATTCTTCCTCTGTATCGATGAAAACATTTAAATCGGCTAATTTACATATATCACGATGATATAGTGCATGCAGACCTTCATTTATAATCACATCTGCTGGATCAATTTTTATATTATTAATAAATTTACCTGAATTATGATCGTAAATATCTCTTATAATAGGGTCACCATTTATTAAATCTAATAATTGTTTTTTGCCTAAAATTAAATTATTTGCCTTGGGATTAAGATGTGTATTTTTTTTCCAATTCTCATTAGTCCTCTCCCATTTATGTAAGTCATCTCCACACAAATGCAAAACACTTCTATCTAAATTAGTTAATACTAAAACTAAAATAGTAGCTATAGTTGTTTTACCTACACCGGAACTGCCTGAAATATTTATTAACATAGTATTAGCATCAAGTTATCTTTCCAATGATGGTCCGTGATAATAATCACTAAAATTTCTGACTCCAAATTCACGTTTCTCAGCTAACGAAAACTGTTCTAGTATTTTCATATAGGTATCAACTAATGTTTTGTTCAAATTGTTTCTAGTAAGTGGCAACAACTTTCCTCCATGAGTTATATGTATAAATTGAAAAAATGGAATACAACCAAAATCACCACAATTAATATATGACTCCCAATATAATTTAAATATTCTATATTTTTTACAGAATTCTTGAGTTTTTGCTTCTTCAATTGTTCTATATGTATCATTTTTAAAATTTGACATTACCTCCATAAGTGTAGATATTTTCCAAATTGATGGATTTACATTGTATATATAATGATTAACATTTTCTTGTTTATTTATACAAAATTTAAAATTATTTTTTTCTATCAACATTGTTTCAGTATACTGATTATGAATAATATTTTTATATTGTAAATCTATTCTATCGATATTATATTTTATCATTGTTTTCAATAAATGATCAACTACAATGTCATCTTTTTTTACTACAATATCTATATCATGTATGAATAAAGCATAATCTAAATTTAATTTTGATATTTCTAATAATCTACTTGCATAAGGTAATTTATCATCATAAAATAAAACCTGTTTATAATTTGAATATAAATCAGAAAGCTCTTTATCAGATTTATTAATCAATAAAATTTTATTTTTGTATTCTTTCAAATGGTGAGTTTGTGCCTGTAAAACATCTAAAAACTCTGTATGCGAATAAACTATATAGGATATCATACTTATTTTTTCACAAATTTGAAGACAGTCATGATGTAATTTGCAGGGTCTATAATTTCTCTGTGTATTAATTCAAAATGTAAGTTATATTTTTCTACTATTTCTTTATGTGCCCTTGCTTCAGCTACAGAGTATTCATAGTCTTCTGATAAGCCTTTTGACTTATATGCGCCCCAATCATCATAAACTAATATAGAACCATCACATAATAATTTGTTATTAATAATAAATTCAAGCACTTCTATTGTTGATGTATATATATCGCAATCAATGTGAGCAATACCAATTTTCTTATTTTCAAACCTGGGCAATAAAAAACTGTTTAATGTATCAGAAAACCAACCGCCAACAATATTGATATCTTTATTTTCCAATAAATTCAAGCTCACTCTTCCATTGCAAGAGAACTGTCCCGTTTTCCAGGGTGAATACTTATCGTACTTTTCTTCAGGTAAACCAAAAAATGAATCAAATCCAAAAAAAGCTCCATTTATGTTTTTTGATTTATATAAATTATAAAAATCTAATATTGAATTGCCATCCTGTACTCCAAATTCCAGAAAAAGTTTGTCTTGTAAAAAATTAGTAAATTCTGAAATTAATTTATTTCTAAATTCTGTCTTTTTTGCTGTGTAAGGGTCCATTATAAATTCCTTTTTTCTTTTAAATTATCAAAAAGTCTAATAACAGTTTCGTCGTCATAAATCATTTCACTATTATTATGTTTCTTGTTTTCATCATAATTAAAATGATTTAATTCCAAATTCATATTTTTAAATAGGCCTGTAATCTGTTCTTTAATGTTGCCATTAAAATCTACCATAAATTTTTTAATATGTGGATAATGTTCAAAAATAAACAATAATGACTGATTGTATCGCTTCCAATAATTCAACATAGTTACATATCCATATTCAATAGTATTATCATCATAATAGACTGATAAAAGCTTCATATAAGATTCGACAACTTCTACAGGATTTCTAAATATACCGACAACATAGTCCGCATGCTCTATCCACATATCATGTAACAAAGTTGTTCTTGGATCTTTAATAACACAATATTCTGATCCATTAGTTTTAGCCTCATATTTTATTTTTTTTATGACATCTAAAGACTTATCTTTATATTCTTTATTAATATTAATTTCATATGGTGGCAAAATTCCATAAGGTATTTCACTTCTTGTCTTGGCTTGACAATATTCCTCTAAATATGATTCATTTATTTTTCTTGCCTCAACATTTTCTAATGTACCACCTACACAATTGCCCGCATAAACATTATTGTAATGAAAAAGATTTGACATAAATGAAGTCCCACTGCGCCCTGAACCCACAATTATTATAGTTTTTGAATTCATAATAACTCTTTCACTTTATACTGATGATGATAGCTTCTTGTTGCTTTACCAATATAAGGTTCCCATATTGAACCAAAATCAATCATCCAACAGCTATCTCCTATTTCATTATATAGTTCATCTATAATAACATTTGTTGCCATAGAAGCTGATAAACCAAATACAGGGTATTTATATTTATTGCATAATCTTATCATATTTTTCTTTATATTTTCTTTTTCTAAATAACAATCAACAGAGGGTATTTCAATAAAATCTTTATATTTTATAGATAAACGTCTTTTACTGGATTCAGAAACAATAATAAAATCCATTTTTTCTAACTGTTTTATTAAAGGTTTTATTGTACCATCCATAGCAGCCTCTTCCCAAACAGTTGCATCATGCCAATCAAATATTAATTCATTTGTTTCTAAAAATCTTAATATGTACTGTGATATGTTTTTCATCATTGGTCTGTTAAGTGGCCATGTTGCTAGCACATACCCTTTATGCTCTTCAAATACACATTTTAAATCTTCAGCCATGTCAGGAAAATATTTATGCTTATCACAATTTTCGCCCTGTGCTCCAAACAAACAGCTCCATTCGCCGTCACCCCAACGTGTAAATGAAAACTTTTCATTGTTCTTTAATTTATTAATGTAAAATTCTAATTTATTTAAAACTATATTCATTTTTTCTTCAAAAACTCTATTGCCACATATTTATTTTGTATATTATTAGGATGTAACTCTCCAATTTCATAAATAATTTTTGCACGAATATCACTGTAATGACCTATTTCATTTTTAAAAGAATCATATTGTTCAGAATTAAGAAGTGTAATAAAATATTTGAATCTCAATGATATTTTTTTTTCTAAATTTTCCATAAATTTTTCAAGATCATTATTAACATGAAACGTTCCAGGAGAATGATATAAATTAAGCATAAATGCAATATCGCAATTAAATTTAAAGTTTAATAGTTCAATAAAATCTGCTTTATAAAAAATAAACGAATCAAAATCATATTTTACATTTTCATTATATACATCCACACCATATAATTCTGAATGTGGGAATTCTCTTTTAATTTGTGGTAATATATCAGCCATACCGCATCCTAAATCTATTAAAGAAAAATCTTCTTTTATTTTCATTTTATTTATCAATTCTATAATTATATTATATCTACTAGAATTTTCATTTTTTGATTCAGAAATTGTTTGTTGCTCAGTTACATATACACCTTCACAAAATTTATTAACACAAAACTGCTCTTCTGCTTTTACTAATGCATGTTTTATTTTCATTCTAATTCTAAATTCATATTTTTTTCATATTTTAACCATAAATCAAAAGCAGCTTTATCACCCCTTATAGGAACATTCCCTATTGCTTTATTTGGATATGGATAGGGTTTTACATCACTAAACAAATCAACTTTATCTTTCCAAAAATCTAAAACCCAAGGTTTAATATGATCATAGTGTGCCCAATGTAAAATTTTACTATCTTTAGACATCTCATGTAAAGGATAGTCATTATAATGTCTTGGAAGATTTCTTGGTACATTAAGAAAATAATTATTTATTATGCCTTGATCCATAGCATCGCCACTATGGGAAGGTATCATAGATATAAGATCATAATATATTGATTCAGTTCTATAGTTTTTTCCTAAAACAACAAAGCCTGTATTTCCACCCCTTATACCAAATTCAATATCAGAATTAAATAATTCAGATATATCTCCAATACATAACATATCAACATCAAACAAAATAACTTTATCATAATCATATTCTCTAAATGACTCTAATGTCAAATATGCAGCTTTACAACCCTCTGATCTATTACCTTTCTGGGGTAATTTTCCTAAATAATAATGTGGTTTATCAATGTGTTCAAAATCTATATTTGATGATATTTTCTTTATTGCATCTTGATTTTCATTTGAGAGATGTGCTATTATTTTATTATGATATATTTTTACATCACACTTATCAAAATCTTTAATATTTTTTTTCATCGAATATAACATAACTTGACAGCCTAATGCATATTCATCATTACAAACTGTTGCAAATAAAATCTTCATTATTTATATCCATCTATTGTTTTAATTATATAGCTATAATCACTTTCCGTAAGTGATTGATGTAGGGGCAAACAAAGAGTGTGCTTTGCAATGTAATCTGCATTGCTTAAATTACCTTCGTATTTAAAGTATTTAACCCAATGTAATGGATAATACCTAAATGTTGTATACACACCTTTGTTTTTTAGATATCTTGCTAAACTATCTCTATCATCACTGTCTTTTAACTGTATGTGATACATATAATATGAACTTTTTTTATTTTTTGGAATTTCTTTGGGAGTATATAACCATTCTAAACCTATTAGTTCTTTATTATATATATCATGAATATTTTGCCGTATACCAATAAATTTATCTATTTTTTTCAACTGCTCTAAGCCCATTGCTGCTTGAATATCATTTATTATTGCTCTTCTTCCAGGCCTATCAATATCAAATTCCCACCATTTTTTATCAACAGAATTTGAAAATCCACTTTCTGACATTAACCCTAAATATGTTTCCTGTTTAATATCATTTATAAAATTTTTATTTTTACAATATATTAAACCTCCATCACCCATTACAATCTGCTTCATTGAATCAAACGACCATACACCAATATCGCCAAGTATTCCCGTATTTACATTTTTATATGTTGATAATGGGCTGTTTGCATTATCTTCAATTATCAATATATTATGTTTGTCACAAAGTTCCTTTATTTCGTCAAAATCACAAGGTAAGCCACCATAATGTAATAAAAGTACAGCTTTTGTTTTATCAGTAATTTTTTCTTCTATATATTTTGACTCAGTATTTAATGTTCTCTTATTAACATCGCAAAAAATAGGTTTTGCACCTGATGAAATGATTGCATTTATTGCCCCTATAAAGTGAATTGAAGGAATTATAACTTCGTCACCCTTCCCTATATTTAATAACTTCATTGATTGAAATAATCCCTCTGTACAACAGCTTACTGTTTCAATATTGTCTCTTTCAACACCTATTTTTTTGGCTATATTTTCAGTAAATTTTTCAGTCAAATTGCCTTTACCTAACCAATTTGATTTAAAAACTTTTTCAATTGCACTAAGTTCTTCTTTTCCTAATGATGGTTGATATATGTTTATCATTTTAAGTTCTCTATAAATTCATTTATATTATTTTTCTTTAATAACATTTCATATGGACATGGCATCATTTGTCCGCCAAATTTAAAAACATTTTTATTCCAAAAATCATAAGCAGCAGAAGGTAATTGGAGAACATCATCAGGTACAATTGTGTATACATCTTTACCTAGAAATGGGGGAACATATAGGTGACTCCTAAAATCACCCTCACTAAAAAATATGTTGCAATGACTTAATAATATCAATGTTGATTGTTCTGAAAAAGTATTACAATATGTACTATAAACATTCTGGTAATCTCCAAATTTTACATTTGAAAAACTATCAAATTTATTTGTAGTTTCAAAATTTAAAAATAATGTAGGTAATTTTAATTTATTAAACTCCTTTAAGAAATAATCATAATTAATTTTAACTTTTGATCTCTGAACTGTACTTCTATATGCTGTTTGACATAAAATAAATGGTTCATCAAGATTTATTGAAATATTAGTTTGCAATTTATTTTTTATATTATCTAAATTATTAATTTCAATTTTTATAAATCTATTATTATTTAAATCAAGTCTATTGTGATTTGAATCATAAATACCATGCTGTGTACCATCTCCAAAATGTCCAAAATGTATTCTATCAAGCTCATTATCTATATCACAGCTCCATATCCATTCTTTATCCTCACTCTGCAAATTTAATATTCTTGATACATAATTGTATATCTGATTTACAACTTTATTTGTTCCATTATCACAGCATCGGTGTCCATTTTCTAATGCACCTGATTCTTTCCACCATAGGGCATCATTACATTTTTTACATACACTAGCATAACATCCAGCAATACTTTCTCTATATGAGCTTAAATGAGATATATCAATGTAATGATCAGCATATTCATAAACAGATTCTAGACCACCTCTTGTAACAATAACAATCTTAATTTCTTTTCGGTTTGGTGTGATCTGACTCCACTTTCTTATTGCTCCCTGCCAATTGAATAATTCATAACCAAATTCACCAATAAAGGAAAATATATAATATTTCATTTATTATTTTTCTCTATATATAAGTAAATCACCATATATTTTTTCAACTTCTTCTAACACTTCTTTTTTATCTATAACAGTAACATTATAACCATTTGATGCTAAACCAACAGCATATGCTAATTTTTGTGATTCTTCAATAATATCAGAACCATTTTTAAAAGTTATACCATCAATTACAACACTTTCATCTTTTTTATGATTTTTAATAAATTCATTTATTTGAAAATCTAAATGTGATACATTATGATCATCAGTTGCTATGCTTAAATTTACAGGCATATTATTATCCTGTGCATAAGCTGCCAAAGCTCTATTGTCTCTTGGTAAACATGTACCACCATATCCAAATCCATATTTCATAAGTTGATGTCCAATTCTTGCATCAGAACTTATTGCATGTAAAATCTTCTCTCCATCTGCACCAACTTTTATTGCAATATCACCAATCATATTTGCAAAAGATATCTTTGTAGTCAAGAAACAATTTAATGCCAATTTTGTTATCTCTGCACTAAGTACATCCATAACTCTAATTGGTGGACTATTTTTAGTTATAGTTTCATATGTATTCACTAAAATATTTTTTGCTTCACCATCATCAGCTCCTATTAACACTAAATCTGGATTTTTTTGATCTTCTAATATCGAACCCTGTCTAATGAATTCGGGATTATAACTAACCGTATAATTATATTCCTTCAACCTCTGCTTTAATTTATTACAGTATCCTGGTATAGTAGTTGATTGTACTACAAGATGTCTTTTAGAAACAGATGGTCCAAACTCTATTATACTATCAGCTAATCTGTCGAGAACTGTATGATCGTAATGGCCATCCTCTAGTGTATTAGTTGCTACTACACAAAATAATATATTTGAATGTTCAAGTGCTTTTCCCAGATCTGTAGTTGCTGTAAAATTTTTAGCTTGTTTGAGTGATTCATGTATACCAGGTTCAGGCGATATAAAAATTCCTTTATTTATATCATTTATATAATCTTGATTTAAATCAACTCCCACAACATTGTAACCGTTTTTTTCTAATGACATTGCAAAACTTAATCCAAGTCTTCCTATTCCCACTACTGAAACATTTTTATTCATTATTTTTCTCTACCTGTTTATTTATCCATTTATAAGTTTTTTTCATACCTTCTCTTAAAGTCATTTTACTTTCCCAGCCGACCTTTTCTTTATATAAAGTATTATCTGAATTTCTACCTCTGACACCTATTTGTGGTACATCAACATTTTTAATTGTAATATTTTTTTTAGAAATATCTATAGCCATTTTAGCAAAATCATTTATAGCAATCATCTCCTCAGAACCTATATTTACAGGCCCTATAAAATCTGAATCCATTAATCTTCTAACAGCCTCTAAACATTCATCTATATAAAGAAATGAACGTGTCTGCTTACCATCTCCCCATACTTCTATTTCTCCTCCTTCCCTAGCAAGAATAGCTTTCCTACACATTGCTGCGGGTGCCTTTTCTTTTCCACCATCCCAAGTTCCTTCTGGACCAAATATATTATGAAATCTTGCTATTCTAATATTTAAGTTATAGTTTCTCATCCAAGCTAAATATAGTTTTTCACTAAATAATTTTTCCCAACCATAATCACTATCCGGTTCTGCAGGATATGCACTGTCTTCTGAACAATTAGGATTATCAGGATCTAATTGATTATATTCAGGATACATACATGCTGATGATGAATAAAATATTTTTTTAATACCCTTTTTAGCACATTCTTTTACTACATTTAAATTAATTAGTCCAGAATTATGCATAACATTTGCATCATTTTCACCAGTAAAAATATATCCTGCTCCACCCATATCGGCAGCAAATTGATATACTTCATCAAATGCATTTAACGAATCATCCTCTGAATGCTGATTTGGACTAAACATCACTAAAGAAACTAACTTTGGATCTCTTAAATCGCCAATAACAAAATCATCGGTATGGGTATCTGAATATTCAGGATATTTTAAATCAACCCCTCTAACCCAGAAACCTTCCTTTTTAAGCCTCCTTACCATATGACTTCCTATGAAACCACCTGCACCCAAAACCAAAGCAGTCTTTGTAGAATATTTCATTTTTTGTCTCCAATTTTAAAAATAGGTATATCTATCATTTTATGTAAATTCATATTTCTATGATTCCTATATACATCCATTATCTGTTGTTGTGTTTCACTTGCTTCCAAGTAGCTACCAGTGTGGTTCATTACCCATTCCAAATCATCATATGTAACTCCAAGCTGATCTTCATCAGTCCTACCATCACTCCACAAGCCATCTGTTGGCTTTGCTGTCAAAATCTCATCTATTATTCCAAGTTCTTTTCCCAGTATATATACTTCAGATTTCATTAAATCAGCAATGGGACTTATATCAACTCCACCATCTCCATATTTTGTAAAAAAACCTACCCCAAAATCTTCTACCTTATTACCAGTTCCCACAACAATGCCATTTGAACCTCCAGCCATGAGATAAAGTGTAGACATTCTAATTCGTGCTCTTGTATTGGCCAATGATAGGTCATTATGAAACAATGCTGGTGTATTGTTCTTTAAAGTCTCATATGAATCTGTTAAATCAATATGATATTCTTCAATGTTATTATAATTTTGCTTTAACCATCCAATATGTTTTTGTCCTCTATCAGTTTCATCTTGATTTTGATGAATTGGCATTGTCAATAAAATAGTTCTCTCACCAGTCATAGCACATAGCGTCGAAGTGACAGCAGAATCAATACCACCAGATACACCCACAACTAGTGTCTCTAAATTATTTTTTTTAAAATAATCGGCTATCCAATTTGATATTTTTTTGTGTAATTTAATTTAACGCTTCCTTATATTTTTGATGCTGTTATGCATAAATGCCACCCAAAAATTGACTCTATCTTTTTAAATATAAAATTAGGTATTATTCTAAAATACCACCCTTTTTCATATATATAATTTTTATATTTACTTATTTTATATGGAAATATATGTTCTGCCTTTATATCATTTACTTTTAAATTATTTTTATTTAATATTTCTGTTATTTTATTTTTACTATACGTATATGTAACTGGACAGCCTGTCTGTGCTTCAGAATATTTCATAATTAATTCTTTAATCTTCCAAAATTTAAATTTACTTTTTAAAAGTATCCAAAAAACTTTCCAAGAATATCTGTTATAAACCATAATTTTTACTTTACCATTTTTATTTAATAGTGAGTTAAAATATTTTATACTGTTTTCTGGACTCGGTGTATGATGTAAAACACCAAATGAATATATAAGATCAAATTTTTTATTTTTAACAACATTTGCAATGTCTTCTGCATTACCCTTAATAAATTTTATATTTTTTGTTAATTTAAAAACTTTAGCACGTTTTTTAGCTAATTTTAATGACTCATTTGATATATCTATTGCAGTTATATTTGCACCACATCTAGCAAAATTAATTGTATCTGTTCCTATTCCGCAGCCTATCTCAAGTACATCCTTTCCCTTCCAATCTTTAAAGTTTGCAAAATCAGGTATATGATATTCAACAAAATATTTTCTGTATTCTACATCATCAAAATATTCTTTTGTGCCAACTTTTTTCTTTGAATGCCTAATATTACAAGGTCTATCATTCCAATATTTTATTACTTTATCAATCATAATATTTAATATCCTCTATTTGTTTTTTAACAGAATCAAAACTAAACACTTCATTTACCTTATCCCATGCATATTTAACAGTTTCAAAAAACTTATTTTCATCATCTAAATATTCAACAAATTTTTCTTCTAAAATTTTTAAATCGCATGTTGCAGTCTCTGGGTACAAAATAAAATGATTATCATTTAACCCACCGATATTAAGTGTTCCTGTACTGGCAATTTGTGTTACCTGATTACCTGGAAAATAATCAATGGGGTCTAGATTAAAATGAAATGCACATGATGACCATTGTGTAATAAAATCTTTTAAAGGTATCAACCAATCTTTTTCAGATGAAACTTTTTTATATTTTAATGGTATATTATATTTCTCGCTTATGTATGAAGAAAATTTAACTGTATCAGCAATTCTGTCTTGCCTATGTGCGTCATAAACCCATATTGCTTTATCTTTATCTCTCCAAAAATTATCATAATAATAATCTATATTATGAGGTTGAGCAACAAAATTAAATGGCAAATTAACATTATCACTTAGATTTTTAAATTCTTTTAATTCTGGCCTATTCATCACAACAGCATCACATTTATTAAGAAAATCAATTCTTGCTAAATGTTTTGGATGATTATAATCATAAGGTGGGCCAACCCAGACTTCTTTTATAAAGCCGACTATTTTAGCATTAGGATATTTTTTTCTAATATTATCAACGTCTATCCAAGGAAATTCATCTTTTCTATTTAAACACCTCTCAACTGTCAAGAAAATTAAATCTAAATCTAAATCAGGTAAATCATATTTAAACTCTGACCAATTGATAAAATATCCATTCTCATATAACCAAGGGTAATTCCATGTACTTATATAGCACTCACTTCCAATTGAAACATTAAATTCATTTAATTCCCCTTTAAAATTATAAGGCTTATTATTTTTTACATAATATGAATTTATATTACCAATTAAATCTATAATCAATGCAAAGTTCATTCTTTTTCAACACCCGATAAATTTAAAAAAATATTATAGATGTATTTAACAAAGTCATGCTTATTATATTTTTTATTATAACTTTCTCTCATGTTTTCAACATAATAGTTTTGTAATTTTGAATAATCAGATAAAACATAATCAATTTTTTCTTGTAAATCTGTCCAATCATATTTTACTGCAACATATGTTACATTGTCTTCATATATGAAAGGTTTTGAATCAATAAAACTAACATCTGGTTTTACTAAAACACTTCCAAACATAGCCGACTCAATATCTCTTGGTGCCATAGACCCATAACCTAATGGGGCCATAATAATTTTTGAATTATACATCATCTGATAGTATTTATCTTTGGGTATGCGCTTTCCATCAATTAATTTTGCAATTTTTAAATTTTTATATTTTGACAGTGACAATTCTTCTAATAATTTTCTTCTATGTTCATCATAATATTCTGTTTGACATAAATCGTGTTCATATACGGGTGGATCTGTAGGATAGCCAAACATGCATGATATATCATATTGCTTTTCTGAATTATATTGTAACCAATTTGGTTTAACTGTACTTAGCCAATTACATCCAGTTAATTTCATCTTTGATTTTAAATTGTCTATATCATCAACAGAATAATTTCCCTCTCCCCAATAATATCTACCATTTGCCCATCCTTTTTTATATAAATCAAAATCTTTTAGATATGAATTTTTAAGAAATAATAATGCATTTGATTCTCTAAACACATCAACTGTTCCAATTAGTGTAATTGCATCTTGACCATCTATAATCATGTGATCGCCAGTTATTTTTGATAAAAATTCTAATCCTTTATCAATTGATTCTTTTAATGATTTCTTTTTATCTATTATACTTGCTTGACCGACCCATGCATAATCATAATCATCTGAATCTGTAAATTCTATACCGACTTCTTTAAATAGATTATGTGCATGTAGAAATGGACGAAATGTTGTCTCATTTCTATGTATGTCTCTTTCAAGTAACCTTATTTTTATCACGACTATATATCTTTATAAAATTCGTTTTGTTTTTCCTGTATATCGATTGTCTTATGATGATAAAAACAATATTTTTCTTCATTTGGTAAAAATGAATATTCACGATATCCTTCTAATACTTCATGAACTTCATTTTCCCATCTTATATTTGGTCTGTTTTTCCATATTCTACCTTGCCAATCTGGAAAATTTATCCAACCCTTTTCATTAACTCTCCAATTCCATTTTTTAATATGTTCTTCTGTTATATTTTTAACTGTATTAACTCTTGGCACCCAATATAAATCTATGGTTGGATTAGATTCTAAAATAATTTTTATATTATTTATTAAATATTTATTTGGTATTTCATCAGCATCAATATTAAAAATATAATCCCCAGAACACATTTTTCTTAAAAAATTTTTTTGACCGGCAAAGTCTTTAAATAAATTTCTCTGCTCAAATACTATATTGTATATTGAAACAGTAGCATCCAATATCTTTTTAGTATCTTTATTGTCTGAATAATCATCTAATATTACAATCTCGTCTTCTTCATCTTTATATTTAACAAGAAAATCTATAAGTTTCATTAAAGAATCTGTTTCATTGTGAGTTAATATTGAATATGATATTTTCATAACTAAAACTGATATTCTATAACTTTCAAATTACTTAATGAATTCCAAAAATAAGTTCTATAAATATCTAAATTTCTTTTTTCCATAAAATCTTTAATTACAAATCTATATGTATCTCTTCTTTCAGCTTTAGCAACTTCCCCTGTATTTTTAAATTTAACAAATGTATATGTTGAACCTAATTTATTTTGTGGGTCATCCTTATCTAGTAAAACAGTATTAACTTTCTGTGACATGTCACCAAATAATAATCTAACTTCATTTTCAAGTAAATAATTTAAATTTAAGCCATGAATTAAATTCTTTTTTCTATCCCTATATAAATAAAGAATCAATGGATACTTATCAAAAGCATCCTTTTGATAATAGTTAAATTTCAAAATCATGCCTGGCTTTAAACCTATTTTATTTGACAAATAGTGTTCATTTAAAATTTTTCTATTATGTCTAGTTATTCTTTTTGCCATCTTTTATTTTATTTAATTTGGGTAATGTTAACTTTGTAGGCTTCTTAGAATCTTCACGTTCTTTTATAATAGACTCAACACTTGCTTTTTCATCATCAAGTTTCTCTTTCCATTCCTTAGATAATTTTTCTAATTCTTTCATACAACTATAAAACTCTTTAAATATCTGTACATTACTATCATCATATTTCTTTTCAAAAAAACCACCATCTGGATTAGGATAATCTTTTTGTTCTTTTTTTGGTATATCAACTAACTCTGCTAATGCCCATTTCATTTCTACTTTATGATTTACCATATTGTCAATATTAATCGGATAAAGCATTCCATTTGGTAAAGTCATAATGCCTGGTATCCATATTCTGTTATTCTTAACCCTTGACCAGCCTTTCATATCTTCTGTCAATTTTTTATATTCATGGTTTTCTTCTAAATCTGATTCATTATCAATTTTAAACTTATCTGTTGTTGCATATCCACAACTTAAACATTGCATTAATTTCGAACCATTTTTTTCTATAACATGCAATTCATGTTTAAAACATAACGGACAATTACTTTTTATATCCATTACTCTATGTCACCTTTTTTAGTTTTGGAAGTTTTAATTTAGACAAATTAGATTCTTTATTACTAACTTTTTTTAATTTTGGCAATTTAAGTTTTACATTTGATGGCATATTTTCTAGGTATCGGTCTAAAGTATTATTTATAAGTTCAGACATCTTTGACAATGTAAATTTATTACGATTTTCTCTCATTAATGATTTTGCATTTTCCTTTATAGAAAATTCATTTTTAAATGCATATTTTAAATTCTCAAAAGCAGAATGTTCATTTATAACAAACCATTGACTTTCAGGTATAATAATATCTTCCCAAACAACTGATTTTGACACTTTAACTAATTCTCCATCAACAAGACTTGAAAGTTTATTGCTTAAGAAATCAATATGACCACTCCAATTAGAAGCAATAACAGGTAACCCAACCATCGTTGCTTCTAATAAAGGTCGACCAAAACCCTCACCATGTGTTAGTGAAACCATACATTTAATTTTAGGATGATTATATAACATATTCATTTCTTTATCTAATAAGCTTCCATGAAGTAAATATATATTTGGCAAATCCCACTCACTCGGAAAATTATTTTTAATGCTTTCTATTTTTCTTTTACAATCTTTATAATCAATTATTGAAAAATTTGCACCACTTGTCTTCAATATAAGTGCTGGTTTTTTCTTTAGATTAGCAAATGTTTCATAGAATATTTTTATTAATTTAGAAACATCTTTCCTATCTTCACCAAACCCACCCTGACACCACTGACCTACAAAAAGAAAAGCAAATTTTTCACTAACCTTTGTATTTATATAATTTATAATATTTTTCTCTTCTAAATCTAAAGTTTTATTACCTATTTTAATTGGTTTATATATCTCATCATCTGTACCCTCAAAAATAACTTCAATTTGTTTTTGCACCTTAAGTTCACCGGTTTTTACTTGAGTTCCATCTGGGCGATTTTCCATTTTATCATAAACAGTATTCATAAAACTTGCTTTTGAATGTTGAGAAGGTACAATAATAAGATCCATTTTATTACAACCCTCTATCCATTTTCGAGACACAGCATTAGTTTCTATGCCAGCAGTTATACCAATATTAAATCTACCTACAGTTTCAAATTCATTCGGTATTCTTATATCTACATAAATATCAGGTTGCCTATCAACTTCAGGCGTTGATAAAAATCTATCCAATATTAATTTATGTTTAGAATTACTCATTTCTAAAAAGTTTTTTGGAGTGTCACCCCATTTAACATCCCATAATTTTATATCATACTTGTTTGAATCATAAAATGAATAAAATATAGACCTTGCGTGGTCTCCATAGCCACTTCTAGAACTAAATGGTGCACACATTAAAACTGTCTTCATTATATAACCTCCAATACATATTTTTTTCTTGGTGTCCATTTTTCAAATGCCATATTCATACTATCAATAAACCGTTTTCCCATTTCTTCTGAATCCATTCCTATTTCTTTATTTTTAACGAATTCATATCCTAAATTTCCACATTTTTCTCTTTCTTCTTTTCCCATATCATACCAATATTTTAATGCTTCCCCTGCATCTTGATATCGACACCTATCATCAAAAATATATGGTGTCGCGGGAGAACCCTGTAAACTTATATTACTTGGCCAAACGGGTTTAACCCATTTTCCATGATCTGTAATTTTTTTATCATGGTTTGAATAAAATTCAATATATTCATCTTCACTAAGATATTTTCCACCGTTAACTTCACCAGAATTTGTTAACACCGGTTTCCTAAATCCACACTGATCTTGTAAACCCCCTGTTACATTAACAACTACGGGTTTTCCAACAGATAAAGCTTCTGCACTTCCTAATCCAAAACCTTCATTTGAAGCTAAATTTATATAAACATCTATAGAATTAAAAAGATAATTCATCTGTTCATCATTAAATGGTCCACTTGTGTAATGCGTAAATATAACATTATAGTCTGGAATCATATTGCTGCATACTTCTGGTATATCCGTACCGTTATCATCTATTGGAGCACAATGAAATACCAATGCACACTCCCTTTGCTTTTCTTCAGGTAACTGATCTACAAAATGCTTATATGCTAACACAACATCACCGGGCTGTTTACGCCGTATATTTCGATTTGAATAAAGAACTTTAAAATTATATTTATCTAAACCAAATTTTTCTTTAAATTCTATAAATTTATTATTGTGTTTATTTACCTTAAAAAATTTTTTCTTTGAAATTCCATGTGGAACATATGTTATCTGCCAATCTTCATAATCTGATAACATTCTCCTGTTTATTCCATAAGTCTGCTTTGATATTGCCATAAGTAAATCACAGCTTCTATAAAAATTTTCATTCCATAATGGGTCGGGAAGATCATCCCAAATATTATAATAAAAGATTGGAATTTTTAATCTTATTTCATGTTCCATCTGATATAGCCACATCCAAAAGCGCGGATCAGTATAATGCAATATTGCATCAGGATTTTCCAATCTTAATACTTCTCTTAAAACTTCAGGATTTCCATATCCACTAACAGGATAAATTTTTAAATACCCATCTTTAACACCTAATTCATCTTGCAATGACTTAGACATATCAAATATTTTTCCTTCTTCAGGATGATTTATAGCACCACCAATTTGTACCCAATCATAATGATTAGCTGTTTCTACAACAATGTCTTTTGAAACAGTAGCTATTCCACTATGCATCCTAAGATCATCTGACATCAACAGTATTTTTTTCTTTTTCATTTTAATATCCACTTCCACTTACTGTCAAGCTATCCATATAATTTAACCTATTTTTAAAGCTTTCATCACTATTATATAAATACATTGATCTATTTATTAATTTTTGCAAACTCATTTTTGTGTTTACTGTATCTGCTTTAAAATTTTTGTATATGTCTTCTATGATTTTAATAGAAGTTAATTTTGTTGAAACCTTCATATTTTGATCTCCATAACGTTTATTTATATATAAATATATATTATTATGAAATGATTAATGTTTTTTTATTTAATTTTTGTGCATAATCTATTGTACTCATTGTTCCGTTTGAAATAACATTATCTGGAATAAATCCTACAACCACATCACTTCTTTCAGCTATTTTTTTATTTCGCTCAAAATAACGCCACTTTGCAAAAGATTTTCCATACTTAAATTCTGGAAGAATACAGTGCATATTATATTGATCGTGTGTTGGCGGAAATTCTTCATACTTCATATCAAACTCTAAAGCATATTTTTTTGCGTATTTATCTGCACCATCTTTACATCCACCACTAACTATTGTAACACCATCACCGTATCTATTTTTTAGCTCAAATATAAAATCTTTAATTTTTATTTTATCTGTCCATCTTCTTGATCCAACTATTGCAATATTCATTTTATTCCTTTATCACAATATTTTGTTTGATTAAATTCACACCATCTACATGAATCTTTACTTGGAGCCGCCTCATATTCTTTAAGTATTCTATTACCCTCATCATCAAATGCACTATCTATAAAATTTGATAAAGAATTAAGTGTTCTTTTAACACTAACAGTTCCAGATGCTGGTGAAAACAACTGAATTCGTTTTTGTGGAAAATCTAAATTTTCCCATAGCTTTCTTTTAACTATAAAATATTCTACATCTATCATATCAATTGGAACATTATATTTTTGTGAATAAAAATGCTTATATAATAATACTTGTGATGTTTTATTTTTATTCTTTTTTTCCTTATCCCTCCAACCCCATGTTGAGGTCTTTATATCAATTATCTTTATTCTACCAGATTGTACGTTTCTAATTATAACGTCAATATAACCAACAAATCTTAACTTCCCCTTTATTTCAATATTTAAAGGAAACTCACAACCAAGCAATTCCCATTTTTTACTAAAATATTTATTTCTATTTTTCTTAAAAAAATCTATAATATTTATACCATCCTGAAAAAACTCTGTTAATTGTTTTTGTGTACAGGGATTTTTTCCACATTCTTTTTTTGATTTTAAAAACTCATCTGAAAGATTCTCATGTAATAATTTTGAAAGGTCTAATGAATCTGCACTTTTTATTGTGTCATTATACATTGTGTCTAAATATGTCTGTAGTGTTGTGTGCATTGCTGAACCGAATACTAAATATATGCTAGGTTCAAATACATTTACTTTATCTATATAGTTTAATTGCCAATGCTTAGGACACTCACTAAACAATGATAACTGTGAATATGATATGTGTGCCATCTTATTATTTTCCTCCACCTGGGGGTTTCTTAATTGTTCAGCCTTTACCCGATTGAGGTTTTGAATATCCGTCCTTGAACCATCCACCACCTTTTAATTCAAATGCTGATTTAGATATTTTCTTTTTCATTCTCTCGTATTTGTCCTGCTTATCTGGATTATAGCAGCATCTCGGACACAACGGTGCCGGATCATTCATAGACTGTAGCGTTTCTTTTTCAGTGCCACAATTTGTACAGTGCCACTCGTATATCGGCATTTTTAATCTAATTCTTTAAGAAATACTGATGGTATTTCACCACAACTTTTGCACGTGTACACTTGAATTGGCGCAAGAGACTCTTGACCCAAGGGTGACATAATTGCAGATATTTTCTTTATTAAATATGATATTGTAAATAATGAACTATCACATTCTTCACACTTCATTGTCTCTGCTTTTTCTAAATCTATTTCCTGATTCATTGGTGTTGTTAAATCTTTCATTTTAATTCCTCACAAATTATATTATTTTCATTTAAAAAATCTATACCCTGTCTATCTCTATCATATTCTAAAAAATAATATACTTCCTTTATTCCAGATGCACAAATTAATTTTGCACAACTTAAACACGGTGAAATTGAAATATATAATATTGTACCATCAGTTTTAATCCCATTTCTTGCTGCATATGAAAGAACATTTTGTTCAGCATGTATTTCATTTCTTTCAGAATAAACTCTATGTTCATCATTAAAGGTTATAGATGAATATGGTTCCTTATATTTTTTTCTAAAATATTCTTTACAATGTTGTTTTTTTGATGGTGCACCATTCCAACCTGTAGATATTATTCTTCCATCTCTTACAATTATCGCAGAAACCTTAATTCGTTCACATGTAGATCGCTCTTTAAATGCTTCTATTATTTTTTTAAATACTTTTTGTTCTTTGTTCATACTGTTTTAAAACTTCATCAACTATAGAGATAAATTTAAATTCATCTAATTGTTCAATGACCTGCTTACTAAAAAATGTATTATAATCTATAGTAAATTTATCAGCATTCTTATCAATTAAATATAAATCTTCTTCTAATAAACATAATGCACTATGCCTATCTTTTGGCTTTAAATCATTTTCACATAATGAATTAACATAAAACAATAATGGATTATCATTATGAGTTATTTTAACATTCAAAATATCATTTGCCCATACTGATGCCTTTAAATGTTGAGGTATATTCTTTTTATATGATTTAAATGTTTTACCAAATGATTTTGTTATTCCTAATTTGGAATATGGAACACATTCAATATCTTTTCTAAGCTTCATTAAATCATCAATTATTAATTCTTCCCTTACCGATTTTTCAGCTAAATAATTTAATTTAAGCTTAATAAATTTTGGAGCATCTTTTCTAATTATATTGAGACCTTTTATATATTTTTTATTGCTATTTCTTTCAATACCATAATATCGTTTTTTTGAATTTCCAAAATAAACATATTCTAGGTCTTTCTCAAACTTTAAATCCATTAAAAAATACTCATCATTGACAGTCTTACAATATTTTGTTACAAACTCAGACTTTAACATGCCAGTAAACTTGTTAGCTAACGTGTTAGTGATATCACCAGCAGACTTTCCATTCATCTTAACAAAGCAAGAATCAGTATCCCCATAAATAACTGGATGATCCAATTCAGTATGTAATTTAACAGTGGCAAACTTCAGTGCTTCTCTTGCAAAATAAGTTATAGCATCAGCACATTCTGGTGTATATAATCTAAAATAATTAAATCCCATAGCACCATAAGCACTATTTAAAATTAATTTAATAGCTAATTGTTCTCTATATGCCGCATATTCTTCATCCTTAGTAAATTTACCAATAGAAATATTATTGTTTATTTCATTACGCTTCAAAAATAATTTTTTTAATAAAAATGGAAGTAATCCTAATTTATGTGAATGAGCAAAAAATAAATATCGCTCACCAAATAATTCATTAGAATATCCAGTATCAATATATTCTATTCCATCATCATTTAAACCATCTATTATTTCATCCAATGATAAACCAATCTTTTTTGCAGACTTTTCAGATGCAATAAATGTTTCTGGACTTATATTAAATGCCATTATTGTAGTTGGATAAAGACTTGTATAATCTAAAACTGAAACATTTTTATGTACTCCTGGCTCTTTTGGATTTAAAACAATCGCACCAGTATATTTTTGTCTTGATTTTGTTTTTCTAGTTGGAAATATTATTTTATTATGAAATGAATTTAAAATGTAATTGTCAACAATCATAGATTTAAAAAATACCATATTAATAGAATCTAAATTAGCTATTTGTTGAAGATTAATATACAATTCAAATACTTTTAATTTATTGCTTATCTCAATTAATATCTCAACATCTCTAATAGAATAATCTAAAAATGCTTTATAATCATCTATCCAATTTTTCCATGTTTTTTCTTGAAGCTTTTCTATATTTGGATCATCTAAAATTTCTTTAGCTGCAGTTTTTAATTTCCAATTTGATAAATTATAGTCTAAATCTTGTAACGCATTCATTAAATCTATGTGGTCTAATCCATCAATATAAATTTTCCAATATTCACCCCTCTTATATATTGTAACTTTATCTACTGGTGATAATCTTTTATAATCTATTCCTAAAAGTTTACATCTATTTATTATATATGGCAAATCAAATTGTCCAGAATACCAACCAGAAATAATATCAACATTTTTCATTGACACATAATTTAAAAATCCAAATAATACTTCTTCTTCAGTTTTTACAAAAACATACTCAACATTATCCTTTTTAATAATCTCTGGTTCATCAAAATTTTTAGTTTTTTTAGGATTCCAAGAAAATACTGTATATTTTTTTTCATCTGTAGAATACAAAACTATACATGTTATAGGCATTTTTGGACTTTCTGGAGTATTTGCATTTCTATCATCTTTATCATACCACGTTTCGATATCAAAAAAGACAATATTTCTATTACTAGACCACTCTATATTATTATCACAAATATATCGAAATGATGGAGAAATATCTTCTTCAAAGACTCTATATGGATATTTTTTATATAATTGCTTTTTATTTTTTATTGATGTATAATATACTCTACAAACTTCTTCATTATCAATTGTTTTATAAACTTTACCTTCTTCAACTTTAAAGCCTGTGTATTTTGATAAATCGTTTGAATACTCTTTTACATAATAAAAATAATCTTTATAATTATCAGTTGATCTTTTAAAATTATTATCTTCATCATATCCAAATTTATGAATTTTCCACTTACCTCTATCAAATTCTGTACAAATTCTAGATAATTTCATGTTAGAATATAATACATTTTTATTATGCGATGAAACAAGTTTTTTCATTATTTTATTCCCGTTGATCCAAATCCACCAGTTCCTCTATTAGAACTATATGAATATAGTTCATCTTCTGGTACAAATTCTATTGATGGTTCTCCCAGCTTTAATAAAACAAACTGAATTATTTTTTCTTCTGGAGCTATATTTACTGGTGAATTTCCCACATTAGTTAAATGAATGTGGATTTCTCCCTGATAACCACAGTCAACTACACTTGCTCCAACATCTAAATTTTTCTTCAATGCAACACCAGACTTATTGAATGCAACTAGTGCATATCCTTTTGGAACATTTACTTTAATTCCAGAAGGAATAAATACAGATTGTTGTGGTTCCAAGTCTACTGTATCAAATTCTTTAGGTACAAAAAAATCTATACCAGCATCTGTTTCATTTGCTCGCACTGGATCTTTAACTTCTCTAATTTTAGATATTTTCATTTACTTTTTCCTTTATAATATGTTTATCCATAAATTGTTCAACATCACTTAATGTTGATTCAATATTTAGTTTTAAATCAATTAAAATCTTATTTTTTATATGTGTCTTTTTAAAATAATCATGAAATAAAAGCCTCTCAATATTAAAATGATTTTCATCTATTGCTAACGATTTTCCATCATCTCTATTAATTATATTTTTCCCTAAATCAGTTAACATTATCAATAAAACTTTAACATCACCCAATAAATTTAATAAATTATTTTCAAAATCTAAAATCCACTCTGGATTTGCTTTTCTATATAATGGACCATAGATATATTCTCCAATCCATGATCTATTTAATATTACATTTATATTATTTTTCTTTGCACATAATAGCATAGTCAATATTGTATTAAAACTTTCCTTTGCCCAAGCCGTATGATCTTTAGCCTTTAAATATGGCTTTGACGATCCAATTGTCATTATATTGGGTGAAATTAAATAATTTTGCCTAATAAAATTAATTGTTGAATCCTTTCCACATCTATCTAAACCTTCAATTACGATAACCATATTTTTCTCCTATGTTATGGCACATTTTCTAGGATTTATTGAAATTGGCGCCTTAGCCCTTTTTGCAGCTAATTTATAATTCTCATTACAGCTTTCAAATACACTAAATTGGCACATTGAAATTTCAATTCCAAAGGTTGTAAATCTTCCTAATTCACTAGATTCTTCTAAATATTTAAGTTCATCAGAAGATTTCATATCAAACCAATCTATTTGATTATCCCGAATTAACAATATTGCATGAGATGTAGTTTTATAATTGGCTGGAACATCTCTAAATAATTTTGAAAAAGTCTTACTTGCTCCAGGACCAGCTACAACATAATTTGCATTTTCATCTAAATTTCCGTGTTCAACATTTAATAAATTAAATTTATCTTTGTGTTCAATATTAATAATTGTCTGTGAACCGATTTCTGGCATTCTTGCTAAATTTGATGAAAAATGATAACCATAATAATTTCCAATTCCCCTATGTGATGTCAAAAATTCAAATGATTCTTTCATTGTTGGTTTAGTTTTATAAAAATTTATCCAATTATCACTTAATCCAAGAATCCAATATAACATATCACTTGGTCTCATTTTTCTAATCAATTGATCCTGTTTTAATGTTGGTTTAACTTTTTTACATGTTGTACCTAAAATATCAATTAGTGATGGATTATTTCTTGTATAATTCCTAGACGCAGTTTGCAGTGATGTTCTTAATTCAGTTGTTCCCCAAATTTTTGTACCATTTAATTTTGTTAATTCTAAATTATCTAAAATTTTTCTAGTGTATTTTATATTATTTTTAAATTCATAAACATTTACAAAATTCCAATCTGTACCTTCAACTATAATTTTAAGAGTGGAAGACGGTCCATAAAATTTAACAATTGCAGAATTTATTAATCTGTCTTCAAACGTTGCTTTTTCATTATAAAATAAATTATCATTTAACCAAATAATTTCATCATGAAAACTTCTATTTGGATGAAAATATGGTACTGGTTGTCTGTCCAAATCATTAAATCCAGTTTTAAAATTATATTTTGAATTAACCTTAAAAGATTTAAATGTATCAGAGCTATCTATTCTAACTTTCCACTCTCTTCTATTAAACTCTTTAATAAAATTAGAAAAATCCTTTCTAACATTATCATTTGATAACTTTTTTAAATCTGAATAGTTTAATTTTAAAAAATCTGAAGTTTTCATAATTTATATTTTTTGATTTGTTTTTTAATTTGCTTTCTTACAATTTTACTTGGCTGCGTTGGTTTTTTTCTTAAAATTGGTTTAATTCCATTTATTTTTTTATCATCTAAATAACTTAAATCATAATTTACTTGTTTAACTTCTCTACGAAAACAAATAATATTTAGTAATCTTAATTTATCAAAAATAAAAACTGGATTAAAGGCATGAATATTCCATTCTTCATGTAAAAGTTTATATAATTTTAACATTTTTGGATATGAAAAATTTGTCATTCCATGTAATTCTAATGCAAGAACTCTTATGTATGATGGCAAAGATTTTTTAATTATATTATATTCATATCCTTCTACATCTATTTTTAAAATTGTAGGTTTATATTTTTCTAATAAAAAATTAATTGGATATCCATTAACAGATTTTATTATTAAATTTTCATTATAATTTTTTGATGTAATTTTACCAGCACAGGAAGAATTTGTATTATCCTTTATTGAAAAATTAACCTTTGAGAAATCATTATTTCCAGTTACAGCACCAAATAATTGTGTACAATTTTCATATTTCGATAAATTAAAATCTAAGACTTCAAAATTAAATTCGTCCGGTTCTACCGATATTACCTTTGAAACCTTATCGCATATCATTTTACCTAATCCACCTACATTTGCTCCTAAATCAAGAACAATATCTGATTCTGAAAAATCAATTAATGAGTAATGTTTCAAACATTCTCTTATCATTTTTAAATCTACAGAATTTTTTCTATAATAAATGTCTAATTTTTTATAACGTGTTGGTTCTTCTTCAATAATTGTAAAATTTGGTTTTGAATAACTTTTGAATTTAACGTCTAACATTTTCCATCTCAATTAAATTATCATGATTAACCATTATTACTTTAACATTGAATTTAGAAAAAAGTTTAATTTGTTCTGCTTGAATTGGATCATCTTCATAGTGTATAACTACTTCATATCCCTCACTATTTAAATTGTTAATTATATTTGCTTTATGTCTTCCACTATTAATTCTAGTCTTATCAATAAATTTTTTATCATTAAAAAAAATCTTATTATGTATATTGTGTTTTTTTAGCCATTTTAATGTAGAATTAGATTCTTCAAATGATCTACCAGTTATAATAACATCATCCATTGATGATGGCCTAAGACCAACACCATATTCATCTAAATTAATTACACCATCACAATCATAACTTTTAATTTTTTTATTTTTCATAATCACTATGTGCCGTTTGAAATGAATATTCTAAATTTTTTGCTTTTGGATTATTTTGAATTAATTGTGGTTTGGTATATTTAGTTAACTCACGCTTTGCTAATGAATCACATTCAAACTTTGCATCCATAGTTTTCATTTGTAACGGTGGAGTTTTTTGTGTCCATGCAGATGCTCCTCTTAAATAACCAACAATTCCCATTTCAGATGCAACTTTGCAAAATCGTATTGCACTAATAACTACTCCACCAGAATTTGGTGAATCTTGTACAGATAAACGACATGTCAATTCATATCTAGCTCCACCAAAACCATATGCTACTATATCAATATTTGCAATCTTATTATCTGAAGCTAAATATGTTCCACCTGGTTTTTGTTCAACAGTTAAAGATGGTCCAGCATATAGAGTCATTCCTTCAATTCCTAAATTTCTAACTGTATTCTGTCCTTTTAAAACATTTTCCTTTGAAACGTGTTTATCATGTAACCTATTTTGTTTAGCCATATTCAAAAAATCTGTATTTGCAGTTCTTCCATTTTGAATGTGTTCTTGTCCTTGAGTAGAACCACAAGCTTTATTTTCTTGTATATGTTGTGTAACTAAAAGTCCAGAATCTATCATTGAACCCTGTAAAACTTCTGATAGTCTTGAAGCACCATATGCTGACCTCATATCACTTCCAACAATTGTAACATTATTATCAATTGCCAATTGTTCCAATTCCATTGCATCTTCTGTAGAAATTGATGTTGGAACACAATTTACAATGTGACAACCTGCTTTAATTGCTCCTGTTAAATACCAATTAGATGCTTCAGTTGAACCAACTGGTAAATAGCTTATAACCACATCAACTTTATGATACTTAAGCAATTCCATATATCTTTTTCTAGAAATTGCTGGTTCAGCACCAACCCTAAAACTAACTTCTTCTGGATAATCTAACATATGATCCGCTATTCCATCTAACTGGGGACCAGAATAAACTATTGCTCCATTTTGTATACATGTATTATCAATTTCATCAACAATATCCATTGAACAATTTGGTTTTGCTCTTAATGCTGTGATCAAGGGTTTATTTACTTTTCTAATATCAACGTCAAAACCACAAACATATTTTATATTATTAACTGTATAATCTCCTATGTTTGGATACATTAATCCAACCAATTTATTTTGATTTTTAATATAATATTGTGTTCCTTCAACTAAAGATTTAGCACAACTACCTATTCCAATAATTGCAACTCTAATATTATTTTTCATATCAGTTCTCCTATTTTTTTAATTATTATATCCAAAATTATTACATCTAAAATTTGGATATCCAATATGTACACCCTTTGGTCTTTCCATTATTTCAACCTCAAACTGTTTTCCATCCATATCATACCAATGTTCAGGATATTCAATAATTTCACATGATGCATTTTTTCTCATGTTCTCAATAACTAATTTTGTTATTTCCAATCTACTTTCCCTATTTCCATAAAACGATGTACCCTTATACCATCCAGTTTTTGCCATTTTTCTAGATTCACTTTCAACTGGAACTGGTGTTGCTAATTCAACTTTAACCATTTTATCATTCATTAAATTTTCTGTAAAAGTAAAATAATTTGACCATAAACTATTAGCGGCCTGTATTGGATTTTCTTGTCTCATTATGTGATGCCTAATGTCAACTGATCCAAACATTAATGTTACTTTTTTAACACCATCTGGAATCATATCATAAATAAAATTTTTATCTTTTATTGCACCATATAATGTTTTTGAATCTAATCTAATTACTGGAATTCCTTTTGGTGCAATAGATAAAGAGTGGCTATCACCAATTACAACATGATCTTTTATCATTCGTCTCATGGTTAAAGTTTGAATGGTTTCACAAAAATTATCTAATTTATTTAAAAAATCTGAATTAAATTTTTCATAAGTTTTTGGATTTTTTAATCTAGACATTAACATTGTACCTAATTTTGGCATTTCATGGTCTAAAATAATTGAACTTCCTCCGCCTTCTAAATAATTCATCCACCTATTTAATCTTTCCCACAATTTAGCGTCTGCTCCTCCGAATAAATTTAAAGCCCCAGAATAACTAATTCCCATATATAAACATGCAACCTTTAAATCTGTGTAATCAGATTCACCAAATTGCATATCAATATCTAAAACATCTTTCCATATTTTTGCATATGCAGCATTATGAGAATATTTATTTTTTGGAATTGTTCCACTTAATCCAACTATTTTTTTCATATATTAACCTTTATTATTTTATTAAATTAAAATGTCGTTCATAAATATGCATTGAAGCTGCATTCCAAATTATATCTCCAATTTTTAAATTTGGATAAACATCAAGCAAATCTTCTAATAATTTATTCAATACCCAATTTTGCCAAAACCGATCATTTTTATATCCAAAAACTGCATCATTTGATCTCATTTGTACAACACAATTTAATTTATCATCTCTAATAAAATAAGTTACAGCGTTTGTACACATAAAATCTGACATTTCATGCTTATTAAATTCAACTTGCATTGATGGCCTATTATAAATCATAATACTTCTTCTTGTATCTTTATGTAATTTAAGAGTATTTAATGCATGATTATATTGATATCCATTTTCTTGATCAAAAATTACCCATCCATAATTTGAATTTATATAGCCATTATAATCTGCAACCATTTTCCAAATTTCAGGAGGATCTGGCATATCATAAACATATAATGATTTACTTTTATACCAATCTAATTCTTTTTGAACATAATCTTTATTAACTTTACCAAAAATTGATTCTTCATCGGCAATAAATGATTCACCTAATAATTCTATCATCTTTACACCAGTTTTATCAATAACAAAATCATCGTTATTATATTTTAAAACCAATTCACTTTTAATATCATTAACTTTTTTCATTTTATAACCCTTATAATTTAACGTATTAGAATATAATACATTTTCCTAATACGAAGAAACAATTATTTTAAAAATTTTTTAATTTCTTTACTATTTTTATTCTCTTTCCACCATTTTTCTACATCAGATTGCATAATTACTTTTCCTTTAAATTTTGGATTTGGGCAATCTTTAACGAATTTCATAACAATATCGATTGGAAGCATAGCCATTATTTTCACATAAGAATATCTTTTATTGACTTTGCAAAAAATAACCCATTTTACTGTTCTAGTTCCTTTCCATGAATACCATTTTTGATATGATAAATCCCAACAACTTTTTACTTCATAATATATACCTTTATCGTCTCGAATATCCCATAACCTAGGAATGTTTGATGGTTTCCATTTAGTATTTCGCCATTGAGCAGCCGCTTGCTCTGTTATATTTCCTTTATAAACTTTTGGATGCTTAACTCTAGTACCCCAAAGATGTTCCCTTGCTAATGTTCGCATTTTTTCAGTAACCTTTAATTTAACTATCATAACTATACTTCGCAAAAATCTCCATCACAAAATTTTTCAACTTGAGCTTCTTCACCCTTTATCATACCAAATGATAATTTATTTATTTTCGATAATAATTTATAATATGTTTTTTCATTTATTGCTTCATACGGCATTTGTTTATATGCTCCTAAATCATGTCTTGGTAATAAAGATATACCCTTTAAATGGTATTGAAAATAATTTAAAACATTAGACAACTGATCTCCTTCATTTTTTGGATCAAATGTAGCTGTACAACTTACCTGATTATCTGCCCAATGTCTTTGCATAAATGCTGCCAAACTAAATTGTTCCCAAATAGTAAGTTCACTAGCTGTTTTTATGCCCTCACCAACATCAACTGGAATTTCTACAACAACAGTTGAATCCTCTGAACCAAAAGCAGGTTCTATTTTATATCCTGCTTTTTCTAATGGTTTTAATAATTCTGAATAATTTGATATCCTAATTCTTCGTATATAAAATCTAGATTCTGGATAGTGTAATCCTGGTGTTGCACCAGCCAAAAGAGATACAGTACCTGATGGTTTTACTGATGTTGTTTTTATTGAACGTGGAACAGCTAACCAATCAGAATACTGTTTATCAAGTTCTTGAATGTGGTCATATCCTTTTTCTAACCAGCATTTTAATTTTCCAAGTCCATAGTTTGTTATAAATTGTGCTATACCACTTACTGAACAACCTATTCTTCTATTTCTTAGCATTACTCTATTAGTTTCAGGCCAGTGTGTTTTACCCAATGTAACTGTTTTTGCATACAAATAAGCATATTTTAATGTTAATAAATAATCATCTAAATTCTTATGATTATTTGGAAATGTTTCAACAAGACAACAAAGTTCATATGACTCAAGTGTTTGTTCAAGACAGGGATTACCTCCTGCTGCACGGTGATCTTTGTTATCTTTTCCATTTTTCATTCTAGAATAACCACGCATATTTTCCAACCAAGCAAGACCTGGTTCTCCATTATCCATAATTCTTTTACAGATATCTTCATAATCCATACCTAATTCAGCATATACTGAATTATTTGACGTCCATCCATAAGATTCTCTATGTGGATTATTTTTATAATTTTTCAAATCTAGATATTCTTCATCAAATGGATCTCCAAACACTATCTCTGCTGTTCTCCTTACATTACCAGCAACAACACATTTACCAATTAGATTCATTATATCTACAATTGTTGTTGTAGTTATTGGTGCTCCAACATTATTTTCAAGTATATCTATAATATCATTATGAATTTCTTTAAGAGGTTCTGAACCACTAGATACACCACCGAAGCCCATAATTGGTTCACCAGATGATCTAATTTTGTTATAATTAAAAACCATTGGCGCGGTATTATGAAAATATGAATCTAACAATAATTTAACCGATTCTACCCATCCTTCACGTGTATCCAGAATAACGTATGTTTCTTCATTTCTATCCCTATTTACTCCCTTTATAATTATTTCATCTGCACCTCTTGTATCAAAGCCAACACCAACACCTAACATAGATGCATCCATAAGAAAACAAAACGGTTTAGCATAATCATCTTTAATTGTTGAAGTTGATACAAATGCACAGTTATTTAATGCTGCATATAAACCTCTTTCTTCAGTTATAGAAGTTCCCATGGCCCACAATCCACGGCCTGGTGGCAAGAACTTCATATAAAATATTCTATCATACATTTCTTGAGCAGATCGCTGTGCTTGCCAAGGATTCCAACCGAGCTGATGGTGTTCGATCCATTCTTTCTGCATAGAATATGTTCCTTCAACAACCCTCTTAACAGTTTCCCACCATCTTTCATTTTTTCCGTCTTCTTTTATGCGAGAATATGTTCTCATATAAACTAATTCGCCCAATCCATTAAATCCGAATGGGGGTTTCTTTCGTTTATATTTTGAAATAAAATTTTCAGATAAAATAAATTTACTAAAACTCATATTGTATCTCCAAAAACTTTAATTGTTACTAAAAATATAAATATCATCATTCAACTAAATCCTTATATTTATCAGATAAAATTTTTCTAATTACCCTATCCCTATTATTCATTTTTAATTGCTGTTCTTGCCCATCTGGTGTATTAGATTCATATATATCAATACCACCTATGTTTGTATTAATTTTAGCAGGATATGTTAATCCGTCTGGTCCAAACCTATTTTTTATCACATGAAATCTTCCAGTATTTGCAACTTTATCTTCGATTTTTCTAGATAACGATATAACAAAATCTGCTGTCATAACTTTTTGATAACTTTCTGCAACCTTCTGTGCTTCAATAACATCTTCATCTAATGCAGAGCGATTAGCTTGAGATGCAGTCCATATTGGTATTTCAAACTGTCCTGCCAATCCTCGTAAATCCTCATAAATATTTCCAAGTGCATGTCTAACTTCCTTTGCATATCCAATATCTCTCATTATATCTGCATAATCCAATATAACCAAATCGACACCTTTTCCAAACGATTTAAATTTTTGTAGATGAGCCTCTAATGTATTTATAGTAGCTGTCTTAGTTGGAAAATATTTTATAGTTAAATCTCCCTCTATAGGTTCTAATTTTTTAATAACATCTTCTTGATGATATTTTAGATTCTGATTTGCTATTCCAGTAAAACAACTATCGTATCTTAATCCAACATATGCTTCATTTAATTCTAATGTATAATGTACAACAGATTTATTATTTTTTAATGCACCTGCACCTATTGCAGACAAAATCCAAGTTTTTCCAACACCTGCAGGAGCAACAATTACACCTAATTCTCCGGAACCTAAACCACCTTGCATCAATTCATTAATTACATCCCATGGTGTTCCAATAACGTCTCTAACATTTTCTACATATCTTTCTTCTATTTGTGTTAAATATTCATGGCCAAAATTTCTCTCAATTCCTGCATTCATTGCATCATCTATTAATGTTTTTATTTCAGCAAATTCACCATTTGTTTCTAAAATATCAACAGATTTTATAATTGCATTTTTAAGTTTTTGATTTTTAAAAAAATCTAATGTTTTATTTTGTACAAAATCTAAATCATTAGCTTGTAAATTATTATAAATTTCTTTTAATGTTTCTAATATTGCAGTTTTTAAAACATCACTTTCTACTTCACTTATTTCAACTTTATAAACATCAAACGTTATTTGTTTTTTATAGTTTTTATAATATAATTTACATTTATTGACCAACCACTTTGCTGCATCTGTTTCATAATAATTTTCATCTAATATATCATAAATTTGCTCTAAAAAATTAGGCTTAGTCATTAAGCAGGCTATAGATTTTATTTGAAAACTATGTCCAAACTGTGATAGTTTATTATCCATTTGAATACCTAAATCTATCTAATCGTATAAATTCTGTAATCCATGTTTCCATATTTGGAATATGACTCCACAATTTATCTTGAATAAACATTGTTGAAAATTTATATTTTACCAATTGTGGAATTTTTTCATGTATAACATTTTGAATTTTTAATTTATTATGATTACCAATATCTACATTGTGCAATTGCATTAATAAATAATTACGCTTTAATAATTTATAATTATTCTTTATATTTTCAAAAAGCTTTATTTTTTTACTAGTTTTATCAATAAAATAAATTAAATCTTTAATATCAAATTTTTTATTTTCTGATATTTGTGGAATATTTTTAACTATTGTTTTTATTCCTGCTCCCCTTATACCATTTATATTATCAGACTTATCTCCATCTAAAATTTTAAATGTTAATAAATTTTTTGATGGTATACCATATTCTTCAAAAATTTTATCTTTATCATATAATATTTTTTTAGTTGGACTCCAAATTTTAATGTTATTATCTACTAATTGTAAAAAGTCTTTATCAGTACTCATTATAATTTTTTCGTCTTTTAAAACTGTTGTAGAAATATATGCAATTACATCATCTGCTTCAATATTATCTATTGATAAAATGGAAATAGGTAATTGATCTAAATATTTAATCAATCTAGATAACTGCATTCTCATAGAATATTCTTCGTCCACCGGTGAAGTAGACCAATCAACATTTCTATTAAATCTATGTCTTACTTTTCTTTGTGATTTATATTCAGGATATAATTTTTTTCGTTTTTTTGTACCATTTTTACCATCAAAAACAATAATACATCTAGTGGGCTTTAATCTTGATATTGAATACCTTACTGATTTCATAAAACCAATTATCCCTCCAACATGTACACCATCATCGTTAATGGCTGGGTTCGCACTAAATGCACGAATAAATGTATTTAATCCATCTATAATTAGAACACGGCTATTTACATTTAATGAGTCTTTAGTACTTTGTTCATGTTCTTCGTCTATTTCCTGCAATATGGAATTATAATTATTAGAGTTCATCTACAACTTTATCTGTTTCAATAACATCGTCTAATCCCAACTTATCAGATTGATATTTTAAAATAGATTTGTCACAAATTAGCTTGTAAATTTTTTCTTTTAATTCTAAATCATTATCTAATTTTTCTGCAAAATCTTTAGATAAAAATTTTATTTCCTTAGATGTATCAGGATCAATATAGGTATACCATGCACCAGCGGTTTTAACTAATTTATGTTCTTTCATAACAGTTAACCAACTATCATAATCACTTATACCCCTATCAAAATACAATATAAATTCAGCAACCCTTAATGGTGGTCCTAATCTGTTTTTTATTACCTGTGCCTTAATTTTAATACCAATTGTATTCTTTTTAGCATCTTTAATCTGTCCTGCATTTTTTAATCTAACACGTGTTGACGCATGAAATGGAAGCGCTTTTCCTCCTGATGTAGTCCAGGGATCTCCAAACATTACACCAAGCTTCTGTCTTAATTGATTTGTAAAAACTAAAGCAACTTTCTGTCTTGCTATCATCTGTGTTATCTTACGCATTGCTTTTGATATAACTATTGCCTTTGAAGTTGCCCATCCATCTTTATCAAAATCAGCATCCATTTCAACTCTAGTTGATGCTGCAGCCAAACTATCAACAAGAATAGTTACAAGCCTATCTCTATCAGATTCTCGTATTTTAGTTACAATATGTTCTATTGCTTCAAATATTTCTTCAACTGTTTCTAATTGAATATATAGCATTTTTGAAACATCTATTCCAATTGCTTGTAAAAAATCTTGAGAAACTGCAGATTCAGTATCAATATACACTGCAACACCACCTTTCTTTTGAGTATCAGCTAAAACATGCGCGCCAACTAAAGATTTTCCACTTCCTTCTAAACCATTTAATTCTGTAATTTTGCCAACACCAATTCCACCATTTGGTTTATTTGAAATAGCAATATCTAAAATAGACGATCCGGTTGATATCCAATCCTTAACATCTGTTGGTGACGCTTTATTAGAATCTAAAAAATAAGCAACTTGATGTGTTTTGAATTGTTTATTGAGACCGTCAGCGATTACAGCAGCAAGTTCATCTTTTCCTACCATATAAAAACTCCTATTTAATTATTTTGGGCGAGACTATGCTCGCCCTTAATAATGTTTAAATTAATTATTCGTTAAATAATTTATCAAATGCATCTTCAACATCTGTAGCACTATTTGTGGTTGAAGATTTTTTTACAGTTTGATCTGATATTGTTGATGTTTCATCTGTTGGATTTAGATAGTTTGACAAAGCTTCTTTTAATTCGTCATATGTTGGTTCATTATATAACTTTGTTAATTCTGATTGTCCATTCAATAATTTTTCTAAAATATCATTATTTTCAGTTAAAGGAGTTTGATTTGGTTTAACACGTATTGTAATTTTTCCAAATTGATTTCCTGCTTCTTGTGGTGTTTGTTTTTCAACAACAATATCTCTACCATTTATTGAATCAGCAATATCACCATAATCTGGATCCGCAATAAATCCCAAAAGCTCTTGATATACTGTCTTACCGAATCCCCAAAACTTTACACCTTCACGCTCCTGTCCACGAACAATAACTGGAACAAAGGTTCTCATTTTGGGTTCAAGTTTTTTGCCCTGAATCCATTCGTCTCTACTACCTGCCTGTTTAAGTTTATCGGCAAACTCATTTATAGGATCTGGTCGTCCAAATGAAACTGGAGATAAGTAGGTTTTATTGTCACCTAAATTATAATGAAAATACAACTCTATAAATGGATTTGCCTTATTAAACTCATAAGGTACCATTCTGATATTAGTTTTTCCTGGTTGTGGTTTCCAGAAATTTTCTTTTGTTGAAGTTGTGTTTTGAAGTTGAGATAACTTTTTTTTGATTTGTTCAATATCCATTGAATTTCTCCTTAGTATTTATGTTTTATTATTTAATGTTTATGGTTTAATTGAAACCATATAACCTATTCATTAATATATATAATGAAAATATTTCAAAATCATTTTTTATTTTCGTATTTTTTCCACTTATCTATAGGACATTCAGCAGTTGCATAATGAGTTTTAACATTCATAAAACAACCGCATTCAGTACACCTACCATCTTTTCTGTTTGTATCAGGATTAGTTTCATCATATAATAGATAAGGACATTGTTTGCAGATTTCCCATCTCTGTTCTGCAATATTCTGTGGAACTATAACCTGCTTTCCTTTAACAAAAGCTTTTAAACTTCTCCAGTGATCGGTTGCCAAATTTCGTATCATCTGAGATGCTGGTGGAAGTTTTTTTTCTCCCGCTAACATCTTTTCTGTATTATCTATCTGTTCTAATTCTTCTTCGGTTGCAGGTCGGTCTATTGTAGGCTTAGGCTTATATGTCAATTAACACCTAGATGCTTTATAAGTCTATCTAATTTGTCTTCAAGAGCTTTTAATCGTAGATCAACTGGTGCTGTTACCTGTGGCTGCTGTTGGTTTGGTGCATTTCTGATTCTCTCCTCGAGCTTATCTGCTGGTATGAGGTTTGGAAGATGTTTATTTTCCTTCGACCATTTTTTATATCCTGTGCGCCATTTCTTTATCTCATTATTTGAAGATCCAGGTCTAGGCATTGGTGGTGGCATAGATTTCGGTCTTGGCATAGCAAGGAGTTCATCAGCAGTTTTGAGATTTGGAAGATGTGAATTCTCATCTGTCCATTTTTCGTATTCAACTTTCCAATTATTTTCTTCACCTTTCTTTGCATCATGAAAAGGTACACGTGGTGCTGGACCTTTAGGTCTGGGTGGAGGTGGAATATCTTCTCCATTTATCCATTTTAATACAATATCTTTATCACGATAACCACAGACATGATGTCCTGTTTCAGCATTAACAAACAGAGGTGTGCCGCATCTTATATTATGCTTCTTTTTAAGATCTTCAGCTATATCTTTATTTTCTTTCTCTGCCAGATCAAGTCTTAAGATATTGTGATCTTCTTTGTTTAACTCTTCAACAACAGAATCTGCTTGCTTACAAAAAGCACAACCTATTGTGTAAAAATAATATAGTTTTGATTCATTGCTCATAACCTATCTCCTGTGTTTTTATTTGATATTAAATATTTTAAAAATTCTAGTA
>Ga0080013_1000497_pt1 | contig 55722 bp, 61 predicted proteins | sample ETNvirenome_6_85_FD_69236 | JGI IMG/M metagenome (GOLD analysis project Ga0080013, IMG submission 69236) | Marine viral communities from the Pacific Ocean - ETNP_6_85 (SPADES assembly) (version 2) | ecosystem: Environmental > Aquatic > Marine > Oceanic | place: Pacific Ocean | collected 2013-06-19 | reverse complement strand
GAACAGCACCTCTATCTCATCCATAGGTAGCCACCCGTGCCATCCATCGGGCGCGGTGAGTAGCACCGACTTGCGCCCGTCGAGGCCGCGATGAGTGCCGAAGACCTCCGCGTCGAAGGTGTTGCCGTGTTCGCGGATGCGATTCTTGGTACGCGATTTCGCGTTGTCGTTTGCCTTGATTTCTATGTCCATGATTTACTCCTTGCCCGATGTCGGGCGGTGATTGTTTGGCATCTCGCCGCAGGTGCGGCATCTCTTACTCTCTGCTAACTGATGGGCTTGCGCTGCTCTCCGCTGCAGCACTCGGTCAATGACGACCTGCGCCCTCTTCGAGGGTTGACGGGTAAGGAACCCGCGCCCCGTGCCATCCCAATAATTGGGGACGGTGGCGAACTGACCAATCGTCACATCGATTATTTTGTTGTCATCATCGCGCCACCCGTCACGGGTTAGCCACCAATGAACGTCACCGTTGATGCGCACGGTGCGAGGTGTCAGCCCACTGTCAAGGCCGCCTAGCAGGTGGTACACCGCCTCGCTAGCCACGTAGCAGTGACCCGTCATGCGGTGCGCTCCCGCCTCGACTCGTGCGCGGTAGCGCGGTTTGAGTAGTGACGCGTCGAGTGCTTGCGCCACATCTCGCACGGCGCGGTAGTCGTTTATCCAATTGTCCATGCTTACTCCTTGCCCGATGTCGGGCGGTGATTGATAATTTTCTCGACGGCCTCTTGACCTCCCTGCTCCCACGCTGCGAGTAATACCCTCAGCGCATCTCTAATCTCTTCGTCGCTCATGTCATGCCTCTCTTGGTGATGCCCCCGCTATCGGGGGCGGTGAATGTTTAGATGTCGTGACGTTGTACGAATCCGCTTGTATCGGTTAGCGCTGCGCCCTTAGCATAGAGGACTACGAGCGAGCCAGCAGGGTCGAGCGGTCGGTGGTCATGAGCATCGCCGTCTATGGCGTGTGGTACGGTGGCGATGATATGCGCGGCGACTCGCTTGGCCTCCGCTTTATCGGTGCCATGCTTGCCAGCGATGACAGCGGCTGCAGAGTACCCAGCGGCTAGCCACGCCTTAGTGCGCTCCGCGCTCTTCGGGTCTTCCGATACACTGAAGGTCAGATGATAATTCGTGATACCGTCTAGCCGTCTAGCGTGTATCGGTGCCTTTGTGTAATCATAGAATTCACATTGTGGAAACAGTCGGAAGAGGTCGGGATAGATGCGCTCCCAAGCGATATCACTCGACCCGTTCAAGCGTATTGCAGGAACCTTACCGAGTCGTTCGGCTTTGCGTACCTGTTTCGCAATGTCGCGGACTAGCAGGGCAAAGAATAGGTCTTTATCGGCTAGGAATAGTCCAGTCTTCCACGTTCTAGATTGACGGCTTGAATCGAATTTCATCCGACCCGTTGAGTGACCCAAACAGGCTGCAGCGCAACCGACTGTAGCAAATGCGCATAGCCGCGACGGTGTCAAGTACATAACAGCCGTCAAGCGTCCCACCGTACCCGATAGTTCTACCTTGTACGAATTACCAAGCAGTGGTTTGTATACTTTCCCCTCGCGCTTTTTTGTACCGTTGACGTGGTGAACGGTTGACGGTGTGAACATTGCAATACTTGCAATAATTGCCTCTATCTCTCTCTGTATTGATGTCTTCATTATTTCGCCTCCTGTAGTTTAGTGACTAGTTCGTCGATGTCATGCGAATGGAACATAACGCCCATAGTGATATCTTCGGTCATGCCGAGTCGGTCGAAGAGAACCGAGATGATTTGCCGCATTGACGGTTTCAAATTGCGTTCAATGCATACCGCTTCGATTGCTTCGAGTTCCTGCTTTACTTTGTCCATTGTTTATACCTCGACTGTGAATAGTGCTGTTCTAGCGTTGAAAATGATAGGTGAGGTTAGACCCCAAATATCTAGAAATGTTTGCGCTTCGTCTTCTGTGTAGAATGTCATAGTGTACCCCTATATGAGTGTGGTTTAGTTTAGGAACATATCCATGCGATAGGACGCATAATCCTCAAAGTAGCAACCGTGCTTTTCAGCAATGGCAAAGAGTTTGCCACGATAAAAGTCGGCAATAGAACCCATGGACATCGAGAGCCAATCGTACCCGCCTCCGTCGTAGTGGACGGAGATTAGGCCATTCGATGTGTCTCCGTTGATACGAACCACGGTATCGGCAAACATTTGTTTGTCTGCTACGACCTTTTCAAGTTCCGCTCGTATCTTCTGTAGTGTTTTGTCGTTCATTATTTTCCCCTTGTTGATTAGAGCACACCCAACGCTAACAGAATTGTCAACGCTCGATGTGGTCTAGACAAAAAGGGTAGCGGGCTAGCATCTTACATTGATGCGCCCGCTACCTATTACCGCAAGTGGTTAGTTCCACTTTTAAGGGTCGCAAATCCTATCCCCTAATCAGTAGCCGCTACGCTACTGTGATGCGCCCTACTGGCGGCGCGTCTACCCTATACAGGGCGGGTCAATCATACATATTGAGAAACCTTTACAGGTTCTAAAAGAACCTTTTCAGGTTCTAGCGTCACACCGCGATGTCAATTGTGAGTCATTCGCGCCAGTGGTCGCCGCAATAGGATGGTTACTGGCAGCCCATCCTATCCGCCCGCTCTGTTGCTCAACTCACCTACTCTCTCACATCGCACGAATGATATCGCAACCGAGATGTGTTCTTTTGGTAATGTAGCATACAGAACTGATTGAATAGGCTCTATGTACAACGTTTAGTGAGATTCAAACCGTTAACAGGTGAAAGTTGGAAACCGTCGCCGTAGGTAGCACGCACACACACACGCACACACACACACACACACACACACACGAGCGCATACGCACGAGCGCATACGCACGAGCGCATACGCACCAAACCACCAACAGCACCCAAACCACCACCAAACACCCTAAACGCTGTACTGCGAGCCTGTTGGCCGTAGAGGCCTCTGAGCGGCCGCTGAGCGCGTTTTGTACCCCTATCCATGTCTAGACATAGGGTGGCCTATATTCGTGGATGTCGAGGGTCGTGCGTATGTAGGTGCGCCTGGAAAGAGCTCGCAGTTCCTGCGGAGCCAGGGGGGTGGGGGGAAGGGGGGGCCGACCGTAGGGAGGAGGACCCCTTTTCTCCCCCGACAATTTTTGCTATCCCCCAAAACTACCAGCAAACCATCCGGACCCGATGGGTCACAGGGTGGGTCACACTATTGGGTCGGCTACCTATACAACGGTTTGACCCGACTTGACCCGATGACCCGACCATTTCGGAAAACTCTTAAAACTAATCTTTACTCTGTAGGAAATATATAGTAAATACCCCTTTTTGGTTATGTTACTAAATGATTGGGTCATTGGGTCATAATATAGAATATAGTAGTTAGTAAGGAGTTTTTTTTCGACCTGACCCGATTTGACCCGATAGGTTTTAGTTGGGTCATTTGGGTCAACTGTACACATATATTTTTTTAGAAAAAGAGCGTTGCTGGCAAATTATTATTTGCCTTAACCCATAGATGAGTTAATTAGATTACTGCAAAGGAGTTATGAAATGGCACACGATAGTACTCATAAAATCCCCCAGCTTGAACGGGCTGCGGCAATCCTATTGGCTCAAGCGAAGATTATGAAGGGGGAATTACCGGAGTATGACAAGCGAGAAGTACGGGACCACAAGTTCACACTAGTCCTCTCGGAGGCAGAACTGAGCAGACTTGAAGTCATAGCAGGGGCTACTGGGCAGTCTATGGCATCTGTTTTGAGAAAAGGCATGGACAAGGTCATACCCTCTGAATTAGAACAGTCTGTGGTTGAGCACGCGAATCTAGGAGGGTTCTTCGATGAGTAATAGGTATGCACACCTGCCTGCAGTTGAAGATCTCACCTCTCAGGAATGGGTCTACAGAGACAGAACCTACACCACAGCGGAAGAGGCAAACGCTGAATACCTCACTACCGGACTCTTCGAGAAGACCGGAACCATTAAGAAGCGGGACTGTAGGGCAGTAGGAACCCTTCTCCTGGACTTCGACCTCAAGGACTGGCTCGTACACAAGTCCGATAAGTCGGAAGCCACCGTTAAGGAGATGCTGAGAAACTCCAGCGACAAAGCCTTAATGGACAAGCTGACAGAGTTCTGGGGATTCATTCAAGAGAACTTACCCATTGCCCCGACCACTGTTGTCTGCTCAGGCTACGGCTTTCACTGCTACTTCTGGCTCGACTACGAAGTAGACTCCTTCCCCGAAGTTTCAACAGTGCAGGATACAAACCGCAATCTCGTTGAATATATAAACGCTGCAGTAGACTTCGACCTCTGTGACACCGCTGTTGTTAACCCCGGAGAGCGCGTCACTCGGGCACCAGGCTCCTTCAACACCAAAGGCGGCAGCAAGAGACTCGTTAAGTTGGTTGCGGAGAAAGACTTTAAGTACAAGATGGATGCCTTCAAAGCCTTCCGGATAAAGAAGGATGACCTATCGAACGGGGCCACCAAGGTAAAAGCCGCGACCTATGAGCAGGTTACCGTTGACTTTGACGAAGTCGGAGACATTAAGTTCAAGGGAGGAAAGCTCAAAGACCTCGGAGAAGTTTCCGCTGCGCTCATAGAAGCAGTGAAAGAGGGACGCAGGGACCCTGGTGAGCATCTCCGGTGTGCCTGCCCCTTCCACTCGGGCAAGAGTGACGACTCCGCTTTCCTCCGACTGGGGCGTGACAACCAGCCTATGCTGAGTTGCTCGGGCTGCAAGATGACTTGGAGAGATAGCAGGTTCTCCAACGGAATGAGAATTGACGCAGCAGTGGCTGAACTACTCGACCGGACTGATAAAGGTAAGGTTAAGCCCTCCGCCAAGAACGTCACTATCGTTCTACGGCATGATAAACTCCTACGGGACAAGATCTACTTCAACGAAATGGACCACAACCCTTGGTTACTGGAAGATTGCTCGTCCCTATTTGCCCCCACAGGAGGCAGGCCAGAGGGTAGACCTTGGCAAGATGATGACGAATGCCTCCTTCGGGCATACATCCGAGACACCTATAATGTAGAAATCGGTTTGACAAAGGTCTTTGAAGGTTGCAAGGAGGTCGCCCTGCGGAATCCTCGCCACCCCCTACGAGATTCTCTAGTTGCAGCACGCAAGCACTGGATAGACTCAGGAAGGCCTACTGTACTAGACACTTGGTTCCGAAATGTATTCCCAGAAGTAGTTGACAATGACCTCCATAGGGCTTATGCACGGCGTTTTTTGCTCGGAATGGTATCTAGAATCTTCAAGCCAGGCACTAAGTTTGATAATATTCTGATCCTAGTAGGCGAACAGGGCGCAAGAAAGTCCACCTTCGTCCGAGAACTGGCAGGAGACTCCTACGCTGGAGAATCTCACCTCGACTTCCAGAACAATCGCAGTTGTGTGGAGCAGATATCAGGGTCTTGGCTCTACGAAGTCGCAGAATTTGACCGCTATGGGCCTAAAGAGCAGGCACTATTGAAGGGATTCCTCAGTGTTCAAGAGGATAAAGTGCGTAGAGCCTACGGTAGGCACGCAACTATCGCCCCTAGGACTACCTGTTTCGTCGGTACGTCAAACAAACAAGACATTTTGGTAGATGAAACGGGATCTCGCCGCTACTGGGTCATCGAAGTAGGCGAAAAAGTGAACATCGAGTGGCTCCGTGCCCATAGGGATGAACTTTTAGGCGAGGCTACGGACTGTTATATGCGCAGAAAGGGCGAAAACTACTTCCTGCACCTCACTCCAGAGCTTGAAGCGCAGAGGAATCAGCACAATGAGGACCAATTCAAGGCTACTCACGAACTTGCGCCTACGATTGCACAGGCATTTAGCGTTAAGTCTATGATTATGCACCGGTTAGACCCCTCAAAGTTCACTGCATCGGAGGTTGCTGACGCTATGGGCATCTCTATCCGAGATCAGAAGTTAAGAAAGTACGCTATTCCGAATGCTTTGCGCGAATTAGGCTGCACTAAGAGCAAAAACAAGGTCAAACACAAGGGGATTCGCGTCAGAGTGTGGACTTATCAAGCCGCAGCGGACGCATACACCCCCCAAGAGGGCGAGGGCTTCACGCTCGAGGGCGTAATCAGTGCTTGACAACAAACTATATGGGCGACCTAGGCCCCACGCCCCCGTATATCTGGAGTACTGCAACCTCTACCCCTTCAAAGGGTCCCGGTTAGACGAACTTTGTGAGTTTATGGGGCGTTGGAAGGGCAAACCTTCGGGATTTTTGTACGGACATATGCGTTCTAAGGCCTTTTTCATGGTAACTCCGCCCTACTGGCCCCATTTTGCCAAGGATACACTGGCCAGGCTGGGCAATATCGGCTTCGGGCCCTATGATGTAGCGTGTGCGGCCCTCTTATCCCCCCCTCCTAGCAGTGAAAACAAGAAATCCTACTGGATGTGCAGGACTGTGCAGCTGGTTAAGGCCTATTGCTTGGGACTTCCGGTAGTTTGGCCTAAGAAAAGGCAACCACTTTGCCAAGAAGAGGACGTTGAGTACGCATATCAACGCGATTTCATCCTAGGATTGGAGTTGTTGAGCAAATATCTGCCGTTTTTGAGCCACGTCTGGGGCGTAAACTACCGTTTGGTGCCCTCTATCATCGGATATCAGGACAGATACCTAGAACGGTACGAATTAAAGCAGCGTCTTAGCGACGAACCCCTCTGGATTACCCTAAAAGAGTTGAAAGAGCTCCCTGTAATCCCAAAAAAGTACATAGAGTCCCCCCAGAGTTTGAGATATCTAGGCGCAACCCCCCGAGCCACCCTTAATAAATTCACTGAAGCAGCAAAACCCTACAAGGAGTTGATACATGGCACTTAAGAAGCAGAAGAAGAGCGCAGTCGCGGTTTCTACAGACCCAAATGAAGAGTATATCACTTGGCTTACCTTAGTTCCCGCTAAGGAAAGGAACCGTATGTCGGAAATGATAAAGAATCACCCGCTAGATTCGTTTGGTGACCTATCAGAACTGACCAAAAAGATCACTGCAGAGGTTCTAGCAGGCACGTTAAGCCCTTCTGTGGCCAAGACTATACTAGACTTCGTCCAAACGCTATTCACTTGCATAGGGGCCGCCTCAGCGGAAACCTCAAGGACAGGCGGCGGCTCTGCGGAGTTGTCTGCGCTAGAAACTTTAGCAGAAAGTTCTCAGCAAATACAGGATACTGTCATAGACTTTGCTACAGTAGACGTAACCCCATCAATTTTTAACAAGAACTAGGAGGTAGAGTGGCTAAAAAGAAGGAAGAGGCGGTAGTCCAGACCATCGATTGGACGAAAGCCTCCCCTCAAATCGTAGATCTTATGAAGGACCCTGCTATATCCCTGCCTCGGTACGGCTATGTCGTAGACCAGAAGACGAATGGTACGATTCGGTATGATCCTTACCGGATTACGCACAATATGCAGGCTACCATCATCAAGTTCTTCTCGGACTCCCCGCAAACGCAGCATAATCAGGACGTTTGGCTTAATGTTCTGAAGTATCGGCAGGGAGGCGCGTCTACTACCGCAGTGTTCGCGGCATTCCCCGAAACTGCGTGGTCACCCGGCTCAGACCTTGTTGTTATCGCGGATAATAAGGAGCGTGCGAAGTACTTGCAGCACAGGCTCCACCAACTCTACACATTCTGGCCAGATGAGGTAAAGCCTGCGAAGGTTCCCCAGTCTGAACGCAACCAGATGACCTTCGACTCGCGTGTTGGCGGAAAAATTCGCGTGCTTTCAGCGGAACAAGGCGCAGTTGGTATCGGTCAGTCACCGTCTGCTATGGTCGCGTCTGAGATTCCCTTCTGGCCCAACGCTGATGAGGCTCTTGGACTCATTACCCCATCAATGATTAATAGGGACAGAGGTAAGATGCTATGGGAGTCCACTCCCGCACCGGCTAACGCACCCTCGGTAGATGCTTGGAGAAATCTCTACGAAGACGGCAAGAGGGGGGACGGTCGCTGGCGTTCAGTCTTCTTCCCCTACTGGGATGGGAAGTTATGCGCTAGGGCCTGGCGGTCTGACTGGAGTCTCACCAATGAAGAGGCTCGTATGATGGAGCGGTACGGCGATCAAGGGCTGCAGCTATGCAACCTTGCATTCCGACGCTATATCATGGACACTGTCCCCGAGTTCAGGCGCGTCCCAGAACTGTTCAACGTATACTACCCATCGGACGATGTCACCTGCTGGATGGCTTCGGACAATGCCGTGCTCGGGCAGCATCTGCTCGAACGGCACGCAAAGGCTAAGTTATTGGAGTGGAAAGGGCCCTACATGGAGTACGAGCAGCCCGAAGCAGCGGCTCAGTACGTCATCGGGGTTGATCCCGCCGGTCATGCAGCGCGAGATCACGCATCGTTTCAAGTGCTAAAGGTCTATGAGGGCGAATGGACTCAGGTCGCTTGTTATGCTGCACATACAGACCCTCTAGCGTTTACTAATAAGTTGCACGCAGTAGGGCTTAAGTATAACAAGGCCAGACTAGCCATCGAGTCCAACGGTGTTGGGCAAGGTACTATCACACTGCTCAGACAACTGGGCTACCCCGAGATTATCTATGAGAAACCCTTTAGGCCTGGAATTACATCTACTCTCCAGAGCAAAGACAAGATGCTCGCAGGGCTTCAAGACGCGCTGCTCGATACCCTTGAGCTTCGGGACCTTGATACTCTCAGCCAACTTCAGACTTACGGCCATGACAAAAAAATCGAAGAAGCGTCCAGCGCGGTGCAACTAAGAGGCAAGGTAGGGAAGGGCCGACGTGAGCGTCATCACTGGGATAAGGTATCAGCGTTGATGCTAGGTATCGAAGGTGCCAGGGAGTGGATGCCCCGCAGGTTCAAGCCTAAGCCTCCCGAGGAAGAAAAGCAAGTTTTAAATTTCTCTGAATATAGTTATAATCAAATTCAAGAATTTAAAAAGCAACAAGGGGACACTGAGATAAAGGATAAGAGGGCAGGCCACACCAAAACTCGCTATAGGAAGCAAAGGAGATAATCGATGGCTCTTACGGACACCCAGATCAACGAATTGATTCACGCACACCGCAAACGGGCGGAATCAGAGAACACTACTTTTGATAAGTATCGGGCGTTCTACCGCTCAGAGTACTGGTCCTCTCAGGGGGTAGAAGCTCAAAATGTTTTAGGCGGAGTAAATGAGCGGGAGGGTACTCCTGTCACTGAGGTGAACTATGCCTATGCCTACGTCGATACAATGGTTGCTTCCGTCGTCCCTCCCAACCCCGCAGTTACAATTCTACCAAAGAAAGAGGCACTGCGCAATCAGGCAAAGCGAAGAGAGATGCTTGTCAATGACCTATTTGACAGAACTGAGATCGTTGAACAACTCTGGGAAGCAGCAACTCTCGCAGGTGTCTGTGGTCGTTCCTTCTTCAAAGCCTTCTGGTCAGAGCGTCACAACCGTCCAGAATTTTCAGTCGTAGACCCTAAGTTTGTTTGGTTCGACCGCGAGGCTAAGAAGTGGGATGATGTTCGTTATGTCGCTCAAGTTACGGTTAAGACTAAGGAAGAGTTCGAGTCTATCGTAAAGGAGCAACTAGAGGCGTGCGCTGGAAAACTTCAAGACCTTCAAATGAAAGAGGGAGAGATTGAAAAAGACATGGCAGAAGACCTGATGGAAGAGATGCCACAGGTTGATGCTGTCTCTGTAGATATTCAGACCAGCGAAGAGGGCAAGATTCTGGATAAGATTCGGAAGCTAGAAGATATCCTAGAGCGCACGGATTACAACGCTTACCCTAAGTGGCTATCGGATAAGGCTCAGACTGGAAACTATATGTCTGACACAGCACGGGAAGTATTTAAGTGGGTAGTTGTATATGAGTTCTACGACTTCGTAGGGGACGGAAGGTTCCACATGATTGTAGACGGGCAGTCTACTCCTTTCTACTCAGAAGAACTCCCTTACCGGCACCTTAAGAATCCTTTCCGCTTGCTCACCTTCAACTCAAACTTAGAAGATGTTGCGGGACTGAGCGATGTTAAACTCATCGCCCCCATGCTAGAAGAATTGAACGAGGTTGAAAGCCTGCGCCTTTGGTTCATGAAATCTTCTATCCCTGTCATGACTCTGAACAAAGGACTCTGTGATAACTCCGCTGATGTCAAGTCTGCTTTCGAGACTTTGAATGTTGGTGACCTACTTGAAGTCGAGGGCCGACAGAGTGCGCCTATTGAGCACATCATCGGCATGATGCAGACCCCTTCCCTATCCCCTGACTTTGCAAACGTAACTAACAGATTGGAGGCTTCTATTGAGCAGACTCTTGGTTTATCTAAGTATTCTCGTGGTGGTGTTGGTAATACGGATGTTGCAACGGAAGTAGCGTTAGCAGACGCTGCGAACCGTACTCGTAATGGCCGCCGCCAAAAGAAAGTATACTCGGCGTTAAGTTGGATGACCACTAGCGCAATGAGACTGTGGGAAGAGAACCTAAGTGACGATGACCTACTGATGGTCAGAGTGGACGAGTTGGCCCCATATGAGGAGATAGACCGCGCAGGGATGGGCATGGTAGGGGTGGAAGAAGTAGACCACACAGAGTCCGTAGAAATGTACGCCTACGAGGCCGTCCCCTACTCAGCGGCAGACAACAACCGTGTTGTACAACTGCAGCAGATGCAGCAGTGGATGGCCCCGTTAACAGGTAATCCTGCGATTGCACCTTTTGTGGATGGCGCGAAGTTAGCGCGTCGGATGCTGGAACTCTTAGAAGTTCCCGAAGTGTTTGCAACTCCGCAGCCACAGGCGCAGCAACCGATGGGGCAGGGCTTAGGCACGCCACCGGGTGTCGAAGAAGGAGCACCTCCAGGAGGGCTCGCTGGCGTAGAGGCTCCGCTACAAGAGGCCCCAGAAGGGCTACCTATTTTAGACGGGTCATCACCAGCAATTTAGGAGGGAAAATGGGTGTAAAAGAGTTTGAGATAGAAGAGACAGACATTCCGGTAATCTACTTAGTAAGCATTCCGGGAGCGATTCTGTACAGGCACTCTCAGAAAGATAAGTTGATTATCGAAGTGAAGGGTCATGTGGTAGGCGAAGTATCCCGACTGGCTGTAGCCTCTGGGCTCGTTGACCTCGATGAGATGGGGCACTATATTGAATCACCCTCTAATGTCATCCCGGAGGTCTAGATGCCCCTCTATGACACGGAGTGTTCAGGCTGCGGCTTGGTGGATGAATACTTCTGCTCTCTTGAAGGGTACAAAGAGCTCCAAGCAGGAAAAGTCGGATGCGACTGTGGAGGTTACCTTAGTATTTTGATACGTCCCGTAATGTTCGTGGGCCCAAGGTGTGACCGTCCCCTAAACATCCCCAATGCAGGCAAGGCCTTCACGGACCCTGGCCAACTACGGGAATGGCAAAAGGCTAATCCAGACCAGCAAATCTATGGCCCCAACGATAAAGTTTGGCAGCACCAGAAAGAAAAACTGGAAGAGAAAGTAACAAAAAAACTGCAAAAGCGGGGTTACCGAGATAGGCACCATTACAGTGAGACAAGAAAGGCCGAGAAGGCTCGAGAGGCTCTAGTTAACTCCGGTGAGGCCGGGGTCAAGAAGTTCTTTTAGTTTGACAACAACAACCCGCCACATTAGGCACAAAGCAGGAGTACGTAATGGGTGATACCATTGAGGCTAACATAGAGAGCGCACCAAGCGAGTCGGCACCCGTCGAGGCAGCAGTTGAAACTGCGCCAGAGTCGGAAGCATCGACCCCTGCAGAGGTTGCTCCCCAAGTAGAGGCCGCACCGGCAACCCCAGAACCCTCCTTTTCTTACCCCAGTACTAAGGACTTTAAGTTCAAGGACTGGAACGGCAAGGTTGAGGAGTTCCCCGAAGATTCGCGAGAGTTTATCTCGGCACTATGGGGACACCACAACCAGTCGAAGCAGGCCCACCTCACGGAACTTTCTGATCTTCGTCAGTTGTGGGAGTCTAAGGCAGAAGACCCTAGAGTTGCAGAACTAACCAACTCAGCAAGTGAGTGGGAGACTAAGTATAACGAACTTAATACTAAGTCTCAGCAACGGGAAGAAGCAATAGAAGCAGCAATTAAGGCTGACGTGGACCGCTACGAAGAGCGTTTCCGCCGTCGCCATCCAGATTTATTCACTAATGAGAAGTTGGGCAAGACTATGTCTGCGCTTCTCACAGAGGGTTGGGAGCCCGAGGCCGCTGCAGAGTTGGCCAAAAACCCCGCGCTTAAAGCCGCAGCAGTGAACTTTAAGTTACGCGGAACTCCCGATGAATTGGCAGTGGACCTCGCACGAGGTCAAGTAGAAGGTGGCAAATCTTCAATAGGTGTTGGCTCGAAGCCTACCCCGCGTCCCGCAGCCGCTAAGGTTGCTGGGGTGCAGGGTGCGCGAAGTGCTAGCTCTGTTGAGGGACTTGGGAAACAACGCAGTTGGGAGACTATGCGCGATGTTGCGCTTAATCGTGCCCAGAAGCGGTTCAACCTTCCAGACTAGGAGACAATAATGGCTATTAGCCCCGACGTTCTTGCTTCTACCCTTACGGACCTGCTTCCGGGGTATAGTGAGACATTTACAAAGTGGCATCCGCTTCTCGACGCAATCGTGACGGGTGGTAATCTCAGCAAAAAGAAACTTGAGGGTCCTTCCCGCGAGTTCACCGTTGTAACAGGCGGTCCAGGACAAGTTACTCACATTCAAAGTGGTAACGAGGTCATCAACGGTGGTCGTAAGCAGCTTGCTGTTCGCGGTAACGAAGTTGCACCTCGCTTGATCTACGCGTTTGACGTGCCCCGTAAGGACATGGCAGAAGCAAACGGTAAGCAAGACCTTGCTAAACTCATCAAAACATACCCAGAGCGTGCTCTTCATGACTTCTACGAGATGCTTTCACAGCAACTCGCAGTTGGTGATGGCGCAAACGGCGTTGGCGGTTTCTTCACCCTCAACGGTGATGCTCAGTACTCACCCGACGGCACAGCACGTTGGGGCCTGTTAAACCCCTCTGCTTCAACTGACGCTCGCTCAGTCCACGGCTTAAACTCTGCAGGCACTCCAGGCTGGCAAAACCAGTACGCACACACCACTGGCTTCAGTGTTGATGGCGTTCGCAAGATGCGCGAAGTTTACTTCAAGTGTCAACGTGAAGGTCGTGTTGCTGATGGTACAGTCGATATGATGTTCGGTGATGAGGTTTCTTTCCTCAACTACATGGACAGCTTGCAAGAGCACGTCCGTACTGGACAAATCGAGTCTACCGATGGTAAGAACTACGGTCGTCAATCTATCAAGTTTGTCGATTCTGATTTCTACCTCGAGGATTCAATCGACTTGACCAAACTCTCAGCCGGAACTTCAGCGGACGGTTGTATTTACATGCTCAACTCATCTTCCTTTGAAGCGTTTACCCTCGGGCAAAACGCATCTATGGAAGGAAAGGGCTTCTTCGATCAAGGTGCGCCAATGCGTATTCCTGATCTTGATGCTTACCGCTACGAGCTTATCCTTTATTTCGGTCTTCATACTGTTCAGCGTCGTGCTAACGGTATCGTAACCGGCACAGCGTTGAGCTAGGAGGTTCAAATGCGCGTAGTTTCTGGTATAGAAGTAACAACAGTATCCACAACGGCACAGTTTCCAGTAGGAGGCAAGTTCTCAGTAGCTAGCCCTGCAGGTAGCACTCAAGACCAAGAATGGATTTACGTCAAATCTAGCACGGGCCTAACTGTAGTGGGAACATTAGTATCCCGCGCAGCAGGCTCAGGTACTTGCGATGCTTGTGTGGCAACTCCAACGAGTGACTCGACCCTTCGAGTTATCGGTGTAGTACAACACGCTATTGCAGACGGATCTTACGGTTTCGTGCAGTGCAAGGGCATTGGTACAGTCCTGATCGACACAGGCGTTAGTGCTAACGCGGGTCTTCAAGTCGGTAATGGTACAGCAGGCCGAGCAGACGCTCTGACTGCTGCAATTACAGGCATGGGCATGGGCTTCTCCCTAGCCGTTATCGGCACAGGCGAGACAGGCCAAGCTTGGATTAACTGCCCCGGTGCTTAATCACTGAGTCTTGGCGTAACTGCCATCGGGGGGTTAGGAGTTTTCTAGCTCCTAGCCCCCCTTTTCTTTTATAGGTGCAAAAATGAATCTGAGTGATATCTACCAAAGAGTCTTCGACTTGGCAGACTGGAACCCCTCTTCCTCTCCCGAGGCTAAGGCTAGAGTCATACGGTTCATTAATATGTCGTACTTTCAGATGGCATTGGATGCGCCTTACCTATTTTTTGAAGGTATGGTTGACATGGCTACAGAGCCTGATGTTGATCAATTTAGTGCACTGGACACGTTATCAGTGTACACAAGCGGCTCAGGCGCAGATCCTTGGGTCCTTAAGCGCAACCTACCGAGTACCCACCCCTCGGCGCGTACAGACTGGAAAGTAGACGGTACATGGAACGGCAGAAAGATTCAAGTTCAGGACAGCGACGGTAATTGGCACATTCACACTATCCGAGATGTGTGGACAACTGGTGATTACCAGTATGTTTCTTTACTGCGCCCATTCCCAGATACCACTCAGACTGCAATGAAGTATAAGATCTTCACGGACTACTACTACCTCCCGCCAGAGGTAATGCGGGTGAATCATGCTCGTACAGTAGACGGGTCTATCCACTCTAACTGGGAGCCTATCTCGCAGTCACAGGCAGAGGCATACTACCTCCCCACTAATCCTACAGACTCAGCAGTATCTGGTTATCCTACTCAGTACTTCCGCAGGCCACCGGGCAGTTTACCTGCGCCGAACTGGACACCGGTTGCGGGTGTGGCAGGAGATTCGTGGGTAGGGCCTGAACCTGAAGGTACGTTTGAATACAAGATTACCTATGTCTGGGGCAAGCAAGACGTAGAGTTAGGCTCCCCTGGCCCCTTGTCTCAGATATCGGGGCTTGCGTCAGGCCCCGGCACAAATAGGCTTAAACCCCGTCTTGAGTCACCACCTAGCCCCGTGTCTAACCAGAAGGCTGTAGAAGTCTCTACCATAAAAACAGCAATAAGCGTATCTTTACCGGACATAGACTTCATGCAAGGGTTTGCGGAGGGGCTGGTTACCTTAGCGAGGGGCGGACATTCGGGCTGGACTAAGCGTATTTACCGCCGCCGCTTAACTTCTACAGCAAACCCTACAACCGTTTCAGCCCCTTCAGTCTACACTAATATTGAAACTTCGGATACTTTTTACCTACTAACTGAAGTAGCCGGATCAACTGCTGAATTTGTGGATGATGGGTCACTTACGCCAGACTTCCTCTCCCCGTTGCGTGAGAGTAACCTACACGAAGCAATTCAGATACATCCACGGCCTGATAGCCGGATACGGTTTGAACTTCGCTGTTTGATGCGCCCGACTAAACTCGTCAGTGACACGGACGCGCCACTGCTTAAAGTAGAAGGCATTCCTGCCCTTATCGAGGCTGTTATCGCTAAGGTACTACGTGCCGAAGGCGACGGGGCAGAGGCAGCAGTTTGTGAGGGTAGATATGAAGACTGGCTCGCTAGGCTCGCAAAGCGTTATGATAGTTTGCGCCCTGCGAGTAAACCTACCCGAAGACGCGCTTGCTCCCCAAGGAGGGGACATCGAGCTTATGCTCGTAATTGGAAGAATGATCTATAGGAGGCAATATGCCACGTAAGAAGACAGCAAAGACAGTAGAAAAAGCAATTAAAGAAGTCGTAGAGGCGGTCGAGGAGGGAGACACCCCTCTTAGGTCGGGCGGAGTCTATCGCAAGATGGCTTCCGGTGGAGCAACCCTAGAGGCTACTGTTCTTTGCACTAAAGAAAGTTCGAGTGGCGGCAAGGAAGGTATTATCCATATCTTCTGGGAAGCACCTCGCATGATAGTTGAGGGCTCTGACGAACTCAATCAGTGGAAACTGATTAACTAGGAGTAGGCGTGCCTAAGAATCGGATTACCACAGGGATACTTCAGCCTCGGGAAGAAACGGGTAAGTTACTTACTCCAGACAACCTTGCAGGCGAAGTATTCAATATGCGTATTACCGAGGAGGGCACGCTACGCTCACTGGAAGGCCCCACCCCGTGGCTGCCTGCAACAAGCGGTCAGGGTAGCCTTGTGTATCCTTCCCCACAGAAGGAAATGCATGGTATTTACCACCACGCATTTGATAATAGGGATATGCTCCTCCTGCACTCAGGGGCCGCAGTCTATGCATTTGAGGGATGGAAAAAACGCTGGGGAGGAGGGGTACCCGGTAAAGACGAACTTCTTAAAGACGATACTACAGCGTTATTACAAACTCGTGTACCGAACTTTAAAGGCGTATGTGCACCGACTCAGTTCGAGGGTGTCCCTAACGGTGTGGTTATCATTCCGCAGGAAGGACGGGCTTACTTTTTTGATGGAGAAGCAGTTGGGGCGTTGGGTTACTCTAATACTCCTAGTGCTCCCGTTGGCAATGGGCCAGGTGCTTACAATCATACTGTGGATAGTATGTTTGCGGATGAGTTTTCACGGGTTCCTTTCGGTTTTGGGAGAGTAGGTACAGTCTCTCCCTACCTTGGGCAGGGGGCGACTTTAGTTGCTTCCTCTGGAACGTCAACTACGCTAGGCCAGAGGCTTAAGGGCTCCTACATGGCTGCTACTCGATGGATAGACCGCTGGGGCAACATGAGCCCTATAAGCGCAACCTCAGGCGAGATTCTCATTCCCGCGAAGAACTCGATAGGCTCCCTGTGGGATACTGGCGCGGCAAACTCAGAAGACCAACACATGGACTGGACTATTCCCCATGTTCTCTGGGAAAGTGTTGAAGTAGACGAGTCTCCAGACTCACACACGGTAGGTCGTATTCTTTACCGCACAAAAGACACAAAGAACTCAGGCGAAGCTGGACTGTTTGAAGTACCTGCGAATGCAGGGTCGGGGGCCTTATACTACGCCACAATGCCCGACAATATATCTTCTATGTTCCCCGACAACACTTCAGACGAGCAATTAATAACCACGCCCACCCAAACGATTGCTATACCAGAGTTTAGGTACTGTAAGTTGGCCTTCGGTGTGCTGTTTATTGCAGATAAGCAGACGGTTAGGTGGTCGCGGCCTAGTCTCTGGGGCACGTTTGACGAGCACTCTTGGCTAGTTCCAGATGCTAGTGGGGCGGAGATTACAGGCTTTGCTAATACACCCTCCGGCCTTGTTGTATTTACAGAGATGTCTACTTTCCTTATTAATCAGAATAGGGAGGGTACGGGATACACGCATCAGACCCTGAGTGCTTCTTCTGGATGTGTTGCCCCTAGCAGCATTCAGGTGTCCTCGGATGGTACTGCGATTTGGCTAGGGCGAGAAGGATTTTACGGGCTGGCTGCAGGAGGCCAACCGACGCTACTAAGCGCGGATATCAAGACTAAAACTCGCTACATCAATTCGGCAAGGGCTATTCAAGCCACTTCAGTACTTGACCCTAAGACTGGAGAGTATAGATGCTGGGTGCCCTTCCAAGGTTCTAGGTCTAACAACAGATGCTTTATCTTTGATGGAGGTAGTTGGAGAGAGTCTCAGGTGCTCACTGAGGTAAAGGCGGCTTGTGTGACGAAAGACCACAGAGCCTACACACTCGTCGCGGGGACAACGAGAGGGACTACTACAGTAGGGACCGCGTCTGATGCTGCCTCGGTTACTGGAGTTTATCTACTAGACCACGAGGTTTTCTCTTTCAAGCCTCAGGCTCGGGAGTCTAAGGTAAGGACAACTTGGATAGGCTCTGCGGACGCTACAAGAAAGAGCCCTAAGCGGGTTACAATCTGGCTAAGAGAGTGCCATTCCTCTACGCTAACAGTTACGTTGTATCGGGATTGGCGCAAAAAAGCGGTCCAAGTGGACGCTACGACAGTTAAACTCTATAGCCCCGAGGATGTTCCACCTTTCTGGGGAAGTACTAAACTCGATGGAGATTCTAGTTGGAAGAAAAGACGGCCTTACTGGACTAAGGTAGATATTGCTGTACCATCTTGTGAGGTATTCTCTGTTGAACTCGGCATGACTGCGGATACGGCGTGGGAGTTTGTCGGACTAGAAGTCGAAGAGGTTATACATAGTTCATCACATCGGATTCCGAGGTAGGTATGGGTTATCGCTTTCCACCAAACAGGTTAAAAGACACCGAAGTCATAGACATTGAAAGGACTAATGAGAACTTTCAGGCGGTCGCAGAAGAGGCTTCCTCTAATCTAAACGAGCATAACTGGGAAGACGAAGCGTTTGTCAGTGCTGCTCAGGTTAAAGCGGACCGAGATATCTTCGCTAATACAGCAGCCTACAGGCTGTTCAGGGAGTCTAGCTCTAGTGACGCGGTACTCGACCCTAAAAGTGGTCTTTTCCCTGCAGGAGACGTAGAAGAGTCGCAAGCATGGACTGCTGTACCAGACCTAACAAAGACCTTTACCTCCGAGGGGGGGATGGTTTACGTCCTAGGAAGTTGTGGCGTGTACAATCATGTAGACCAGTCAGCCCCTAGGCCAGACAGAGGCAATCATTTTGCCATCCGCGTGGATGGGCAGGTGATTACTGAGAGCATTGTAGGCGGCGAGGAGCCTATGCAGGAGGATCTTAATAGGACGGCCACGTCTAAACTGCACTCTTTTGGGCAGGTTAGGTTCTCTTTTCCTGTATGCGTGGAGGCCATAATGATGCTGGCCCCCGGTGTACACACGGTAGAGATGGTAATTCGGTCTGACGTTTCTACTAAGAGGTCCGGCATCAACGTGAACTGCCGAGAGCTTGATGTTATCTACCTTACAACTGCGAGGACGATGTAATGAGTACGATAGATTACGATCCCCTTGACGAGGAAGAGGCATTCACCGCTACGTCCCTAAACGCAGGCTTTACCGAAATAGCCTCTGGCATCAACGCGATAGATACGGACGCGGTGAAAAGACGGTCCCTACGCAGTGAACACCAGCCCAGCCTAACCCCTGCGGCAGAGCACTCGGGTATAACTTGGAGTAAGGAACTAACTAACGGAGGGAGTATTGGGGTAGGAAGTCTCATGTCTCATACTACTAACACTACAATTCCGGGAGACTTAGAAGTCTTGTTTCCCTCCGGAATAACACTCGGAATGGACGGCACAGATAGAATCGGAGCACTACTGGTCCTTGCAAATGTCCGAGTTGGGAGGATGCAGGTTGACAACAGAGCCGAGACACATAACAATATCGTAGTTTTAACTATTCAGGTGGCTACATCCCCCACCGCTTGGCATGATGTGGATAGAACGAGAAGGTCTTTATCTCAGCCAGACAAAGCTCACCTAACTTACTCCCCTGCGGGGGCTACATACGATGAAAGCAGTGCTGCACTAGAATTTGAGGAGTCTGTAGATTATGATATTCCTCTGAGGACGCTGATAGACGCAGGGGACCTCCCAACCGGAAGTACCATATACGGAATCAGGGTCGTAATAAGGGGGGCGGAAGCGGCTACGGGAATGCCTACTAGTGGTGGATGGATTGCAGAGTTAAACGCAACTCCTCCTAATGCCTACTATTCGGTAGCTCAGTCCAACCTTTCTGTAATACCTTTTCATGCACTAGCGGTGATGAACTAATGGCCGATATCACCTTATCTAATACTTGGACTGACACGGACACCCCTACTGGGGATGAAGTCTCTAAGAATTTCAACACTATGGACTCAGCAAACTCTTTCGCTGAGATAAATGGGGCCTTAGACGTGGCTAACCTTGCAGGAAAGGAAGAGATTGATACCGAGCACCTGCAGTTAGGCTCTCAAACGCACGCAAAGATGGTAGGGTCTACGGCTAACACAGATTACTTTAAGGATGTGTTTAACCCTGAGACTGATGGGGTCATACCCGCAGGCGGAGGCTCTCCCATACCCGGTGCAGGCTTATCTTACAACCTACCTTACCCCCCACGCTTCCTGTTAGTGACTTGGCAGATAATGGTCACACACGATGGGGGTACGCTGGATGCTCCTAAGAACGCCTATATACAACTATATCATGACGGGACTAAGAATCAGTCGTCCCTAAGGCTGGTCCCTTTTTGTTTATTGGAGACAACCCAAGCTAGTAGCACCTACATCAACAAGAACGTCAGATTCAGCGCACAGAGGCAGCGTGCATACTCAGGGCACGTTCTTATTGAGAACCCCGCAGCAGGCAAACATTCAACGGGGTTAAGGATTCATTCGGAAGCAGACCAAACTAGGGTGCGAGTTCGCGGCTTTCGAGTTATCGCGTTTAAGTAAAGGATTTTTATCATGGGCTTTTTTGACAGAGAAGAAAGAGAACGCGCCATAAAAGAGCGGATGGATGAAATGGAAGAAGCCGCCAGACAGCGTCAAGAAGCGGCTGTAAGGCAAGCAGAAGCGGATGTTTCGGCAGTTCAGAGAAAAGAGCAAGAGGCAGCAGCCCAGCCTGAAGTAGCCCCAGAACCACCCCAGCTCCCAGGCACCCCCTTAGAGGATATCCCTTACGAAGAATCTTATGTAAAAGCCCCTGAAGATGAAGCCCCTGAAGCAGTAGCTAAGAAAGCTCCGAAGAAAGATCCGAAGAAAGCTCCGAAGAAAGATAGGTGGAACAATCTTGCAGGTCTTTCGGCTTTATTTAAGTATGGCAGAGGAAAGGGCACTGGTCTAGAGGCTGCGGCGGGGGTAGCAGAATCAGTAGCTGCAACATGGGAGGATGCTTTTCAGGCAGCGGAGGCTCATAGGGAGCATAGCAAAACTCAAGAGGGACAGGAGAAAATTAAAAGCCTGGAAAGGGCAGGAGTTTACAAGCACTTTCCAGCAGCGCGGTTGCTACGGAACATACGCATTGCAGCTGACCTCTACGAAGCCGCGCCTGCCCTAGGTGAAAAGATCAGTGATTACGCTAGAGGTAAGTCCGAAGAAGCCTACGGAGGGGCAGCGCAAAAAGCCAAGGGCGAGGAGGCCGAGGCCGAGGCCGCATCTGCATACGCTTACGCACACCCTGACGGAACCCCCATAGGCAGCATATCTCAGGGCAGCGAGTCGGGAGAAGACGGAAAACCGCTTAAACTTTCATCTACAGGACTAGGAGGGATAGACGCAATTTCCTTTGGCCGTGGGGACCCGGGGGGTAAGTCCTATGGTAGGCACCAGCTCATGACTAGAATGATCAAAGACAAGAACGGGAAACTTGTCCGCACTGGAAACTACGATCCCGCAAAGTCAGGCATGGCTGGCTTTTTACAGTCCAAAGAGGCAAAGCCCTTCAGCAAAGAAATACTAGCGTCATTGAAAGGTGCCGATGGTACAGTAAACTGGGATCTCCTAGGCAGCGACAAGTTTGATGCGGCTTGGACAAAAGTTACTACCGGCAAGGGCCGAGATGCTTGGGGCGCAGCGCAAAGTAACTACTTAGGCAGAACGCACCTTAAGCCTAACATTGATTACTTGAATAAAAAGTACAAAGGCAACGAGGATATAGCACTGCTCCTAACTAACGAAGGTTTCTTAGAGGCAATATACTCAGGAGGAATACAGTACGGAGCAACTGGGGCTAGGAAGCGGCTCATTATGCCTGCGTTGGCGCAAGCCGAAAAAGAGAATAAACTTGGGGACGCAGCGCACGTTATAGAGTTGCTTTACGCACGTCGCAAGAGCACTGGCCATGCTCGACCTTCAGAAAAGAAACAAGTATTGGAAATGGCTAGGTCCTAGCGTTTTAAGGAGAAATAATCATGGCATGGTCACCTAATAAATGGCGCAAGGCAGAAAAGGAAAAGTTAGAGGGAGATCTTAGTAAGGTCGGCACCGCAGGCCTATCTGAGCGTCAGAAGGCACAGCAACGTGCACAGGCAATGCAGGCCGCAGGGCAACAGGCTCAGGTGCAGCAGTCAGGCCTGAACCGTGCGATGATGGCGCAGGGCGGCCAGATGCAGGGCGGTTACGCGCAGCAAGCAAACCAGTTAGCAAACGCTGGTGCCCAAGCAGGAGCGCAAGCAGGGTTCCAAGCAGAGCAAATGAGCCAACAGATTGCACAGGCTCGTGATGCTCAAATTCGTGCAGACCTTGCTCGCCAGTCAGACATCACTAGGCAGAACTGGCAAAAGGGGATAGACGTTATGTATGACGGCGCGAAAAAGCAGATGGGACAATCGTAGGAGACAATAATGGCCACAGATCTTTCGCAACAACTTAGAGACTACCGGCTTACAAAACGTAGGGAGAACTTAGGGACCGCAGGACGGATCGCTGGTGGTGTGCTTGACATCCCTCTTCAAGGTATGGTTTCGGGCTCAGTTCAAAGATGGGGCCGCCCTGCAGATAAGCCTCTCACGCTGCGAGAAAAGATTAATACAGAGTTGAAGAGCGCAGAAAAGTCACAGGCACAGAGTGCACGCCAGAAAGCCACTGTGGAGCACCACATGAAGAAGTCAATCGCTAGTGCAGCACAGCGCGACGAACTCAAAGCGCAGCGCACGCAGATCAAACTAACAGAGTCTGAGGCTAAAATAGAAGAGAAATGGAGAAATACGCTGGCACCAATCCGGAAAGCCAAGCCTCCTAACAATAGAATACCCTCACAGCTTCTAGATCAGATACTGAAGGACGTAGCGGGACTAGACGCTATGAAGACTATACAGATGCTAGACGGCATGGACCCCGGCTTAAGGGCGGACCTTAACGGTACGGGGGATAATTCCCTGGCTACAGACAGCACCATAAAGCGTTTCCAAGATAAGTATGCGCAGGCCAACGAGGAAAGGGATAAGTTGGAAGTAAAAATCCAAATGGCGGAGGAGCAGGTTAAGTATAACGATGAGGCAATGGCAAAAGCCGAAGCAGGAGAGATAGTACCAGTAGGCGAGGGCATCTCAGGTGTTCAAACAGGTGTGCCTACAGGTAGCCAGTACTCGGCTGTAGGGCCTCAGAGTATCGCTAGGATTCAAGACCTGATCAATCAGGTTCCAGACATTCGTAAGGATTCTCAGAAGCAGCACGCTGCTCTTGCCGCTGACGAGAAAATGCGGTCAATAGCCCGAGGCATGGGATTAAACCCAGACAACAGCATCCAGATGGACCACTTCATCAAGACGATGACTAAGGCCGAGAAGAAGGCCCGTAAACTCTACGCTAAGGCTAGAAGGAAGGGTTGGACCGAGCAGGAGATGGCTGCTGAACTTAAAAGATCTAACCTCTATAGCGATCCTAAGGGACTCTCAAATAAGCATATGCTAGTGGAAATGCAACTCAGCCTTTTGGGAGTGAAAGAACCTAAGGCCCTTGCGACTACGCTAACACCTGAAGAGATTGAAGACGTAGAAGAAAAACTTACCAGTGAATACGAGGAGGAGTTCGACGAAGACAAGGCCGACCTTGATGAAGTTATGGACCTACAGGCCGACCTTGATGCATTCGTAGCCGCTGGGAATGACCTAGAAGGCGCAACTATGGAAGATGTTCAAGCGTGGAAATCGGTGCAGGATGCTCCAGTCCCAGCACGGCTTCAAGCAATTCGGGATGCCGACCTTGATGAAGTTATGGACCTACAGGCCGACCTTGATGCATTCGTAGCCGCTGGGAATGACCTAGAAGGCGCAACTATGGAAGATGTTCAAGCGTGGAAATCGGTGCAGGATGCCAAAGCACTTGAAGAAAACCCAATGCTCGCGCCAGATGATGACCCGTATGAATGGCAGGGCGTACCTGAGGAGGACTTAGCACCGAGGGTGCCGTATGAGCCTGACTTTAATCCAGATGACTTCTCACTTAATACAGACCCGAGTCTTCAAGACTCTGAGCCAGTTGTTGAAGATGACCCGACTTTCGGAAAAGTAGTGAGAAGGACTACCCCTGACTTAACCCCCGAACTAGCCGCAGCCATTAAGGCTTTCGAGTCAGCCACTACCCCCGAGGCAAAAGCCAAGGCCCAGCAAGAGGTTCTGAGGCTATCTGGAGAGGGTGAACTAGCGGAAAAACCACAGGACTCGCAACCTCAACCTTTAAGCTTCACCGCCCCTAGAGTCGATGCCCTACAAGAAAGCCTAACTAGAGAACAAGCGAAGGCTAAGGCTTTAGCGAACGCGCTCGAAGGTCCCGGTCAGGAGGATAAGGCACCACCAAAGACTCAGGAGCAACTAGAGCAGGAGAGGAAAGCGAAGAATACTACCGTTGCCGGAGCGGCTGCTACCCTCTAGTAATCTTGGACGTGCATCTAATCCCCTACTAGGTTACGGAAGTTCCTAGTAGGTGGAGTTAAGATGTCCAAAGCGTTGTCCAGCCAGCTAAGGCAAATTCACAGGCGGCAAGGTGCTTTGCGCATAGGGGATATGGACGAGTATAATAGACTGCTTAAAGAGTCTGCTAAGTTAGAAAAAGGCTTAGAAGAAGAAGTATCTTTAGAACCTACTGACACTGATTTTGTCGTCGAAGAGGCGAGTTCGGAGGAGGTTTCTTCCTCTTTACCTCCTACTGAACCCTCTTCGACGGCCCAGCTTGGCCCTCTCGAGCCTCTTGAGCCTCTGCCGCCCTTACCGGAAGAGGACCTTCAATTAGGGGAGATACCCGGCGCAGACTCCCCAACTTGGGTCGAGTTATCCGAAATGCGGGGAGAAGGAGCCTTCCGTACTGCCTTTGCTCACCTGCAAGACTTTGTACTGGAGAACGCACGAGAGGGCGGTATCAGGGCGGCTACTCCCCTAAAGGAACGGAAGGGAGAGTCCCTACTAGGGTCAGCGGAGAATGTAGGAATAGCCGGAGCAATAGCCTCAAAAGGGCACCCCTATATCGCGGGAGCGGCGGGAGCAGCCGCATTGTATCCTACGATACTAACTCTTTCAGATGAGGTGCTCGGTACAAACTTCGGAGAGCGCGGAACAGGTTTTGGCGGAGATCCTCTAGACCCTACACAATGGCTAGGTGGAGTAGTTTTCCCTCGGACTACAGCACAAGACATCCAAGACGATAAAGACCTTAAGATACTGAAGACTTTCCCCAAGGACTCCCTCGAAGCGCGTGCTGCTACGGAAAGGCTAAAGGTCACTGAGACTTCTGATATCATTGCGGAAGTCGTGCAACTTAACAACCCTGGAGAGCTTGCTTCTGGTCACTTCAACGATAGAGCCTACGCTCAGGACTTCCTTAATGCATCAGGGCAGATGGAAGATTCAGAGCACAAGACTAAGACTCTAAAGATGGGGCTAGAACTTGAAGAGGCTAATGAAGCTATCCAAAACCACTTCTCAGGCTTCATAGACCGCGACAAACTTGCGCCCCTGTTTTGGCAAACGGACTTTATGGGACGTTTCAAGGAGTCTGGGGTTAATATATCGGACACCACAGACCAACTAACTGCAATAGCGATAGATAGAATAAGTAAGGAAAATCCTAAGTTATCTATATCTGAAGTAAAAGACCGAGCGGCTAAGTTTGTTGAGGGCGAGGTTAGGCAGGCGTTGCAAGGGCACCCATTTGCCGAAGGCACTGCAATCATTGACATCGGGGATGATGATGCCATTAAAGAACTTCTCGAAATGGAAGACCGCTGGGGAGAGTCCTATGGCGAACTAGGTCGCCTAGCAGCACAAACATTGACCCCATTTGCGGCTATCCTTACTCCAGCCCCGATGACCCAGCGCATGGACTTGATGAGCCCTGAGCAGATATCTACGGAGTCTGCCCTCGCTTCTGGTGCGCGACTTCTCAACTTGGCCCCTACCACCCTTTGGGGCGCAGGGGCAAAGTTTGGTAAGTATCCGGTCGTAGGTCCTCTGCTCGCGAAGATGGGAATTATTAATCCCGAAGATGCTGTACTAAACGAGGAGTCTATACGCTTTTTAAGCGAGGGCGGGGACATTGTAGACGCTGCCCCTCACGCCACTAGGGCTCTATTCGACCACGTATATCCAGACGCAGCACCCGGCTCCGATGCGTGGAACGCCATGATGGCTCAGTTGCAGAAGGACCACCCATTCTTGACACAAGCCCCTGGCGTTCTTGCGGGTATGATCTTTGAGCCTGATGCTGTATCTACCCTGTTCTTGGGCGCAGGCAAACTCGGTAAGGCAGCCGCGAAGAGCGGAAGGAACATCAAGTACACAAAGTACATAGACACCATAGAGGGTGACCTTCTGCCTAGGCTGGAAGAATTAAAAACGAGGCTAGACCCCTATGAGGTGAAAGGTCTAGATGCGGCAGGCAATGTAACATACACCTACAAGAATGTCCCTCCAGAACTAGAGGCAGAGCAGGCCGACGCTATTCAATCCCTCGTGAGCAGGGCATTGGACGCTACGGGGGATGATCCCGAGTTACAGGCTCTTTTCCAGACTAACCTCTTACTCAGCTTGAAGGGGACTACTGCAGAAGCAGTAAAGGCTAACTGGCAAGTATCGGTGAAAGCCCGACGAGCCCTAGCAGAACTACAAAGTAAAACTGCAAAAGAGGCGGGGGATGCAGAGAAGGCTCTTGGGCTAGAGCTACGGAAGTTAGAAACAGACGCAAAAGTTGCAGAGGGGTCACTTGACATTTCGGATACTAAACTACGCCTAGTCGTAGAGTCCCTTAGACGCGTAATGCCTGAGTTCTTCGAGGAGAACAACCTCAGCGTCACGGCAGTCGAGGGCCTAAGCAGGAAGAGGCTCCAGAGGACCATCGAGAATGCTACCAGGGACGCTCGAGAGTCCTCAAAAGCCCTTGAGACTGTTATCCAGAATAGTAAAGAGCCTCGTAGTATAGAAATTGAAATGTTTAAGAGGCTCCAAAAGCAGAAGGCGTTACTAGAGCAGGCTCAGGACATTGCGCTCAGAGGCCTCCAAGTAGGGGATGAGGTTGAGGTAGTTGCTGAGGGTGCGCTCGATGCCGGTAAGTTCCTAAAGTACGGAGATGTTGACGGCGTAAAGAAGGCCTTCGTGCAGATAGCGACCGAGGAAGGGCCAGTAGTTAAGCACTACGATATTAAGGATGTTGCTTTTGACTTTCATGGCTTAGTACGGAAACTCAACCCAGCCCACGGGGCCCCGCTTTCCGCAGCAGGAAAAAGGTTTAGAGATCTCGCTAAGGCTTCTTTCTTCAAAGAAACGGAGGGAGCGTACACTGCGGCAGACGGTTCTATCTGGGTTCCGGCACCCTCCCTAGGAAGCCTAAAAGAAGGTCAAACTGTACGCTGGATAGATAATGGAGAACTGCAGTCTGTTGCCGAGATGACAGTCAGGTCCACTCACACATTAGATGACGGCACTGAGACAGCTACTATCTTCGCAGGCAAGAAGAAGAAGCCAGGTATGCAGGTGGCGGTGCCCCTAGACCAAGTCTACACCCTCAGACACCGTGATGCTGAGGCACAGCTTGAGGGTATACTATCGCTACTCGAAGCGAGGGCAAGGGCTGCTACCATGCATCGCGGCGAAGAAGTCACTGAGGAGGCTATAAACGCATGGTATGCGCGTAACTTCAAGGGCTTCGCAACAGACTTAAAGGGCGAGGTTAAGCCATTAGGTGACGGGTCGCTACCCGTTATTGATGAGTTGAGTCCCTACTCCGCGAAGACCTTTATGCAACGACTGGTTGAGCAAACTAAGAGGGCGGCCCGGTATAGATCATGGGCGACGGTACGGATACGCTGGGAGGCTATGGAAGCTGAGATGGTTGCCCGTTTAGGGCGTGCACTTACGTCGGACGAGGAGTCCGAGGTGATGTTTCGTACAATGGTCCCAGCAGAGATAATCCAGCTGGAAGCCAAACTGGCTTATGAGGAGGCCCTCGAGGCAAGGTATATAGCAAAGAACCCGAATAGCAGTCCGGACTCAACCACTCGCCGTGCGATGGCTCACGCCCCCGCTGAAATCCGTGCCAAGATTGAGAAACTAAAGAGGCAAATGGTAGAGGTGCTGGGAGAGAAAGAAGCCCAGAGAATCCTCCAAGAGGAGCCAGACATAGCCAGAAAGGTTATGGACCTAGATAGTGAAAAAAGAAGTGAATGGCGAGGTATCCCCGAGAGGACAAACGCCCATTGGACTCAAATAGAAAGATTTGCTAAGGAGTACGCGGCGGGTAGAATACCTAAGGATGACCCTGAGGCCCTTCAATTCCTCGCTATCTACGGGAGACAAGTAGAAGAGGTTACGGCTGCCCTAAAGAAACCCGGCGATGAAGTAGCGGCTCAAGGTGACCTCTTCGATGATATTCTGTATCAGGCAAACGCACTCCGCAGAAAGACCGAGACACTAAAAAGATTCGGGATATTCCCTGATAGGAGACAGCCTCTGACTCGGGCTGTGGCCCTGGCTTTACAGGAGCGTACTCGGGTAAAGTACGGCACAATAGACCCCAAAGACTTCTCCGTAGAGGCCGAGAAAAAGATTGCAAAGTGGCTCGTACAGGAGGTCAAGTACGGCTTAACCGACCCCTCCTCCCCGTCCTCCGGCGCAGGATGGTACACCTCCGCGTTCCAACAGGCTCTAGATGGGCTGGGGGACTTTCTTCCGGAGCTGCTAAAGTTTGATCCGAAGGAGAACCCTAGCCTAGTTAGGGCGGGGATAGAGAGTACAGAGGGGGCGCGGAACTTCCTTACAGCCTTGATTGCAATCACCTCCGATGGACAGAAGGTTAAGAGGAATTTAAAGTTAGGGCTAACTCTCTACAAAGAACTTAGAGACACTGGCACAATCGCGAAGGGGAGTGTAACTGTTGGCAAGAGCCAAGTAGCGTTAGACCTTAACATAGAGCGTTTGCTTAGACTCCTAAAAGAGCACGGAGGTAAGAACCTAGACACTCACCTACTGGAAGAGTTTACGGCCAAAGAAATAAAGGCGATGTCACCGAACCCAGAGAAGGACATCGATTACGCGGTGGACTTTGTACTCCCCAGAAGTGCGGCTATTTTGGGCCCTAAGCTAGGGGCGTTCTACGCCAACTTGAGAGGAGTGACTGGGTATGTCACTATGGACCGGTGGTGGAACCGTACCATAAACCGCTATAGGGGTCATGTAGTAGCCCACCCCACGTCGAAGTCCAAGGTGGACCTAGAAAAGCTTCTGAAGAAGCATTATGGGAGGGATAAGGACTTCTCTGAGGAGGAGCTGGTAGCCGAGGCTATTAAATTTAGGAATATCTACAAGGCTTCCAAGTGGAAGGATAAAACAGAACTAAACAAACTAGCCAACACGGTCTACAAGAATATATTTGTGAATCTGGTAGACTCGCCCAGAGGTAAGCAAGATCGGACGTTCATGACTAACGCCGCAAAAAGGGCAAAAGCCTCCCTAAAGAGGAGCGGTATTGACCTGAGCCTCGCGGATATACAAGCGGTCGTTTGGTACTATGAAAAACGTCTGTACGGGGAGATGGGAGCCAAGTACTCTGGGGACATTAACTACCAGGATGCAGCGGCCTCACTTGTACACGAGTTGGGAGGGGCAGACGATATAGAGAGAATCCTATACCAAGTGGGGGAAACTCCTGCTGTAGTTGCGAAGCCTTCTGTGGATACACAAATGATGGGGGGGTTAGTTGACATGACTGCAGAAAAGCCCTCCCTTAGAGAGCAGGTTGCAGCCGAACTGGAGAACTTAACTAGGCACCCAGCCACAGCAGGTGCCGCTACAGCAGAAGAAGCAGTAGAAGCAGCACGCTTATGGAAAGAACTAGGTACAGAGAGCCCTTACTTCAAGAAATGGTTTGGGGATTCTAAGATTGTAGGCGAAGACGGAAAGCCTTTGGTTGTATTTCATGGGTCCCCGCACGGAGGATTTACTGAGTTTGAGGAACTTCATGCATGGCACTTCTTTGCGGGGGAGAGGTCGGGCGCGGCGACATATGCAAAAACAGACCAACCCATAGACTTTACGCGTAAGGGCGACCAGAGAGGCATCTATGATGTCTACCTTAAAGCCTCCAACCCTTTTGAGGTAGACTATAAGGGCGGAATGTGGGATAAACCTGTCACCGTCGTTATGGGCGGGAAGAAGGTTAAGTTTGATACTATAGAAGACTTGGCCGAGGCCGCTGAGGAGGCGGGGCACGACGGGGTCAAAGTACTCAACATTAAAGATTTCAAGGGGGCTAAAAACGAGGACGTAGCGGGACCGGCGTACATCGTCTTTGACAACGCCAACATCAAGTCTACGGCCAACAGAGGCACCTTCGATGAGACTGGGCGTATACTGTATCAAGGCGGGAGGCCTTCTAAGCGGGTGCCTTGGGAGGAAAGGTTTCCTGAGAAACCTATCGGGATGTCTGGAAAGACTCCGCACGAAATCGCTGAAGTCATCAATAAGAATAACAGTGCCGTGGAGACAGTGGACTATCTATTAGAGCACGCGGATGATGCCTCCCTTAAGGCCATTCTGAAGCGCATTAAACCTCATCTTGAAGACACCCAAGTGTTCTCTGTAAACTCCAAGAATGACGCGCCCCAGTCGTGGCATGACGACGTGGATGCCTACAACAAGATGTCAAAGGCAGAGCAGGATGAGAACAATCTCGTAGTAGTAAAACATAATATATTTAATGCCTTCGGGCACCACCCCAGCCGCCTGCAGAGGCTGATTCGTGGTGTGAATATGTCGGGCACTAATGAGGTGTTCTTCCGAGGACCTGAGGCCGCCCGTAATGGGATTAACGCTGAAACTATCACCCATGAGCTAATTCACGCGGCTGCTGTGAAGAGATTTACGAATGGGATGCTACCTGCAAATAAGGGCACGGATCTACAAGCCGCTGCGCACAGACTTAATGCGTTAACTGGCACACTGAGAAAGGATTACCGGAGGCTTGGGTTCAGGGACAGGAAGGCCCTTGGGATTACTCGCGAGCAATTCAAAGAGATGCTGAAGAACCCCCATGAAGTCATTGCTTACGGCCTCTCGAACAAGAAGTTCCAAGAATACCTCAAGACTGTAAAACTAGACAAGACTTCCGATAAGTCCCTGTGGTCTGCCTTCGTAGAGACTCTCGGGGACCTGTTGGGGCTGAAGGGCTCTGATGAAGTCAACGCCTTGGAAGAGTTGCTACAGGCCACTGATGACCTGCTAGATGCCCCTGTGGATGGATTAAAAAGTATTTACTCAAATGTCATCTCAAAGTCAGACGAACCCGCTTCTGTGGATGATATCGTTAAGGTACTCTTCCAAGAGGGAGATGAGGGTGCCAAGCACGGAGACTTTTACTTTGATGCGGATACACTTAGTAGATTACGGAAACAGGTAGCTAGGGATGGAGAGCGGGAAACTCTCGTATACCTTACTCCAGACGAGTTTCTGGGTATGGCCGAACGCTTGGCTGAGGCCGTTCCCGAGAAGGCGGCTGGGGTAGGCAAGGCTCTGGACGCAGGGAAGAAGTTTGATGACATTCCCTTCCTCCAAGTGAAGGAAGACGGTACTGTATCCGGCCATGAGGGCAGACACAGAGCAATGGCCCTCAAAGCATTAGGTGTTGAGAGGATGCCCGTGAGGCTCCGCTCCCACGATATTAGATGGAATGAGCAACTCCCCTCAAAGGCGGGGGAGTGGTACTGGGTGGAAACCTTACCCAAGCAACTAACCGGACAAGACGGCGTTACTAAGATGGATGCCCCTTTTCACACAGAGGGCCCCAACAGGGGGCAGGTGCTTCCCGAGCGTCGGGCAGACTTTCTGCGTCAAGGCGAGGAAGGATCAGCCAAAGCCGCTGTTCAATTTGTCGAAGACAACAAGGCTATCCTGTATGCATTCGAGCAGGCTGACGTATCTTCCCTGCTCCACGAGATTGCTCATGTGTTCCGTAGAGACTTGTTGAGGTCTGGCTGGCAGGGCAAACTGGACTCGGATGTTCTAGTTCGGGCCTTTACTACTAAGGATGAACGCCACATAGGCGACACGGTAACTTTTGATGACGGGGAAGGGGCTGGCTGGGTGGACCTAACGAAAGCCGGTAAGATAAGAACACCAGAGGAAATGTGGAAAGTATCGAGGAAGAGGAGTAGTAAGCGGCAGGCCGCGCTAGATAAGAGAGCTATGGCTGCGGAGGGCATAAGCGGTCCTGCCACTTGGACAGTGAAATCTGAAGAGCGTTTCGCCCGTGCATTCGAGAACTACCTATCCACAGGCAAGTCCCCCTCCCTTGAACTTGACGGCGTGTTTAAGAAGTTCAGGTCTTGGCTAACTGAGATCTATGTTAAGATTGCAGGCTCTGCTATTAAGGCGGAACCAAAACCGAAAGTCAAAGATGCAGTCCGTGAAGTCTTTGACCGTATGCTTACAGGGGCAATGACCACGGAAGGCTACATGAAGACGTTCACTAAGAAGCAGATGATGTCTATGCTAGACTCTAAGGGTATCGTCTACAAAAGCAAGGAGCTCAAGGAATCCCTCGCCAAGAGGCTCTCCGCCGCTGACCGTAATCGTACTGCAGAGTACCAAAGGTTCATTAAGCGTCGGGACGACATGGCCAAGCAGGCCACAGAGCTGGCTAAGTTAAAAACTTCTAGGGCGGTGGCGAAGACCCTTGCGCCTGCTCAGGCGGAACTGGTCGAGAGTTTGGAAACGCAGTTAAAGCCTCTCCACACAGCTAGCAACAAAGCCCAAGCGGCAGTACAGTCAGAGCGCACTAAATTCACCAAGGCCGTGGCGAAGCGTGGAACGGCAAAGAATAAACTGAGGTTACGAGATGCCTATGACAATCAGAAGGTAGCGGAAGCTAAAGTAAAGGAAACTCATGATGCTTGGGCCAAGCTCATTGGAGCAGAAGCCGAGTCAGAAGAGTACTTAGCAAAACAACTGAACAAGATAGCGGCAGACCACAAAAAGATAAACGATAGCAATTTAGTTCCCTCTCTTGAGAAGTCTATCCAAGGGATGAGGGACTTAGTTGAACTTCTAAAGAAAGAAAAACTAGTTAGGCCTGCCCGACGTAATCTGATGAAGCACCCCATCCTCAAGTCTGTGGTACGGAACCGGCTTAACGGGACTTGGATAATTGACCCAAAAGAGTTTGTGGATTCTATGGATGAGTTCTACGTGCCTGGAGTCCTTGACCAGTTCCTGAGTAGCAAAGACGGCCTTTACTTAAAGGAAATTGTCAACGCTGCCGAGCGGGGGGATGTTAAACTAACTTACGGCAGGAAGAGGATGAAGTCCCTACAGAAGGGCCTCAAGCGGATGGAGGACGAGTATCGTGCTGGCAACCTATCTACACCAGTTCAGCAGGCTCTTTCTCAGATAAAGGAGTCTTATAGAACTCCTAGGACTAAAAAGATAAGGGTGCCAATCCCATTCTCCGATATGATTAACGGCAAGGGAGTTCAACTGGGAGTGTCCGGCTCGGCCACTAGGGCACTGTGGCACTACTACAATATCTTTGACCCTAACTATTCAAAGTACGGTAAATTAGCCCCCAAACTAGCGAAGACTGTTAACCGCCACGAAAGATTTATAGAGCACGCGCTGGGGGATCTGCACAACCTTAACAAGACCCACCTAGGTAAGGACTTCATAGGCGAGCACATCCGTTACTTCGACTCTACCGAGGCCATAGAAGGCCGATACGGCAGTACTATGGTCAATACGATGGGCAAAGGTATCTTCAAAGAGGCCCGAAACTTTATCCTGTCCAACACCAAAGTGAGCGAGAAGGGGAAACTGATTTTCTCAGATGACGACGCAGGGAAGTACACTGAGTCTTTAGTTCAAGCCTTAGAGCGCATATTCCTAGACACTGCGGATATCAAACTACAGCCTCGACTATCTACACCACAGTCGCAGAAGATGCGAAAGAAAGTTCTTGAGTTGCTCTCTGATGATGACATGACCTATGACAAGTTCTTGCGGGAACTAGGAGAAGCCTCCGGTAGAAGCGACTGGGGACGTAATGAAGCGCGTGGTATCACAATGGCTTCCAGAGCCCTAATCGATGCTGCTGCATGGCAACACACTATCAGGGCTATGGCGAATGATGCCCACGCTATGCTCACACGAGAAGAAGGGCTAACGATGATAAACTTCATGGAAGGAAACATGAACAAAGTCAGCGACGTAGACGTACTATGGTCCGCTGCAGCGAAACTTGGCATGGACTTATCCGAGGGCAAGATACGCCCAGGTCGGAAGCACGGGCAGAGCGAAAAGGCCTACATCAAGAACCTTGTCAGATGGAACCTCGATGACGGTAAGGTACTTAGTCCCGAAGAACTGGTCGAACACAACACTAAGTTGGAAGCAAAACTTACAGAGAAAGGCCTCTCGCCTGAAGAGATTGAGCCTCTACTCATAGTAAGTGGGCAGAAAGTCACGGACCCGAGGCAGGTATTCATGCCGTCCCACGTCGGGGAATCAATGGCAGATGCTAACCGAAAGTTCGTCAAAGAGCTGGAGACATACTACACAAGGCCAAAAGGCGTGGACTTACAACAGTTCGGAGAATCGTTCGTCCGAGCATGGAAGGGTATGATTACTTCTGGTTTGGGCCTGCCTCGTCCTAAGTACTTTGTCAACAACATCCTAGGCGACTTCAGTCAGATGTGGCAGAACCACGGCATCTACACCGCAGGTAAGGTTAGTACCCAGAACATACTGACTAATATGCCCTACATCGGACCTCGCATTCAGAACGTCACGTCTAAGATGGCCGAGAAGTTCGGAGGTATTCCTATTCTCAGTACAGCAGTCGAGGCTGTCTTTAGTCCTGATATTGGTCGCATCTTCAAGGGTGAGGATGGAGTAATCAAGTTCGGGGATGACACTGTCTCTCTGGTTACCCTGAGAGAGAACCTTGTGCTAGACGGCGTACTCGATACTTTCACCTCCATGGAGGTTGATGCTAATGTAGCACAGGCCACAGGAGAACTGATAGCCGACCTAGAGAGGCAGTACGGCAGGGCAATCCCCGGCAAGATTAAAGACCGTCTCTGGCGACGGGCAAAGAGCGACCTAGACGGTTTCGCTACTCAAGTCCAACAACGGCAGCGCGTTGGGCTCTATCTTGAGATGCGAAAACAAGGTCGGAACCACAATGAGGCGGTCCAAGAAGTGAAGGACGCACTGTATGACTGGAGTCAGGGTTTCTCCTCGTGGGAGCAGAGCTGGGGTATGGGGCTTCTTGTTCCGTTCTACCGCTTCTGGAGACTTGCCGCAGGTCAAATGCTCCGAGCGGGTATGGAACCTTTCGTCATGGACAGCAGTGAGTATGCCCTAAAGGCCCTAACTGGGCAGACGCAACTTGCACGAATGAAAACACAGTCTCGTATCCTAGCAGGCATTCCCAAGTGGGCGGCCTACGCAGAAGCAGAAGAGGCGGCAGAGGGAGAAGAGAGTGAGTCTTTCTGGGGATCAATACTAGCCAAGCCTTGGTGGGGTCGTCCGGGTATGACTTATGTGGGCAAACTTGCCTCCCAAGAGCAAAAAGATTTCATGCTACAGTATCATGGACGACACATAGACACGATAGCTACGGCAATGTCCGCCCCTATGACAGCCGCAGAGATGTACTCCATAGGGGCCTACATACTTACAACCCCGTTGGCGGCGGCTAGGGCTGCTGCAAATGAGGACGAAAAGTTCAACGGTCTGAGGGCTTGGAAACAAATGAAGAAGTTCTCAACAGATATTGGAGGGCCAATAGTGGAGGGCATCTGGGGGGAACATCGTTCCTCTAAGTCGGGATACAGGCGCATCAGCCCCGGACAAGAGTCAGCACTTAAACTCTTCGGCCCTTGGGCGGAGATACATCGGGACAAAGATGGAAGGTTAGTAGCAAACGAGGGGGCAGTTACCTTCATTGACAATATGCCCGTACTCAGTTCTCATTGGGCTGATACCGTGAACGGCTGGGAGTGGAGCAAACTGTTCCACGAAGACGACGAAGTGTTCAAGCGTTTCCTCTACACTCTCGCCCATATCTCAGGCCCTGTACGCGATTACCCTTCAAGCACAGACGATACACTTTACTTCGCAGCCAAGGCTGTGGAGGAGCAACTCAAGGACGTGGCTTCTGGCCAGATCAGAGGGGATGATCCTAGAGAAGCATACCGACCTTTGAACAAACTTGATTAATTATGTGGGGTAGGTTACACCTTCAACAGCCCTTAAGGGCAAAATCACTCAACAGGCCATAGGCCACCAGGAGTCACGAGATGGGATCAATCAATCCAAAATGGATAAACGCAGTTCAAAACCTTCCTTACGGGGATCGTCAACGAGTCACTAACTCTTCAGGAGCAGACATTGCCAAGTACACACTTGTCGAAATTGCGCCTAGTGGAACTGACGGAAACTATGGCAAGATCGCTGCAGCAGCACCGACCGCTGCGTCAGGGCACGGGAAACTCGGCATCTGCCTTTACAAAACTATAGACGGCGCACGCACTGACATTGCTCCTTGGGCAATCATTCGTGACGTTAACACATCAGGCGCAACTACTGTTGGCGACCCTATCTACCTTGCAGCATCTGGCGCATGGTCTACTACTAAATCTAATCGCATTGTTGGTAAGGTCCTTAAGAAGGACGCAACTGAGGGCGTAATTCTCCTTGACCCAAGCGCAGAGCAATCATCACTTATCATAAGCGGTACTTGTGCTGCAGGTACTGGTGCGTCACTAGGAGCCCTCTTTGTGGGAGCAAGAGTTGTCGTCACTAGTACCGATGGTAGTACTGGCTATGTAACAGGGGCTTCCATAGATGGTTCTGGCGACCTCTCTATTACTGTTTCTGCAGGAAATCCCAACTGCCACTACATTGTTGACGGACGTTAGAAATGGCCGTCGCTTTAGCAAAACGTACTTATACGTTGACTCGGGCCGCCGCCACTACCGGCGTAACTGCCGTGGTATCTCTGACTGGTCTAGGCCTTACGGGTAACATCGTTAAGTTTCAAGTTAGAGAAGACCTTACCGACAATAAAGGTGACGAAGGGGTACTATATATCGCAGACTCTACGCTCTCGAATGTAGCCGCCATCCCCGCTACCGACCTTGTCTATCAATCTGGGACTCTAACCCTAACGCCGAGCGCAACTGCGGCCACAGCGGATACCGACTTGGCTGTAGCGGCTCTCCCCAAGGGTGAGCCTTATGTCCTCAAGGACGCTGGGACACCGCTTAATGCTATACTAAATGTCACTAGCACTCGTGGCGGCGGAGCAACCGCAACCACAATTTACTTAACTATATGGGCGGAAGTCCGCTCGTAGGAGAATGTTATGCCAGGATTGAATGAAATGCGGGACGAAGCTCTCAGCAAGTATGATGATGACCTCAATGAGATTGAACCGGAGGGTGCTGCACTTGAAGAAGGTGCTGCACTTGAAGAAGCCCCACTCGAAGAAGAGGCGGCGGCTCCGGCTGCTGGCCCTGAGGGGATGATCACTGATATGCTAGGGCAAGCCGGTATCCAAGCTACCCCAGAGCAGATTGCTGAGTTCATGAGCCTTCTACAAGGTGCTGCTGAAGAGGCTATGGCCGCTGAAGGTGGTGCTATGGGAGCGGAAGAGGCTCCTGTCGAAGCGGCTGCGGAAGAGGCTATGGTCTAGGAGGCTAGACTGTGGACCCGTTATCCCCTGAGACACTAGAGATACTTAGGATGGTCGATGCTTTCGGCTTTCCTGGTATCCTAGTAATTGCTGCACTCTGGATTTCCCGTGTAGGCAAGAAAGCCTGCGAGCACATCCAGACCCTAGACCTCGGACCCCTCACGCTAGACGTAAACCTACGCCTTGCTGAGAGCGAGATTGACGAACTGCAGCGTAAGTTGATTGAGGCCGAGGAACGCCTTCTAGGCAAGAAGGAAGACTAGGGGCTCGAGTGAGCGGGAAGGCAGGAAAACGCCCACGAACCCCTAGTCTCTTCTCTTCTAACGCTCTCTAGGCGGCAGGGCAACGTGTGCCCAGCCTTTTGGTAAGGCTTTTTTGCATTCACAGGTCTGGATAATCACCATGCAGGGGGCGCGAGATAGGCCTTTCGCTATGCCAGCCGCCACCTCTGAGGTCAATCCTCGGTCTGGAAGCACCACAGCAATTCTTCTTTCCTGCTGTATTTCCGCTATGGCGCACCCAATAGCAGCAGCGATACGAGCAGTCTCAGAGCCGCTAGATGCAGGCACCAATACCTTATCATGTAGCCACCTCCCAATGGTAGGAGCCTTACCTGCCTCAATGCGAACGGTTAAATCAGGCACACCTTCAATAGGCTTGAGGTAACTGTTGATGGCCTCCTCTGCATGATTCAAGTAAGTCCGGCAGTTCTCTGACATGGTGTGTACAGCCTCGGCTAGGAGCTTCTTAGCCTGGTCCCCCTTGTCTACCTCAGCCGCCCGACGCTTTAGCAACAGGGGGCGGTTCTGAGAGAACTCATCGAACTCATCAATAGTATCTATGGCAATCTCTAGGTTCTTGACCTTGGTAGATGCCTCTCTCTTCAATGAGCCCAGCATATCCGTAGCCGCGAAGAAGCGGTCGTAAGCCGTTTCCTGTGGCATACGCGACACAAAGGTCGCTAACTCCCCCCGAAGGTCACTCAGGAGCCTCTCAGCGTCTTCCTGAGGTAATAGGTTCTGGTACAGGAACGTATAGAACTTAATGGGAGATGAAGCCATGAAACTGTAAATCTCCGGTACAATGAATCTGTAAGGTGGACTACAGTTTTCACGCTTACCGTCCTTCCACATGGCCTTCGAGCCCTCATCGAAGTGCAGGATAGAGTGGGCGTTAGCCGCTTGAGGGTGCTTGAGAGACATGACCATTCGCTTGGCCTTAGCCGCATCCCGTGCCCCGAACTCGTGAGCCTCACCGCTTAACGCCAGTTGTATGGCGTGGATGATTGTTGTCTTGCCCGAAGCGGGAGGGCCGCTAACGACCATCTTATCCGCAATCGCGTAGGCGGCTGAGGCACTTCGGGTGAGGTTAGTTATTAGTTGTGTTGCCTTCATATCAAGTCTCCTTCCAAGATTTACCTATCTCGGCTTCTGCTGTGAATGTTACGGGGATACCTTCTATCCTTCGTGTCAGTGTGTCAGTGATTATTTCCTTAGCCCACTCCGCCTTATCCTCGTCTACGACGAAGAGTACAGAGTCATGCATCTGATTGATGATGCCGGTGCCTTCCTTGTAGTTGAAGGGTAGCGGAGGAGCCTCGCGCCGTCCATTAACTTCTTTGCCCAGCACTAGGTCCATCATGCCTTGGTGAACTACCGCTCCACCGGAGGACTGGACGGGGTAATTGACGATAGCGTTCTTGTCTTCGCCGTTCTCGAAGAACCTCTTGAGGCCCCAGACCGGGTCTGCAATGTAGCCTTGCCTTCTGTAATCTTTAATACACTTATCCCAGAAGACCTTGAACTCACTGGCTCCGCCCAGCCACTTACGATGCATGGCTGCAACCTCCTTAAGTTTCTTCTTGAGGTAGATGAGGTTGCCTTCTGCGTCCTCCGTCTTGGTGATGATAGAGTGAATGGTCGGAGGGTCCGCCATGTAGAGCGCAGCGTACACAAAGGTTTTTGTAAGATCCCTTACCTTTTTGAATTGGCCTGTCCCCTTCTCCCTCGGGTCACTCGGGGCACCCTCCAGTTTCCAGTACTGGTCACCGAAGATGAACTGCCCCGATAGGTTGTGAGCATCGATGGTGTTGTTCTCGAATGCATCGAGGTAGTAGTCTGCCCCTGCAAGCGCGGCCATCATACGGAGTTCCAGTTGATCCATGTCTGCCCCCACTAGAGCCTTACCCTCTGGGGCAATGAAGCAGTCTCGCAGGCGATAGGGCACCGTCTGGAAGTTGGGGTTGGAACTACTGAACCTCCAGCCTACAGTACCGGTGACGTTGTAGTTGGGATGAACGTAACCCTCCGGTGTGCATACATACTGGTTCTTCTTGAAGTCAAACGTGCCAGGCTTCCACCGTCTGACGAAGGTGCCGAGCATCTTGTCTGCCCGTTTGAAGAAGCGTAGGTGATTGAGGAACGCTCGCTGCTCGTCATCCAGTAGAGGGTTGGACAGTAACTTGCGCAGGGAGGGCATCGCTACGGAGGGCTCACCCGCATCGGTAATGTCCTGAACAGGTAGGCCCCACTTGTCGAACAGTAACTTAGACAACTGCACTGGGCTGTTGGGGTTCAACTTCGGAGCCATCTGCTTTATCTCAGCGAAGTGTCGGGAACTCTCATCAACGAGATTGGCCTCCCACTCCTGACGCTTCTCTTCGTCCACACGCAGCCCTAGACGCTGCATTCCGAAGCAGATGGACTGGAGGTCGTCGAACCTCTTATACAAGCCGTAGTGGCCGTTTCCGCGCACTCTAGCCAGCATTGGGGCGAGTACCCTCTTGGTTACTGCAGAGTCTCGAGCATTGTACACCCAGAGTTCCATGTCAGAGCCTGCCCCAGTAGCCGCGTGTTCCGACTTCCACGCAGGGGCATCGGTCATGGTGCTGCCTGCGAACCATAGGTTGTGCCTGTTCTCAGGCCATCCCAATCTGTGCAGTAGAATACCATCTATGTGAGGGGCGGGGGTCACACCAAAGTTAGCCTCGATGGATGCACGGTCATACATCCCGCTGTTCCAGCCATACTTGCGTATGCCCTCCTGTACGAAGAACCAGCGCAGTATGCTCTTGACTCTACCTAGCTCCTTAGGTGGATAGAACTTAGTCTTGCCGTCAATAGATAGGAAGGGCACGACGACAGAGAAGTCTTCGTCCGCAATAGACAGGCACCTTAGCCTAGCAGTCCACGGGTCTAGTCCGTCAGTCTCAACGTCATAGGCTAGTACCGGCTTCTTGTCTGGATGCCAGCGTGTATCGAATATCTCCTGTAACTGGGCAGCCGAGGGAGTGTAGACTATCTCAGGCTCCACCCACTCGAGGCGGTTATCGAAGTACCGGAAAGCCTTCTTGATGTCTGAGCGGAATACCCACCGCCACATCTTAGCCATAGCCACGAGGCGTACTCCAACAGTAGGCAGCACCTTAATGTCCTCACCATCATAGACTTCAATAACAGTGGGGCCTCCTCTTACATCCATCAGGGAGGGGCGGCCTGGCATTAACTTAGCGGCACTCCCTAGGAGTATGCGGTTCTTGTAGGGCTCTAGCTCTGCTCTGAGCCTTGGGGCACAGCACTCCTCTGGGGTGGGGAGCAGGTTCATCTTGCGTCCTTTACGGAAGCGGTTCTTGTTGCGTAACTTGGCGTTGAAGCCTTTGACATCATCCGCGTGGTAGCGGCAGGCAACGACATAAGTCATCGCGACATCGGTACGGTCTACCCCCGCCTCCTCTAGCGCATCGTGGAGTTCAGTCTCTTTAGGGCCGACGAACGGCATACCTAAGATAACCTCGTGCTTACCGGGGAAGTCGCCTACGATGATAGCACTAGCCTTCTTAGGGTGCTGTCCCAACACAGGGTTCGCCCATGTGCCTCTCTTCTCTAGGTCTGCCTTTAGGGGGCATATGTCACAGCGAGCGCAGTTGCCTTCATTGCTCATGTTGTCTCCTAATGCAAGGCCAAGCCTGCTAGTTTGAGTGCGTCCTTGACAGCCTTTAGTTCCGTATCTCCCGAGGCGTGAACGGTCTTCATCCGAACATTCCGATAGCACCAGTACGAGGCAGCCGCTAACCACTTGCCGTCTGGCTGAAGTTGGGTGTCCACGGGTATCTCGCCAATAACCCGAAAGAACTTACGAGTAAGGGGGTGCTTCATCTAAAGTCTCCAGTGCAGACGGCGGCAATCATGTAGATGAAGGCAGCGAGTATTATTATCCAAGAATAGTAGTCAGGTCTAGTCGGCATAAGTCCTCCAAAAGAAACCCCACCTCCCGTGAAGGAGATGGGGCAGGTTGCGTAGCAGCCTACAATCCGTCTAAAGGATCGCTGTCGTTGGACTCGTTGTTACCAGAATCAGTAACGGTGACACCAGTGGTTGCAGGTTTCGCAGCGAATACAGGGCGAAGAGCCTTGTGCTGTGCTTCTGAGATCCACTTGGTTTCAGCGTAGCTGTCCTTAGTGCCTGGGATGTGATGGCAGTAAACCACCTTGTCGCAGAAGGACTTCACAGTGAAGCCCTTTTTACCCTTCAGTTTATCGAGGCTAATGCCTGCGGAACCGAAGAACCCTGCAATCTCCCCCAACTGCAGACGAGCACCCATCGAGGTGTCTTCTGCATTAGGGATTCCCATGTTGACGGTGATGAACATATGCTCCATCCCAGCCTCTTGGACTTGGAGAGAGAGCCATGCACGGGGGTTGCCTGCCTTGCTAGTGTAGGGCTCAAAAGAGGTGGACTTGCAACGGAACACACCCTCCTGCTTTACCTTAAACTGAGCGGTTTGCGGGCGGACTGCATCCCCCTTGTCATCTGTCATACCAAAGTTGAGTTCAAATTTATCCATCGTATTGTCCTATCGTCTGAGTGTTGTCAAATGGCAACCGAAGTTGCCGGTTCTCCTCGGAGGATTCCTCGGAAAGTATTAGCAGTTGAACCGCCTCGCCCTTTAGGACAAAGGTGTCTCCCGCTGTGGTGAGAGGTCTAATGTGAATCACGCTACCCGCGCCCTCCCCATCTATCGCTACTGTAACGTGGGCTACTAACTTAGAACTCATCTTCCACCTCTACGTCTGCGGCCATGAAGTCGATGAACGAATCCACCATGTCAGTCTCAGCCTGTTTAAGATAAGCGCGGTCAAGGGCATCTGCGATAGTCCACCGGATGTGGCGGTTGTTATCTATCTTGGAGGATAGCTCCTTAGCAGACTCCTTGAGGAATACCTTGAGGTCATCGTTAGACTTGAGCAGAGGTACTGCGTCACAAGCAATCTTCTCGACTGACTCTTCCATCCACTCAAGGCCAGCAGGCCGAGGCAAGTCCATCCCTGCAACGCGGAGAGCCTCTCCGAAGTTCATAGGCACCTTACCCGGAAGGCCAATGGCCGTGCGGTCTTTAGCCAACCAGTCCACTGAGGCCATAGTGTTGAGTAAGAACGGCCAGCCCGGCTCGTCACTAGGCACGACGTGTGCCAAGTAACTGAAGTAAGAGGGGAACTTGTTGGTGAGGTCGTAGCCCGGCACAAGCGGCTGGCCCGGTACTGTGACCATCGACCCCTTCTTCTCTTTGATGACGGGTGGGCGTTCGTGCATCGTTAAGAAGATTAGTGAGGGGCACTCAAGGCAAGCATCTCGGAAGTCCATTATCAGGTCTGCGAGTTCATTCCATTGAGCCCAGCCAGTCTTGATGCCACGGATACGGCGTATCTCATAATCAATCTGGAGGTTAAAGTCATCGAAGACGACAGCAGGGAAGTTCTTCTTTGCTGCTGCGCGGACTACTTTAGTAGCCTCGATAACACCTTTGGCTTCCAAGGCTTTGACCTCAATGCCAAGCCATTGCTGAGTAGTAAGTGCGCCAGGGGCAGCAACGAACACTCCGGTGGGAAACGCTCTTAATGCTCCGAGGGTCTTGCCGGAACCTTGAGGGCCATACACACAACCCAAGAAACTCTTGGGGTCAATCCTTCCTTTCATGTCTTCTCCTTAAACGTCTGAGCGTCTAATGTTATTGGTAAGTGTCTTATCAGAGTCAGCGGCAGGCCACTGCTGAAGTACAGATATGGCGGGGTCAGTAAATCCGCAAACAACTTCTTTGAAAAGTGTACGGTTGAATACAAAAAGGTACGGCAAAGATTGGGCTAATGCTTGTACTTCTCTATGATTGAGGTAATGGAGGCATATCCTCATGGAGTTAACTATGTCCCAGTTCACATCTTCAGAGGAAGGCGCAACCTCACTTGAGTATGGTGTTATCGTATCCATACTAGGAGCAGCCATAGCGGTCTTTGCTTGGTGGTGGGGGTCATTCTTCTCGTGGAGTTTCACCACGATGTCTGATTGTATTGATGTCAATTTCGACCCCTCTTGCTATTCAGCTTCTTCCAATCAGGGCGTACCTGTAGAAACAGCCGACCCAGTGTGGTGGCCACACGAAGCCGACTCATAACGTAGGCCCATAGTTACAGACGTGCGCCATCTCGCAAGGAGAGTTGTACCTCCAGCAAGAGTACTCGGTGTGAGCCCCAGGCCATTCGGCTGCAGGGAGCCCAGTCTTCTTGAACATCTCGATAGCACGGTTCGCCCACTTGATAGTACGGGTGAACTGCTGGTCACCAAAGGGTGCAGCCTTAACGTACTCCCTGCGAGTAGCGACCTTGCCGGTCTTGTTGTCGAACGAGACTAGGTTGAGCATCACTCCCCCAAACTCCTCGCCCCAGATAGACTGGCCGAGAACACGGTAGCCTAGGAACTGGCCAGACAGTTGTCGTCGGGCACCGCTGCGATGGAGGGCAGCCACACACTTATGATCCCAGATGTAGACCTTCCCGTCACTACGACGACGAGCAACCATATCTGGACGCTGGGTGTACAGGTGCTTACGTCCTGCGTCCTCGATGTAGACCTCTATCTCATCCTCTACGTTGAGGATTTCCCAGTCAGTGTCATCCCCCCATGTAAGGTTGTAGTGGGTGATGATAGTCTGACACCGCTCAGACCAATCTTCCCAGATGGGGTCACCGGATGCAGCAGTCTCCTTCTTAGCGAGGGCGCGAATGGCAGAGTAAGGCCTCATGTACTCATCTGCCTCGCGGCCTTGGGCTGTGAGTTGAATCCGCTTGTACACATGGGCTAGGCCGCAGTGTACCAGAGTACCACGGACGAGTGGGTCACTCATCTTACGAGGCTCTTTCTCTTTGTCGGGCTCGAGGTAGTGCAATGCCCAGAGCCTTGGGCAGACCATGAAGGTCTGATGCCAGTGCCACCCCTTGCGGGATGGGCCTCGGTCTATAAGTTTGCCTGCCATCACATCACCCCCAGCCCCATGAGGGCGGCAGCGACTAGCAGCATCATGCCGGTTAGCACAGAGCCTGCGACAAAGGCTTCAAAAACCTCAAGCCATACTACTCCATAGTGGATTCCATCGTTGTACATATTGCCTTCCAGTGCGGGGTATACCCGCGATTGTTATTTACCTGACTTCTCGAAAAAGACCACAACCTCGATGATGCCCGAGAGAATCATGTCGCGCTGTGTCTCGCTGAGTTTTGACCAGTAAGGGATGGTGTCCAAGTTCTCATCAATGAACTTGGTAATCTCAGTGGTCACCCAAAGTTTCTTCTCTTCGCCCGTAGAGTCCATCTCGGAAGCTTGGGTTACTAAAGAGGCAGCCCATGTGACGATGTTGATGATGAGAATAATGACGCTCTCTGGCACTGCTGGCCACAAGCGTTTGAATAGACTTTCCACGACAAAGATAAGTATTGCGTTCATGAGGATCTCCTAAGATCTTTCTCCTCTATAAGAGTATAGGTGAAGTTGTGCCACCCATGAATAACAACTTGTGCTTGGCATAAGGCCAGCACCCTTTCCATAGCCTCTTCGTCCCTAAGAACTTGACATCCGGCAGATGCAGATTTCTCTCCACCTTTCCAATCATGTAGGTTAATCCCGAACATTCCCTGCTCAACGTGCTTCCCTTCTATCTCGGGCGTGGGGTCACGGTCATCGTCCCTAGCCACATATACCGGAGCCGCCTGTACCAGAGCCGGACGGCCACGGTGCTTGCCCACTCGGTAGCACTGGGAGTACTGTCCGGGTACGAGAACTGCTGCTCCCTTGGAGTTGACAGGACTGAGCAAGTACTTCGTCGTAGGCACTGTCGTACACTCGAAGAACTCTATCCGCCACATACTGTCGTATAGGTAGGCAACATAGAGGTCATCACAGAACACTTTATCCCGCACCTCCTTGCGCACCCCTATGATGTTGAGGTCGAACATCCCGTACTCATAGACCTTGTAGCCTAGATTACGAACTGCCTGCAGTAGGGGAGGCAAGTGCCTTCCGTGACCGGGCTTGTAACTCTTATTACTTCTTATCATCCTGCTCTCCTATGGGTAAGAAAAAATCACACTTGAGTGCGCTGCCGTATTGCTTTGCTCGTACCTTATCGAACATAGCCCAACTCTGCATCTGACCAGAGGGGGCGACAGACCTGCGGCACTCTGCTTTCAGCAAGCACCCCTCTCCAAGACACTTCGTAATATCTGCCATTCCCGCCCCCTCTTAGTTGTTTATCTTTAGTACATAGTAAGCAACTATGGTTGAGATGAACGAGCCGTACACAGTGCCTGTGAGCAGCCCCAGTGAGAACATCCCCGCACCCTTCGCCCAACTAGCAGCCCTCTCAACGTAGCTCGGAGCCGAAGGCTTTAGGTCAGGGGTTTCCATCCCCCTTAGGCAGAGATAAAGAATGCTACGTTGACGCTTGCCCCAGGATTGGCGGGGCTGAAGGCTGACGCTGCGAAGTTTGTTGAACCTGCGACACTAAGGCCTGTTCCGAATACCATGTTTCTAGGGAAGATGTATGTCTTAGACTTAGCGGCAGGGCAGTACAAGACTGCTTGAGGCTTTGTTGTCCCTACTGTTACGCCGCTTGTGACATTGTATAGGAACACATAGATGGCTGAACCCGCGTTGACTGTGTTGTCAATGAAGATTTGCTGGACGTTTGTTGCGCCTCCATTGATGTCGTGCTCAATGGTGGTGTCGCAGTCAGTATCTCTGATGAGTTTAGATACAGAGCTTGAACCGTAGGTGGAGGTAATGATTGCCATAGGTTGCTCCTAGGTAGTGTAGACGTAGATGGTGGAATCGTGGGAGGGATTCGTAGTAGTCGCAGGGTCAGAGTCAGTCTGAGTTGCGTTATACGATAAGCCGCTTGTAAAGGGAATACCCTCAGGGATATTCACACTGAATGTAGAAGAGGCTGGAACTAAAAATGAGAAGATCGGAACCGTAGTTCCTGCTACAGCAGAGGTATCATCGTAGAAGCGCAGCATAATAGTAGTACCACCTGTGACACACTCGACTCCATAAAAGGTGCCAGTCCCACCAGTCACATCTACTATCATAGTGCTTCTAACTGCTGTGTCCTTACTAACTTTATACTGGCCTGCGCGACGGAAGCCGCCTTTTGTTACCGCCATTGTGTTCTCCTAGACTCGTAATTCATTAAGGTATAACCGATTCGTTACCCTTCCTCTAGTACGGGTTCGGCGTGTTGTCCAATAACCCCTCTATCTTCTGAAAGCATATAGCCTATGAGAGCCTTGCGAGATTTGTACCCTTTACGCTGGTGCCATGCATCATTGCCTGCAAGGCTAGGCATCCTATACACAGTGACGTTGCCGTAAGTAGGCAACTCCCTCTCGGTGTGGAGATGGCCGGTAAAGATGAACCGCCACTTTGTTTCCCCCCACATGACGGGCACTTCCCCCGCTATGATTGCAGGCCAGTCCTTCACCTTGCCTACGTCACCATGTAGGAACGTCACTAGGCTGTTGCCGTACTTGATGTACTGTCGGTTACTATACGACTCACACACAGTCACGTCATCCGCAGTGGAGAACCATCCGGCTAGGGCTGCCCGTACTAGGGTAGCGGAGTAGCGGTCATGGTTTCCGGGTATGACGAAGACTTCGACGGGTGCGAACTGCCGTACTAGGTCTACATAGTCACGGCACATCATAACGTAGGACCAGGCCAAGTCTTCGGGCGAGCCGTCACAGTCCTGCGGAGTACCATGTGTTGTGGTAGAGTGGGCGTTGTCAATGTGTAGGCCGTCACCACCGAGTGCGAGCAGCACCTTAGCAGGGGCACCGGCGGAACTAACGCGGGAGAGCAATCGCTCGGAGATACTCATGAGCCGTGCTTGCGCTACCTTACGGTTATACTTCTCGCCTCTCTTACCCCAGTGGAAGTCAGTAGGGCTAACCACCAAGGCGTAAGGCTCCGCCGCCTGTGCCAGGCGTACCCTAGGCACACTGTGGCTAGGTGCTACCTCCCCGAACCTACCAGCAATGCGGCTGGCCAGCAGGTCGAGCCGCCTAAACGACTCTGCATCTTTCTTGACGCGCCGGTATTCCTTACGTTCAGCCTTGACCAGTACGCGCTCTTCCTTCCTGCGAAGGAGGTCTTCCACAAGTTCTCGTTCATCGGTTGAGTGTAACTCTTCCTCCGACCAAGGCGAAGAGTCATGAGTAGTTCCCATTGCGCGGAACAACTCGGTCACCGTACTCCGAGCCAGCCCAAACTTACGGGTGAGTTCATTCACGCTGGATGGGGCACCATCCCAGTTGGAGTAGGCTAGTCGCATCGACCGCCACATATCTCCAGGGATAGTCATGGGTAGTTTCTTCGACTGGAGGTGTACTATGTACAGGTCTTTAGTCTCATCGTAGTAGTAGCCAACCTCATGGGCATAGTCTACGGAGTCTCTTTCGATGACCTCGATGGGACTCTCTCCTAACTCTGCAACCTTCTTGTTCGCGCCCAGCTTTGCTCTTGCCCAGTAGCAGAACTCACGGAACTCATGAGTATCCATCCCACTCTCTTCGCCATACCACTCCCACAGTCGGGAGTACTTGGACTCCCGTAGGGAACTCATCAGCCGGTCGGAGTATAGTCTCTCCAGAAGTTCTGCCCATTCGATAGCCATGCTCTTCTCCTTCTTATTATTATTCGGGGGTAAGGTAACTTATACGGGTGTTATGGCGCAACTTATGACACCTCCATCATGAGTAGGATAAGCATTCCCGCCCCGAGGATTCCCAGTAGAATCAGTACCATCAGCATCAGTCCTTGGTCTTTCATAGTTTAAGCCCTCGGCTAATTCTGTCCTCCCTATACCACGCCATCCCCTCTTCTGTCATCCTGTACTTGCTCGCGGCAGCCTTCTTGCTGCTGGAGTAGAGCAACTCTTTGTCTACCAACCCGCGAACAAACTTACGAGTAGACTCCTCTCCCATGCCCAGTTCTTCCGATAGGTCTGGCACCGTGAAGGCAGCAGGATACCTACGGCCAAGCCCCCGCAAGATACGTCGAGCGTTGAGATAGATAGAAGCATAACTCTGCTGTTCTGAGGATAGGTCTATGCCTTTGAGAAGGTCGGTCACCCACTCCTTTGCTAGGTTGCTACCCTGCACAGCGGGTAGAACCTTACCCTTCTTCGCCCTAGTTCCCGCTATCTTCTCGACGTAGCCTCTGTCCTCTAAGGCACTGACTGCATTACACACTACGCCACGGGAGCATCCAATCTTATTGGTCAACCCCTCCTGTCTCCAAGTCCGGCTCAAGTCCCAGCCCAAAGACAGCAGCACCAACCGTTGGTTGTGCCCCTGCACTCGAGGCACCCCATAAGGATGACGCTTTAGTTTCTGTTCCATCTCTGTTCTATACTTGCTCATACTATTCTCCCTTCTTTGAATTAGGTCTTAGGCCATAGCCATCTCGATACCACCCGCTACCCGACAGTGAGAACGAACCTGCGCTTACCTGTTTGATAGGCTTAGGGTCACCACACTTAGGGCACGGAGGAGTATCCGCGTTCATCTTCATCAACTTCTCGAATGCGTTTCCGCACTTACACTTGTACTCATAGATTGGCATTACATCTCATCCATAAGGATGCTGGCGAGTATCTCATCCTCAGCATCTTCTAGTCCCAGCGAACTAACGAGCTCACCAACGTCTGTGTCCCCGCTGATATCAACGACATCCTCCAGCCTCTCCAACAGGACAGAGGCAATGTGCTCATCCACTGTCCCCTCTGCTACTGGGTAGAGGATGAGGCATCCGTTACCTCCCAGCCGTCTGAACCTACCTCGCGCCTGTATTGTCTCACGGGGCGTACTAGGCAGCATTGCCTGCACGGCTAGGTCTGTGCATTGGAAGCCGTCGTAAGCCTCACCAAACGCCTGATAGGAGCCTACAAATAGACACGCTCCCTCGTGGTTCACGTAGTCTTGTAGTACCTGGTCACGGGCACTGTCAGTGTACCCACCGTGAGCCACGAAGACAGGGATGGTCTTGTCCTTGACCTTGGCTGCAGCCTTGGTCATCTCCTCCCCTACCCTCTCGACTATCTCACGACGACCGAAGAAGGCGACCACCTTCTGGTCATGCTCCCAAGCCTCAGCCACTACCTGCTTGAGCCATACCCGCTTACGGGATGCGGCCTCAGCCAACTTGGCTTCACGCAGTGCCATCGCACCAGACTTAGCAGCCTTACTGAATATCTTCTTGAACCCACCTACTGGACGGCACTGGTCTTCCGCACCTAGGTACACTGTCTGTGTACGCAGGGCAGGTAGATGCTTGGCAGCCTCGCGCTGGTCAACGATAGACATCATGGTCATCAGCCGAGCCTTGAACTCTACGCTCTCCGACTTACCTCCAGTGTCCAGGCCACCCCAACTGTTCTCCGCCGCATCGCAGTAGCGCATGGCGAAGTCCTTGAACTTACCCCACCCATCCGGTTCGAGGAAGTCCAGTTGTCCCCACAGGTCTGACCTGTCCTTGGCTATAGGCGTAGCCGTGAGGCCGAGCCTGTACCTGCACTGGCGGGACAGGGCATAGGCTGCTGCCACCCTGTTCTCCTTGAGTTTCCAATAAGGTCTGCCTTCCTCATTGATGAGGCGTTGCCACCTGCTCTTGTTCTTACCAGTATGAATCTCGTCCAGTACCAGTACGTCGGGCTGCCACGCTTGAAGCGTAGTCAACCAGTAGGGAAGTATCTCCCACGAGATGACTGCCCATGAGTCAGCCTCGATGTCAGTAGGTGTCTGACCTCTGAGTATCTGCACCTTGTGGTAGGTGAGTTTCTCTATCTCCCTGCGGAACTGGGCACGGGTTCCAGCCTTCGTCACGGCCAGTACTCTTCGTGCTCCCTTCGTCCTCCACTGCTCCACCGCTGCCACTGAGCCGACAGTCTTACCTACGCCGCACGGCCAGTACAACATGAAGTTGTTCTCGACCGCTGCGCGGTTGACCGCGTCCTGTTGGTACGGGGTGAGGTAGTCCGCCACCCAAGGGCGTAGGTGCCCATCGTAGCAGGGCACCTGGACTTTAGGATACCTGCGCTTGCTGATGTTACAGGAGCGGGGTGGAGGTAGGTGCTTCCAGTAGGGGTGACGATACCCTGCCGCCTCTGTGCTGCAATACTGTGAGTGCATCAGAGGGGCAGGGCGCGTCCGTTGTACTGCCGAGTAGTCATCACTACTCACATTATCCCCACTATTGTATAGAGGAACATGAAGACGAAGGGCGAGCCGCCAATGAGTAGGCCAGCCCAGAAGTAATCTTGGTTAGTCATGCTTACCTCCTAGGCGTTTAGTTCTTCAGTGAAATCGTCGAGCATATCTTCTACACACGCCCACGGCTTCAATAGAAACTCTTTGCTAAGAGCAACTAAATCTTCCATCTGTACATCGTCGTTCGTATTGATATAGTTTTTCTCAGCAGTGACGATCCGGTGAGAGTATTCTTTAGTGTTGGAGCGACAGCCCGACCAACTATAGCAGACCTCAGTTTCAGTATCTGTGCCGAGTTCCATCTCTACCTCTTCCCATTTGTGCCCTTCTGGCAGGTCGAAGTATTCCCCTAAGTGTATACAAAATGACATGATTAACTCCTGTTCTTGATAAGATTACTGTTGAGCATGATGAGCATTGTTGTTTCCTCAGTCATGCCGTGCTTGTCGAAGAGCGCGGATACGATAGCATCGAATGCCATCCCCTTCGCGTTCATCTCCTCGATGTCCTTCTTGATTACTTCGCTCATAGTACTGCCTCTCTTTGCCCCTTCGGGCGGTGAATGTTTACCAACGCTCGTCCATCTCCATGCGGTAAGCCTCATCCATCCGCTCCTCCATCGAGGGGATGCGCTGCCACAGGTCGAGGTCAACCTCTCCCGCTGCGTTGATTGTGGCTGCGAATTCCTGTGCGGCTCGCAAGGATTTGCGCTTGTCGTAGTCCACGAACGTCGCACGACCGTGGAGGTATCCCGTGCCATCTACGATGATGCGCACGAGGTGAGACACCGCATAGAACCAGCGGTCTGCCTCGCAGCATGGTGCTTCATCGTGGGATGGTAGCCGCACGAGGTCGCCCTCTATAGCCGTGGCTGGTGATTGTAGTTTTGCCTTCATGATTACTCCTTGTCTTCTTAGACGGTGAATGTTTAATGCCAACCGAGCTTATCCCAAGCGGCATTGATGTCTATGTCTCCCTCTTCCTCAGCACGTCGCTGCATCTCAGCGACGAGTGCTTCCTCTGCTGCCTCTGCCCACCAATGCTCTGCCTGTAGGCTGATTGGCTCGCCGCCGTTGAGGGCGCAGATGACAGCATCCATCTCCGAGATGTCGAAGTCAATGGCTCTACCGTTGAGCCTCCACTCCATGAGGGAGTCGAGGTGTACCTCGAAGGTTACCTCTTGACCTGCCATCTCAAGTGTGACCTTGAGGTGACCGTGCATCGGGCAGAGTTTGCCTACTACTTCTATCGTCGTCGTCATCATCATCTCACTCCTCCCCATATAAGGCTTCGATTCTCATCTGACTTACCTTGCCTTGTGTAGCCCGCATTGCGTACCAAACATTCAGAGGCTTACCGTACTGATTGAGTGCTGCCATATATCCATCAATCATCCTGTCCAAAGCCTTCAGTGCCTCATACGTTGGGGAGGTTTCGGGATACCTACCGCCAACGCCAACGGCGTGGATGGTGTGAGTACGCTTACCTACCTCGACAGTGGCTACCGCTTCTGCGGTGCGACCATCCACAGTTACTTGAATCTTTCCTGCTTCCATTCTTACCTGCCTTCGCCGCTACTGCGACTGTTCTTCTACCTATTAATCCGATTATTACATCATGCCACAAATTAATTACATCAGTCCTCTTGCACCTCCCAGTCGAGTCTCCTCTCGACTGCTGCTAACTCTGGCCACTGCTGTACGCCCTGTAGACCACAGTACCCTAGACCTCCGAACCTAACCTCATGGTGCTTGACCATCCGACCCAGCGCACGGGCGTAAGCCGTGAGTTCGGCCTTGGTCGGCTGTCGCTGTAGCCTCCGCGTCAACAGGTCAAGGGCTGAGGTCTGCTCAAGTCTATGCTCAACCAACTCCTCTAGGAATCTGGGGTTGCTGGTCTGCGAGTTCCGCAGTATCGAGTGAGCCTTCTGCCTAGGCGTGGCGTAGGGGTTGCCCATCCGCGCCTTGTTGAGGGCTGCTATCCTTGAGAGTAGGATGATGATGTCTCCCGCGTTGAGGGATGGAGTCTCACCCGCCTCCACCTGCCGCCACACTTCTGCGGCGGCAGCATCATAGGCCTCTGTGAGTGCTGCCTTTGCTTGCTTTACTGAAGCCATAGGAGCCTCCAGGCCGTTGCCGAACAACTGACTACTATGAATGCCAGCATCAGTGATGTTGTGCGAAGCCGCATCTCCTCACCCTCTGCTAGGAGGGCAAAGGCTGCCGCGAACATCGCTGCTCCCAGCGTGACCACCTCTATCAAGTGTACTAATGGTATCATTACTCCTCCTCCGAGGGGTCAACCCACTTTAGTCCGTGTTCGTGTGCCCAGAAGTCTAGGGTATCCCAAGTAACACCCATCGTCGCATCATGTTCTTGCCAAACACTCTGCAAAACACTCATGCCTTCTTTGTCGGTACATTGAAAGCCCAAGTGCCTAATGTCATCGACACACCACACGATAGATATGCTATTTGTGTCATCATCATTACTCACCTCCTCGACTACGTTGCTGTAGACTACGTTGCTGTAGTCCCACGTTAGGCTGAAGGGAATGTCACAGGTGTTGCACTCCATCTCAGTGATGTCGTCACCTGCTGCCATGTCGCCGTGGTCAACGAAGGTGAAGGACTGTAGGTGATGACGCTGCTGGTCAACTGGTTGTCCCTCACACTCACCACACTCTGGGCAGGTCACGTAGACGTAATCACCACCCTTTCTCTTCTCTACTTCTGTTGTACTTCTCATCTCATACCTCCTTCAAGGTTTGTTCATTGTTCAACTGCTCTTCGATGGCTATCATGCGGAGTCCCACATGGTATGCTACCATGGGTACGACTGCATTGCCGTATGCCTTTAGGGCTTCTCGGTTATGGTGCCTACCCAGTTGGGTGGAAATCCCATTAGCGACCCAACTTTCTCGTGCGAAAGCATTCCAGATCTTCCTTTTGCTATCATCGAAAGTGAAGCTTGCTTCCCGATGCGGAGTCTCCGCTGGACTGCTGGGTTCGTCCTGTTCCCCCTGTCCCTGTGGTCGGACGCGCAGGGTGTCGGCCACTGGTACTCCTTCAACTTGCCCTGTGCCTCGAACGGACTCTTGCCGTTGAGCATCACCATCGCATCCTCCTCGGAGAGTTCCCCTGCCAAGACTCGCTTGCGGTACAGGCGCACGTTCCCCTCGCAAGGACGTTGAATGGCTGTCGGTGTCGGCCAACCAACAGATACAGAACCAACGCCATCTACGATGGGGGAGTCCAACATCATTTGCTCCGATGCGATGCCATTCCGCATCGTACCCTGCTTCGGCCAAGTCTTTAAGCACTCGCCCGTGTACCGAACCTCCGTGGATGCTGGTGATGGCTGGAACATTCTCCAACACGACCCAACTGGGTCGTAACTCACGGATAATCCTTGCCATTTCAAACCACAACGCGCTTTTTTTCCCATCGAAACCCTCCTGCTTACCTGCTACTGATATGTCTTGACATGGGAAACCCCCAGTCAACACGTCCACTGGTGCGAGCGTGGCAGAATTACCATCACGCACATCTGTTACTGACCTGTCGGCATTAGGCCAATGCTTGGCTAACACCTGCTCTCTAGGCCACTGTTCCCGCTCTACTTGAAACACGGTTTCAGCGCGGTCACCTAGTGCCCAATGGAGGCCTAACTCTAGGCCTCCAATGCCGCTGAATAGACTGCCTATTCTTATATCATTCATCACTCACCTCCTCTTTGTACATGGATGTCCACGCATGGCGAAGTACAATCTTCTGCGTGTAGTCCTCTTGGTTAACATCTCCCCAAACTATGACCTGCCACTGCCCATCATGGAACTCGATGTAGACTACGTCGTCATCATGCGCCGTACTCAGTCCGTCGAGTTTGATTACGAGCCTGTCGGACTGGTGCAGTTGCACCTCTTTACATCTTGCGTCCTTCATTCCTCACCTCCCTCTGTGAACGGTAAGTCCAACAGATGTCTCGCCTGTTTATTCACGGGCACCATGCCCTCCCACTGCTCGCCGTCCGCATAGAATCTTAGAATCTCTGCGGCACACTCAAGGCTCATCGGCTCCTCACCGTTCGCTATCAACTCCGCGTCACCGTAGATGTCGCCGTCGAAGGCTTGCAGTTCCTTGATTATTTTGCGTCGGATATGCTCGAGCACATCGTCCATCTCGATATCAGACGGCACCTCGTACTCTCCGCTGTCCCAGCACCTGCCGCCGTAACTGGCGACCAATGGCACCATGTCTCCGTACTTCGGATGCTCGTAGAACGTGACCCCGCGCCGTCGTGCGATGACTGTTGCTCTGCTGTCTCTTAATTTCTGCTCATTCATTAGATGCCTCCTGTGGCTAGCATGAATTGTCTGTACCGCTCGTCGTCGTCGTCCTCTGTCACGGTTACGTTCTCGGTCTTGACTACTTCGAGTCCGCAGAAGAACAGCACCTCTATCTCATCCATAGGTAGCCACCCGTGCCATCCATCGGGCGCGGTGAGTAGCACCGACTTGCGCCCGTCGAGGCCGCGATGAGTGCCGAAGACCTCCGCGTCGAAGGTGTT
>Ga0080013_1000496_pt1 | contig 55766 bp, 63 predicted proteins | sample ETNvirenome_6_85_FD_69236 | JGI IMG/M metagenome (GOLD analysis project Ga0080013, IMG submission 69236) | Marine viral communities from the Pacific Ocean - ETNP_6_85 (SPADES assembly) (version 2) | ecosystem: Environmental > Aquatic > Marine > Oceanic | place: Pacific Ocean | collected 2013-06-19 | reverse complement strand
ATCGGGAGAGGTACGCGCTGAGTTGGTGGCACTCACTGCTGACTTCGATGGACACGAGAAGCTGGAATCTCATCCCGTCAGTGCTGTGCAGTTGGAAGACCACAATGCTGTACTTGAAGAACTTATGGTAGAACAGAGAGCGATGAGGACAGAACAGACCGAACAGGCTGTGAATATCTCCGCTATCTGTCAGGCCACTGGAGCGAGGTGTAAGTAATGGCTGTTACAAGCACAAAATCTGGCGTTTCAATCAAAGACGATATGGTGCATGACGCAGATGTCGATGCCACTGTAGAACAGAATCTGTTTGGTGGTGCTGGTTCTCTTTACAGCCTGACTTGCTACTTTGTAAGTGATACCAGTGATGATGAAGTTACCTGGATCAAGATGGCAGATACGCTGTCGGCTACGGCTGGAACAACTAATCCAGACATCAAGTTCCCGGTCGTAGAGGGTACATTTTTTACTATGGTTTGTGTGGATGGATTCGCTGTTTCAGACGGAATGGCTTTGTGGGGAACGGTAACCGCGTTGGTCGATTCTGTTGCAAACCCCGCTGGAACGGTAAAAGCTTGGGCGGTTTTTAGATAATACTATGGCAAAGTACGAATCAAATATATCCACCCCCCTCGGTAATCTTGAGTGGGTCGATACCGCAGCTACCACATCGACTAGCATCATCAAGTTGCTTGGCGTAAATCATGAGGTTGGTGCTAACGATAAGCTACTTTGTGTTGATATCGATAATACAAACAACGTGACTGATGACATCTTTCTGCGTATGTGGATGCATTCTGGCAGTCCTACTGCTGCTGTTAGCGCTTGCGATATTATTCTGAAATGTGCCTCTGGAACTAGACAAGTATATTCATGGCCTATCGGCGTCCCAATGGACGCGAATGGTACTAGCAGTATCAAGATTCATTATGCTGTGACTAATGTAAATACAGCCACCAGTGCCGGTACAGCCTTGTCTGCGAATCCTACTGTGCGAATGTTATTTATCCTTGGGTAAAAATACCGGGGGTTAGATATGGAATCTCAGTTTTTCGCCCAACTACTAGACCTGGGCATCACGGGTCTGTTCATTGGATACCTGCTCTGGGCTAACAAGACACAGACCAAACGGTTAGATGACTACGTAGACAGGCTTCTTGAGACTCTCGCTGGAATCGAGAGGGAACGAGAAGAGGGCTATGATAGGATTCGTGACCGCTATGATGAAGTCATTGCGAAGTATGACGCAGAGCGCGATAAGCTTCTTATCGACATCGTACGTAAGCTGGATGGATAATGTTCATTAGACGCCCCGCAAGGGGAGATGCGGTTCGGGAGATACAGGTAGCATTGAACCGCCTTGGGTTCGGTCCTTTAGAGGAAGATGGAATCTTCGGGCGTGGCACTGAAAGCGCCATTCGTCTTTTCCAAAAGGCAGAGGGTCTTTCTATCGATGGAATTGTAGGCCCAAATACACGGGTAATCTTGAAGAAACCCCTCCCTCCAAACGAGGAGCCAAAGATTCTGCAAGCTTTGCGTAAGCTTGGTCATTCTGTTTTTACAGACGGTCAGTGCAATATTGTTGGGGTTCGGAACTCCAGCACCCAGGCTAATAGTTTTGATGACGAAATCCATCTTGTTTGGAAGAACAGGGGATGGAACCACCAAATATATCCGTGTACCTGTGACCCAGGAACGTATTGGTTGGAGCACCCAATGCGGGTGGATGGATCCGCCATCCTTATGCCTGGGCAGTACGTTGATACGTACAAGTTTGACCTCCATGGGGGCAGATATGAGACTCTATGCCAACGCGGTGGAACGGTAAAAGTATGGCGAGATGCCAACAAAGACGAAGTTCTTGACCACGTTGATGGATCTGAAATCGAGGGCTGGTTTGGTATCAACATCCACCATGCGGGAACAGACTCAACTAACGTAGAGAAGTGGAGTGCTGGATGTCAGGTGTTCAAACGATTGGCTGATTGGGAAGAGGCGGTTCGTATTTGGAAAGGCACCAACGCAGACTTGTTTACCTATACATTGATTGATGATAAGGATCTGGATTCCTAGGAGGGAATATGGATATCAAAGCTCTTATGCAGAAGTATGGAGTAACTGTCGGCATGGCTGGCGGTTGTCTTGTAATCGGAACGCAGTTTGGTTCCTGTACTGTGGACCCAGCACCATCTGCCCCCGAAGCAGAGGAAGCACCCGCTGCTGAAGCAGAGGAAGTACCTGCCGCTGAAGAATCAAAGGAAGAGGAGGTTCCAGATGGGGAAGAGGATTAGACCTAAGAAAATAGGTCGTGTACTTGTTCGCGCCATTCATTTGGCTGAAGACTTGTTTATTGACCGGCCTAAGAGTGGCCCAGATAAGCGCAAATGGGTTGTAGAGTTCGTGAATGATCGACTAGACATTCCATTCCTGAATGAAAATCAAGAGTCTCTTGTCCTGGGGATTTTGGTAGACGTTCTTGTAGAGGTCGTCTTCGACGCCTCTACGTAGAAGTCGTGCCGACTTCGTAGTCCCCGATCAGGTTTGGTCTATTCCTGGTCGGGTGCTATTACTTTTGTTACTCTACCCTTGGAGTAACCATGAGCTACGCAGACGGTTTCACTAAACTTGTTAGGCTTATTGCCCGCATTGAAGGAGCTTTCTGTAGTTCCGAACTAGTGTGTGATGTAGTTACTGAACACAACGGAACTATCGTCCGTTGGGACGGATTTGATGGACATTTCTATGTCTTTGACGCGGATCGGGAACGCTGGATTGATTGGAAAGACCCACGAAAGCCAGATGCTGTAGTCGCCATAGCTCTTTCTATTCCAGAACTGTGGGAAACTGCGCGTGAACGTACTAAAGCCAATACGTTCAATGTGAATGAAGCACAGGAGTTTCTTCAAGGTTTCCTACTAAAACAGCAGAACCCAGATGAAGCTATCGAAGAAGATGTTGCAGAAGAAGCTTCTTAGTACTGTGTAGCAACTACAGGGCCAATAAACATGTACCCTTGTAGCTCAACAGCAACGCCTCGCGGAATCTTCTGCTTCAAAGAAACCCAAGCTGCTTTTCGTTCTCTTTCTTGCATGGGCAAGCGATACTCTCTTCCGGCGGCGACGATTAGAAGACCATGTTCCACATCAGGCTTCGCGGGCTCTTGCCACGGGGCAGCTTCCTCCATCTTTCGTCTAGGCGTTCTGCGGGCAGGTTTCTTGGTATCTGCTTTGCTTTTTTTCTCGTCAGGCATGACTTCTCCAAAGATGACTACATGGGGTTACCATTCTTGAATGTCCAAGTCAAGGTACATTGGTCTGTGGGTTAGCGCCCGTATGTATGACCAGATTCTGAATCAGGCAGTGGAGAACGAAATGTCTGTTTCAGAGGTTGTACGACTTAGCGTGTCTAGGCATGTAATGGACCCTGAACTTCGTTGTATGCGAGAGATTACTGTCGGGAGGAACTCTTGGCCAGATAAGGCTTTGGAGTATTTAGCTTCCCGCACTCCCGTAGTTACAGACTTGTATACCGGAAAGCATCTGGAAGTGAATCTCAAGAATACTCTAAGAAGTAAGCTATCCAATACACAGGCGCGTAGACTTGAAGCTAGATTGCTTGGGAAAAGATTCGAGGATATTGCCGCTGAAGAAGGTTGTTCAAAACAAGCTGTTCATATGTCTATAAAACGTGCAGTACAATCGTTGAAGAATGACCGCGAGTTTCTACAGGCGCTTTGTCTGTGTTTTCCAGATTCTGGTCTTGGCCCAGAGATTCTTATGGAGGCGTTATGAGTGATAATAGATTTTCAATGAACACGTTTGATGGTCTTCTCGGCACAACAGAGGATGTTGTTGAGAAAATGATCGACGGTGATATCTCACCACGAGAGGCTGATATTGTTCTAAAGGCTGTTTCTACAGCCAGAGCAGTACTTGAAGCTAAGAACAAGGCGGCACCCAGCAAGCAAAAGAATCCAGAGATTGCGCCGTCTGTTTCCTTAGTTACTGAAACAGGGCCGTTCGGTATCTTCAATAAGTGAAGGTAGTCACGCCAGAAGATAGTGGGTTTTGGGATCCTCGTGAGTTCCTACCGATGCTTTCGGTTCGCGCAAAGAGTGGCGGAATCAAACCGTTCAATCTTTGGAGCCACCAGAAGATTTTGGCACTAGCTGTCTTACGGGCCTACGACGAGAGGAAGTGGCTTGCACACGTAAAGCCTAGGCAAGAGGGCTCCTCTACGTTCTTTACTGGTATTGCATACCAGCACACTGCATACCGCCGAGGCTGCAGAGCGGCATTGCTTGCCCATAAGAGAGATACTGCATCTTATCTCTCAAGCGTAGCCATTCGATTCCACCAATACACGCCAAAGGAAATCAAGCAGAAGAAGACGCCTGGGCTCAAAAGGACACTGGAGTTCCCAAGTTTAGATAGTCGCATGACTATTGAGTCTGTTCGTTCCGATGAGCCTTTGCGTGGTGAAACTGTTCAGATGCTTTTGGCTACGGAGATTAGTGCTTGGGAGGAGCGTTCTGGTGGTGATGCCTGGACTGCAGCATTGAGTGCTGTTCCAGACGAAGGTGGAATGGTAATCGCTGAATCAACCCCACGATTCCACGGCGACCAGATGCACCAGATATCGATGGCATCAGAGGTTCCAGGTTCTAAATGGTTGAAGGTCTTTGTTCCGTGGACAATGGTTTCAACATACGCAATGAAGCCTCCTTCCGGATGGACTCCACGACCAGAAGTTCTTGATTATGCCAATAAGTACGGGATTACGAGAGAGCAGGCATATTGGATGCAGCTATCGGGGCTTGAGCGGTGTCGTCGTGACATTGGTAAATTTCAAGCCGAATACCCTATTGATGAGGTGGAATGTTGGCGAAATGTTGGAGATGCTGTCTTCAATACAGATGCGCTGGCGGCAATGTTGAAAGATATTGATGGCGGCACCGGAATCGTATCGGAAACAAAAGAGTATGTTCAGTACCAGAAATCAGAATCCAATAGGAGGTACATCATTGCTGTTGATCCTGCGTCTTCCTGGTCTAAGCGAGACTACACCGCTGCCGTTGTCATGGATATCGACAACTGTTGTGTAGTAGCAGACTTCTTAGGACACAAAGAAGCCTATAAAATGGCTAGTTGGCTTTGCGAACTAGGTAAAGAGTATAATGACGCTAGTATTTATGTAGAAGCCAATGGTGTTGGCGAGGCTGTTCTAAGCCACTTGGTTACGCTTGGTTATAGTAGAATCTTTCACCGCAAGTCATCGAATACCCACCGTCGCGGTGGAGGCCAGAGAATCCCAGGATGGTATTCAACCGTTCAGTCCAAGTCGGAGGCTATTTCTATTCTCCAGAGATTGATTGATGACGGCTCTCTAACGATTCCATCACGACGCTGTATCCAACAGTTGCTTCATTATCGTGGACAGTGGGATGGTTTGCAGCGTGATGTTGTTGGTGGTCACTACGATTTAGCTGCCGCACTTTCTATTTGTGCCTGGGGGTGGCGTAATGAATGTGGTAAGAGAGAGATGTCGTCTACTGATCGGGCTGTATTGTCGAAGAAGGCGTGGGATAATCTACTCCGTAAACTTGACGGTGGTGGATCTAAGTGGAACTCAAGATGGGGAAGACACTTGTGAGCGATCTTGAACAACTCGATAAATCAGATAGCGAGAAAAAAATCGTTGCCCGTGTTCTTGGTTTTGTGGAAACCACAGAAAGAGCATTTAGAAACGATAGATTAGATGAAATTGTTCGTAATCTATCTTATTACCGTGGGCAGTTTTGGGAAGGAGACGGCATCGTTGATGGTGTCGGTGGCAACCGAAACTACCGGGCAGTACGAAATGAAATCTTCCCCATCGTGGATACGATTGTCTCGGCACTCGCAATGGACCTACCCCAGGTCGAGGCGCTTGACAGAAGAGAAAACTCGCACACTCAAGTGGAGAGAACTGACGACCCCACTTTCGCCGGAAGACGAATCTCATCAGTCCTCAACTGGGTCGCAGAGCAAGACGAACTCGACACCACGGTCCAAGAGCTTGTTCTCAACGCCCTTCTCTTCGGGGAAGGAGTCGTAAAGGCTTCTTGGTCTACGAACCTTAGCCGTCCTATCTGGCGGATCAAGATGCCCTGGGAGGTCCATTTCGACTCGTCTGCCCGACAGGTACGAGATGCTGCTTGGTCTTTTGAGCGGTTTGTTCTTCATTGGGATGACTTCCAGCAACGAGTAGATAGTGAAGTTTACTCGTTCAAGAAAGAAATCAAACCCGACACATACCCACGGAACATGGTGTCGGAAAAGATGCGGGAACGAGACTACGAGGAGCTTCAGCGTGCTGGACTGAAGGAGTACGTAGGGCTGATCGAGTATTGGGATTATAGGCAAGGGCTTCTGTTTCATATCCATCCAGAAACCAAACAGGTTCTGATGAGTACGGAAGCTCCCTACAAGCGCCCGTATACAATGTTGGTATTCAACAATGGCGTTGGACGTATTCGTGGGATTAGCGATGTCTCGCTGATTGCCCCTCTCCAGCGCGATATCAACGAGTTGGTCACAGCACGAAGGGAGATTGTTTCCCGCCTACCCAGGCGAATGCTTGTGGATGAAGGACTCTTCAATAGTGAGGAAGAGTTTGAGCGGTGGAAGAATGCTAAGACATGGGAACCCACCCGTGTTCGATTCCCTGTTGACGCAAGCATTGATGAGCGTGTTTGGGTTTCTCCTGAAATGCCTACGACGTTCGATTTCAACCGGCACCTTGAAGACAACGTAGAGGCAATCCGTTGGACCCCTGGAATGTCTGATTTCCAGCGTGGTGAGGTAAAGAACATTCGTACTGCTGCGGAAGCAGACATGATTCGTTCAGCCGTTGAGGGCCGATTGAAGATTAGAACCCAGAAGCTAATCAGGGTTGTGACTCAACTGTTTAGGGATTCGTTGGAGGTATTGCGATGGGCGGTAGAGAACGAAGCCGACTCCAATGTGGACATGGAAAAGATTGTAGAAGAAACGGTTATGAATGTGGAGCCGAGTCTTCTTGCCAATGAGATTCTGAATGAATCAGTTCAGTTTAGGCTGCTTCCGTTCTCTCCCCTTATGGAGGATAGGATTGCAAGACGTGAATCCCTTACACAACTACTTCCCGCTCTTACGAGCGAGCCCTTGGCTGGAAGCTTCAACTTCCGTGAGATTGCCAAAGAGATTGTAGATGTCTACGGGTGGCGACCAAGCGTTGTGAATAAATCAGTTCCAGATGAGGAACAGGTAGCCGAAGAAGCTATGGTTGAAATGGCTATGGAAGAAGGGGCAGGACCACCTGGACTTTCAGAAGTATTGGGCTAGCATTGACTGAGGGGTATTAGTATGATGAACGATCCACATTCTTCCGAAAAGATGCAGCAACTCGCCAAACTCGCCAAGGAACTTATTGGTGGGGATAGCGGGGCAATGGACCTATTGATTATTGAAGCCCCGAGGGGAATGGCAGATACGCCTGAAAAGGCGATGGACTTTGCCAAAGACCTATCTGGTGAGGAACATTCTTCTGAATGTTTGATGGAGGAAATGGGAGAAGAAGCTCCTGAAGCTCCCGATCAAGATGCAGAATCTTCTGGGTTGGGTTCTAATGAATGGCCCCTTCACGACAAAGTAAGTGAACTAATCATTCAATGGGAACCTGATACTCCAGAAGGTCAGCAATACCTTGCTGATTTGAAAGATGCTCTCGATAAGAATGAGCATGGATACCTCGATACTGTTCGTGGTCGTAAAGTTGCTGCCGAGCTTTCGGATGATCCCGAAGAGGCAAACGTGCAGGCCCAGCAGTATTTCGAGGATCTCCCAGAGCAGCCTGGACGAGTGATTGGCGGCCCCGAAGCCTCCCGATACTCTCCGAGGTTTTCAACCGCTCAAGCCTCCGATCCAAAAGGAGGGCAGACCGTAGAGGAGGCGGCAGCGAGTCACGCTGAGAAGGCAGACACCGCTGAGGGGCGTTTTTGGAATCTTGTCAATCAAGCCGACGAGGAGATCAGCGGGGTTCATCGGGAAGCAGGGGGAGAAAATTATAGCACCCCGTTTACTTTCAATTTGAGTGCGGTGTATGAGTTCCTTGATCCCAAGTACAAGAAGATGATGGATCGTATCGATGCGAGCAGACCAGAAATGGAACGCACCCGGTCAGCCCGCGAGGAGTTCGAGGAAGAGTTCCCCCCAACTAAAAAGCCATCTAAGTAATGGCTGATACCCCATGGCGATAAGGAAGCCTACTAGTGGCTGATGATATCAATGTCTTGCTTCACGAAATGGCGCAAATACAGCGCGGTGCGCCCGAAGAGGCGATGCGTCGGATTCAAGATATCAAAATCCCCGAATATAGCCATCAGGTCGAGCATATTGGCGACATATTGCACCGTATGGGGAATAACGCTTCGTATAACTCCACTCGTGGGTATGCAAATATTGTCCCAAAGGTGCGCGGTGTAGCAGAATCTATTGGCGGCTTTTCCGAAGCCAGGGGTAAGCCGTATACCCTTCTTGATGGCATGAAAAGCCAACATTCCAGAGAGGTTGCGGCTGGTCAGAGAGTAGACAAGTGGGTAGATGTTGAACGCGAACTTCGCCGTCTTGGTCAGATATATGCAGACGAACACAGAAAGATTCCTGTTTATAATGAGGTTCAATATACTGCTAGGAATGCTTCCATTGCTCTTGGTGAGTTTCGTTTTGAAGACGCGGGGAGGGAAATAAAAAAACTTGAAGACTACTTGGATGAAGGTATTGAGTCTTGGGTTGAGCGTGCTTCGCGTATTGAACCTGAATTTACAGAATCTTCTTCTGTATCTCCCAAAACACCCGGAACTAAAATGGCCGATACCCCCTGGAGAGGGACACCGGAGTTTGAAACTGCCGTCAAGAAATGGGCGAGAGAGTCTGGTCTACCTATTGAAGAAGCGCGTACCCAGCTAGATGACATCTACCGCGCTGCTCCTGAGTTTGGACCCTCTAAGGTTGTTCAAGGACCAACTCCTCACGGATGGCGCGGGGCTATTGAAAGATCCTTGCGCGGTGATCGAAGTATAGGTGATCTTCTTGATGAAATGGCCGCAGAAGGTATTGATATCGACAAGGAGCTTGCTGATTGGGGGGACGAACTCAAAGTTCCAAAAGATTGGGATGCTGCTGTTGAAGAAACAAAACGCTTAGGTCCGAGGACATCGGGTGAGTGGGGGCTTCACGATGCCATTGAAGAAACAAAACGCTTAGGTCCAATGACGCATGATCAATGGGGATACCACGGTGCTGTTGAAGAGCAGAAAGCAGCAAGAGAAGCAACAAGAGCAAGGACGCTGGCGCAGAAAAACGAAATAAGACGCCAAATCGCTATCGAAGATATTCTTGGTGATGATTCACTAAGTCATGCCGAAAAGACAAAGCGATTATCTGAGGTTGAGGAGCAGTTTAAGCACTGGGAATTCCGCCGGACAACGGCAGGGGATTATGTCGAACAACCGGGCCTGGAAGAAAAACTGGGGTACGAACGAGCCCAACATGATCAGCAGCGAGCAGCAAGACTCAAAGATATTGAAGCAGCGGCTGAACGTCAGTTCCCAAAGAAGCCTACGGCTGAGCGTGTCCCGCTCCTTGATGATCTTATGGAAGAGATAGGAAGACAATCAGGTAAGTCAGCAGATGAAATGCTTGATGAACTTGCCAAGAAAGGAATAGTTTCTGGCGTCGATCCTGCCGATGTTCTTCACGATCTTATAATTGATGAAGAAGAAGCCGCTCAACGGCGGCCCTCAAAGAAGCCTGCAACTCCAGATTGGGCAAAGCGTATGCCCGATAGATTGTCTGATATGAGTGGGGCACAAGAACCCCTACCACCTTCATTGAAGCAATATATGAAGGGGCCTATTGAGCGTTCTTTGCGTGAGGGTTCTAATGTACGGAGAATAGCTACTCCGATGCCGACGCCTACTCCTGCACCACCGACTCCTCCCAGCTTGGTAACAAGCGTTGGCAGAACTCTACCGAGAGCAGCAATGAGATCCGCTCTCGACGCTGCTGCTGCTACTCCTGGGGTTTTGGGTAGAGAAGCTAAGATGTTCGCAAGAAATATGCCTGCTGCTTCGGCCGGAGCGCTTTGGGACTTAGGACCACCCATCGGTGGAACACCTTTTGGTACAGCTTTCTTATCAGCCACGACTCCAAAGGCTGGTGAGGGCTCTGATCTTGCTGATGAAAGAGCAGCTTCGCGCCAAACGAAGGCTCGCGAGGAAGAATCCTGGCGTACTACTACACCTGATACTCGGCAAATGTCTCTTCCTGAAAAACTTCGATATGAAAAATTTCAAGAAAAAGAATCCCGTTCGGATCAGCCATTATATAGATCTCCCATCGCGGAGCTATCTAAACCAGTTAGAGCTTCTCCTAATTCATATTTTTCTACGCAGACAGCAGCAGAGTAATGCCCATATTCGAGTTTCGTTGCGGGAATCGCCATCTGGTTGAAGAACTCTTCTTCCAGAACGAGGAAGTCCCTGACCTGATTGAGTGCCCTATCTGTCGCTCAGATAGCCAGCGTCGTAAGGTTGGGCGCATTTCGATTCTTGGAATGGACTCCTTGCAGATGGAAGATTTCAATAGAGCCCACTTCAATACTCAAGAGCTACGTAATGGAATGGGAATCTCTTCTAACAGAGAAGCAAAGCTTCTAGAAGAGGCTCGTGGTTTGCGCCGAGTCGATCCACACTCAAATACAGCTAAACAGATGCGGTCTGACCAGCTTGATGAACATTACACTAATGAGCGTGTTCGGAAAGAAAACGGTGTGGGCGCAATGTTTGATAATATTCTAAAGAGAGACATTCAGGCCAAACATAATTGGTCTGATTCTAGATTTTCAACCTGGAAGGAGAACCAAGATGGCGCTGCCAACACCTATGATGCCAAACGAGATGTCATTGACCCCGGAAGCAGCACCTGATGCTGCTGGAATGGAGGGGCTGTTGCGTAACCGGCTAGCGGAGATTGCTGCCCTACAGGGTGGTGGTGCCCCTATGGACGGAGGAATGGCACCCCCCATGGATCCTGGGATGATGCCTCCAATGGACCCTGGGATGCTCCCGCCGGATCCCGGCATGATGCCTCCAATGGATCCCGGCATGATGCCTCCAATGGAGGCTGCTCCGATGCCTATGCCCGAAGAGCCTATGCCTATGGAGCCACCCATGGCGCTTGAGCCTGAACCACAAGCTCTACCTACAGAGGGGCAGGAAGCTATCATGGCTGAACTGTCTCCTGGGCTTATCAAGAATGTAAGCGCCGAGCTTCAGGCTGCGGGCTTACTACAAGACCTCACGGATACTGTTACACCTGATTTCAAGGAAGCAGTAAAGTCTGTGGTTGACAAGTCTTTTCCAGGTCTTTACGATGTTGAAAATCCTGCAGAATTGAAGGAAGCTATCAATGGAATCTCAAACGGAAGTATCCCCGTCCTCGGAGCAGGGACTCCCTCCCCAGAGCGACCTCCCGAGCAGCCCGGAAATCTCCCAGGAGCCGGAGGTGGACTCGCTGGCGCTGCTATCGGACCCGCCGGAGCAATCGGCCCAGGAGCCGGAACCCCTCCACCAGGAATCCTTGGACTCGGAGGAAGTTCCGGAGCAGGAGGCTTCTAGCGAAGTAGAGCCGCAACCTGCGGTTGAGCAGGAAGAGGCCCAGGTTGAAATTCCTCAAATTAGCTACGCTTCCTTGGGAGAAGTAGATCTAGAGTCTCTTGATGCTTCTACTCGTGCCCATGTAGAGCCCATTCTTAGCCTTGCTATTGGTGAGGCTGATAGTCACAGACGTTCTGTTGAAGCATACGATCATGCTCGCGACGAACTTCTTAGTCTTTCACAAGAACTTGGGGACATGCGGGGTGAAGACCTCACGCCATTTGTTGCACGTATCGAGAGCCAGACTGAAACTATTGAGAGCCTGATTACGGAAGCAACTGATACCGCCTTTACAGCGTTTCTTTCTATTCACCCAGAAGTTATTGATCTTCCAGATGATATTACAACAGAAGTTGCCCACCAGTTCGAGGGGTTGGGCTCCAAGTTCAAAGGGAACTCTCTTCTGGAACAGATGGAACAAGCATATCAATTTGCATTGTTCAGCAAAGGTTATACAAACAAGCAAGCAGAACCCGCATCTACGGTGTCTGCTAAACCAAAGGCTAATCCCAGAGCGAGACGTCAAGCAGCAGTTGCAGATGGTTCGGTAGGACTGTCTAAACCAAAGGTTGGGGTTGACGAACTTACATGGGATGAACTAATGGGTAGAAACCTACATCTACTTTAGAGGTTAGATAATGGCACTTCTTGAATACGCCGACCTTACCGTCCCTGACTTGGTAAAGAAGTCAGTGGTATCTTTTTACCACAGTGACCCGCTTCTCAAGCAGTTGCAGTCTAAGCAACTCGTCAAGCGTTCCGGTGGAACCCAGGTCCGATTCAAGCGAATCAAGGGTGGTCACTCGGATGTTACCGAGATCAATGACTTCAACATGAGTGTTCCGTTGGTGCGGTACGAAACGTACAGCACCATGACGGGTGACTGGACTCGGTACATCAAGCCGATCATCCTGCCTCATATCACTCGTGACCGTCTTCCTACTCCCGGCGAGAAGGCTCAATGGGTCAAAGAAGAGACTGATGCCGCAATGATGGCCCTTCGCAATGATGTTGTGAAGCAAATCTATATGGGTAACGTCACGACTCTTGCCGGATTGGGAACCCTGAACGGGTACAATACTGCTGGTACGAGTGCTGGTTTCGCTAACGGAGCCCTTCGGTTCCAGACTCCTACACAGCAAAATGCCGCAGCTATTACGTATCTCAATGAACAACGTGTTCTCGATACTGCTGCTGGCTTGGATAACTGGTACAACCAGTTTATTGCGATGACCACTGGTATTGGAACGGACTTCCTCTCTACCTTTGAGGAAATCAAGTTCACTGCTGATTCGTTTGCAGATGATAACAGTGCCATTTCGCTGGGTATCTGCAATATTCAGGACCACGTTGCAATGGCAGAAGAGGTTCGTTCGTACCCCGGTGGTGCTAACAACGCTGCTGCACTGATGTATACGGTCGATGACCTGAACAGCGGTAAGGCACATCCCAGCGTTCATATCGTAAATGGTGTTCAGTTCTATTCCAACCGTTTCATCACTGATGCGGCTATCGATGGAACCGGAACTACCTCCACTGACCACGTTTACCTTCTCAACCCGGCTGGGATTGAGTATTGGGTCAACGCAAACAATGATTTCCGCGTAACCAAGTTCCAAGATCACTTGGAAGTATCCAACACGGATGCTGATGTTGGTTATATCATTCTTGAGATTCAGTTCGCTGTTTCCAACCTGCTTACGCAGGGCTGCACCGCAGTCATCACCTAAACCTATAGGTTTGTAGAGGTTTATTATGTCTGGACATCTTGCTGCGATTCCTTACCTGGATCGACCTTCTGATACTAATGTCAGCCAGCTTGCGCCTGTTGGCTCATTGCGCCAACATGTTGATCCTACGCTTGGTTTTCAGATTCTGCGTTCGGTGAAAGCTACTACGGCAGTTACCAAGTATGAGTTGGTTCAGTACGATGCTGGTAGTTCTGAAACAGTTGTGAAGACAACTGGTGCAAATATCAAGGCTTGTATTGTAGCCGGATTTGCAGTCGCATCGATTGCAGCCGGAGAGTACGGTTGGGTTGTTTGTTCTGGTCAGGCATATGGGCTGGGTCACTCAACTATGGGTGCTGGATCTACGCTCCTCTCGGCCTCTACTGCTGGCCGGGTTGATGATACTAGCGTCAGCACTAATGAGCATTGTGTCGTTGGAGTGTGTGTCAGTGATGCTTCCGCCATCACTGCTGGAGACAAGATTACCGTTCGCGTGGCTGGTCTTCTCTAAAGGATACGGAGGCTTGTAGTTCTCGTTAGGAGGTATTGTGAACCTCGCAGATATCCGTGAGGCTATCAAGTCAAAGACTGGATATCCAGAACGTGGGACCACAGGAACTATACGCCTCAATAGGCTAATCAACCATGCACTACGGCAAGTGCGTGGTGACATGCCGGAAGTTCTTCTTCGTGAAGAATACCGCTTTGAGTTGTCAAAGCCTATTTCAGAATCGACTCGGGCGAATGGAACCATTCTTGGTCTTCACCCTTCGGGTGCCATAGCAGGCGAAACGGCTGATCCCCAGACATGGGTTCTTGGCCCCTTCACTGCGGCAGATACCGTCCTTATGGGACTATTCGACCCAGGCGCTACCCAAGGTGTTTACCGAGGTAGGTGGCTTGATGTAGAACGTGACGGCAAGGTTTGGACTCTTCGCGTCCACGACATCTACCTGAAGGTAACAGACTCGTATCCAGATAATCTGTATAACTGGAATATCGTTGTAGATAAGCCGTGGGATAATACAACCGACTTAGCTATCCCGTATAAGCTCTACACTTATGAGTATCCGTATCCTGGTGATGTTGTTCGTGTTCGTCAGGTCATTATCGACCCAGATGGTCGTCGTTCTACAATGCGGTTCTCAACCCTTCCAGAATCGTTGGCATCGTTCAAGATTCAGAATGGGTGGAAGGCTACCGGAACACCGCAGATTAGTGCTCGTGGAGACTTCTTTCAGCTTGAACCTCCCCATTACACTCCCGAGATTGAGCTTGACACCACTCCTGCAGGAGATCCTGTTGGGTCGTATACGGGTCCAACTAACTACTATGCTTGGGGGCATAGCGGAACAGGAACTACTCAAACAGAACAGCCTACTTATGGCGTTGCCGGAACGTTTAGTTACCGGGTAGTTCACGTTTGGGGAAGGCATTGGCCTCTGCTAAACAACGTGACTGAAAAGCGTACGTTCTATCCTTGGTACTATTCCGCTCCAAGTCCGCCTACGGCTCAGATTTCAACAGGATGGGGCGGGCCAGCAGTCAAGCTCACTACTCCTGATATTGAGTATGTCTACGGTTACGGTCAAGATAGCACCCTTCCCAGCTACCACCGTAATGGGTATGAAAAGTGGATTTATCGTGCTCGCCATGACATCGATAAAACTACGACAAATCCTGCAATGTCTGGCTCTAACTACCCAGAAGTTGAGAAGGATGGTGTTTACTATCTCTGGAAGATTACCGAGGGAGACGTAACAGTTACGAGGGATCGTGGTGACCAAGACCCGGTAGAACGCTTAGAAACTATTCGTGAGAGTCACGGGCACTATCATATTAGATTTGATTATCTGCCTAACGATATCAATGATGTTCTAATGTCAGTGATTCGCCGCCCAGAAACACTTACGTATGATACTGATGCACCGCGCATCCCTCCAGAAGCCATGGATGCACTAATCCATTTGACTTGCTCTTATATTCTTGGGGAGCGTGACGGAAGTGCTGATAGAGTTGCAATGTATCGAGCACTGTACAATGACGACCTACGTAGGTTGCGTTCTCTTGCTGCTCTTGATTCCCATGTAAGGCCATCGTTCTCTGATGGTTTGAGCCCCACGGGACAACCAGCTATCATTCCAGGCGACGTAACTGGATGGTAGCCAATGTGGGATGAGCAAGTATCAAAGCGGGTAGGATATTCCCGCGTAATGGCAAACGTCCCGCTTGGTTCGGAAGAAGCTCTTGAAATCAATAACTTTGGTATTGATGAACAAGGATTCTTAGACTCAACTGTTCGCCTTATGCCCCTTATTCCAGATGAGTGGTATGGCGGAGCCACGAGCCAGCAGCCAGATCCGTTCATCAAAGTTCATGCAATGGCGTATACGAACTTTGGCCAAGACCGTAGGGATGAGATTCTATTCATCACTGACGGTGGCATCTTTAGGTTTGCTCCGTGGCTTCGTGCTGACGCTACAACAACGGACCCATTTCCCTATCTAGAGCCCGTCTACCACTATAGATATGACGGCTCTACCTACAGCCCCACCCCCCAGGCAGAACGGCTGTATCCGCCGCAAATGGAGGCGGTTGGTAGGTACATCTACTTCACTATGGGGGATGGTACTCCTCCATGGGTTTGGGACGGAGTCCGGCTACGCGAGTTTGGTTACATATCGGAATGTTCCGCCCCAAGCGCCACAGGCCCAGGTCGGCATAATAATCTAAAGCTCGATGCGGAATCAGACCTTAGCTCGAATGAAGGCGGCTTCAAGTTTATTGGCCGTATCGGGTCTATCGACCCGAGAATGTTCCGAACAAATGATAAAGACGCAGACCATAGGAAATTTGAAAAGCGATTTACTGGTGGCATTACAGTTGGGGACTGGCACTACTACGTAGTTTGGGAGAATGAGGCGGGTGCCTATTCAAAACATGCTGGTATTGGTGCCCCTGTTCATATGAATAAGAGAGTCAATACTAACTATGGTGTTGTTGAGTCTCTCACTCGAAGATTTTGGCTGAATGATATCCCCATTGGGCCAGAGGGAACGGTAGCCAGGATTCTTCTTAGAACTCCTAATCTTCGTAGTTTGCCTAGTGGAATGAATCCAACTCCTCATTTTCTTCATAGGATTCCAAACAACTCTGCCAGGGAATACGTGGATGATATTCCAGATGGCGAGCTTGGATCTGAATGGAATCCCCGTGCTGCTGTTCCCTCGGGAATAATGTTTATGAAGTATTTCTCAGGCTCTCTCTTCTTGATGAGAAACGAGTCATACCCATCACGAGTTTGGTGGTCAGAACAGGAGGATATTTTCGGTGGTATTCCAGAAAGCTTTATGGAGGGTCATTGGCTCGATGTTTACCCAGAAACTGGCCCGATTACGGGAGCTATCTCCGTGCGATTTCCGCAAGGTAATGGTTCTGCACTACTCATTTTCAAAGAACGAGCCGTCCACGCGATTATTGGTGAATATCCAAAGTGGAGAGCCGTTACGATTCGGCTCAATGCGGGCCTTTCTGGGCCAAATCTCGTACAATCGGCCCCGGATGGATCAGTAATCTTCTTTGGCAATGGCACCTTTTGGAGGTTTACACCATCTGATGGGAATGTGCTTGATATCGGGCAGGGTCTACGAAAAAGGTTGCGTAGAATCTCTACCGTAAAGGACAGAATCGGAGTCTCGTGGGTAGAGTCAGATACAAAAGAAGTCTACTTTGTTCTTCCAATGGACGATTCTAAGGTTCCAAACCAAACTTTTGTATATGATTACCGATACGGTGGCTGGCGATTGCGCGATGATTGGATTGTAAACTCGGCATTGTCTGTGCGTGAGAACAATCTGGTCCTTGTTCATGGACGCCACACCCCGACTACGTAGGAGTTTTCATGGCGTCTTTGCCTCCAGTAACTATTCCGAAGTGGGTATCCAAGGGAATAAATCTTCCCAGCCCACGCTTGAAAACGTCATCTGCTTCTTTCAATGAAACAGTTTGGGTCAAAGACCGTGGATATACGGGATTCAATACTGGGCAAGCTACGGCTACTTACTCTACGCCCTGGTTTGTTCTTGGTGACCTTGGAACCTCCGCACACTCTGACCAAAAGATGCGTAGTGCGTCATTCGCGGCGACGTATCGTCTGACCGATTTGATTGTTAGCGGAAAAGAAAAAGGTCAGGGAGAGGTTACGGCAAAAGCATATTCAGAATGGGACAATACGCCTGTTGCTGACTTTGGAACTGCGTTGGCTGTTCATCCAGAACAATCTCTTGATGCCGCTTATTGGGGGCCAGCTACCTGGGGAACCTCTGTCTACCGAGAGGCAAAGTTCTACCAGAACAGAGTTGCTGCGGATAACCTCGCAACAGGTGTTATGCGTGTAGAGTTCACTACCGATGCCCCATTCTCAATGTTTGGTGTTGATGCTTACGGTACTATTGTGGCCTCTCCTGCAGGTAGAGCCCCGGAGAATGAGTAATGCTGTTCTTTCCATTTGGAATCAAACCTGGGGAGATAGTCGATCCAGATAAGTTGTCTGACGAATACGTAGAAGCTTCTCGTATTGCCGGAGAAACCGGGCAGTTCCAGTGGGCAAAGGATGCTTTTCCTGGGCATAAGAACTATGTTACACCAGGTAACGCGGTTACGATTCACGAGGTAAATCAGCCTGTTGATTTGCAGGTTAGCTACACCGATAACCGGTACGAGCCGGTACTAGATAGAGATTTGGCGACTACAGATTCTATGTATTTCTATTGGAATAATAAGAATCCAGCTACCCGTGGGGATGTTGCTACTCCTACTGATATTGGATCTAACGGAACTAATACTGGCTTGTTCCATATTCCGTATGCTCGCGGTTGGAGGGAAGTAGAAACAGCAAGAACGGACGGCTCTACCACCACCGCAGCACCGATGGAAGTTACCTGGACCTCTGAATATCCAGAACTTGTTTGGATTATCTTCTCATTCAACTACGTAAGGAATCACCAGGGTGATTTTTACGCATATCATGGTGGTACGTCAGCGATAGGTGACCATCCTACACCGCTAATATTGCGGGCCAGGGTGAGGCTTTCTATTGATGGTGCTCATATTGAGGGGAGTGGACCTTACGGTTCAAATCCAGATGGAATGACTAGAGGCAACGGATACTCGGAATCAGCTCTGCTTTCTAGTTGTACTGCAATGCGCCATGTTCCAGCAGGGACTCATCGGGTTGTCCCTATGGCTTCTTGCGAACCACATACAAAAGCAGACACTAATAACCATTTTGATGGTGAACTAAAGCAAGGAAGGATTCCTTATTTGAATGCTCCCCCGACTCGTGGAGTGTGTCTTGGGGCTAGGCGTATGATTGTATTAAGATTCCCGAAAGGGATGAGTGTGAGGGGATAATGCCTGTCGATAGACCAGAGAATGCAGAGGTTGTCGAAAAGGTAGACGTTTCTGGGATGCACGCATCTGTAAATGATGTTGTGAATGATGTTCAGAACGAGAACATTGGGAGGCACGCTCTAAATCCAGACCATCTTCCAAGCGCAATTGTAACTTCTGCATTTGAAAATGTTACCACTTTTGAGACGGTCACTAGTCGTGCTGCCAGTGCTGGTGAATACGATGATGAACCGGTTGTTGGTACAGGAACTTCTTATGCAACCCAGACTGGCTCATCTGGCATAGGTGATTGGAAGGAGCTTACCAACTGGAGGCTATCTGGAGATGGTGGTGCCGGGTATGTGCTTCCTGCTGGTTGCGGTGCGCTTATCTATTTCAATACCAGAGCTTCTAAAATAAAGGTGTCTTCGGGTACAGATTACCACCTTGCGTGGCAAACACGGGGTCAGCTTTGGCTTGCATTAGGGTATTTGCTTGATGGTACTGAAACCTACCACCCAGCAGATATCGGAATGATTAGAGCCGGTACTAATGTTGGACTTATCGATACCAGCGCATCAGGTAATACCATTACAGGGTCAAGCAACGTAGATTGGGGCGATGCTACCGGTATGGGGAATATCGTAGAGCATCCGGTATCTATGTGGACATACATTGAACCAGATGCCGTCAACGATAGAAATATTGGTGGTATTAGAATACGAGCAGCAGCTAGTCCCGCTAGTGAAGCAGGTACTGCCAGCAACCTAACGGATAATCATGATGGCCTAAAAGACAATATTGTTTGGACTATTCGTAGTGGTCAGATTGGTCTAATCGTCTTTCAGAAGTGTGCCCCATAATGCCTATTATTCCTCCCTATGTTCCTTCTGGTACAAACTTAGACCCAAGTGATTTGTACGATAGCTCTTTGTACGATCCCACTAGCGCCACTCAAACTCCCCATACAATGGAGGTTTTGAACGGAGGCTTGAATAAAGACAACTACACCTTCAGTGCTACCAATAAGCTACAGGCTTGGCAGATCCAAGAGGGTGCGTTCTTTCGTGGTTACTATTCTGGATTTGATAGGCCAGATTTTATCTCAGCCCAGCAGTCTTCGGGTGGTGATGGTAGGGAGGGGCAACCTGAAAACTGGATAGATCATCCGGCACTCTGCCAAAAGTTCTTCCTGCCTTGGGACGCATCCGTTGTGATGTATGGCTACCAAGGATTTTTTAGACAAGACTGTTCTGTTTGGGAAAGCAATGAAACTGGTAGCTATGAGCTAATACCAGAAGCTTGGTACATTCAAACTACTGTAGATGAATCCTCCGCATCCCTACTGACTAAACTGCCTTACAACAGGATTACTAAGGCAACTCATGCCACTAGAGAGTTTACTGATGGGAGCAGTGATGAAGATACCTTTTGGGATGAGACGGCTGGGTTTCGCCAACCTATAGATGGCGCTACAAATGATGTAGGCCAGAATGGTGTACCGGGAGTCCGTCTTCCAAATAGCATTGGTTATCCTGGGAGATGGCGTTGGGTTGCCAAGCAAGGAATGCTGAAGGGGCTGTCTAAGGGTTACCATGATTTCAAAGTAAGAGTCTGGGTTGATACCCTCGCTACAAGACCTGACTTTGATGTTGGTGGAGGTAAGAATAATCGGTATACCAGACGAGATACTGGGGATGGTACTGCCTACACTACGGCTGATGGCAATTCCAACTTTTGGATTGTTCCCATCCCAGAGGTAAAACTTTCTACAATGAGTGGGGCTGTCTGGGTCGTTGCGATGCGTTGACCAGTTAGTACTGGTAAGGAGATATTATGGGTATTGGTCCTGCTTTATTGGCAGCGTTAGAGGTGGGCGCAAAGATTGCGCCTTCAGTTATTGCGGCAATGCCATCTAAGGCTGAAAAGCAAGCACAAGCTGCTTACCAGAACATGTTGGGGTATGACCCCACTAAGCAGCTTCAGAAGCTACTTCCTGGGGAACGGCAGCGTATTCTGTCTGCTACGCAACAAGCCAAAGCACAGCTTGGTCGGGGTGGTCTAGCTGGTGGTCAGAGGAATGAAGCGCTTGGTAAGCTATACCAAGCTACGTTTGGTGGTCTTGCCAAAGCAGAAGGTCAGCTTCGTGACCAACTGATGCAGCAGAATCTTGAAAAGTACAAGATGGCGACGAGTGGATTGGCTGGTATTGGACAGCAACGTTCTGACGCTAAAGCACAAGTAGCAGACACCATGTCTAAAATGGACCATAGAGCAACCGCGGAAGGTCTATACGAGGCGTATTCAAAGGAAAGGGGCAAGTCTGGAGAATTGGGGAGTAATAAAACTCCAAAGACGGGGGGGGGTAACAAATAATGGGACTCCTAATGTCAGGGTTTGCTGGAAGATGGTACGCCCCACAAGGACTAGATCCAGAGGTAGAAGCCCAGATTATGTCTGGGCTGATGCAACTTGATGCGAACTTAGAGACACAACAGGCTAAGTTCCAGATTGAATCCCTCTCCAGCCTCACACAGCAGCAGGTTGCCGCCTGGAATGCCCTTGTAAATCTGCATGGCACCATGGCGCAGCTTATGCAGGTGGATGTAAATGCAAGACAAGCCTATGCGGCGGAACTGGACGCACTAAGCTCTGTTCTACAACAAGAACTAATCAATGCTAATCAATTAGTTCCAGAAGGTGTCGCTAATGCTACAGCATCAGCAGCTTCTGGGCTGGGTGTGACTGTAAAGAACGCAGCGAGGGATGGTGCTCCTTCGCTGGCTGACCAAATAAAAAAGAACACGGTTCTGGACGCCCCGTTCCACTTTGGAATCTATGTTGCAGAGAAAACAAATGGGACGACGCGACAGACTATAAATCAAATCGTTGCCGACCAACGAGTTCAGGGTAGGAAGACTATCGATATTGCGGTAAACGCAGAGGCACAGCTTAGAAGGGAAATGCGTTCTGCCGCTCTTGCTGTCGAGGATAGTATGTCGCTTCCTCCAGGCACACTCTCTAACCCGGAGGCAATCAACACAGCCATGTACTCGGCTGGATTTGCACTGCCGTCTGGTAGTGCTGTCATGATTGGCGGTACTCCTTATACGCAAAAACAAATCGTTGAGAACCAAACGCTAATGGCGGGCTTGGATCCACTGACGCAACAACGCCTACTAGATCCACTAGTTCCTCGGTTGATTCAGGAGGCTGCCAAGGAAGGAGAAAGTATAGAGACAAGGCAGCAACAGTGGCTTGAATCCAACATGCGCATGGAGAAACTGAAGCAGCGTCTTACGACGGGTCCAGCTACTTCTGAAAAGCAAGCCGTTCTGTCTGCTATCAATGGTGTTGAATCGTCCTTGTCCGAGATGCAAGGTGACCCAACGTACATGGCTCGTCGCTTGAGTGAGATGCCATCACTCGGCGGGATTCAGGACGCTCAAGCGCGTATTGATTCCCAGCTAGAATACTTGAGGATGTCTAAGGATCCTGTTGAGCAGAAAATCAACCAACTTTACGTGGAGTTTGGAGAGGACTTTATGAAGTCCTACGCAATGGTTGCGTTTGATGGTCTTCTGCGACAGCCGAATACTGAAGACGTAATGCTTTCATTACACACAGAAGAGGGTAGTCAGAACCTCATTATGGCGCACCAGTTGTACAGTAATGCGCCCAATCTATATGCAAATGACCCGCAGCACTTCTGGAAGCGACTGCAGCAAAACGGGATTCCCGTAAACGCTTTGCAGCGAAAGACGGGTCGGGTTCCTGGTACTCTTTCTCCAGAAGAAAATGAGGACCGCCTTATACAGGATGCGTTGCTTGGTTCCGACCAAGCCGTCGTCAGGAACGGCAACCTAATGCCCTCTGCGTATAGGGCCGTTCTATCCGCTCTACAGCCCTCACAGCTTGCGGGAGATGTTCCAGCCGCCCCCGCTGCGGCTGCTGTTTCAGGGGCTCCTCCCGCTGTTCCAGAGGCCCCTGTCGGTGACATAGACTTGCTTGAAGACGAAGTAGCGGACGCGGATATTGTTATTCCTCCCTCCACAAGAGAACCGGACGATGAGTGGGGAACAAGAACAATCACTCATAGTGACGAGGAACATACTTACCAATATGAGCTACGTCTTGATGGTTCAATCTTCACGACAGTAACAAAGAATGCTGAAATGGGAGACGTAACGAGTGGTCTAGAAGTCGTTTCTTCTACGGAACTAGACCCAGACAACCCAGCTTACGATAAGGTTCTGGAAGATTTTGACCGAATACATCCTGTATTTACGAGTAGAGCAGCAGGAGTAGAGGCAGCAGGAGTAGAGGCAGCAAAAGAACTCCCCGAAAGCCTGGACGACCTGGACGCAAGAGTTCGTGCGGGTGAGGTCTTTAGTAATGAAGAAATTGCAGCAGTAAGACGAGCAGCCTCTTCTGAAGAGCTATTGGAAGAAGTACCGGTAGATACGCCCAGACCCACGCTTCGTGATCGTGTTGCGAAGCGTAAAAAAGACGATGAGGACGTAGAGAAAGAGCCATTCAAAGCACGAGCAGAAGCTGCTTTGAAACGGTTTCAAGCAAAGCGCCTCGAACGAGACAAAGACTTTGAAAGAGCAACCAAGATGCGGTATCAGCCAGATGAGGCTGTCATTCCCAAACCGCCCACTCCTAAACGTAGAGATACGTCAGGTGTAGCTCCTCCCCCTCGACGGAAAACTGCAGAACCGACCCCCATATCGGGTAAAAAACCAAGCAAGCCAACCCAAAAAGCGGCTGAAACACACGAGAAAGAGGTTTCAGGCATTGTAGAAGAGTATGGTAGCGGGCAGCAACCCACAGGGGGTGCTTGGGGTGAGATGCAGGATGAAGTTGATAAAAGCATACGACAGGGCAAACTCCCTGGGTCTATTAGCAATCCAGGCCCCGATGATACTCCAGCCGGAAAACCAGTCTCGACAGATGAGGCTGCAGAAAGAACACTTCCCAGCCCGACGCCTCGGAACTTGGGCTTATAGCTGTAATAGGTGAGTTGTGGCAGACAAGATCACTAAAGAAGAATGGGAACAATACGCGGAAGAAAAGTTCTCATTTCCAGAGGTTTATTCTCGTACCCCTGTACCTAACGAGGCGCTTACAACTACAGAAGCTACCCCTGCCGAAAATCCCTATACTCTTCGCCGTAGTTTAGGCTCAACGGGAACCTCTATCGATAGAGATAGAGGCGATACAATACGTAAGTGGACTACGGGTGACCCTGAATATCAATCTCATAAAGATATTAGGGAGACAGACGAAGAAGAAACCAGAAAAGCTACTAAGTTTGAATCTTTGCTGCATATGCTTACCCCTTTGGGGGTGCCTGCAGCCTTTTCGTTTGGCGTATATCGAGATTTATATGCGAAGTCTCTTTCAGATCCAGATGATAAAGATTGGGCCGAGAAGAGGGAAGAGTTTGCCCGCAAGCAGGGCAAGAAGATGTTTGTTGAGGCCCGAGAGGAAACTCTCCAAACGGGTCTTTGGGACCAAGTATCGGGTATGGGGAGGGGAGGCTCTGCCCTTCGTCACGCTCAATCTTCTCTTGAGCATAGGTACGGAGTACCAGAAAAGCCGACCACGGGAGAGATTGCGAAGCGAGTTCTTACTTTTCAGCAAAGTAAACATCGGGATAGTTACACAGCACGCTTAGCAGCCATGGCTATTCAAGAGGAGTACGGAGAGAACATCTTTGAACTCGATGTTGATAAGCAACGAGAGTTGATGGCTCGTGTTGAGAAGGAACGTCCCGACATTGCATTGGTTTGGGATCCGACCAGCAGGTATCCTGGTCGCGCTAGTGGAACGGCGGCTCAAAAGAGGCCAAGAGCAACGGTATCGAGGCCGAAAAAAGCAGAGACTATCTGGGAAGAATCCCCCGAATCTGTTCGGGATGCATACGCTCAAATGGGTCGTCAGTGGTACGACGCTCTTCAGTCTGGTGCGTATAAGAAAGAGCAATACATTGGCTCTAGCTTCCCTCTGATCGGCCCAGATTACCGAATGTATGGTGCTGATAGGGATGTGCTTGAGGCGGCGATTAGTCCAGCAGAAGCTTTTCGTATGGCAAATCTAGCAGAAAGCTCAATGGAAAGGATTTACTGGTCTGACTTGGCAACTAACTCTGGTAGAGCGACCTACGATATCTTTTCTACCATTCTTCATGATCCGTTTTGGTTTTTTGGTGGTGCTGGTGGTGCGAGAGTCGTGAGTGTTGGTGGAAAGGTTTATACAACCACAAAAACGACAAGCAGACTTATTGGGACGCTAGATAGCGCGGCTCGATTATCCCAGCAGCCTGGAAGAATCCTTCATAATGATGAGATTCTGCCCCTTCTGATTCGCCTAAAGCACGGAACTCCAGAAGAGGTAACGTCTGCCCGCGCAGCGCTTCTTCGGGTAATTGACCAGACAGAAGATGCTTCTAAACTACGGGCACTAAACGCAGATGAGCTTGGAAAGCTTCTTGAAGGCACGTCTGACGACGTAGTGGAAACCTTGTCGCTATTCAAAGGGAATCTTGCCGAAGTCCGCAAGGCCAGGGAGCAGGCTAGGGAGTCTCTTGCAGCCTTCAATCGCGGTGATGATGTGGTCGCCCCGAGTGTGCGAGACATGGTTCATCTTGAGACTACAGAAAAGAACCTTACACGACTGATAACGTCACTTGAGACTCAAACAGGTAACTGGAGGAAGACGGCACGTACCGCATGGTATAGCGCTCAATCTGAATCACGACTTTACTCGACTGCAGCCGATGATTTGGGCTCTCTTATGGAGGATATCGCTAAAGGAAAACATATTCCAGGCATCAAGCAGGCTCCAGGTAAAGGCTACCTTACTAAAGGCGTTGTTCGTGGGCATATTCCATTTATGGAGAACACATACCACTTAGATGTAAGTGGTTTAGCCTCCACGTTAGTATCGAGAGGTGCTCGCGTTATCCCAGATTCTACTAAAAGGGTTGCTGCTAATCTTATCGGTGACAGTAGAGCCGTTCTGGATGATTTGAGTCTTTCAAACCTCGAAAGCATTGTAGCAAGCGCTTCTGGGCGCACCGCAGATGAGATAGCTAAGCTTCCAGGCTTGCAATACGAAAGAGTATTACGGGAACACCTTACTGCCGGTCAGTACACTGCAGCCGCATCCCAACTTGCGGGCGGAACCCTAAAAAAGGGCGGATACTTTCTGCATGATGGCATGGCAAAGATATTTGGCACCACATTTATGCAGCCGTACATGTCTAGTCTTCGTAACGCCGCGCACGCAGAAGTTTTGGGCGGAACAGTCGCTGCAGATAGAGTTGTTAGTAGCTTTCCTACCTGGGCTGGTGGTCTTTGGGGTGCAGCCGGAGCTACAGCCCTTACAGCGCTTGTTGGGGCAAGCCCACTCGGAATGGGAACGGCTGCTGCCGCAGGATTTGGTATCGGGCGTGTTGCTAGTCCAGGTAAAGCAGCTATCAAAGTTATAAAGCTTCAAAAAGAAACTTGGAGCAAGTATCAAACAGCAATGGGTAGGTATCTGCAGATACTGAACATTAGAGACGCCCAAATCGGAAGAACCATAGAGCGTCTATACAGAACAGGGGCAGTAGCGGCTCTAAAGGATCTAAAAGCCAGGAAGGCAGCCGAACAAGAGGAGCTTCTTAGGCAGAAGAGTCTAATCCTACGCAATATGTCGGAGGAGATGTACCTATCAAATCACGGTACTCTTGAGGAGACGATTATTGGCAATAAGCGCATCCTTAGCGACTCTTACGATGTGCAAGCAGCCATGCTTGATGTCTTCAGTGGAAGAGAGCGTGGGGCTGGGATGACGGACCCTAACTCCCCGTTCTATATTGGTGATGAACTGACAGCGGTGGCTAATAAACTAAAACAACACATCGATAGCGTAGCAGAAGAACTGAAAGTACCCGTAGAAGAGGCACAAGAGGCGCTACTTCAGTTATCTCAAGGCCCGTATGGTAACTACGAGCGGTATCATGCGATTCAAGAGTTGTTAGAAGAGCTAGCTAAAAAAAGAGAGTCCGGTGTTCTCGCTCTAGAGCACAAATCAAGCACTATCCGTAAGTTGTTCTCTGAAGAACGACAGATGGCCCGCCTATTCGTAGAAATCTTCAGTGATTTTCCTGATAACTCGGTAAAACAAAAGAAGTTTATCGAGGCTTTGGAAGCGATCAGGGAGACTGTGCTGGATGACCCAGCAGGTATGCCTGGGAACAAGCAGTGGATACGTCAGGTTATAGCCCGACACTTCGATGAGGTAGTTCCAGGTGAGGGTGGAGCTATGGCAGGGAGGGTTATCCAACTTGCACAGATGGCTTTCACGGAGGCGGACGCTGAACGCGCTGTTCGCCGTTTAGTTGTTGAGCTATCCGAGGCAAATGTTCGGGCATCAAGGTTGGTTCATCCTAGCGGGGCCACGCTTCAGAAGCCTTCTAAGCTAAAGCTGGACGAAGAAACTATTGAGTGGTTGCGGCAGGCCAAACAGTCTCCTACTGGTCAGCATCTAAAACCCAGAACTACCAATCTATCTAAGGATGATTGGGAATGGATTCCTTTAGAACCGCAGGATTACGAACCAGCCGTCTTGTTCCATATCAATAGGCTTCGTAAAGAAGCTGGATTGAGGCCCATTGGTACTTGGGATGCTGTGAATAAAGAGTGGGTGTCTCCTAAGCGAGTTCCCGGTGACGGGCAGATTACTGCAAACTCGATTCGTGCTGCCGTAGCTATCCGTCAATCGGAACTAGAAGACACCGTAAGGTTCCTGAACGAGCAGCTAGACGCCATTATTGTTGAGGGGCAGACGCCCACAGCTAAAGAGATGGCTCTATTCCAAAGGAATATCGATAAGCTAATCAGTGAGAATAGACGTAAAGCCTACGCTTTGATTGGTAATAGACTGTGGCCCCACTTTGAAGAATGGCGTCGTATGGCCTACCCACATGCGCCGAATGTTCGGTACAGCAATCCGCAGACAGTTATTGAGAGAACTAAATTAGAGATTCTTGAAGCAACTAAAGTAGGAGATACCGATAGAGTAACGGCTCTGAGTGATAAGCTTCTGAGAGCCGCGCAACGAGCAGAAGCAGTTTCATTTGATAATGAACCGTGGCTTCTTGGGCGGGAAGAGTTCCTCAACTTCTTGGAGAACTGGACTCCAGATGAGGTCATCCCAGGCTTTCCTGAAGCATCTCCCATAGCATCATCTAAGGATATGCCATTCTACTCCACTCCATCATTTACCGAGTATAGACTTGCTAAAAGATTCCAGGTAACGGAGTACACAGAAGAAGCACTTCTGGAAGCCGCTCAAAGGATGCTTCGGCATTACGAAGAGAAGTACGGTCTTGCTTCACACAAGCTTGTATTTGAAAGAAATGGAGAGGAGTCTGTTTCCAATGCGTGGGGATGGATTGTTCGTCCCCATTACAAGATTACTCTCACTGAAAAGACCATTGATAATGGAAACTTCCTGACATGCCTACGTCATGAGATTGAGCACGCCATTGAATATGCAATGGACCCATCGTTCGATCCTAAAAGAGTTCGCTTTCTGAAAGGTTTCGCAACAGGTGGCGCGGCTGATCTCTCGAAACCCTTCATCAGAAAGAAGCTCAAGGACGGAACAGTTGCAGATGTGATTACTCATATCTTCGATGGACACCACAAAAGATATTCAGCATTTGAGCTTGATTACGTACGCAGGGAGTTGGTTCGTGATGCCCTATTAGAAGGGAAGGCTGTGGACCCTAAAGTAATCCAAGAGGCGGGAGTAGACCCCGGACTTACAGCAAGCCTGTCGCCACTTTCAGATATATACAGACATGCTCATGAGCTTCTTGTTCGCGCAAATTTGTGGGAGGGTGCGCGTTTCGATTCCAAACTGGCGCGACTACCAGAAGTAACAGATTCATTTAGAAAACCATCCGGTCACGAAGCCTCATTCTATAAAGCGCTTCTTCAGTTTGCTGGTGACGAGGGGATGTCTGATAGCCAGATCAGAGCTGTCGTAAATCTTTACGACCTCGTAGCCATATCTACGTCTCGTGGTGACGCTGCTTCAGCATATGATTGGTGGCTTAGGTTAGGTCGAGTTGGTCCTGATAGTCTAGAATCTACTGAAGAACCGTTTGAGTTTCTGCTCCGTCTGCTTCCGTCTCTATACGGTAAAGTTCAGGAAGTCGGGGCTGCAAAATCCCCACAAAGAGCGGCAGATATTCAAGCTCACCTATCTCGTGTAATGCAGTCTCTTCCAAAGGGTACGAGTATTGGAGATGCGTTTGTTTATTACTTGGCACAAATAGCTAAAACGAAAGTTGCGGGTCCGAACTCACCTGCGCGTGCTGTGATTGGGCAGCTTGTGAAGCATATGGACCTTTCGGAAGTCCCCCCCCTCCCCCTGACTCCAACTGCTCGTTCGTATTTTGATAGCATTCTTGGTGGGCTTTCACCCAATACTCGGTCAGCGCAGCTAGAGGAGGTAGAGCTAAATCTGAAGCTAATCCGGCAACGAAAAGCTAAGGGCGTAGTGGATGAAATCGCCCCTGTTCCCATCAGTGGTGGTGTTGGACACTTTACCGTTGAGAACATTCTAAACGAACGTCTTCTAACCGCAGTGGAAGATGCCAAGACACCCGCCCAAGCCATCACTCGTGTTCGACAGGCTTTGAAGTTGCAGTTCCCTCATAGGGAGTACCCACATCTTAGGGAGGCTATCAACAAGATGGCCAAGCATATCGGCCCTGCGTTGATGAAGTCTTCTCACGATAACGTATTCCAAGCACTAGCTAATGAGCGAAAGGCAATCGAACAGATTGTTCGTAGAACGAAAGAAGAGATGGACGTTACCCGAAGGGCTCGTAAGGAAGCAGCCCTCGGAAAGATATCTTCAAAGAAAGAAGAGTTCCTCAAAGGAATAGATGAGGAGGCCGCCGCCCTAAGCAAAGAGGCTGAAGAGGTTCGGCCTCTTATGGATCCGCCACTGTCCCTGCAAAAGACTTACAAAGAGTGGGAGGTTGAGGATTATATAGAAGTTGAAAAGTGGCAGGATGACCTTGTAAAGAGTGCAAACAAACTAATGGATGAGGAGGGGATTACGTCGGATAAGGAGCGGCTGTTCTTGATTCTTACTCTCTTCAAAGACAGACCCAATCTACCTAAAGATATGGGCGAGATGTATACGAATCTTGCTAACAAGTTCCCGCGTGTCCATGGGAATAGAATGGGCGACATAGACCCAGAGCTTTACCCGTTGATGGAGCGGCTGGGTGAAATCATTACTCACTTTGAAGAAATGATGCTCAAGCAGGGCCGGTCGTTTATTGCAGACCAGGAGCACCTGATGCGTACCATGGGGGTCACTAACTACGTGCCTCACATGCTAGCCCCAGGCGCGATTACAGACGCTATGTCGGCGCGTGAGGTATCGCAAAAGCTCAAGATAGGGATGGAGGAAATGCCAACTGCACAGAACCGTGCCGCTGCACTTGAGTCTCGATTCGGTGGGAAGCTTGATGGCGATAACAGAAGAAGGCTATACGGAACTATTGCAGAAATAAACGCAAGAATCGATGGGAAGAGAACTGACCTCGGTGCCTTCACTGCAGACCCACTTGCCCTCATGGGTAGATACCTGCAGATTAGTGACGCGATGGCTGCAGATGAGTTGATGACTTCCCTGCTTCATGCGGGAGTTATTCGCCCCATATCAGGAAGACCAGGACTTGCAGGGGAACCCGGAACTACTGCAGCGGCGGTAGCCAATGAGCTAGATATGGTCCCGTTGTTCCAACGTGGGGTTCCAGAAGCGTCTGCTAGGTCGCAAAGAATTATGTCCATGATGGACGATGAAGCTCTGTTTACGGGAGATGCCGCGCAAATAGAAGCGATGTGGCAACGCATTGCAGCCAGATACGCAGACCGATTCCCAGAAGAAATAGGCACAATTCCTCTCACAAGAGATGACTTTATCGATGCGCTAAAAGCGTACAGAGGTGGAATGGAAGCAGATGGACCACTCGCTATTTGGCTTAGAGATGTCCCAGAACTGAAGAAGATCCAAGAAACAGAAGACATGATTCTTAGTATCCGTACTAAGCAATACGAAGATGGTCTTGACCTATACAACCCGAGGCCCAAGCTTGCGGAGATTCAGAACGAAATCAACACCGCAAAGCAGAACGCAACCGCTGCTGCCGATGAAGCGGCCCTTGCAAAGAAAGAATTCGAAGAGTTCGTAGGTGCTGACCCGATCCCAGATGCTTTGAGAACCGAGATGGACGAGGCGCTACGGAGATACAATGAAGCAATCGAAAGCTTCGATGCTGTAGCTGCTTGGGCACACAAAGAGTTTCAGGGTGTTGCAGATGAAATCAACACGCTCTACCACGATCTTACGGGAGGTAAGATTACGTACAAGGTAACGGCATCAACCCTGTTTGATATATATGCCGGTAACTCCGAGTCTTGGAAGTTGTACATGCCTCGCGTTGTGCATCAAAGTATGCGAGACATACTTGAAGTAGGCGAGATAACTGGGGGAGTCAAGCGATTCAAGGGTTGGTTGGATAGATTCCAAGCGTTCTACAAGATTCGTCTTACGGTTGTTTCTACGGCATTTACGGCAAGGAACTTCATCTCTAACAATATGTCGAACATATTGGACCTCGGCCCGTTGGGTGCTCTCAATCCAAAAACAAACGTAACAGCACTTCAGATTTCAACTGCCGTTCATTGGTACGAAGGGTACGGCAATTTGAACCGTGCGCGTAAGACACTCCAGGCCCCGAAGAGGCTGGGCGAAAGTGACTTTGCTTACAAGACCAGACAGGCAAGGGCTGCCTCATTTGAAATGCATGTAGGCCATATGCTGGAGAACGGAGTCGACCTTGGTGATGGCATCCGTATGCATCCTGATGATGCAATCGCAAGACTCAAAGAACAAAACGTACTCTCGGAAACCTTTACTCAATATGTTGATATTGATTTGGTTGAACGTCAGCTTTTGGAGAGCCTAAAGAACCCTAAGAAGGGGGCGGCTGGAACTTTCGCAAGGCTTGGTAAAGCTGCCTCTACTGCTGAGGACATGGTCTTTCTTACTCTCCCGTTCTTTGCCGGGGCTCCACTCGTTGCCCTCCCGAAGGGGGCTGGTGCCGCGATTGCTAGAACTGTTGAGAACCAAGGTCGTCTCTGCAACTTCATTGGAAACATGAGAAGGTCAGGTAACTGGTCAGAATCTGCTGCTCATGTGAACAAGTTCTTGTTTGATTACAACGATCTAACCGCAGTTCAGCGCACTTGGTTGCGTACAATCTTCCCGTTCTTTACCTGGAACATCAAGAACATCCACCTCCAAATGGAGATGTTGGCTAAGAACCCCGTCTTCTATTCGCAGTTTAGGAATATTCTCCTAGACAAGCTACCAAGAGCCCTGCGTGCAGATGAAGACCCGTACAGCATGTCTTGGTACATGACTGCGCCTCGTTACCTGTGGTCGAAGGTGCGTCTTCCTATTCCAGGTACGTCAAACGCATACGTTAGTGGATTTGGTACGCCACAGGAAGCATTTGTTGAGTGGGGTGGTCCGTTTCTTACGTTATTCAACGCAGACAACTGGCGTAACTCCGTCAGAACGCAAGAGAATGATGCTGTTTGGAGATTCCTTGGGCACTCCAACTTTGCTGCGAGATTGATTGCAGAACAAATGGCAGGAAAGAAAGCTTTCCAGAACATCCCTATCGGGAACATGACGAACGGACGTACTATATACGGTCTTATGCAGACCCTTCAGTCAATGGGATTGGATCAGACTGCTGATATGGTCCGTGTATTTGCTGGATTGCACATCATTCAGGTAAGAGATCCGGTTACTGGACTCATGGTAGACCGCCCAATTGTAATGGGTGGAGCAAACAATGCTTTGGCATCCTCTCCTTGGAGTAGGTTTGCTAGAGATATGTCCAAGATGGGAACTGCTTACAACACAGCCCTTGCTGCAGATATGTTTGGCCAAGAATATATGGCTGGAGAAACAACAGACGAGTTCTTCTGGCGATTTGCAGATTCGTATTTCGGTATTGGCGTGAGATACTATGACCCACACGCTGCATATAGAAGCTGGGATAAGCGACTAAATGATAGGTGGATGGATATCCATTCAAAACGTGGGGATATCGGGACGTTCACAAAACCCTACGAGAAGCTTCCAAAGGAGATCAAGTGATGGCACAACGAACACCAGAAGAAGAGAAAGAACAACAGGGAACTGTACGCGAACGTATGCGTGACTCTCTTCGTAAGGGAGTAGATTCCAGGCGAGAAGGCAGGGAACAGCGCAGCACAGCACGTAAAGAAAAGCGTTCGGAACGGCAAGAGACTCGCCAGCAGCGTAAGCCGGAAAGGCAAGAGGAGCGCACTGCGGGCAAGCTTGCGTACTCCGAGGCACGGGAACAAGGACAGGGTGTAGTGCCAGCTATGCGCCAGCGTAGGCAAGAGAAGATGCGCCAGCGTCTGGCGAACCTACGCAGTAGGGAACAGCAACCCGATCCACAGCAGCAGATAAAGCTCGGGGGTCCATCTTCATTAGGCCAGGGAGAACGAGACTACGCGCTTAGTGAGGTTATTGAAACTAGGGCATACCCACAACGAATCTTTGGAGCACAGCCCGCAGCACGAACACATGAGCCCTCAAGATCACGAGGCAGATCCGCTGCCGAGATGGCAGGTGACGCAGCACAGCGCGAACACGAGCTAAGAACTCTACGAGCACAAGGCCCTAGCGATATGACGCCAGAACAGATTGCCGAAATGGAGGCAGAAGTTGCTCGGACTTCTAAGCCTGGGAATCACCCAGCACATCAATATGGCATGAGTCGACAACCCGGCGAACCCCCGTACCGTCGGAAGTTTTAGTGTCTGAACTCGTAGATCCAAAGAAGCCTTTTGAGGCAAAAATACCGGAGAACATGCAGCGTCGTGGGGTTGGCGGTGTTCTCAAAGACATTGGTACGGGTGTATCTACCGGCGCGGCGATAGGCAGTGCCGTCCCTGTCATTGGTAACGTGATTGGTGGCGTTGTAGGGGCTGTTGTGGGGCTTGGTAAGGGGCTGATACAGGGTGCTGTAAACAAGCAGCGCAGAAAGAAAGAAACCGTCAAGCAGAAGCACAACTGGCTATCCATGCGTAGAAACATGGATGCCGCACTTCGGCGTGACGGTTCTATTTCCCAGTGGGATCCTGCGAAGACATCTACAAGATAACTACCTGTTCTCTTCCATAAGGAAGAGACGCTTCTTCTGTAGTTCGATTGCGTCTACCGGGTCTGACTTGGAAAGTCGCCAGATTTCCTTTGTAAGCCACTTCACTGCGAGGTTGCACGAGGCTTGCTTTGCCGCCAACTCGATTGCGTTTTCCTCTGCATTGGAAGCGATTCGTGCAAGGTTCTTCTTCAAGTCTTCTGCATCAATATCATCCATGATGGGGAGGATTTCTTCTTCCTCCATCAACCGATGGATTACATCACGTATGTCACCACGACATCCGTTCGATTGATCATCAACGTGGTCTGGTTCCAAGTGAACCAGCGGTTCTATAATCCCAGGCTTGTGTATCAATAGCTTTAGAATGGCTTCGATGTTTGGGTCTAGTTGTGGAGAATCGTAGAGTTCCACTGGTGCTCGCTTCTTATACGTAAACAATGCTTGCGGCATTCCCAGCCTAGCGCCTACCCGCTGATAGATTGCAAACCTGTCTTCGTATTGCAGGTGTTCCAGTATCGGACGAATCTCTCGGATACATTGAGCCGGGTCATCTGGAAGATGGGTAACCAAGTAGTCGTAACCATCGACCATGCTTGTTGACTCGATGGGTCTGTCTTCCGTAAAGACCATGCTCCATGGGTCTGAACCTTCCGATGGTCGCAGCACACGAACGGACTTCACTCCAGCCTTGTACAGGATTGGAATGGCACGCAAGGTAGCCTCATGTCCTGCGTTGTCACCGTCAAAGTACAAGACAACCTGCGGCCACTTTCGGGCAATCTTCTTTGCCTGTTCTGACGTAAGGGCTGTGCCCCCTATTGCTACGGAGTTCGTGCCAGTTTCCCACATAGCGGTTGCATCGAAGTATCCTTCGACAACGTATATATCGGAGCCCGTACACCCAAGACCCCCAAACAGTGATTGTCCCTTGTTGAAAGCCGCGCCATTGTGGTCGTTGTAATACTTGGGACCATTGCCCATATTCGCCCATTCATCGGTGGCGGGACGATAGGCATGTCCGGTAACATTCCCTGCTTCGTTCATGAACGGAAATGTAATATGCCCCTTTGAATCCATTCCCAACTCAAACAACTGCGCGGTTTGAAGTGTGACCTTACGCGACTCTAAGTACGCGATTGCCGCTTCTCTTTTATGAGAAAGCCTTGGTGGTTCATCAGACCAAAGATTGCGACCATACGTGACATGCCTTCCCTTTGCTTGCAGCATCGCCTCTGAGCGTTCCTTGTTCAACTCGACTGCAATACCAGCACGTTCAGCCAGGAAATCCACAGCCTCTAAGAAGCTTAGTTTCCTTGCGTCCATTGCAAACTGGATTGCATCGCCACCCTTGTGACAGCCATGGCAGTACCAGATGTTCTTACTAGGGTGTACGTAAAGGGACGGGTCGGTGTCATCGTGAATAGGACACACCCCTTTCAGTTGCTCCCCTGCACCTTGCAGTTGCGTGTGTTCACTGACTAGCTCTTGAATGCTTGTTGCATCCCTTACGGCTTTGATTGTCTCTCGTTCCATTGGTTCCTCGCATGTATTGCTAGGCACGCAGCATCTGCAATGCCTGAGTGTTTGACTGGTCCACAAAATTCAAGCTCTGGTACAATCGCGTGGGCCACTTCGATTGCTCGCTCTTTGCCTTTTGCATCTGTTCCAAGAAGCACATTGGTTTGCCATTCCCTTACAGGAACAACCTCGTATTCGATGTTGTGTGCTTCCATTGCTGTGACCAGGATTCCAAATCCATAGCCAGTTTCAAAGGTTGACTTGACTGATTGTCGTGGCATTGCGATTGGTTTCTCAATGACCACAAGCTCTGGGTTCATATTCGCAAAGATTGCAAAGGCATCAAGAACACGACGGATGTTCCATTTCCTTTTCTGAACGCACTTGCGAAGCAGGATTGGAACCGTCTGGACACCGGACTCATTGAGCGCAACGATTGCACCGTCCTTGCCAGGATCGATTCCAACCCAAATCATTTAGCACACTCCTTGCATACCCTTGGGGTGTGGTCGATTGTTCCATCGTTGATTGAGATTGCCTCGTCTTCCAGCACCTTGGCCCCGCAACCCTCGCACTCGATGTAGTGGTCATCGGGGATGGCCTCCACCTCGCCGCAGTCTTTGCAGAGATTCTCTTCACCGACAACGATGATGTGCTCGTCATGGTCATGAAGCTCACAAACATCGCATTGTGTGGTGAGCACCAGATCGCTGGGCTGGATGTCATCGTATGGAGAGGCCAGCTTCCAGCTGTCGTATCCGGGTAAGTTCATTCTTCACCTTCTTTGGGATCGTAGAATCCTATTGCATCGTCAATAGGTTCTGGTTCTTGTTCTGGTGGAGGATTCCACCATGCCTCGTCAGGTATACGTAGAAAGCAATTCAACCGATGACGGTCAGTTGGTTGCGGGTTCTCTTCATCTACGCGACTAGTTGGTATCCGTGTTCCATTTGCCCAGAGCCGAACACGTTGCTCTTGAAGACGGAGGCCGGTCGATTCGTAAAGGGCTTGAATGAAACTCTTGTTCCCGCCAAGAGATTCAATCGCACCCAACAGAGCCGACCGGCCCCACGTATCAGTTGGTTTCACTAGAACGGGATTTCTTCATCGTTGCTTTGCGGAGGGTATTGACCACCACTATCAACGCTTGCATTGCTATGGCTGGACTCGGGGCTCCGACTGTAGGAGGGCTGTGTGCCATTCGCGGGAGCACCTTCAGCCATCGTGATGTTGAACGCAAGGATGCCTGACACCCAAACCTTCTGCCCGTTCTTTTCGTAGGAACGTCGAGTGATAGTTCCGGTGATAGCGACAAGCGCTCCCTCACCAAGAGGCGGAATGTCACGCTTGACACTGACATCAATGAAATGCGTTGTGTCATAACGCTTTCCGTCCCTGCCGTGTGACCACGTAACTACCGAGAAGTTGAGCAAAGCACCGTTGGCTGCAGGTTTCGGCTGCTGCCTCACGGTTCCGACGAGTGTGACTTGATTGATCATGAGTTGTCCTTTGCCGCGTAAGTGCGGACCTTGGTTGTTTTTTGGAGCCACTTAGATTCTTCAGCTTTGTCATAGGCTCCAGCATGACAGGTATGAAGATGCGTACAATATGTACAGGGGAATACAAGCTGTCCCTTCCGATTGGGAGGGATGCGTGCAAACTGTTCCGGCGAATCGCTTTCGATTACGCGACGGTATTTATCTATTATCGATTCTTGGTACACCGGGTTGGCTTGAATCCAAGCTCCCTCAAACGGAGGGGCTGTGTCCTTGGACGTTGATTGCTTTCCATATGCAATCACGTACGTGTACTCAGATTTGGTAGCCATCATGTAGGCTTGAATCTGACCGTAGTACGAATCGTCTTCCGTAAGACCTTCGCGTCGGAACTTGCGGAAACCGTAGTCACTCATTGACTTGACTTCCAATACGGCACGAGCAACACCCTCGATGGAACCGTCCTCCCTATTACGAAGAGGCACGATCATAAGACCATCCGGGTGGCCACTAATCTGGATGTGCTCATCCACATCAATGTGTACCGTTGCTTGCTGCTCAAGCGTGTTCTCAAGAACGAATGCGGGCTGTTCCGATGACGCCAACGATTCCTTGATTGCAGCTACGATGACAACTTCCGTTAGGTCGCCAATCGCAAAGTTCATTCGTGATGCTGAATCGATTGGAACAGTTGATGGCGACTCATGCCAGTTGTATGCAAGAGCACGGGTACAGCCACCAGACGCTGACAAGCGAAGTGCGGGGCCACCACGCTTATCGTTTAGTTGGCGCAGGATTGTAGACCCGATTGCTTCCGTATCGTATTGACACAGAAGCTCCTCTGGGTTTGAAATCCTTTCGTTGACCATGCTCGCAATATCTGGCATTGCATGTCCATCTACATTTACGTAGTGTTCTATTGGCCCTTCCATATCAGACCTCCAAGGAACCATTCTTTGTCCATTCATGTTGGACCTCCGTTATCAAGCATTATGCTTGTATTGTTCTCGTCTATTTCACCCATGTCGTAGATGGCATGAGCGATTATGAATGCATGGGTTCCGAAGTCCTTACTTTCGTTTGTTGCCATCCTGCCATGCACAAGAATGGAGTTCGTTACCTGACTGATTTGTATGAGGTCTTCAGCCAGTCTGCCGTAGGCTACAATACGCAGGTTTGTATCAAACCTATTGTTAGCCATGTGCGGGTTCTTGAGGCGAGCGACAACCCTCCTGCCGCTCGCCTTGGTTTTCCCCTGGTCCTCGCAATTGTCGATGACTCCACCGACAATCACGAGGTTAGGGAACTCGTATGCGTTCGGACCTCTCATGCCCTTGCGCTCATGTCGTTGTTGTAATCAGACCATGCTTGTGGAGTTGCAATAGTCTTCGCAACCTTGAACGCATCGTTGATTTGCGCCCACTTCATTTCCTTGAACTCCATGGCACTCCTGGTGTCACCAGTTGTGATGGCTTCTATGAAGTCAGGGATAGTTTGCTTGTCCAGGTTGTGACCACGCATGATGTTTCCAATCACGGTGAGCATGTCTTCCTTGCTTACGCGACCCTTCTTTGCAGGAACAACATCAACAACCTTCGCATCAAGTTGCTCAACGACTTCCTTCACGATTGGATCTTTCGTAACAGGCTCGATGATTGGTTCTGCTGGGACAGGTGTTCCGTTTGCAACTTCGGGTTCAAACTTGGGTGCTCCTGTATCTGTGTGAATACCCATGATGTCACGAATGGATGGAGCTACTGCCCAGCCCCTTACGTTGTCTCGCTTTGAGTTGATGCGAACGATGTACTTCTTTGAAACACCCTTGGGGTAGTTGCTTACGACATCCACGATGGTATCCCCAATGTCGTACAGGTTGCGGCCAATGCCCCACTTCACGCAGGCACGTTTGAACGCATCTGATACGCCACCTTTGATGGCTTCGATTTGCGTGTTCTCCGCAACGTCGGACTTGGTTACCCAGGTTCCGCCAATGCAAAGCGAAAGCTTACACATTACGCCACCATTGGGTCCAGGCATGTAATCATCTGCCCAGCCTCCGTGACCCACGGACTCATCGAGCCTCTCCATTGCAGCACGCGCATCGATATACGCAAGAAGACGGACCCTTGTTCCGTTCTTCATAAGCGAATCCATACGCCAGTTGACTTCCTCATCCATCATTGGACGTGTAAGTGCTTCAAGGTTGTTGATTGGTTTTGTCATGACGACTCCTGCTCACGTAAAAGAATCCAATGAGAGGTGAGCAACACTCAAAGGATTATGGTTTATGAAAGTGATCGGGCTAGCGAGGCAAGTGATGCGTAATCGATATCGTGATGGGCACCGTGCCTACCCACTGGGTACTTCTTTAGGGCAACGCCCTTCTTGCGATACGCAACAGCACGCTGGTAACAAGCACGCTTCGTAAGGTTTAGCTTGTTGGCTACCTCGCCTACCGTTCTGCATGTTTGCCACACACGCACAAACTCTTCTGGAGTTACGGGTGTGAGTTGTATTACTTCTTCAGCCATTCTGGCCTCCCTTGATTGCGCTTGATTGCGCTTGTAAAAACCTGCAGGTCCGAATCAAGTTCGGACAGCGTGATGTTCATTGCCTTTGCAATACGTTCTCTTACTCCTCGACTTGGCTTGCGGTTCCCGTTTACAATCCTCGTTAGCTCTATGCTGCTTACGTCTGACTCACGGGAAAGAGCCAGCAAACTGGTATCGCAATATGCGATGAAGACCTGAACCTTGTTCCCGATTCTACCTACCATGTAACACCCTGTAGCTAACCTGTCAAATGCCTAGTAAATCTAATAAGTTACCTAACTATAGAGTTCCTAAGAAACTAACTAGAACTAGTATTCTTAAGTTTAGAAGCTTCAATGTAGTTACTAGAAGACTAGGAATTCTTAAGTCTAGTTATTCTAGAGAAGCTAGAACTAGATATGAGAAACATATGGTTAGAGATCCTTTATTGAGGAAGCTCTACTTTGCTTGGAAGTTCCGGTCCCCTATCGTGACTGTAAGAACTTCTGGTCAGTTGCGAATGGTCACTGACTTTTGTGTTGAAATGTATGCCACTCATAACGACGAGTGGGTTGAGGTTGTGAGTAACGCAATGGATACTTACTTCGATTCAATGCGTGAGATGCGTACGGAAGGTAGCCCTCGTTGGATATCGTTTATTGAGTTTGTTTCTGACTTTACCTATTGGGAAATACTATCGGAAGAGTTTGAGATACACGAGGCAATCTCGCTATACCCCAACAGTGATTTGCTTTACGACGTAAGGGGAGAGGGGGAGTGTGCTATCGAACTCGCTCAACGTGGTGGAAGACCGGAGTTCTCAAGGGCAATCACTAATCCAACTCGTCGTAAAGACGTTGGGTTGCCAGCGTTGCCTTCATGTGAAGATTCTTTGGCGGTGCGTATCTACAAGCTAAACAAACTAAGTCCAAAGGCTGACGCATCGTAGCTTGTGTGGTGTCCGATATCGTATCGCCAGTATCCTCGTCTGTTGGAGCCTGATAGTGCCATGGACGGTATAGGCCAAAGGCAATCGCAGCGTCGAACAGGGGCTTGTCAGAGCCCCGGAATGCGGTGGTCGATGGGTAACCACGCTTGCCATCCGTGGAGCGGTGCTCTCCTTCACGATTGAACTGCATCATTGATACGATACAAACGTTTTCTGACTTCGCAATAGCACGAATCGAATCGGAGATTTCATCAAGCTCTGCCCAAGACCCCGGCTCTTTCGCAAGTCGTGTGGGCCTTACAAGCTGCATGTAATCAAGCCAGATGACCTTGGCTCCGTAACGCCTGGACATCCTACGAACAGAAGACTCAATCGTTTCAACATGTCGTGATGCATCATCAACAGAAATGGGAAGCTTGTTCACTTCACGTAATGCATCGTAAAGTTTCTCTCGTTTATCGACATCAGAACCGTGAGCTTCGTTAGCCGGAATGCCGGAACGAATAGAAGCAAGCCGGTCCATCAACGTTGACGCGGGCATTTCAATCGAGATGATACCCTGCGGGACTCCTGCGTAAGCACCACGAAGCACAGCGCTAAGCATAAACATGCTCTTGCCCATCTTTGTTCTTCCGCCAATGATGACCGGGTATCCTTTCGGCCAGCCAATGTACGCATCATCGAAAGACTTGAAACCAGACGGGTAGTATTCAAGCATTTCTCCAGTACGAATCAAGTCCCATTCGTTCATGCGATTGTGAATCAGTTCCGAGATTGGGCGTGGCCCCTCTCCCGATTTGTCAGACGTTGCATCGAGAATAATCTTCTCGGATTCTACAGCGATATCAGAAGCCTCTAACGTGTGCTCGTTTGTAAGCTCCACGATTTGCTGACCAGCGTGCCTAATACGATGAACACGAGCCTCATCGTGAACACGATTAGCCCACGTAGGTACACTAGCCTTGGGTCCAGCGTAGCTTACAAGGGATTGCAAATACGAGACGCCACCGAATGGTACGCAATCACCGTTCTCGCTAAGAAGAATCGAGAAGTCTGGAACTTTCTTGTCGCGTACCTTCCCAAGTACCCAAAGGTAAATCTGACGATGCTGGTCAGATGCGAAATCGACAGGTTGTAAGCGGTCTTCTGTTTCATCCAGACCGGCACCACCATTCATAAGTAGAGTCGCAAGTAGGTTGCGTTCTATGTCAACTGCTGTGCTCACAATGTTCTCCCATTTTGGGTTGTTGGTTTGACCGAAGACTTGCCGCCTCCATAACAGCCAGTTATCATGGGGGGCATGGACAGGCAACAACAAACCATACCCCGGACAGATTTTGGCATACCCTCAACCCTCCGCCGATGTAGGCTGGAAGCGGGCCTTACCCAGGCACAGGCGGCCAGAGAAGTAGGGGTCAGTCAGGCAGCCTACAGCTTCTGGGAGAGCGGCGATAGGGTGCCTTCCACACCCCATCTGCTGCGCCTTCTGGAAACTTCTTTGTTGGATTTGAATACCGTGAGTCATCGTGAAAATAGTTTGTCGTAAACCATACCAGCGCGGGCGCATACCGCATTCCGATTACGGTGAACCACTCGGGTGGGCTACCATCGTAAGCGGAAAGGAAAAGAAACGCTTCCCCATAATCAACGCGGGCCTATTGCAAATAGGAATCCGAACGTACTTCATTGGCGTAATCGTTGGGCGTAGAGAAATCTTTCTGGGTGTGCGGGGTCGCTTGTGGGTATTCCCAGGACGCAAACTTTCTATACGTGTATCGTCTCCTGAACTACTGGATGCTCGTGGTAAACGCCAATGGGCAGACATGGTTGCGAGAGACATAGGCGACAAGCTTACAACAGTGCCGGAAGCTAAGGCTACGCATTCTGCAAACATTCGGTATCGAAAGATTGTGAAGGCACTGGTCAACAAACGAATCGTTGACGCTGCGTCCCTTGGGTACACAAGAACAGCACGCCATTATGCACGAGGCATCTGCGAAGCATGGCGTGAGTTTGATTTGCTAAAGCCAGCAGCCCCCGACACAAAGCACGCATTGATGGTCAGCCTTGTGCTCGCATTAGAAGCAGATGAAGCGGCGCAACTCATAGAGTTTGGTTCGTTGCTTGAGCATCGTATCCCTCTCATGAATCGAGAGATATCGCTAACGGTGTATCAACGAGCAGTGACCTTGCTATCCAGGTTGTGCCCCGAGTGGTGGGGTCAGGGATTTACAACGGATTGGAACGCGAACGGTAGCATCGAGCGCACGTTTCGTAATCAATACGTACGCATGATAAACGAATCTAACATACGCGATATACCAATAGATATGATAGGTGGGTTATGTGCAGATGATATGAATAACATATTAGGCGCGGAAACACATAATCACGTAGGGGGTTCAGAGCCTACTCAAGACACCAGACCGACCAGCTAAGTACCTGAAATCACTGACGATTTGACAGGGCTTGGCTGGTCCGATAAGTAGGGTTTGTTGGGAAGCGACCAGCCAGCATCTTTCATTCACAATAGGTCGCAAGGAGCAGAACATGTCAGTACAACAACCACCACAAATGGTACTTTACAATGTCATCACGCAAGAACCTGTAAAGTACCCCAATCCACAAGCCGCGATGGCTGCTTACGCAAGGCTGGACTTTGCACCGGAACTCCGGGTCATGAAGATTTCTGACTACGAGGAACAATACGGAGTACTTGCGAACGTTGGACTCAAACCATCCGATGTCGTTGCGATCACTATGGACTCGCAACCGAGTCATGATGTATTCGTTCGTGACCCAGCACCGAACGCTGTTCCCGAAGCAAAGGGCGGAACGATCAGTGAGGAGGCAATCGAGCGCATTGATAAACACGAGGCAGTGCTTCGTGCAATGGGCTTTGAACCAACGCCTCCTGTCTATGCGAAGGGAACGAGAGTCATCGACTATGGTGACAATCGTTTCTCAGAACTTCGTAGCGAATGGGAAACACTTCCCGAAGCATCGAAGGCTTGGGAGTCTCTTGCAAAGAACGTTGAACAGGAAGAGCGCGTTGACTTGACAGCCAAGGCTCGTGACCTTTGCATGGACGATGACGGTAGGCTGGTGATTCCTGGTTACGGGAACATCACGGTTGAACGTCGCGCCTTTGCAAACCTGTTGTCGAAGTTCCGCATGGAAGCTTCCGAAGACTACGGGGTGGAATCCCATAGTGGCAAGGCGGCTCGTGGGAACCAAGTGTTCCCGAGTGCTGGTCCCGTGATGGCACGTATGGAACCCGACTTGAGGGCTCATGTGTTCAACGAAATGTCTGGCAAGGTAGACCAGGAACTTACGTTGAAGTTGCGTACTCGTGTGAACAAAGGGAAGCGTTCCCTCTTTGCAACTGTAAGTCCCGGCTACACCGTGGTTGATGCGAACGAGATCGCAGCAATCGTCGGTTCATCCAGTGCCTTGAAAGATTCCAGGGCTCAAGTGACTTACAACCCGGAGTCCACAAACGTACAGGTTGATTGCATCTGGATGCCGGATGAACGTCCTCGTAACCTTGCGGCAGGTGACTTCTTCAAGGCTGGGTTCCGATTCCGCACGAACGATAGCGGTGCCGGTTCCTTGCGTGGAGGTGGCATCGTCTATCGCAACCTGTGTTTGAACCTGCTCATCGTTGCACAAGACTATGCACCGATGGTTCAGCTTCGTCATTGGGGCGATATGGCACAGATTGAAACGGAACTTATCGGGGCAACCCGCAAGGTTCGTGAAGGCATGTCAGCTATCCTCGATGATTGGGGTGTTCTTGCGAACACACTCATCGATGACGTTGAGATGTGGGGCCAAACATTTGGCACCGTTGAGGAAGCCCTCGTGTGGGCTGTTGAGAACGAGAAGATTGGGAAGAACATCTCAAGCAAGGTTCTCCAAGAGAACCTGTTGAACGGGTACAAGTTTGAACAAGGCGACACACCAGCCGCCCTGATCAATGCGATGACCCGTGCAGCTTGGGAAGGAAAGTTCTCCGAGTCGGAACGCGCCCAACTTGAAAGCGAAGCCGGGAAGCTTGTTCCGTTGTTCGCTCGTGCATCCGAGTAATGACAACAGAACAGAAGACCTTTGCGATTGCATCGTGTTTGTTCTGCATGTTTGGCATGGACATCGGCGGGCTCTTTGGGTTCCGCTTCTATGTGTTCGGACAGCTTGCGGCATTCATGTTGCTTTACAAAGGTAACTGACCAACCAACGAAAGAACCTGGGTACGTTCCCAAACTGCCTATCTTTCACAACAAACGTATGTTCCGGCGTAACGGAACAAGGAGCCCTCATGGGTCAATCACAAGACAGCACAACCCAATCACAAGAACTCACCGACGAACAGAAGGAGACTTTGAGAACGCAACGCGAAACAGTTGCGAACAATGTCTGCAATGTGTTCGATAGCATTTGTTCCGTTGGAGACAAGGCGGAACGGGCAAAGATGCATAGCAGTTTGCTCTCCGACCTTGTGGGTAGGGAGGGGCTTACGAATGAAACCGTGTTCAGACGTATGCTCAACAACTACCCATATTCCATTGAACACGAGGTAGTATTTGAGGGTCTTGAGTATGAGATTGCAGACAACTACTCAACGGAACACGAGGTAAGTACCTCGATCAGTGTCGAGGATACACACGTTGATATCGATGTAACGGTTGACCTGCATAACGAGGTGTACCATGGGCCGAGTATCGATTTCAGCAAGGAGGTTAGCCTTGATGGTTGCGATATCATTGCGAGCTACATGGAGGCAGCGGGAACAGAAGACCCTGTGTTCTTTCTTGCGAAGGTAGCAGAGCTGCTGATGGAAGGTGTGGAATCGAAAGCAAGAGGCGATGCCTCTACGGAGCTATCCAAGCAATACGCGGCACGGCTTGAGGCTGCACATGAAACGGAACGTGACCTCAATGCAATCATTGCAAAGCTACAGGCCCCGCAGGATGATTTGCTTAGGGATGCGCTCAATGCAAAGGAAGAACTCACGATAGCATTCAACAAAATGCAAGACCGTGTGTTCGCTTTGACCGACATCATGAAGGACATCCTTACGGATGAACCCATCTCAATCAGCGACGTGTTGAATGACGCGGTTCGTAACTACGGATTGGAAAGCACCAAGTAGATCACATCACGGAACAGGGAGGCATGTCCGTATCCGAATAGATGCCTCACCCTTAACACAAACCCCCGTAGCCTTACGGTTTACAAGGCAGGAACAAACATGGGACTCACAAGAGTAGACTTCATAAAGATTGCGGAGCTTGCTGGCTCCGTTCCAATGGAACGAAAGACATTCGATACGCTCGTCGTAAAGCTCGGTGACTTCTGCCAACAGGAGAACCCGAGGTTCCACCGTGGTCGGTTCACACAAGCAGCACAACGCTCACGTTCTAAGATGCTGACAAGTGGAGGTGCATGATGGACTCCATCGAGTATTACAAAAGCATTTCCGAAGGTGAACACTCAAACAACGAACTCGTTAGGCAAGTGTTCAAGATATGGCAGGAAGCAAACCTACTAATCAATTGCCCAAACAATACTTGCGGTCGACTTGTAAGTGTAATCCAAGCAACTGATGTGAACCCGAACTTGGTAGCGTCAAGTTGCGAAGGGCAGTTGGATATCACAGATATTGAGAACCCGGTGGAAATGGAACAACCCATCTATCGATGTCCTCGTTGTTTGTGTTTCATGAGCTTGAAGGTTCTGTTCACTCCCATTGGTTGTGGATACACATGGGTCATGGGTTCCACAAAGGAACAATACGATGCGAACTGTTCCGAAAAGGGTTGGCCTATTGAGCCTGCTACTGGCCCAACGGGAGGTGCATGATGGGAGCAACATTCGTTCTGGAATCTGTTCCAACAACTGGCGATGAGAAGACAATCACGGTTGGGCTTCATGCCGAAGGTGCATACAACTTTGCAATGTCATTGGGAGGTGTCGGTCTTGACGAGGATGGCACCACGATTGGTAGCCGCATGTACCTATTGGCTGGAACATGGCCCAATCTTCCAGCCGGTGTAATCAAGGACATGGCAGAGGAACGATGCGTTGTAACGTTTGAAGACTCAAACGTAATCGTACAAACGGATCGCAAGTTTGGGTCTAGTTGTGTAGCCTCTTACGATTGACATTCCCTAAGCGTGTATCTCAATAGGCCCCGGAGTTGTAGCGTGCGAGCGTTGCGGTTCCGGGGCTTTCTCGTTTTGCGATTACGCATACGCACACACATACACACACGATACGCTACACGTTATCGTATATACTCACATACATTACGCGATGAAGTTCTGTCCTGCTTACCAGGGGGTGGCTCGCCGCTGAAAGCATAGGGATTTCAAGTACTTAGCCAGCGTGTTATACTACTCGTGGCTCCGGCAATCCGGTCGGCGGCCAGAACAAAGCACAATACACAAGGACACACAATATGTCACTCAATGGAATCATGATAAACGTAAGCGAGGCGGAATATACACACCTTATGCGAGGGATTGAATCGCTACTTGCGAACCTATCCAACGACCCAAGATACCGGGCCGGAACAGAACGAGATGAGATTGCGGATCTTCTTGAAGAACTTTGCGAACACAAGGCTACGTTCAATCCCGAAACAGAACTTGCGGCGAAACAATACGAGGAAATCCAGCACCTCAACGCAATCATTCAGAACCACGAGAACGAAGCACAGGAATACCGATTCCTCTTGCGTAAGAGCGCTGTCTATTACAAACGCATTGGTAGCATGGTAACGAAGAACAGCCCGTCAGAGTTCTCGGATGGCTTAGACAAGGCATGTCGTAAAGAGTCGGAAGAGATTGCTCTTCACCTCTACAACAGCGCGAGAGTGTAATGGGAACAGAACAATGGCCATTCTGGTATTACATATTCCTATTCGGATTCTTGTATCTAATCGCATCATCAATCGTCTAACAAACAATCACCAACCCGATGCCTCGCGGGTAAACGAGGCAAGGACAAACCATGAACACAGAACAAACAGAACAAACATGCAAGCACGGTTACATGTACTGCCGTGAATGCTTGGATGCTGCGAACAAACAGGAACAGGAGACTGCTCTTAGCAAGGTCATTGACGTGTGCTATGGGTACTCGTATGCCGCTTGCGAAGTGCAATATCCCAGACTCACCATGGAACAGAACGCTATCGCAAAGTATTGCACCATTGCGGGATGGCTCACTGCTCTATCGCTAACGGAACATAGACTGCTTGCGCTGAAGCTTGCAAAGGACTTGCATGATAACTTGCAAGACCTTGCGGATTACGGTGGTGACCTTGCGGTAGACCGGCATGGTAACGCTGTAGACGAGGGTTCGGCGGAACACGTAACGAATGTACAGAACTATCGTATTGTATTGCACGACGATGGGTTGTTCGGTTGCTTCGGATTGTGTTGGTACAGGTACATAAGCCCTGCAACAGCCCGTGATTGGCCGGGTCGTAACGTAAACGACAAGCTCACGAAGGAACACTACTTCGTCGCCCCAGGCTTTGTGTTTGTAACAGAACCCTGTTCGTTCACACAACGCTATGCATACGCCATGAGTGGCGCGTTGCTATACCGTGGACCGGGAGGTGGCGAGGTGTTCTCCGTGTCTATTGGTGACCATCAGGGATGGTCGAGGCACACGTAATCCCTAAGCGTGTAACGCCATGCAACATAGTGGGTTCCACTCCCGAACCCACAACGGAACGGGAGTTGGAACTTGCCATGTCAACAGAACATGCACACATAAACTTTACAAGGTTTATTCCTGATAGATTACAGGAACTTAGGCTCATAAGTGAACGGTCATTCATTATAAACACCCACAATTCAACCGATTCTCACCCTTTAATTGCGGGTGCCGTCGTTCCCAGGCCCCGCATCGAAACATTCTGTTTCAACCATTCACAGGGAACGTGGAGAATAGAGAACATGAACACCATTACACAAGGACACAAGGACATGTTGCAAGCCATGATCCAACCATGGCTATCGGCCCCGGCTACACGGATAGCAAAGCAAACCGCACATATTGCACAGTGCAATGCCGCATTGCTCGATATCCTGACGGCACCAGGAACCCCCGCTATCACCGGGCAGAATGGAATCGTCTGCTACAGAACGGGGAACGTCGTTGCAAAGTCAATCGGGCAATTGCTTGACCTGCTGGCAATCACGACGGCGGAGGCAAAGGCGGATCCCGACAAGCGTAGGCAGCGCCTCACACATGGCAGAACTCCGGGCTCGTTCTCGCAACCTGGGAACACAGGCAAAGTCTACAAAGCTTTGCCCGAGGCACCGGGTAAAGGTGCCGACCCCATTGCACAACACAAAGGGCACTGGAGGTCCATTATCCGAGAGAACAATTGCGGCGTTCTCGCTAACTGGCTTGGCTTGGAACGTGACAACATCGCAGCGGTATCCGAGGCACCGGCACCGGCACCAGCCACAGAACAGAACAGCGTAGACCCTACGACTATTGTGCAGTGCGATGCACGACTCCAAGGTCTGGCTGATAGCAAGGCGCAAGCCATAGCGAGAGAGGACTTTCTTGGAGCCCATCAAGCTTCCGAGGAGTCGGCTCGTATCGCCGCTATTCGCAAGGACTTGGATGACAAGGCAAGGGCAATCCAAAAGCCCCAAGCCACTACGGAACAAGCCGACGAATTGAACGAGCTTGAGCTTGAGCTTGAGACGGCGCTTGCAAGTCAGGACTACATGGCAGCGCATGCCATTCAAGAACGGATCGCGGAACACAAAGCGCTTGTCCTGTCACAACAAGCTGTGTCTACCGATGGCGCTGTAGCGCTGCCGTTGGAGGCGCTCCTTGCGATGATGAAAACGAGTAGTGAGGCAGTTGATTGCGTAGTGATTGCAGGGCAAGCATTCACAGTGGCATAGCCACAACACAACCCAACAAACGAAAGCCCGGTCGGCGCAAGCTGGCCGGGCTTTCCTGCGCCTGGAATCCAGGGCCAGAACGGCTCTATGTTCCGAGCCTTACGAGGTATCCAGCCAGATAGCCTCACAATGGCCTTCTAAGCCCCTTGTCGGGCGTAGACCTTACCAGGACCATAGGCGAGCCCCTTGCAAGGCATCACAAGCCAAGCAAGACGGCCTAACGATGGCAATAGGCGGGAGGTCAAGGTGTGCATGTACAGGACAGGGGGCTTGCGTACCGTTTGAGACTCCCGGCAAACCATACGAGGGAACAGTCCACAACGGAACCCAATGGAACAGGGCAAAACCCCCGAGAATAGAACGCAACGGAACGGTACAGAATGGAACGTCACGGAACGGAATGGAACAGGGCGGAACATGGCAGGCCGAACGAGCTTGCGCGGGGTCTACCTGGGTGCGCCCCCGCCCCCCCGTGGGTAATAAAACTAAAGATAAACCCCTCTCGCTAAAAAATATCCTACTTCACAGACCCTATTTGATGGGATGTTCAGCCATTTCCTTTTAGTGCTGCTACTACATCGGAGTAGGCAGCTATCCATTCTTCAGCGTCTTTACGGTCTTGTTCGTGTTTACCGTGATGTTGTTGACGGTATACGTGAGGAGCAGCGGAGATTAGGGCATCGATAATGAGTGCTTCTACTACTCTTAGTTTGTCAGGAGGGTTCATTATTCTTTGAATCCTGCTTAGCTTTCCTTTCTTGTTCTGCGTAGTAGGCTTTCATCTGTTCTTCTGTGAATACTTTTCCAGAAGGGGAGTGGTACTTTCCGCTGTTAGGCCCTGATTGAACCAAGACGAACTGCATTAGGCTTCTCCTACCGCATCTGTTTCAAATGGTTTGGTAAGGACTTGTGTTTTAGAGGCGATAGAGAGTACGGACCTAGGGTACTTATCGAAGTACTGTGTCCAGGTTGGCCAGATGTCTTCTGTTAGTGCGAGTAGCTGTGCGGTTCCTGATGCTGTCCCTGCTAGGTTATTGCACAGGAAGTTGAAATCCTTTTCTGAAAGGTTTGTTGAGCCTCTTGAGCAAAGGAATGCATCCTTAGCTGCTTCTGTAAGACCTACTCGCTTATCTACTACATTACGTAGAGTGAGTTTTACGAGGGCTACAAGAGCTGAATGCTCGTCGGAAGTGAAGACTGCGCCTGTAGATGCAGGGTGGCGGAAGGTAAGCTCCCCTGGTTTGTCCTCGTGGAGTGTGAGGATTGGTGAGTAGTGGAGTAGGTCGCTCCAATCACCGTCTATTTTGTCCTCTGACTGCTCCGAAAGGGTGATTGTAACTACTTCATGGTCTACATCTGGTAGGTCAACCATGTTTTTGAACCCTGTGGCGATGTTCTCACCAAGTGGAATGAGTCTTGAGATTAGTCGGCATACCTCTGATTCCTCAAAAGCATACGCAAGAGAGTTTGTAACTAGGCAAATCATGAGGAGTTCTCCCGAATCAGTTGTGAAAGACGGATTCCAGACCTGTGACTAGTCTGATCCAAGGGATTCTTGCTTGTATTGACGATATCAAGGGTTCCATCATCGAAAGCTTCTAGTACAATCCACTCATCGTCTCCGATAATGATGCATGCACCCTTACAGAGGGCTATTTGCTGCGCTTGTACGGGCTCTAGGGCTTGTAGCACCTGATTTCGGCACCATTGGGCTCGTGAAACGACCCCACGGGCACTATCGAGGCGTTTTAGGGGGGATTTACCCAGCCTAAGTGCTACCAGCGTGGCCCGGTCCTTGGTATCTGTAGTTTCCATGCTTCATTGGTAACACACTGATACCCCTCAGTCAAGATTTGCCACGGGACGTTGCAACTTTCTCGGTTTCTGCCACGCTACGTGGCATATCTACTGGCTCGCCAGACGGCTGCCCGCATCTGTGGCAGTAGAGGAGTCCCTTGTAGCGGTGGTCACACTCAAAGCAGATACGTTCCACGACATGCTTTTCAAGAGATTTGTAAAAATCGTAGATTGGCATCTGGACAGCTTCCTAAGCTTAAGTTAACTAGTCTAAGTCTCTTAGTTAAGTTTACTAGACTGCATAAGCTCTCTAAAGAGAGTTAATTAAGTTAACTAGTCTACGTATAGTAGTTAACTAGTAACTAAGTTTACTGGCCGACCGTCTGACGGATTAGCTCATTGCGCTGTTTGTTTGCAGCCCTGAAGGCATCTTCCATTCGCCGCAGTCGGCGGGTAAGGTTGCTCACCACGTCCTTCAGGTGGTCAAGCTCCGCCTGCATCTCAAGGTTGGTTTGAAGCTGCTCCGACATTGTGTATTCGGCGGCAGCAAGCTTTTCGGTGAGGTTTTCGTTTTGCTTCTGAAGTAGTGCGAGTTCCATATCTATCTCTAACACAGGTAGTTACATACTGCTACTGCCCACCTGAAGGCACACCGGCACGTAGGGCGTTTCGTAGCGATGCGCCAATACTCATGCTCGACTCTTCTACCGGGTCAGCCCGCCTTATCCGCTGCGCCTCGCGCTGGAGGTACGCCTCGCCTGCCTCATTATAGGCTAGCTCGTCTGTCAAATCTGACTTGGATTGACCTTCTGCAAAGGGTAGGTCTTTCATCACGCGCTCTTTAGCGTCCATAAAGTCTTCAATGCGTCCGTACTCCTCCGGGGAGTACTCCCGCATAAATCGGGACATCCACAACTCAAACTGCTGCATATAGTCCACGGAGCCCCGTGCTTCCGCTGCAGTGTTCTCCATTTCCTGCTCTGTGGAGATTGGGTTGAAGACCCTGCCAAGCCCCTGACCGATGGCCTTGCCCACCTCTCCGAGCGCTCTGGAGGGAGGAATGGACGTCTCTTCCATTACCTCGTGGAAGGCCGGGCGCTTCTTGGAAAGGTTCGCTCCCTCTCTGGGGGCTTTTTCTTCTTGTTCAGGCATATTGTTGTTCTCCAGCCGTTCTGATAATACTATCTGGTCAACCTGGGTTGACAGAAACCCCAATAATAAAAGCGGGTATTGTATGGGACGCAACTTTAGAAATCTTCCTGTGGTCTACGCAGCCAATGTTACCGCAGTTAGCGCTGCTCCGTCAGCGGTAACAGACGGGGTTGAGTATCCAAACGTCGACGCGACCGAGTGCTTTGTGCTTGTAAGTGGGGCAGATGTTTCAAAAACAGTTGAGCTTACGCCTTACTGGTACGATCCTAAGTCTGGTAACACCAACAAGTGGGTGCAGGGAAATGCCGCCACTATTACCGGTAGTGGTGTAATGTTGGTGTATTGCGTGGGTACGCGACTATATCTTCGAGTGACCGCTATTGCGGGTAGCTCTGATTTCGATATCTCGGTTCAGTTTGTTTCTAAGGGGGCTTGATGTCTTCAACTAATAGTTCATCGGCGGCTACTACTGGTGGGACAGATGGTCTGCACGGTATCTCCTCAACCAGCGTTGTTGCGGGTGACCTTGAGATTGATGCCGGTACGCTGTCCGTCGACGCTACCAACAACCGTGTTGGTATCGGCCTTACTAATCCTGCCGCCACACTTTCAGTCGCTCATGCCGACGATACAGAAGATGCGGCCACAATCACAGGCGACTCCCTCACTACAGGAAGCTTGCTAAAACTCCTATCCGACTCATCAGACACTGGGAATAGAACTCTGCTGACTGTCCACAATGAGAATACAGCAGCGGTAGGTGTCCAGATGGTTCACCTTCTGAATGCCGCAGTTGGTGGAGATGGTGACCCAATCCTGCTGGTTGAGTCATCAGCAGCAGAGACAGAAGCGATTATTGAGCTAAGAAACTCAAACACCGCAACAGACAAGCCAGCCATACTCAAGTTCAATCGCGCATCGTGGAATGAAGCAGACGATATGTCTTTGGGCTCTGTCTCATTCCAGGGTGTGGATGGCGGCAACGCCAAGACAGCCTACGCGACCATCGACGCACTTGCTACTGACATCACTGCTGGCGACGAGGCTGGCAAGATTACCTTCAACGTGTTTGCTGGAGGGACGGCAGGGACCGCAGCTACTGCGAACCTCTTCTCGATTGGTGGGGAGGATGTAGCAAACGCTACTCAGTGCGAAGTCGTAGTGAACGACGCAGGTATCAACTGTGACTTCCGAGTCGAGGGTGACGCCAACGCTAACTTGTTGTTTGTAGACGCCAGTGCAGAAGCCGTGATTATCAATGGGACAACAGACCACGCAGCCTCTTTCGTAGTAGATGGGAGCGCCGCCGCAATCGCATTGAACGAGATAGCTAATGCGCCCGCAGACACTCCGGCCTTTGGCCAGATTTGGGTGAAGAGCGGCACGCCGAATACGCTGTATTTTACAGACGATGCTGGAACCGATACGCAGTTAGGTGCTGGTGGCGGTGGCTCTAACGACGACGTTGACCTTGTCCTGCATATGCAGGTCTTCTCATAGGATTTCATAATGGCGACTATTACCAAGGAAAAACTTAGCGGCTCTACGAATGGTAGGGGAATCAAGGTTGTACAGACTGAATCTGCCGGAGATACCATCCATACCGCTGTTGCGAATGCTACAGATTGGGATGAAGTTTGGATATACGCATCTAATACCCACACCGGGTCTGTGACTTTGACGTTGGAGTGGGGTAACGCAGCCGTCGATGACAACATCAAAGTCGTGATCAACCCTAGCGAAACTGTCCTTGTAGCCCCTGGGCTATTGATACAGAACAGCTTGGTTGTGAAAGCGTTCGCTTCCGTAACAGAGAAGGTCAACCTCTTCGGATACGTCAACCGGATGGACTACTAATGGGCCGTAGGCAAATCAATCCTGGGCCAATCAAGACCGGCCCAACAGCACAAAACAGCCGTGACTATGCCCCTGGCATTAGTGATTGGATTTGTGTGAACCCGATCCCAAACGGGGTAATGCCGGTAAACGTAAGCACGATTAGCGGCGACTTGGCCAATGCGGTTGATGGTGTTTGGTACTACTTCGATCCAAAGGGCCTTGCTGATGTCAGTGGGCATGCAGACAACTGGATTGGTGTCGGCCCTAATGGCATTGAGTTCTATGCCGATCTCCACAAATATGGGTCAAGAGTTAAGCTATCCAGTGACGCAGAAACTTGCCGCGTGGCAACGCCACTATTGAAGCCAGACGGGACCGGCCAGTTTACTGCTGATGATATTCAGGGAATCGACTTCAGAATCGAGGCTGGGGAGAACATGCCCCATGCCAACAATGAAGGGCACGGTATCGCTGTAGGTTTAGCAAAGGCTGAAATCTGTAGCATAGATAGCTCCGTCTCTATTGATGAGAGAAAGTTCGGGGTAATGGCCTGCTATGGGAACGACAACGAGAACGATGATGCATCTGCTAGATTCCTTGGATACTCCATGTTTACTGCCTCTCATGAGCAGCATGACAACGGTGGAAGTGACTTTGAATCAGTGCAGGTAAGCTACAACTTTATCCGCGAAGACGATGATGAGATCATCACCTTCTATGCGAGCGGTGTACCACTGGACTCCGATGGTGAGGTGCCTGTTGGAGGTCTTCAGAAGAAGTGGAACTCAAATGCATCTTGGGCTCACGACGATAAAATCTATTTGTTTGTATCGCTCGCTTCTTACGAGAATCCTCCCGTTGCTGGGGAGTCGGATTCAACGTGCGACTACAATAATGACCCCACTATTACACACGACAACAACACTTATTTTTACCCCGGAATCTCGGTTGCGGGGACTGGCATCCCAGCAGGGGCTACTATCGCATCCAAAACGAGTAATACCGAGTTTGAGTTGAGCGCTTCTACTACCGGTGGTGCCGTCACAAATGGGACGCTCACGTTTACAGACATTAGAAGAACAGGCGCATTCAAAGTCTGGTATAGACTCCGTTTCAGCAATGTTGGGCGTGTCCCAAACTGGATCGAGGGTCGTGTGAATAACCACTCTGGCGTTAACACGGACAGGTACTGATGGCGGCAATCACCCAAAGCGATGTACTCAAAGCAAGTGTTTGGCTTGTGCCGATTATCTTCACAGCCGGTGGGTTGTTGTGGCAATCGGGAGAGGTACGCGCTGAGTTGGTGACGCTCACTGCTGACTTCGATGGACACGAGAAGCTGGAATCTCATCCCGTCAGTGCTGTGCAGTTGGAAGACCACAATGCTGTACTTGAAGA
>Ga0080013_1000495_pt1 | contig 55839 bp, 72 predicted proteins | sample ETNvirenome_6_85_FD_69236 | JGI IMG/M metagenome (GOLD analysis project Ga0080013, IMG submission 69236) | Marine viral communities from the Pacific Ocean - ETNP_6_85 (SPADES assembly) (version 2) | ecosystem: Environmental > Aquatic > Marine > Oceanic | place: Pacific Ocean | collected 2013-06-19 | reverse complement strand
GGGGGATTGATCACCCAGAGGATGTTACTTGCCCCAGAACGTCTTGGTGCGGGCATAGAGGTAGGGATGGAGCTTGTTGAGCAGCGCTTCAATGCGCGGTAGCCATCGCTTGTACTGCCTGATGTCTTCTGGGGGGTAGTCTTCTGGATACGTCAGGCGGTTATTGAGGGTGCTTTCAAGCTCACTCAAGCCGTCCCATATCCGGCCAAGTTCCGACTGTGTCAGTTCTATCTTCTTGGCCACGGTAGCCTCCTTTACAGTAGTGCCTTGGGCGGGGGCGACGAGGCGGGGCGCATCGTCACGCCGACAGCGAACCCCACCATGTACGTCGTCAGGTCATACAGTGCTTGGGTGCGCCCTCGTGAGTCGCTGGGATCTCGCAGGAACTCGACGCCGATGCCGATCGCCACGGTCGCCATCGGGGAGATATTGAGCCGCCCGGCGAGGACACCGCTGGCTAACGAGATCATCGTGTACGCACTGAAGGGCGTGGCGGGTACACCCGCTGCTTCTAGGGTTCTCTGCGTCATCCCGCTCTCCTCTTGATGGCGCGTCGGCACCGGCTCGCAGGGTATGACAGGGGCAGCCGCTGGGCAAGGCGCGTCTGCTCAGCCTCCTCCCAGATGTCGCGCACCTGCCGCGCCCACGGTGGGCACTCACGCGACCCGGTGCGCCTGCTCGCCTCGCGCTCCTCGCGCTGGCGGGTGAGCGCAGCTTTGCGACGCACCTTGGAGGGGGTGCGATAGCACGACGGGCAGATGTCGCGCCACACCGCGATGATGGCCCCGCACGAGGCGCAGGTCTTGAGCGATCCTTCCAGCGGCTTGCCGCCTTGCAGCCAGTCGCGCTCCGCATCGACCTTGCCGTGGCGGTAGGCGTTGCCGCCGTGGTCGATGATCACAAGATCGGGCTTGCCGGTGTGCTTGCGCAGCCCCCGCCCGCACATCTGCATGTACCGGCCCATCGACAGGGTGCTGGTGGCCAGCACGATCCCGCTCACTGAGGTGATGTCCAAGCCCTCGATGAGCAGCGCGCAATTGCACAGCACGTCGATCTCGTGCTTGCGGAGCTTGTCCAGCGCGCGACGGCGGGCACCTTGGGGCGTGTTGCCGTCGATATGCACCGCACGGATGCCACGCTCGCGCATGGAGTCCACCAGCGCCCGGCTCGCGCGGACCCCCGTGGTGAAGGCGATGGTGCGCCGCCCCTTGGCGTAGCGCAGCCAATAGTCGGGGATCGAGGTCAGCACCAGCTTGGTGCTGTACGCGGCCTCCAGTGCGCCGGCCTCATAGTCCAACCCGGCGGTGGAGACCCCCGACAGGTCAGGCACAGGGGCTTGGTACACCCGCGAGCGCACCAGCCAGTTGTCCGCTTGCAGCTTGGCGATGCTGGGGCCGATCACGATGTGCGGGAACAGCTTGTGCAACGGCAGCCCGTCGAGCCGCACGGGCGTGGCTGTCATGCCGATGGCAGGCACGTCACGCCAGCGGGCCAAGATCTGCTCGTTGACATCGTACAGCTTGTGGGCCTCGTCCACGAAGATAAGCTCCGGTCGCCATGAGGCAAAAACGTCGGTGTCCACCCGTCTGATGAGCGTCTGAGACATGGCGATGAGAGCGCTCTTGCCGGTCATGTCGGGGAAGCCCCCCGCTTGCAGGGTGGCGCACCCGGTGCGTGTTGCGCGTAGATCGGAGACGGTCTGCTCGTAGATCTCCTCGCTGGGCACGATGTACAGCACGCGACGCGCGCCCGCGAGGCGCACAAGCTCCAGCGCGATGTGCGTCTTGCCACCACCCGTGGCGAGTTGGAGCATCACACGCCTGATCCCAGAGGCAAAAAAGCGACGCACTTCGCGGATCATCCGTAGCTGGTAGGGGCGGCTGGTCTTGCTCATGCGACCTCGTCAGGCAGTGGGGGCGGCTCGTCATCGTCACCGAATCGCTTGGCAAAGCGCTCATGGTCCTGTGCAGCGCGCCGCGATGGCCGTGCCAGCGCTTGTCGAGCGCGAGCCTTCCGCGCGCTGATCACAGGAGCGACCGACGATGCTTTTGGCGCAGAGGGCGGGGCCTTAGCCTCTGGGGTGTAGTGAACCATATCAAACAGGTGATAGCAGGTGTCGCACCGTGCGGCGGCCATCGTCTTGAGGACCACCACTGTGGCCGCACAGTGGGGGCACGTCGCGCGCACCAGCAGGCACGCGGCCATACGCCACTGCAATAGCTCTTGGTCTGGGTTGGTGGCGGCCAAGTAGCGGCGCAGGCGGGTGACGCTGGCCTTGGTGATCTTGCCGATGTCGGTGATCGTGAAGCCCAGCGCATCAAGGCGCAGGGCTACCCTCTTTTGCCATAGCTCCAGCTTGCTTGTGCCCATGTGCCCTCGATCGGAGGATAGCACGTTGACACCGCGTAGCCAGAGGGCCAGCATCGCGGCTGGCACAGCACACTCTTCCAAGGGGCACATATGACACGGCGTATTCTCAAGTCGGGCAGCGGTTTGCCCATGAACCCTGCCGACCTACCCGACGACGGCACCCCTGTCACGTTTGAGCAAACGCTCCGCAAGCGCGTGGGCGACGAGGACGAGGACAAGGACTACCTGACACCGGACGACTACGACGACGCGGTGTGGTGGGTGGAAAAGCAGAGCGAGCGCGGTTTTGAGTTCTTCGCTGAGATGGACGGGCGTCCCTATGAGGTGGACGTGCGTGACGTTCACGGGCCGGGCACCTACCGCGTGACGCCTGTGGGCCATGACGGCAAGCCGATCAAGAAACTGTCGCAGGTCTACAAGATCGCAGACCCCTTGCGGGTGATCGACGGCGGCAAGGGCACAGAAGACGCCAAGGACACGCCCGGCGATCTGCCCCCTATCATGGGCTTTTTGCTCAAGCAGCAGCAGCAGGCACAAGAGCGTATGGAGGCTACCGCCCGCAAGCGCGAGGAGCGCCGTGCAGAGCTGGACGCGATTGCGCGCAAGCAGCGAGAAAGCCGCGAGGAGCGCCAAGAGCGCCGGGAATGGGAGCGACAAGAGCGTGAAGAGCGGCTGCAACGTGAGCGCATGGAGCGCGATGACAAGCGCAGTGAGGAGCGCACCACCATGATGCAGACGCTGCTCAGCGGTGGCATGGCCATCGCTCAAGCCATGATCACGTCCAACGGCAGCCGCCCCCAAAACGATACCAACGACCGGCTGCTGGAGGCCATCCTGCTAGACCGTGACAAGCGCAGCGACAGCGCCAGCAGTATGCGTGACACGATGGAATTGCTGGTTGTGTTGGACAAGATGGCCGAAAACCGCGCCGCCGCCATGCCTGCCGAGAAGGCAGAAGAGGACGGCGACATGATGAAGTCGATCATGCAGTTCATGCCGATGCTGGCCATGATGAAGGGGGGGCAGATGCCGCCACAGTCTGGCCAAGTGGTGCCTCCATCGGCGCTGCCCTACCAGTCTCCGCAAGACCCGATCGCCACACTGGCAGAGTCGGTGGCCCAGCCCTCTGTGATGGAGCAAGTGCTGTCCCACGACCCTGACGGGATCGCCAGCGCACTGCGCGAAGCGATCAGCGCCAACCCTGATTTGGAGAGCAAACTCGTGGATGCGCTTGAGCGCAACAACACGGAGACCGAATGACTACCTATGTTGAAGCGCCCACCCGTGACCGCCTGACTGGGGCGGTGGACAAGATGGCGCTGATGGAATCTATGGCCGAGCAGGTCGCGGATGATCGACAGTTTGCCGAGTTGGTGCTGGAGGTGGTCAGCGGCGCAGGCAACGCTGCTGATGAGCAGGCCGCAGCATGGGCACGGTTTTGCGAGGGCTTGCCGTACCGCAGAGAGCAGGGCGAGGTGTACCGCGATTGCAAAATGGTGGTAGGTATCGGCTACAAGCGCCCACTGGGCGGCGACTGCGATGACATCGTGATCGTGTTTGTGGCGGGGTGTTACACGCTGGGCATCCCAGCCAAGGTCGAGATCTTATGTGACGAGGAGGGGTGGGGCTTTCATGTGCGAGCGCGCGTGGGCCTACCTCCTCACAAGCCAGTTGTCTGGCAGGTGGTGGACCCGGTATGGAAGAGCGAACAGGAGTGGGCGGCAGCGGAGAGAGATCCCCGCTCTTCGGCCTTGGCAGCGATGTACCCCCAGCCAAAAAAGACACCAGCGAGCAACCCGTGCCGCTAGGGTTGGCGACGATCCCTGCGGTGGCGGTAGCAGTGCCGCCGCCCGATGACCTCCCCGATGAGGGAGGGGTGATTGATTTGCAGCCACTGACGCTTGCCCAACGTCGCCGCAGTACACTGGATACGCTGACGCGGGGGATCTTACAGGGGCTGATGGACACATTTGGGGGGCACCATGAGTGAGAGCAAGGGCGGCGTGTTTGACGGTTTGTTGGGAACACTGCGCGGGCAGGCGACCGACGAGATGGAGAGCGTGATCAACGGCGTGTTGCCTGTGGGCGTCACATTCAGCGCCAAGCCCAACCCGGCAGAAGATCACGAGGACGAGGGCGACGGCGACGATGGGAGCGGCGAGGTGGAGGTTGGCGCGATTGCCTTTGAGAACAAGGGGTCAGGCGACAACCTTGCAGGAGCGGCAGCCGCCTATCGCATGGTGGGCACCAAGGACGATCTCATCGCCCAACACAAGGGCACTGGTTATGCGTTCTTCGGTTCGCCTGACGAGCTACAGGAGTACCGCGAGCAGACCGACCGGCTTGAGGGCTGGGACGAGTGGACCGTGGCTGATGAGATCCTCGCGTTGGACTACGACGAGGAGACGATGGGCGAGTTGCTCGACCTTCTTCACGGCGAGGCCGATGGCATCGGGGAGGCCGAGGCTCAGTATGAGGGCTTTCACTGGGGCGACAAGCCGACGTTTACCGGCGTGAAGCAGGTGCCGGGCATCCACGCGCCCCTGACATTCTTGGGCACCGGGCGACGGCTGGACTACTACGCCAAGAAAGAGGGCGAGCCAGCCGAGTACTATCACCACTTTGGCGAGAAAACCGGCGAGTACCCCTCTGTGTACGCGCTGGGCACCGATTGTCTGGTCATCCACGGCGCAAACATGGAGATCACCGATCGGGGGGTGGTCGAATGATGACGCCCGAAAAACAGTGGATGGCGACCCTGTGCGAGGGCGACATAGACGCCATCGTGTCGCTGTACGCCCCTGATGCGGTGCTGGTTGCCACGTTCGCGCCCGAGCCTCTGCGAGGCACTCGCCAGATCACCGGCTACTTCCGTACCTTCTTGGGCGACCATGCTGGTCTGTGTGGCCGCGTGTTGAGCGCGCTGGTGCAGCACCCTGCGCCCGATGTCCGCGTCTGCTCTGGCCTGTATGAGTTTGGCTGGAACGACGGCACGCAACGCGCGCGGTACACCTATGTGTGGCGTCACATCGGCTCTGGTCGATGGGAGATCGTCACCCACCATTCGTCGGTGATGCCGTGATCTGCTCCATATCTTGGGATTGTGAACCACGCCGCCGTGCCTGAGTATGCGTCCTGACTGCTGCGGGTGATCTGCGGCTAGGAGGACTCACATCATGGCTATCCGACGCCTTCGCCGCAACCCTCGCCGCCGCCGCAGTGGCACGATGCTCGCCAACCCTCGCCGCCGCCGACGCAACCCGCGTCGTGCCCGTGCGCGCCGACGCAACCCGCGCCGAGCCACGGCAGGAACAAAAAAGCATATGCGACGCAAAACTGCGCGCCGAGCCTACATGGCTGGCCGTCGCAGGAACCCGGCCCGCAAGCGCAGCTACGCACGTCGGCGCAATCAGGCTGATATGACCTTTGTCGGCATCCCCGTGCTGCCCGCCGCCTTGGGTGGTCTGGGCGCGCTCGTTGTGATCAACGCCGCCAAAAACATCGGCTTTGTGAAGACCCAACTCAAAAAGATCGAGAACCCCACCCTGCGGGCTGCGGTGCCACCGGCACTGGCGGCTGCTGCTGGTTGGGCGCTGCACAAGTACGGCAAGGGCAAGATGGTCAAGGACGTGGCCAAGTTCATCGTCGCCGCCAGCCTCTTCAAGTTGATCGATGACGTGACCGACAAGTACTTTGCTGAAGAGTTCGTTAAGATGTTCAACAAGGACGACACTCCCGGCGACACTCCCGGCCTCTACGGCGCGTATATCCCGACCTATGGCCGCAACACACGCGGTGCGTACCTGCCCGTAGATAGTGGCACAGGTGGTGCGTATGTGCCGGTCAGTGGCACCCGCTCGCACGGTACATTCGGGCTACTCTAGACCGGATTGATCGAGACACAGCTTTGCGGGATCTCCCGCGCGAAAAGAGGACGACATGCCTATCCCGCAGCAAAACATCTTTGACGAGTTGCGCCCTTACGCCCGGTTGACAATCGTGCCCGGTGTGACAGTCGGTGATCTAAACTTTGTGGCCAACGCCGATCTGTACTCGGCGGGGGTCATCACCAACACCGCTGGCTTGGTCGCCAGCGATGCCAACGTCAAGCTGTTTGACAAGGGCATTGGCAGCACTGGCCAAGGGTGGACGGGTGGACTGACTGAGAGCCAGACCAATGTGAAGTTCGACAGTGGTCGTATCGGGGCCAACCAGTGCTACGTCGGGACGCACTGCTCGTTCGCCATCTCGATGGTGGATTCTACCGACCCCAGCCTTGGCAATACCATCACGCACTCGCTGTTCAGCAGCGCTGACGCACTGTGGTCGGTGGCTACCAACTTCAGTTGGGACTACACTTGGGGCCGGGGCATGACCCGCAACATCGGCCCGCTCGCTCAGTGGCCTGCTGCGTCCGGTGTCTACGGGATCACCGCACAGGGCAACACCAACCCTGTCGGTGCTGCGCCCGCTGCTGCGACTGTCGTGCCGATGTATGCCGCGCAGAACGGCGCACCCGACTGCCTTGCTCGCAAGCTGGCCGAGCCGATTATCTTCGCTCCGCTGGTGCAGAGCGAGATGGTGGTGTCGTGCGGCAACGGCTTCACGATGCAGGGCCTCGATGCGACCATCGGTGGCTACTACATCCAGATCCTTTGCACTCTCAAGGGTTTCCTCTTCACGATGCCGGTAGGCGGCTAGGGCTGACGCCCACAAGGAGCAGACACATGGCTACATACGGCAACAGCTTCACGCCTGCTGATCTAGAGGCTTTCGCAGCCTTGACAGTGGTGCCCGGTATTACCGTGGGCGATCTCAGCTTCGTGCAGGCGATGTCCCTGTACTCCACAGGCTTGATCACCCCCAGCGCCGCGAACACCCTCGGTGCCAACTCCAATCGGCGGCTGTTTCAAGTCCCGATCGGCGGCACGGGCGGGGGCTATGCAGCGGCGTATACCCACACCAGAAGCGAGACGAATCTGGAAGTGCGCGACTTCAAAAACGACGCCAACATGGTGTTTGTCGCGACGCACGCCTGCTTCGCCGTCTCCAAGCGCAGTCGCAATGCTGGTGCGACCACCGAGATTCAGAGCCTCATCCCCTCGACAAGCGGTCTGTGGTCACTGCTGCAAGGTCTGTACTGGGAAGTCACTGTTGGCGACAACATCACCCGGAATTACGGCCTGCTCAAGGACTACCCGCAAGGTGGCGGCATCTACGGCATCGCCGCTGTAGACGGGGCTGCCACGGCTGTTCCCACCCTCGCCGCCGCTACCAACGGCGTGGGCGCGCAGAACGGCAACCCGTCTGTGTACTGCGCTCGCCCGTTGAGCCTGCCGATCGTCGCGCCGCCCAACATCGGCGTGAACATCGAGGTCAAGAACGGCACCAGCACGGCTGCGGCAGTCATCAATGATAACGCTGGTGGTGTCGATAACTGGCTGGCAGCAGCGGAGTTCATCCAGATCCGCTGCACGCTGGAGGGCTACCAGTTCACCATGCCGGTGGGCTAGCCTCAAGCGCGCCTTGGCGACCACTTCACCGGGGGGCAGGCGCGTGCGCCTGCCCTTTGTTGCTTCAGAGGACGAGACATGGACAAGCGAGCGCATAACGCACCGTACCCGTACATCGACCCTGCGTTTGGCGCATACCGCGACCGTGTCGGCTGGGCGCTGACTGAGTTCCTGTATGGCGACAAGAACGCCAACCCCTTGTGGGACCAGCCTGAGAAGTGGAACCGCATCGGCCATGTCACCGTGGTCTGGCGCACCTTGGATTTTGGCCCCATCCTCACTGGCGGCGACTCGACGCAGACTGTCTCGCTCGCGGGCGGCAAGAACGCCGTCGTGCTGGCTTTCACGGCCACGGCTGTCCTGAGCGTCGCTGTCACCCCGGCAGGTAACACGCTTCCCAACGAGCAGATTGCCTACTGCACCATCCGACAGAAGCGCAGCGACGGCTTCATCGAGATCCCCACCACCCCTCTGGCCAACGTGGCAGGGTCGGGCCGGTGGCCTGCGATCACGCCCATCCCACAGCGCTGGTGGGGCAATGTCGATCGTGAGGTGCGGGTCGATAACGACACGGGTGGGACGATGGACATCAAACTCGCGTGGCAGGTGGCCTTGCTCGACACTGGCCGCTAGGTCAAGGATGGGCATATGGCCACACTTTTTGATCTGCCGCCCGATGAGCGATTCATCGACCCGATCTTTGCTACCTACTGCGATGACATCGCGTGGGGGCTGACGCAATTTTTGTACGGCGATCAGTACGCCAACCCCTACTGGCAAGAGCCTGAGAAGTGGGATGGCCTTGCGTTTGGCAAGGCTTTCTGGCGGGTGATCCAGTCCGACAGCATCACCACCGCCGGGGGCACCTTCACCACACCCATCAATTTGGGAGGCGGCCTCAACGCTGTGGTGCTGGCTTTCAACGCGACGGTGCTGCGCACACTGGGCGCTGTGGCCCCCGCTACCACGTCGCTCTACAACGAGCGGGCGGCGTATGTCACCTACCAGCAAGAGCGCAACGACGGGACCGAGGAGATCCCTCCCACGCCCCTCAACAACTTGGTGGGCAGCGGCGAGTGGCCGGCTGATCTGGTCTTCCCGTGGTGCTGGTACGGCCCCACCCAGCGCACCCTCACGCTCGTCAACAACGCACTGGTCGATGTGACCGTCGATATGGCATGGCACATCGTCATGTTGGAGACGGGGAGATAGCATGGGCATTCGTGGGCTAGTAGATCAGAGTTTTGGCACGCACTCCGTGCCAGCGGCAGGGACCATCACGCTGAGCAGCGGGCAGATCCGCCCTCCCTACTTTGGCACCTACGGCACACTGGTAGGCGCGAGCATCAATGCCATGCTGGTCGATGAGCCGATCATCGCCTTTCGCGCCAACGCATCGTCGCATGCCAACCTGCTGAACTTCCAAGCTCAAGTGAAGATACAAAGCTGGCCGATGAACTCAGGCGGCGCAGAACTGGACGCCGCCTACCCTGAGTACACCGAGGACGTGACTGCGGTGTTTTTGGCACAGGGGGGCAACTACTCCGTCACCCCGTGGCGACAAGGCGTGGTGCGCGTGGAGTTGGTGCTGACCAACAACAACGTCGCTGCTCTGTCGCTCTTCACGCTGATGACCGTCACCGGACTGTTCCGCGAGGGCACCAACTTCACTCACTTGGGGCTAAGCTGATGACCTACCCCTACCAAAACGTGCGCCAAGCACCCTCCGAGGGACAAGCCACCAACCCCGCGCTGGCTACCGGCGGCGGCGATGTCGCGCTGGTGAGCAATGTCTCCAGCGGGCACGCCACACGCATCGAGGTGCTGGTCAGCAGCGATGTCAACGTCACGCCCGGCCTCATCATCTACGGGGCCAACGGCAACGTCGCCGCTGTGGTGGCCTTAGCGGCTGTGGTCGGCGGCACCGACTCGCAACAGGTCCACACCGAGGCGTGCGGGCAGTACTACACCGTGACGATCAACAACGCCTCTGGCGGCCCTGCGGATGTGACCGTATGGACCGGGGCGAAGGGCTAACGATGAACCCGATCACCGTCATTGGTTTTGGGGTGCTGTTTTACCTGCTCCTGCGTCCGCAGGAGAAGAAGACACCCCCCACTCCCGGCCCTACCCCCGGTGGCGTGGCTGTGCAAGATACACCACTGAACCAGCAACCCACCGACTCGTGGATTGACGACGCCGTGGTGGTGGTCTTCGCTGCGGACCACATGATCAAGCCCGGCGATGCCCCCTCGCAGGAGGTGTTTGCCCATATCAGCGACGTGGCCGCCGCTTTCAAGGTGCCTGCCAAGTGGGTGTTGGCGGTCTACAACCAGATCCCGGCCAACGTAGACCGCGCAGAGAAGCTGGGGCTGACCACTGTGATCACCTCCAATATCCGCCCGGCCATGTATGAGATCGGCGGCCCCCCTAACGAGTCTCGCGAGTGGCCTACTTACGTTAATGCAGTCCTCAAGCTCGCGGTGGCACTAAGTGGTCTAGGGGGCTAGCGTGGACGGCCTCGACATTGCCACCGACGTGCTGGACGAGGCCGGGGAGAGCGCTGTGACTGGCGCTGCCGCCAAGGGCGTGCCGTGGGCGATTGTGGTGGTGATCGTCAAGCAGATCTTGGTCATTGTCGCCGGGGCGCTAGGCGGCGATCGGGCAAAGTGTCTTGCCGACCAACTGACCAAGCCTATCACCGCCGCCAAACTGACCAGCGCCGCTGTTGTGGACATCAAGCGGCTGGCCGTACCTGATCAACCTGCGGGCACCAGCATCTGGTGGGCGATCCGACACAAGGTGAAAGTGTGCGGAGTTCAGGGTCTTGATCTCATCGTGGTCGAGCAGGGGGTCTTCAACCTGTGCGCGGGTCTGGCTTTCACCAGTGCCGCGCAGCACGCCTGCAAAGAGAAGGTGTGGCTGCTTCAGCAGAAGATCAACGCCATCGAGAAGGAGAAGCTCGACGCCAAGCTGCATGTCGTGCAGATTAGAGCGCGGATGAACAGAGCCGAGCGCCTCGCGCGTGCGAAGGATCGAGCCGCGTACCGCGCCCTGCCCGGCAGTGGCGGGGGCGGCGGCGGTGGGCTGGCGCTAGGGGCGCTGGCCATTGGGGCCTTAATCTTGGCTGCAAAGGGCTGGGGGTAGATATGTCGTCGTCATCGAGCAAGAGTGCGCTCAACATCATCGGGGTGCTGGGGTCATACTTCACGCCCGCCGAGTACAAGTGCATGGGGTGGGACAAGCTCAGTGTGAGCGGCTCCTTCATGCTCACATCCGCTGTGGTGGCTGACGCTACGGCCAAGGCCGCCCAGAAGGGCGATGCAACTGCGCGGTGGATCGCCACACAGGCCGGTGCGTGCAACATCTCGCCTGTGCGGATCAGCGCTTTTCAAGCCGTGGTCTACAACTGGTGGGGCAACAAGATCAAAGCCCACAAGTATGACCCCAAGCGCTTCGCCAAGCCCGGCGGTAGCCAGCCCGGCGGCGGTAGCCAGCCCGGCGGCGGTGGCGGGGGCGGTGGCGGCAACGCCACGGGCAACGGCAAGGACAATATGATGATGTATGCGATCGGCGCTGTGGTGCTGATCATGCTCCTCAAGTGAGGTTGAGATGCCACGAGCAAACCCGTCGCTGCCACCGGAGGCCGTGGCCAAGAACATGACGCGCATGCACGGGAGCCGTGAGAAGGCCCGTGCAAAGGCCAAGGAGTTGCTGGCCTCTGCCCGTAAGCGCGGGGGAACCGGCGGCACCCCCGCCTACTGGGAGAAGGTCGTGCGCGCCCTTGGCGGCAAGGCCAAGAAGCGCAACCCCGCTACCAAGAAGCGCAAGCCCGCATGGAAATACGCAGTACAGTACAACTTTACGGGCGGCGGCGGTGGAAGGCTGGACCTAGGGCGCGCAGTAACGATGCAAGACTACGGCAGCGCGTGGGATTGGGCCGCAAACGCGGCACAGAGGAGGGCAAACGCCGGACAGTCCTTGTTCATCTTCAATGCTAAAGGTCAAGTCGTTGCAGAGTTGGAATCTACGGGTACATGGCATTCAGGTGGTGATACAGGGGAACTACAGTCGCGCAACCCCCGCACCAAGAAGCGCAAGCCCAAGTCGAGCAGCGAGGCGTCCACCGACTACGAGATCGGCTACTGGGCGGGCGCGATCGAGGGCGGCGTGCGCGATGTGCGCGCGGCCAGCGCCGACTACCGGCGCGGCTACGCTGCCGGGGCCAAGGCGGGCAAGGCCGATCCCGGCCTGCTGCGCGAGGCGATGGGCTACTACAAGGGCACCCATGACCCTGCGCTGGTCGGTGGCATGCTCATGGACGCTGAGCCGCCACAGGCGGTCGCAAACCCCGACAAGTGGCTACAAGAGGTGGACGAGGAGATGGAGGAGGACCACACCGTTGGTGCTTTCACCAAGCAGGCCCGTCGCGCGGGCTACAGCAACACGATGGAGTACGCCCGCAAGGTGATGGCGGCATGGCGCGACGGGACCAAGAAGGTCTACAACAAGAAGACGCGCAAACGCCAAGGGATCACCACCCGCACCATGCGCCGCGCCAACTTCGCGATCAACGCCCAGAAGCGCAATCCCGCCGCAAAGAGCGGTAAGAAGCTGTGGTGGGAGGTCGAAGCGACGTGGCGCGGGCATTACGTTTACGAGGCGCTGGCTTATGAAAAAGACGATGACGCGCTCCCCTACGATGATGATGTGCGGGTCGTCTACACCGTCGAGTCCACCAAACCGTTGAGCGAAAAACACAAGTGGCAAGTGTTCAAGGCCCACGGTCATAAGGCGAGCAAGATGGTTGGCACGTTCGCCACGTCTGAAGCAGGGATGCGTGCCGCGCAAAAGGACTGCGACGAGAACGGGTACAAACCGTTGGTCTACAAACGGGGGTTCCAGACACGCAACCCCGGCTTGAGCCAAAAAAAGAACCCTGACATCAGCATGGAGGCTGTGTGGTCCAAGATGAAGCGGGGGGAGGAGATCGACGCTTGGGGATTGGCTAGGTCAAGCGGCGCGGCACCCATTGCGGCAGAGTACTTCTTGATCAAAAAGCATAAGCAGGGAGAAGCCACCAAAGACGGGCAGTGGTATGCGCCAAAATCCGCTAAAGCCAAGAAGAAGCGCAACCCCACCGGCCCCGGCCAGTGGCAGTTTGACGCAGGCGAGAACGAGTACCGCATGGTGGTGGGCAAGTCAGCCGCGTATGTGGGGGAGAGTGGCGACCCCAAGCACTACGGCAAGTATTACTGGTATGCAAATGGCCCGACAGGAGAGCTAGGGGAGGGGCTAGAGAAGACTTTTGGGCAGGCCAAGGCCAAGGCAGAGGATGCGCTGAAGCGCCGCAACCCCACCGGCCCCGGCCAGAGCGCGCCCACCTTGGCGGCACTGAGCGTGGGCATGGTGCCCTACGGCGAGACGATGAGCGTGCGCGGCTTCCGTGTCCGCAACCTTGGCGCTGGCTACTACAGCGTCAACGCCGCGCGCATGACGAGCAAGCAGGCGCAGCGCGCGGTGGGCAAGCGCTCCAACCCCTTGCAAGAAGACAAGTGGAAGACCCCTTTTGGGAAACCGCTGAAGTGGTTTCGGCAAGAGGATGGATGGTATATAACCAAGGTGCCCCACTGGCGTCGGCACGCTGATCTGCCCTCTGGCGGGGTTTACTTCTACATCAAAAAGAAACCGGACGGCTGGATTGTGTACACCCGTGAGTGGGCAAAGGGGCTGCACCCCAAGGGTAACGAGCCGCTACTGGGCGTGGACAGGGGGCTGGACACGCTCAAGGAGGCCAAGGCAGCAGCGGCGGCGCACCATCGCAGCGGTCTATCTGGCGTGCCGGTTTTGAGTGGGTGGAGCAAGCGCTCCAATCCCCAGAGCCTCCCCGACTTGGGCCGCGCTGACATCCTCCACATGGACAACGGCGACACGCGCTACAAGTACAACTGGGCGGTGTTCATCACCCTGTCCGCAAAGACCGGGCGCTACACGGCTTACCAAGCGGGGCGTCCAACCCGCAAGCTGGGCAGTAGCACCACCCTGTCTGGGGCCAAGAAGAAGGCGCAGCAGAATCTAGACACCGGGTGGTAACGCATGGGCGAGTCATGGGGGCAGAAGAAGTGGCTGGCGGTCGCTGGTGACGGCGACCCGCTTGGCGTTGGCGGCAAGCGCGCAGCGGTCGAGGAGGCGGTGGAGTACGCTGCTGACCACGGCGGCGAGGCGTGGATCGAAGAGGCCGACGCCTCGCACCAAGAAGCCAACCCACGCGGCGACGGTGGGATCGAGGCGTACTGGCAGACCGGCTTGCAGTCGATCTGCCTCGCCAAGTACGGCACACGGGGCAGCCCCGACTTCTGGCAGGAGGGTCTTGACCACCTGACCGCCGATCTGGTCGAGTCCATCAGCCTCATGGACGCCATGCGGCGCATTCGCCCCTACATGCCGCCCAGCAAGGACTACGACGCCAAGTGGGAGAGCTTGCCCAGCGGCACACCCGGCGACAGCGGCTACGGCATCCTCGCCAAGAACGCCAAGCTGGCCAAGGACGAGTCTCCTGACGGCATCCCCGGCAAGTGCTTCGGCTTGGTGCTGGCCCCTCATCGCGTAGGGCTGCGGGTGTTCGGCAAGCCGTCGCCGTCTGGGTTTGCGATCGACGCTTCCAAGGTCAACACACAAGCGGGCAAGGACGTGCTGTTCAGCGCCAAGCCCGACAGCGGCGACGGGTTGTCGGTGTGGTCGGGCGTCAATTTCAAGTCACATGCGGGCAGCATCAAGGGCGCTCGCAGTCGCGCCCCTGTGGTGGCCCCCAAGGCCCCCACCGTATGCTTTCGCGCCAGCGGCGGCGACCTTGGCTGCATGGCGGCGTGTCTTGTCCACAGCGGCCAGAACCCGGCAAGCGACGAGGCGCTGGTGAGCAAGCTGGCGCTCACAGCCGCGCTGTACCACGACCCCGCAGCGTTCTGCCGCTATCTGCTGGCGTGCCTGCGTCGCTTCTTCGCGCAAGGCGACTGTGACAAGGCGGACTACTATGTGCGGCTCAACGTCTTTAGCGACATCCCGTGGGAGTGGCTGTTTCCCGACCTGATCGACCCGATCAAGCTGTTGGCGATGCGCGACTTTGACACCGAGGGCAAGCAGTTCCGCGCCCCGTTTCGCAAGGGTGGGGAGATCCACCGCGAGGGGGCATGGCGCAAGCGTCCCGTGGTGGGGCTTGGCAGCTTCTACGACTACACAAAAGTGCCCCACCGCATGCAGGCGTTCGGTGAGTACATCGCTGCCGAGCATGACAAGGTGGATCTGCACGAGGCGACCGAGTTGTGCCGCGCCTACTACCACCTGACGTTTTCCTACAGCGGCGTGAAGACCAACATCAGAGAAGCGCAGCAGATCTTGGAGCAGGGCGACAACGTCGCGGTCGTGTTTGTGCTGGAGCAGGGCGAGTGGGAGGACGAGGAGTTTTACTCCGAGGGCGTGGCCACCGCCGCCGTAGACAATAAGCACGTCAAGGCGCGCTTTGCCGACTACCGACCGGACAAGGACATGGTCACCGCGCTCAAGGCGGCGTGGGTGTACGCCCTGACGGGCGAGTACACCAAGACGCTGGTGGGCGTGGCCAAGCGGCTGGAAATAGAGCCACCCCACGGCGGGCGCAAGCCCCAGCGTGTGGAGTACGCGCTGGATGTGGTGCAGCGGCTGACGGGCGACGACACCCTGACAGAGGATGTGCTGTGGCGCACCTTCTCGCCTGCGGAGAGCAAGCAGTTGCGGGGCAGGTACAAGAAGGGGGCCAAGGGCATGGCGCTGCCCGCAGGCGTGGACCCGGCGAAGCGCCACCGCTATGAGGAGGGGTGGATCTATCCGTTCACCTTCATGGGCTACCCGGTGATCAACGCCGACCGCAACGACATACGCGCCAAAGACCCCAAGGCATTCCCCGGCCCGCACATCGTGGGGCTGGACTTCAAGGTGCCCAAAATCAAGACCAAGGTGGAGCAGTGGCAAGTGTACCGGCGGGTGCCTACTGGCAAAAAGAAGAAGCTGGCGTGGGTGAAGATGGGTGAGTCGTTTGTCTTCGACACTCCAGAGGAGGCCGCAAAGGTTGCCCGTGGCCCCTTGTGGGAGGTCCACAAGCGGCTCAAGCGCGGCTGGGCGGGGAGGGGGGTCTACACCACGCTGGCCCAAGCCCGCACCGCTGCGTCGGGCATGGCGGGAGAGGTGGAGATCGAGGAGATGACCGCCCCGACGCGGTTCACACAGGTCGGGATCTTGACCAGCCCGCGTGTGGACATCGACAAGAGCGCGTTTGTGACGGCGGTGCGCGAGACGCCCGGCGGGATGCTGATCGCCACGCAGACACCCAACCAGACACCCGGCACCCGTGGAGAGCGGCCATGACTAAGCGCTACCGCTATCGCGTCTACGGGGCGAGGGGGGCTGTCGATGAGACAACTACCTACCGGGAGGCCAAGCGCCTCGCGGGCAAATGGGGTGTCATCGAGGGGCTGGACCGCTTTGCCGAGGCGGCGCTGCGTCGCGACTTGACCGGAGGCCGTGCAGGCCCGCGTCGGCGCAACCCTCTCGATCGACGCATCAAGGGGGTGATGAAGCAGTATGGCCCTCTGGTAGCGTTCTACACGGTCGAGGTCGTGTTGCCCCGCAGGGACATGCCCGCGTACTTTGGAGATTGGGATTGGGACCAACTGACCAGCGCCATGGTGTTCAAACGTGGCCCCGACCAACTGCGGGAGGATCTGGAGGCTTTGCAAGGGGATGAACTCATCGAGCGGGCGGGTGAGTTCCTGCTGGCTATCCCGGTAGGGGCTATCCCGGCAGGCAGCACACCCTTCACCGAGGCATTGCGCTGGTATATCGACAACGCTTTGGCCACCAACAAGTGGTATGACAACACTCCTTTGGACACCCGCGAGTGGGATCGCGTGATCCCGTGGGTAGCGTTACAGGTCCAGCGAGCGCTCAAGGGCAAGCTGAAGATCCGCAAACCGCGCCCGTCTCGATTCGGGCGCAGGCAGGAGACACGCGAGACGCTGGAGCTTGAGATCTTGGAGCGGCTGCACAACAAGATGCCCGAGGTGCGCGATTGGGTGGAGGCCACGTCGCCTAACCTGATGAAGCTGACACCGGGACAGGTGCTACAGCGTAGTAGTCGCTGGCACGCCGCCCTCAAGCGCAAGCAGAAAGCCGAGGCGGCGCTCAAGCACCCCGGCAAAGTGGTGTATCGCTTCGCTGATGGCTGGACGGTGCAGGAACTCACGACCAAGGCGCAACTGGGGGCAGAGGGCGAAGCGATGGGCCAGTGCGTCGGCGGGTATTGCCCAAGGGTGGAGCGTGGCGAGTCGGCCATCTATTCCATCCGCGACCCCAAGGGAATGTCGCGCGTGACGATCGAGGTACACCCGCCGACGCACCGAGTGGTACAGGTCAAGGGCAAGGGCAACAACAAGATCAAGGCCAAAGCCATGTGCGCCCGTGTCCTCCAGTTCATCAGCGCCAAGGGCTGGACCGACAGCACCTACGGCGACCTCAAGGCGTGCAAGGCGCGCGTTGCCCCACCAAGGGGGCGACCATGACTAAAAAACGCCGTAACCTCCTCTACGCCTTGGCTGCTGCTGTGGGCGTGTGGCTGCTGTCCCGCAATGGCAGCGGCTCGTTCGCCGCCAAGCGTTTTGTGCCGGGCAGCGCCAAGGCACGCGAGCTTTTCCGCTTCGCAGCGGTCAAGGCCGGGCTGCCCATCGCGTGGGGCGACAGCGAGGCGCTGCACTACATTCTCGCCCGCGAGAGCGGCGGCTGGGTGGGGCGACCCAACTACACCCTGCGTACCCGCGCGCAGGGCTACGACCCCAAGGCAAAATGGCCCCAAGCATGGGCGCTCATCAAGCAGGTGGCCAAGGCCCGCATCGCCACGGGCAAAAACGTCAGCTTCCCCACGTCGAGCAGCGCCACCGGGCTGGGGCAACTGCTGGCGATGCCTGAGTGGGACAAGTACGGCAAGCTGCACAAGAGCAACGTGATGCGATTTTACCCACAAGGACTCGACGGCATCGGTGATCCGGTCAACGAGGCCGTGGGGATGCTCAAATACATCGCGAGCCGCTACGGCAGTCCAGAGGTCGCGCGCAGCGTCTACGGGCGCGGTGGCAAGGGGTCCGCTGCGGTCCCTTACGTCCACGCCATCACCGGCAAGTCGCGCAGTAAGGGATTCAAGGAAGGATACTAATATGGCCACCAAATGGGTGCGGGTAAGAGCAGTCCGCTACGTTGGGCATTGACATGCGCGTGTTGGTGTTTGGCGACAGCCAGAGCCAGAGGATGGGCAAGCGTTTGGAGGAGATCCTTCAGAGCGCGGGCCACGCCGTCAAGCGTATCTCCCGAGCGGGCTACAGCACTGCCAAGCTGTTGGCGGCGGCCCGCAAGAGCGTCACCCCCAGCAACTACGATGTCGTCTACGTGTTTTCGGGCGGCAACGATCCCAGCGCCAGCACCGCCCCGGTGTCCGCGCTTCTGCACTACCTCAAGCCCGCAGGCCGGGTGATCTTTGTGGGGCTGCCCCCCGCGACCGTGATCGCCAACGTGCCACTGGCCCGTAAGGTCTTCGGCTCCAAGGTCAGCGGCCCCAACTACTGGCTGACATCGGGCACCGCCAAGCGCCGCGAGGACAAGAACCGCGCCTTCAAGCCGGTGGTGCAGCGTTCCTATGGCACCTACTACGATGTGCGTGACCTGTTTGCCGGGGGCAAGCTCCCGCCACAGCCTGATGGGATCCACGTTGCAGGTGACACCGCTCGCAAAATCGCGCAAGATCTGGCCACCAAGCTCAAGCCCACGCAGGCGCTGTGGGGAGTGGCTGCTGTAGCCGTGGTGGTTGTGTTAGCCCTGCGCAAGTTCAACCGCTAAGGAGGCCCTCGTGACCAAGACTACCAAGACCAAGACCCGCAAGAAGCCCAGCTTCTATGATTCGGCACCCACCCCCCCACCGATGCCGGTGGCCAAGCCCAAGCCCAAAGCCGCCAAGCGCGACCTGCTTGGCCCCACGGGCCTCGCACGGGCGTTGCGCTCCATAGCTGCGGATGTGACCAACCGAGGGAACACCGGCAAGGCATGCCTTGCGCTCTGCCATGCGTTGGCCAAGTGCAGCGGCGACAACGCCAAGATCTCGCCCCACCTCTCTGCGCTCGCGCAGGTGGCTCTGGATCTGGGCACCTCCACCCACGGTGCCGTCAACGTGTGCGATCGGACCATCGTAGCGGCTCGCGCCACGCTCAACAGCATCGCTGACGATCTGCTCTAGGAGGCTCCCGTGGCTGGCTACAAGTACACGGTCTATGACCGGCGCGGCAACCCCGTGGCTGAGACGACCCGCAAGGATGAGGCGCTGGGGCTGCTCGACAGCGAGGCCGCAGGCGGCTACGTCGAGTACGATGACGGCCAGCCTGCGCGCCGCAATCCCAAGAAGACCAAGCGCCCCGCCAAACTCAAATGGTGCCCCACAAGTTGTGACAGTTGGGAGGGCACAGGGTTGCACGATGGCCGCGTGCATGTGCTGGTCACAATCCGTCGCCACAACGGCGACTACTTTGTGCTTAACACGTTCAGCTTGTTCGCACCGTATGTGAAGGCCACAGAAAGCTCGCTTGCGAAGGCGAAGGCGGCAGCGCAAGCCGCGTATGATCGGGATGCGCCCCGGCGCAATCCCCAGACCAAGCGCCGCAATCCAAGCAACCGCGACTTGCTCTTGTCATGGTTCGTAGTCGGGCCACGGGGCGGCATCAAGAGCAAGCACACCACCGCCAACGCTGCCGACCGGGCCGCCGGGCGCGGCGACGCCGTGGTGGAGGGTGCCATCGCCAGCCCCAACGTGATGGCGGCGATCCAACGCAAGTACGGCACCAAGCGCCGCAACCCGACATGGATCAAGGCTGACATCCAGCCACCGCTCGACAGCTTGGAAGGACCGTTTCGCGTGACCAAGGCGATGGCCGAGGGCGTGCGCGGACTGAAGGTGGGGGCGACGTACTACTACGACGAGGTCAACGATGCCTACTACGACCCCAAGCGCAATGCGTGGTTCGACGTGTCGATCCCCCGCGTGCCCAAGGTCGAGTCGCCCGTGGTAGAGGCCCGCAAGGCCGCTGAGAAAAAGGCCGCTGCGGCGACGCTTCAGATCAACGACTTGGAGCGCCAGATCGAAGATATGCAGATGCGCAAGGGCTTGCGCGCGGGCAGCAGCCGCACCGAGATCAACAAGGAGATCCGCAGCGCCATGAAGGCCAGCCCCACCCTTTCCGGGCTGCACAAGAAGTTCGACAGGGCCGTCAAGGAGATCAAAAAGCTCGCCCCCAAGCGGGCTGCGCCAGAGCCGTTGGAGAAGCACCCCCCATCGCCCAAGGTGTCGCGCCTGCTCGCAGGTGGCGCTCGTAGGGGCGTGCCTCGCGTGTGGGTGGAGATCCCAGAGGTCAAAGATGGTCGCGCCCAGTTGGAGGAGGCCAAGGGCACCGCGCGCGTATACTTCGACCGCAAAGGCCCAGAGGGAGCCTTCATCGAAGGCATCCTCGATCAGTACGTTCCCAAGCACAAGCCGCGCGTCAAGCGCAAGGAGTGGACCGGAGAGGCGACGATCCGCGAGTCTGCCAAGCAACGCGGCGAGCTTGGCTACTGGGGCGTGCCGATAGATGACCTGCCCACGGTGGTGGAGCGGCTTGCGCAACGCGCGGACCTGACCGGCCCGTGGAAGCAAGATCTGGACAAGCGGATCAGCACGCTGGACAAGCGCGCCAAGACCGCCAAGCGCAAGTTGGCCACCAAGCGCATCGCCATTGCGCCCGACATCAAGCTGTTGGAGGGCAAAGACCCCATGACCGGCCAGAAGATGGAGATCCAAAAGGACGGGATCGCCTTCCTGATGAGTCGTAACCGGGCGATCTTGGCCGACTCCATGGGGCTGGGCAAGACCCTGCAAGCCATCGTCGCGGCGTACAACACGGTCAAGGCCAACGAGCAGATCCTCGTGCTGTGCCCCGCAGCGGTGATCGGCAACTGGCAGAGCGAGATCGAGCGCTTTGAGCCGGGGGCGACCGCAGCCATCGTGACCAACGCAGTGCGCGCTGGCGGCGAGGACGCCAAGGGGCGCAACTGGGCCGTCGAGAAGGACGGCCCGCCCCCCAAGAATGCGGCGCGGGTCAAGTTTGTGATCTGCTCCTACCAAGCGGCATCGAGCCGCCACGGTGACGCGCCGCTGCGTAAGTACCTGCTGAGCATCACTTGGGGCTGCACAATCTTGGACGAGGCCCACCGCCTCAAGAAGCCTGAGACGCTGGGGCACCGCTTTGTCAAGAAGCTCAAGACCCAACGACTATGGATGTTGACCGGCACCCCCGTGGCGAACAGGCCCAAAGACGCCTACGGCTTGCTTCGTTTGGGTAACCACCCGCTGGGCCATGACCTTGAGTCCTTCTTGGCCAACTACACGCCGCGCCGCGTCGGCCCCGGTGGCGAGGATGCCCCCGTGATTGACCGGGGCACCCTGCACAAGCTGGGCGATGCCCTGAGCGGCTTCATGCTGCGCCGCGAGAAGAGCGCCATCGCCGCACAACTCCCCAAAAAGGTTGGCTCATTGGGCGAGCGCGCAGGCATGATCACCGTGGACGTGCCCGAGAAGTACCACGAGGTGCCTAAGGGCGCAGGCAAGCGGGAGACGGCCCGCCGCCAGCTTGCCCAACTCAAGGTGTCCGCAACGTGGGACATGGCGCTGCGCGCCGTAGACGACGGCGGCAAGGTGGTGCTGTTTTCCACCTACCGTGCGGTCATGGGGGCGTTTGCCCAGCTCGCCGTGAAGGCCCACCTGCTGCATGTGGAGGTCAGCGGCACCACGTCGATCACCGGCAAGGCAGCGGCGGTGGCGATGTTCCAAGGCGAGAAGCTCAACAAGGAGCAGACCAGCTACGCCAAGAACAAGTGGGGCGACCACTGGCTGCTGTGGCTGGACTACGTCCCGGTCGAGGAGTGGCCTGAGCAGACGCTCAAGGCCGCCTACAAAGATCCGGTGTTCGGTCGCGACCAGAAGAAGTGGCCGCCGCACCACATCAGCGTGTTTGTCGGGCAGATGGTGGCGGCATCCGAGGGCGTCACGCTCACGGCCAGTGACGTGCTGCTTTTCAACGACCTCGATTACCAGCCTTCCAGAATGCTCCAAGCGGAAGACCGCATCTGGCGCAAGTCGAAGAAGGCCAGCCCGTACAAGACGGTGTACATCGGCTACATGCTCACCGACACCGACCTCGACTACCATGTGTGGCAGCTTCTCAACGAGAAGAAGGCCGAGATCGATGACATCTACAGCCGGGTGTCTGATACGCCCGAGAAGGTCGCCGCGAAGATCCGCAAGGAGTTCAACGAGCGCCTCGACAAGGCCGACGCGGTGGCGCGTGGTGCCAAGCGTGGACGCAAAAAACGCAAGGGAAGGAGGTAAGGGATATGCGATTGCTCATTGTGCTGGGGTTGGGTGCCATGTGGTGGCTCACGCGCTCCTCTGATACCAACGGAGGCGCGGACCAGAATCAAGACCAAGGTGGCCCTGTGAAGCCGCCAGCGGGGTCGGAGAAGTGGCAGGTCAAGCGGTGGATGACGTGGTGGGCTGACAATCCCAGCCAGTTGCCCTCTCCTGCTACAGGCGCGGCCAAGACCTTGCTGATCCAGCGCACCTTTGAGGGCGCGCAGTCCGCACGGGCTGAGTCCATCGAGCGGATGCACGGCACATGGGGCGGCATCTTCGATGCTGCCGTCAAGATGGGGCAGGGATAGAGATGTCTACAGGAACTGATAGCCGCTGCGCTACAGGGATGCCCACCGGGCTGATCCCACGCAAGCGTTGGCAAGCAGCACCCACGACGCGCACGGTGGTGGCTGCACAAATGGCGGTCAACCCGTGGCTGGCCAACACCCGCGCCCAGCGCGGTGGGCTGGCAGGGGTCGGGCCGGGCGACGCCGCCCGCACCCGCGCGCAGACGCCTGCGCAAGCAGCAGCGGCGCAGGTGGCGGGGGGACCAGCGGGTCTGGTACGCAAGGCGGCATCGGCTGGTGCGGTGCAGCCTCAACCGGGTGCGCCAGCGGCTGTCACCCAAGACCTGCTCACGATCCCAGCGGTCCAAGCGTGCATCAAGGCTACCAAGGCTCACCATCTGGCCAAGTTCCGCCTTGACGATGCCATTTTGGAGTATGCCGCCGAGGTGCAGATCCGCACCGATGCTCTCGCTTCCCTGCACGCCTACAAGAACAGCAGTCTCGCGCCCAAACTCAAGGCCGACATCAAGGCGGTGGACGCCGAGATCGCCCAGCTATTCACCAAGAAGCTGGGGTGTTTTCTCAGCACGTCGGGTGGGTCGTGGGTCTGTGTTGAAGCACCTATGAAGCAGGTGTTCACCAACTTCTGGGTCAACCCGTGTGTCTTTGAGGACGAGACGACCAAGCCGGTGTTGTGCAAAGGAGTAAAGCCCGCCGACAAAACATCCAGCGAGTACTATGTCAAGGTGAACATGAGCGGGCTGCACACCACGATCTGGAAGTACATCGCGAAGGTCAAGGAGGCTGGAGAATCGGCCGATGAGATGGTGGACTTTGTGGTCCTGCAATATACCTACGCCTACCGTCAGTGGCTGGCGCTCAAGTACAAACGACTGAAGCTGGAGCGTATGCTGGCGAAAGAGCCGACGTGGTACGACTTCTACAACGTCTTGCAGTTTCGTGGCTACTCTGAAGGAGATCAGTGGCACCGTCTCAAGGAGTGGGGGTTCGGCTGCGCCATCCCCGCCCAAAAGGCAGGCAAGACCGCCAAGGGACAACAGGCGTGGGCGCTGCCCGTGTGCCAGTACTCCACCTCCAAGGAGGCTACCCCCCCGGCCCCTGATGACACCGAGAAGTACAACACCGTGGCGCTGGCCAAGGCCAACCTCGCCCAGCGCCAGAAGGCGTGGACCGCGTCGTTGGGGTCGATGACCAAGATCTTCAAGCTGGACGGCTCCACTACCTTGGCAGCCCCGGTGTGCAAAGATCTCCCCACAGGCATCGCGGAGTTCGCGATGGTCATGGGGTATCAGTCAGCGGCGGCCCAGTATGGGCTGGACAAGGGCATCAAAGCGGGGGATGCGTTGAGCGTGTTGAATCACTACATGGACGAGGTCCACAAGCTCGCCAAGCTGTTGTACGGCGATGGCTGTGTGATCAAGGCCAAAAAGTACACCGCCAAGGAGTTTGCCATCGCAGTGGCCGACTGCGCCAAGAACCCTGAGCCGGGTAGCCTGCTCTTCACCCTCACTGATCTGAAGCACAAGCTCAAAGAGGCCCAAACAAGCGCTCTGCTCGCGTGTGGGGTGAAGCCCGGCGAGCTAAAAGACTACCCCCTGCCGATGGACCCCGACGATTTTAACGCCGTGCCCGTGATCAAGTCGTGCGACGAGCAAGACCGTCTGGGGGGTCAATCGACCTACGTCCAGAAGGTGTTGGCCAAGCGCCGGGCTGTGGCCAAGGCGTACCGCAAAGCGCTCATCGCCGTGGAGACGACCGTTGACGACCGGATCACACGGCGCGAGAAGGCTGTGCGCCAGCGCCAGAAGGACACCGGGACGTACAAGAGTGCGGATGCCGCCAAGAAGTCGGCGCAGGATGCCATGAAGACATGGGGCACCCTTGTGCGGGTGGGCACCGACAGCAAGGGCAAGCCGATCATGGCGCGCATCATGCCCAGTGCGGAGGACAAGTCCAACGCCAACGCCGCCGTCTCACGGGCAGATGAGGTCATCGCCAAGAGCAACGAGGCAGGGGTGGAGATCGCGGGGTACGGCATTGGCTTGCAGATCGTGGGCGGCCTGTACAACGTGGACGTGGACAACACCCAAGCCGACGAGAACACCTCTGCGGCTTGCGCCGCGCTTCAAAAACGAGGGGAAGAGTGCCCCGCGCTTGACGACACTGACACGGGGCGCTTCCCGTGGCTCATGGCCTTGGTGGTGGCAGCAGCCACCCAACTGGCATAGGAGAGACGATGTTTAACTATCACGCAGAGGGACCGCGCGCGACACGATCGCTGTGGGTGGGCGACACCCGCCGGGGGCGCACGCTCGCACGGATGCCACGCGGCTCGATGGCGCAGTACACCGCTGCGCAGCCGCGCACGCTGCACGGGCCTCTGGACGACTTCTTCGCGGGCCTGTCCTCCACCAAGGCGGGCAGTCAGGCACAAGAGTACATGGCCGACACGCTGAGCAAGGCGGGCCAGAAGTTTGTCAAGACGCCAGAGGGCAAGGGCACGATCAGCAAGCTGAGCATCAACGTGCTGATCCCCGCGCTGTTGATCGGCTTCACGGCGGGCTATCTGCTGGGCCGAAAGAAGGGGTAAGACGGTGAAGTTTGCGATCTACTACTACGGTCCAAACCGCAAACAGCGCCACGGTGCTGACTTGATCGGCCATCTGGAGATGACCGGCAAGGACTACACCAAGCTGCTGGAGGCCATGCGGGACAAGTTTGACCCACACGGCCACTACCAGAATCAGAAGTTCTTCTCTATCCTGTCGCCTTTCACCTATCGGCAAGAGACGCCGACAACGGGGGGATGGCCGATGCTGCGGCGTGTGGTCACCAAGGCCATGAAGGACTCCATCGACTACACGGTGCCAGAACCCTCTGCCACCTTGCGGGGGGTCACCTCGATCGCTTTTGCCACGCGCAAGCGCAAGCGCACGATCTCCTTCCACAAAGGCAGGGCGCTGTACCTGTCGATCGTCCAAGTGTAGGGGGGCTGTGCGAGTGTACTGCGTTCACCTCAACGCTGGTCGGGCCAGCGACGGCACCCTACGCAAGGGCTGGGCGTGCTACGATCGCGACGGCTACTTCCGTGGCTTTGTGCGCGACGTGGGCATCGGGGCCAAGGTGATCGTCGCCGTGGTCCGGGGCGACGCTGTGGCACTGCCCGGCGGACGCATCACCTCTCGCGAGTACCAAGACCTGCTGCGCGACGCGCTGAACTAGGAGAGAAGACCAATGGCGAAATACATACCCGGCTATGCCCCCCAGCGCGTCCAACTGGACGGCACCAACCCGTGGGCGACCCACGGCGCGTGGATACCCAACACGGGCAAGCGCGGCTTCTTTGGTGGCACATGGGGCGCAGGAGCGCTCCCCAGCCCCGTCCAACTGGACATCGGGAGCTTTGTGGACGCACGCCAAGAGAACCGCCCCCAGTGGGTGGACACGCGCGGCATACAGGCTTATGAAAAGGACAACATGAGCTTCCCGTGCTGCGGGACGGCGGGGATCTGGCCGCTGCCCAAGACCATCGCGGGCGTGTGGATGGCCAACACCGGCAAAGGCCCGTGGCTGGCGGGGGCACAGGGCAACACCGCAGGCTGCGGCTGCGGCTGCAACGGCGCACCGGGGGGCTGCGGGATGGCTGGAGCGGGATCCACCCCCCAACAGGTCGAGAAGCTCGACGCCAAGACGTGGGCCGATACCTTCGACTACCTCCGCACCCAGACCAAGCTCCCGCCCAAGGCGGTCTGCTCGATCATGGCGTGGCTGGGAGGGGCCTCACCCAATCCACAGGTCGCTGACGCATGGCGCAGCCTCAAGGAGATGGGGTGGAACCCCATCGTGCTGCTGAACCCCTTTGCGCACATCGCTGACGCTGCTGGATCGGTCTACTACATGCTCAAGACCGGCAGATTCTCGCGTATTGACTCCATCGAAGACGTGTGCGGCGACGATGCCATGCCGCTGGAGCAGGCGATCAAGATGGCCGCGTCACCCGCCTACGGCGGCAGCAAGCAGTTGGCCGCCAAGCTCGTCAAGCTGGGAGAGGGCCACCACGAGGCGTTGCTTGAGCAGAGCGTCGCCCAAGTGCAAGAAGAAACCAAGGAAGTGGTCTACCAAGTCGCCGCTGTGCCCCTCAAAGCGCTGGGCGCAGCTACTGAGGCAGCGATACAGGGACTCAAGCGAGCGGCTGGGATCAGTAACGTGGGCCTCGGCCTCGCCGTGGCGGCGGGACTGCTTGCCTATTTCATCTACCGCAAGGCGACCTGATGGCCACAGAAGACACACAGCAGTGGTACGTTCACGCCAAGGTGATGAACGTGCGCGACATTCCCACCACCACCCACTTCAACACGGCCCAAGGTCCAGTGAAGTCCAAGGTGATCAGCAAGCTGAAACGCGGCACCCCGGTGACCATCTTGATCAAGGGCCGGGTGAAGTTCAAAACCGCTGATGGCACCGAATGGGTGCAGCACAGCCCGCGCATCAACAAAAACGGCGACAAGTGGGTGTTTATCACCCAGCCCGCTGTCGGCTGGGTAGCCTACAAGCACAGTGGCGAGGTCTTGATCGGCACTAAGCCGCCGCCAAGCAGCGGCAGCGGCGGGCCGTCCACCCAACTGCCCGACACCATCCCCCTGAGCAGCCCCGCAGGGCTGGGCTTTGTGGGCTTCTTGGCCATCGGGGCCATCGCCTACTTTGTGCTGGAGCGGGTGTGATGGCTATCAAGACGCTCACCGTGGTGGTGGACAACCTCAATGTGCGCAACCGCCCCGCCACCAAGGGCAAGACCAAAGGCGACATCGTCGGCATGCTACGGCGGGGCGACAAGGTTCAGGCATTCGTCAAAGGCGTCGAGGTCGTCGGAGAGTGGATACCGGGCCAAGGCGACATGGGCCTCAAGTCACCATACGGTGACCTCTCCAAGCGCCAGTGGGTCTACATCAACAAGCCCATCAAGGGGTGGGTCGTGGGCAACGTAGGCGGCTGGAAGACCGGCGTGGATTGGTTGTGCGGGGGCGACCGCCCCTGTGCCACATCCAAACCCAAGAATGGGGGGATGCCCGACGCCCCCATATCCTCTGCTCCGTTGACGCCTGCGGCGGGCGGCATGGGCGCGATGGGGTTCTTGGTGGTCGCGGCGCTGGCCTACTACTTCTTGGGGCGCGGCAAGTGAAGGGCGGCGGGATCTTGGGCGAGCCGTCCTTTGAGCAGCGCCATGCGTTCCTCGACGCCGTGCAGGGGCCGGTGCAGGAGGTCTGCCCGCAGTACGGGATCGATCCCGACAAGGCGATCCGCGTCGCAGCCACGCAGAGCAACTGGGGCCGCCATGTGCTGGGCCACAACTATTGGATGATGGGCGGCAAGGGCGATGCTGGGTGGGTCACCCTGATGCTGATCGACAAGATCGACCCCTCCGCGCCCGGTGGTGCGCGCACCATGCGAGCCAAGCTGGCTAAATACAGCAGCGTGCAGGCCGCTGCACGGGCGTGGTGCAAGGCGCAGCGATGAAGGCGATCGGCCATGTCACGCACACAGAGCAGGGCGTGCGCTTCGCTACGGGCGAGCCGGTGGTGATCCCCATCACGCACCGCAAGCAGAAGACCGCCCAGTACGGCAGCCGGTTCGGCCAAGACATCGAGCCGCACGGGCGCTACGTCCTGCTGGGCCACCTTGGCCAGCCCGGCACCATTGACGAGGGCTGGGGCAACAAGGTCACCACCATTCACGACACGGTCCACTTCCGCAGCCCGCTGGTGCTGCACCACGGGGGCACCGGCAGCGGGCCGGGCGGCTGGAAGCGCAGACTCTCAGATGCCTACGGCGGCAAGACAGGCAAGGCGCTGTCGCGCGCTGTCGCCAAGGGCGGCTACGATGCCGTGGTGACCGTGGACACCTACGGGCGTGACAAGAAGAAGACGATCAGCGAGATCGTGGACCTGACCTCGTTTCCGTTCAAGCCCAAGAAGCGCAACCCCACAGAGCCGATCTACACCGATTACATGCACCGCTACGAGCGATTCAACAAATGGGTGGAGTCGGAGGGGTTGAAGGTTGGACGGCACCAAGGTGGCCCCTCCGATTACTTTCTGGTTCAAGTTCCGGTCGAGGATCGGGGCTACCCCGGTTGGGTAGGGATGGCAGAGGTAGGGGTGCGTATCGCCGACCATGCCCAACGGTCACTATCGCGGGTAGGTTCGGGGCGCGACATCGACGTGGACGTGAACATCGCGCCCGGAGCCAGCACCTATGAGCAGGGCAAGCAGGAGATCATCGCTCTGCTCAAGCAACGGCTCCACGAGAACATGGAAGAGGAAGAGTGGGACGAGAAGTACAACCCCGGCTGGCGCGAGGGGGCGCACAAGTGGCTCAAGAAGCGCAACCCCGTCCGCAAGGTGCCGGGCGGCTGGCAGTGGGGCAGCAGCAAGATCCACAAAACCAAGACCGCTGCACAGCGGCAGGCGCGGGCGGTCTACGCCAGCGGATGGGAGGAACCGATGCAACGCAACCCCGCCAGCGAGTGGGCGGGTGAGGGGATCGACTTCAAAAACCGCTACCTCGACGCCTTCTTTGCTGAGAAGCAGTTGCCCATCGCCGTGTGGACCGTCGAGGACCAGCACGGCACCGCGCACATCATCGACAGCAACGTCGTGCTGGAACATGTCGCTGTGGCACCGCGCGCGGAGAAAAAGCAGATCAGCGACGTGATCCGACAGATCGACTTCAAAAACGGCGACGTGAACCACTTCCTGCGCCACCTCGCGCAAGCGGTCGCCAACGCCCACGGAGGCTGGGGAGAGCGTAACCCCCACGGAGAACTCACCAAGCTCGCCCACACCAAGGCAAACCGCCGTCTGGCGGCCATGCAGCGCCGCAGCGCCCGTCACCTTGGCCACCCCCCAGCAGAAGCCTACATAAACCCCGCAGACAGCCTCTCAGCCATTGCACAGCGCGCCGTCGCCGTGTACAGAGGAGAGGTCTAGGAGATAACCATGCCAGAGCCACAGCCCAACGCGCCCCCCGCTCAGACCGCCGCCCAACAGGCGCTGGACGCCCTCAGGTTGGAGATCGGCAAGATCATCCGACAGATGGACCCCGCCCAAGCGGCCAACGCCATCATCGCTTTCATGGCCCAGCCGCCGCCTGCGGGCACGACGTATGCGTTCCCTGATGATCTCGCCAAGCTCATCGGCACCGCTGGGGAGCGTGACAAGCTGCGCGCCATTTTCACCACCGAGTTGGCCAAGGGCAACGACGAGGTGCTGAGTGTACTGGAGGCCGCCCAGCTCAGCGGCGAGACTTCCCACATCGCCGTGCGTCTGTTGGCCTATCTCAAGGCGTCCCAGCCCGGTGGCAGCCAAGGCGCTGGCGGCGCGCTGATGATCGCAGGGGCGTTGCTGCTGGCGTTCTTCTTGCTGCGCAAGAGCTAGCCTTGCATCCACACGGGCACGCAGTAGCGGCTGTCGCGCTTGTCAAAAAAGGTGATGTCCCGCTCGGTGACGGCGTCGCCACGGTGTGAACTGCTGCTGGCGCAATCGACCCCAAAGACCGTAGACCCAGACAAGGTGGTGACAATCGCCGTGTGTCCCTGTTTGCCGTCGCTGTCGGGGTAGGCGACGATCGCACCGGGTTGGGCCTTGGGCACCTGCACAAAGAGGGTCTGCGTGGTGGCGCAGTCGGTCCAGATGAAGTCCGTGGACAGCCAGTACTCACAGTCGGGCTGGGGGCGACGACTGCGCCCCAACACCGATGCGATGAAGCCAGAGCAGTCGCACTCAGGCGCGGCCCAATCGGGCAGCCAATCGTAGCCCCCGGAACCCAGCTTGTAGGACGTGCCGATGTTGCACCACGAGCGCGCGATGGCGATGATCTGCCCGGCGGTCGAGGGGCGGTGGCCTTGGCTCCACAGCGTGTAGTAGGTGGCGTCACCGGGCCAGCCGTCTGTGACCAGCCCTTGGGTGCGCTGAAACGCGGTCACCAGCGTCCCTCTGGTCGTGAGGTTGAGCGGGTAGACGGGGCCAAGGCCGCCTTGCTGGCCAAGGGCTTGCAGCGAGCGGTAGCTCATGGCTTTCAGTGCGCTGGTCTTGCCTGACATCGGGCCTCCGTGGCTAGGGGAGCCGGTAGACCAGTTTGCTCATCGTGAACGTCTGCGGCTCTTGGGCTTGGCGCGGCTCTTGGGCTTGGCGCGGCTCTTGCGCGGGGCTGGGGGCTGTGACTTGAGCTTGTCGATGCGCGCAGCGCGCTTGATCGCCTGCTCCAAGAAGACCTCCCACAGGGTGGCGGCCATCTCCTTGACCTGCTTGCGCGTGGCCATCCCCCGGTTGCCCATGTAGGCGGCGACGGCCTTGCGCTCGGTGTCGGTCAAGCTGATCGTATGCGGTTGCGTGTTCATGCGTCCCTCGTGCGGTCTTCTTCAGGAAAGTAGTCGTTGTCTTCCATTTCGGCAAGCGCGTCAGCCTTGGTGGCCTCGCGGCGGTGCAGCGTGCCCTCCTCGTCGCGCACGTCCCAGTCGATCTCCCACCTCTTGCGCCCCTTCTGTCGGAAGCGGTTCTTGATGATGTCGTACTCGACACCATCGAGCGCGGTAGTGCGGTAGTGACCGGGGCCGATCTTGATCGTGCGGGGCGCAGGCGGGGCTGTGCGGTGACGGTCCTTGTCCAACAGCGTGGACAACGCCACCTGCATGTGCATGAGGGCGAGGCGCTCCTCGCGGGGGAATCCAGCGTAGCTTTTGAATTGAAAGGTCATCGTCGCCTCATCATCCAGCGTGTTGGCAGCCCGTCCTTGTGGATCTCACGGACGCGGTCTGTGGGCACCGTGGGGGGGCCAATACGCTGGTCATCGGTGCGCGCGGTGATAACGAAGCGCCCCTTGGTGGAGGCGTACTGGCGCTCCGGTTTGACCCGCCGTATGACCTTGCCGCCATCGGGGTCGTGGATCGTCGCCCAGCTACGTCCCAGCGTCAGCACCGGGTAGTCGTGCAGCGTGTAGCTGCCGTCGCCCCCGTAGTAGCCCCGGTCGGAGACATCGCCGCTGATGTCCACCGTGATATCCGCAAACCCCAAGGTCAAGAACGCCTCCACGGCGCGCTTGGCGTCGGGTACGCTGTTGGCATAGGCGGTGCATTCAGCCATCGATCACTCCTGCGCCGCACTCTAGCACGGCGTGGGCACGCTAGCACGCGCCTGTGTGTGTAGTTTGTCGCGTCGCTCAGGGCGGCGGCCACCTAGTGGCAGGTGCTAGAGCCGCGCCCACGCGGTGGGGCCATCAGCGCCGGGGGTGGCGACCACCTCGTCGCCGTCATGGGTGCTGACGTAGCCGGTGGCAGGGATCACCCAGACGTAGCCCAAGCGGCGCAGGAAGGTCACGCGCCCCGCCTCGTGCAAGCGCTTGACGGCCCACTCGACCGCCGCGTCAGCGAAGATCTCAGGTTCGGGGTGAACCCCAAAGGCGCGCAGCCCAAAGGCGCGGTTGGGACTCAACGCCGGGCGCGGCTCACGCGGGCGCGGCTCTGGGAAGCGCACAGGGGCGGCGGGGTCCAGCCCCAGCCGCTCGCCTGCGTCGGTGAGTTTGCCGCCGTACATGGTGCGGACAGGGGAGGGCCAGCGGCTGCCGCCGCTGCGGTGTTCGCGCTCGATCTCCGCGTACACGCGCGCGACGAACGCCTCGCTGCGGGGGTGGTTGCTGTCGGGGTGGTAGGTGGTCATGGTCTGCTCCAGTGAGATGGGGGCTAGTGGGAAGTCTCGGCGTCCAAGGCGCGGGCCGCCTCGCGCAGGGCGGTGCGCGCCTCGGTCTTCCACGCGCGGTCGTCGGCGTCGCACGCATCGTCATACGCCGACTGGGCGCGACGCACCTTGGCGTAGGCGTCCCTCGCGCGCTCGACGTGGGCCTTCTCGATGACGATGGCGTCGCCCGCGACGATGTAGGCACCAAGGACGATGCCCCAGATGCCCCACGCGGGGCCATCACCGACAAGGCCGGTGGCCATGACAAAGGCGTTGATCTGGTCGGTGCGGAACATCCGCGCGGTGTAGCGCGCGAGGCCGGGGGTGAAAAACATCGGCGCGCTGCCGATGCTGATGGTGGTGGGCTTGGTCATGATAGTCGTCTCCAGTGAGAGGGTGAGCTAGATGCGCTCGACGTGGTTGGTGAGGTTGCCGAACAAGGTCGGCGTGCCGTTGACGGGGGGGAAGTAGTAGCGGCCCTCGCCGGGGCGCGCTTGGCCGCCAAAGACGGCCAGCGTCGCACAGATGACGTAGCGGTCGGAGTTGAACCCCGACGTGGCGGTGCCGCTGAGCGGGCACACAAAGCTCTCGCCAGCCTTGACGATGGCGCTCACCGCGCCCTCGACATAGCACGCGCGGGGGCCGTCGATGTCCCGCTGGTATGGGAAGTCAAAGCTGCGGACGTAGTCACCCACCTCGATGCACTTGGGGCAGCGCGGGGGCGCGGCTTGTAAGACCTTGACGGTGGCCCGGCAGCCCGTGCAGGTGGCCAGCTTGTACTCGTAGGTGGGGGTGGGCGGCGGCGCGGTCCACCCCCAAACATCGCCTTGACAGTCTGTCTTTGGTTTCTTGTTCCTCATCGTCTTGCCCTCCTGTGATCTGTTTCGTGACTGGCTCATCCTCAACTCCACGCAAAGGGACGCTTCTTGAGCAACTCGACCTTGGCTTTTAGCGCCGCGTTCTCGGCCTTGAGGCACTTGTTAAGGTCTTCGCTGATCTCAAGACGGCGAAGAGCGGAGTCGAGCCAATCGCCAGCCGAATGCTGTCCCCATGCAGACTCGGCACGCTCGGCTTCGAGCGCGGCGAACAACACCGGGTCAGCCTCCGCAAAGATTGCCCGCATCCCTTTCTCTTTTACTTGCTTGCTCATGTTGTCCTCTCAGTCAGTGCGCCGGCGGCGCGTTGTCGGTCATCGCTACGCGATGGTAACGCGAGGAGCGGCAGATGTATTCACAAGCGGGTGCAATCTTTACAATTGTTCACATTTGGAGCATGTGGCTCATTGCCAACTGGCAACTCTTTTTGCCAGTTGGCACTTATTATTGGCCGTGCAGGAGACACGCGGGGCCGGGTGTGTTACGCGCGCGGAGGCCAACCTTCACGTCGTCCTAAGGGCGGCGTGTACATCGGCGGGATGACAGGGGTTTTGGGCGCTGTTTGGCCCAAAAAGAGCCGCGCCCCGCTGCCTTATGGCGATGACCCTCGGAGAGGACCGGCAGCGAGGCGCAGCAAGCTCAGCGCGCGGACAGGCGCGCTGGGCGATCAGTGAGCAGCGAGCGAGACCAGTCGCCCCAATGGAGTCCAGCCCCCCGCCTCCAACGTATCGGCAGGCTCGGTGTCAGCGCTGACGCCGACCATGCCTTCGTAGCCCGCCGCCAGCCGCTGGTCGGGGCACAACCCCTTGGGGGCGCGCTTGGTGATGTAGGCGTAGCGCACCAGCAGCGTGGCCTCACCGAACACCAGCGCGTCCATCGGCTCGACGCTGATGACGCGCACCCACACGCCCGCAGGCAATCTCCACAGTGTGTCGATCATCGTCGCGCTCCCTTGTAGTAGATCCAGCCAGCGTCCGCAGGCTGCTCATCGCGGCAGCATAGCAGGCCGACGCGAGAAAGTTGCCGGTAGCACCTGCTGCCGGGGCCGTGGTCGTCTTGGACGCGCACAGCATACGCAGACGGCCAGCCGTGCATCCCCGGCGGACAGAAGGCGCTCAGCGCCTCGTGGGCGATGGCATTGGCGGCCAGCCACGTCTCGATCTTGGTCGCCGTCATGGTGCCCCCTGCCGCAACTGGCGGATGATGGCGGCGTAACTGCGGATGTCACGGATCTGCCACGGCTCTGCCAGATCCGTGCCTTTGTTGGCCTCGTACACTTCGCTCACCTCCGCCCACATGTGGTCGATTATGCCGTCCACATCGTCCACCTCTTCGGGCGTCAAGTGCAGGTCCAAAGTGGTGCGCCCCCTATCGCGGTTTGCGCGCAAGTGGGCGCGGATTTGGCGCACGGCAGAGTCCAGCGCAAAGCGGCCCTCCCCCCGGCGGCCACTCAAGTCAGCGTCCAGCAGCTCATAGGCTGAGCGGCTCAGACGGAGCTTGTATTTGCGGGTCGTCATGGTGCCTCCCTGCGCGACGGGCGGTGCGCGTCAGCGGGGAAGACGTAGTTAACACGCGCCCCTGCGGGCGCGGGCAGCACGACAAAGGCGCTGGGCTGCGTCCAGCGGCGCAGAAGCTCACGCCCCGCCCTCTCGGCCTCGGCCTCGGTGGCGAACACACAAGCGTTCGACGCGGGGTCGTCGCGGGTGTTGCCCGTGCCTCCCCCGTACACTCCAAAAATCCATGCGCTCATCTCTCCTCCTTGTGGGGGCCACGACAGGCCCGGCGTGACGCTCGCTTGCGTCGGTCAGGGTGCCGCCCGGCCTTGCGCTGTCGTGCGGCGACAGCGAAGGGGTTGCGTGGGCGGCGCAGTTTGATCGTGATGGGCTTGCGACGCATGATCACTCCTACTGGTCGAAGATGAGCAGGCGCTCGGCGGCGCGGGTCACCGCAGTGTAGATCAGGCGGCGGTAGGTGTCTGGCTCGCGCTTGAGCATCCCCCAGCACGGGCCGTCGTGGATCACACCCACGGTGTGCCACTGCGAGCCTTGGCTCTTGTGGATCGACAGGCAGTAGCCGTAGTCGATGGCCAGCGCCTGCCGTGCTGCGGGCTTCTGCCCCGCCTGCAAGGACTTGGGGCAGTAGGGCAGCCAGCGGGGCTTGCCGCCGCGCTGCACGCCCACGAGGCAAAGCTCGTGGACCTTGGAGCCGAACACCGTCTCGCGCACGCGCAAGGCGCTGACGATGCGGACCTCGCCGTTGCACAAGCCCGTGGGGTGATGGTTGCTGGTCACCAGCACGCGCTCACCTACGGTCAGCGGCTCATGGGAGACGCCCAAGCAGCTACGCACGGCGTCGTTGACGAGGTTGCGCTTGCGGTTGGTGAAGGTCAGCACGACGTGGTCGGTCCCGGCCTCGTGCTGCTTGGCCAGCCAGCGGGCGATCTGCGCGACCGTCGCGTGGTCACGGTAGACGGGATCGTCAAAGTCGAGGCGGTGGAAGTCGCGCCCCTGTCGGATCGCGGTGGCCATCTGGATGATGGGGCTGTCCTGCGCTTGGCGGTGGACCTGCTCCAGCAGCCCGGTGGGCTGATCAAACCGGCACCCCCATGTGTCGCGCACGGGCGGCAGTTGCTCGCGGTCGCCAACCCACAACAGCGTGGCCCCCTTTGGGACATGGCGGCGCAGGTCGCCCGCCAGACGCGAGCCGACCATCGACGCCTCGTCAATGACGATCACCGTACCGGCGTGCCCCACCTGCTGCGGCTCGCTGAAAAGCAACTCCTCATCAATGTCACGGCGCTCTGCGGCGCGCTTGTCGCGGAGCCAAGCGCGGAAGTCGGCCACCGGCTTGCCCCCCTCGCGCGCAGCCTGCACGGCCTTGTCGTAGGCAGCCTGCTCGGCCTTGGTGGCCTTGAGCTTGGCAGCCACCTGCCCGTACAGCGGGCGGTGGATGGTGCTGGTATCCTCGCCGGTCACCTCTGCGAGACGGCGAGCCGCCTTGCCGGTGGGGGCCAGCAAGATCACAGCGCAGCCGCGCTCACGGCAGTCCGCGAGCAACGCACGCATGAGCGTGGTCTTGCCGCTGCCTGCCGGGCCGCTCAGCACGGCCTCGCGCTCGTTGTGATCGAAGAGGGCCGTCAAGATGGCGGCACGCGCCGCCTGCTGGTCCTCGCTCAGGGTGATGGTGGTGCCATCGCTCAGGGTCATGTTCGTCATCGTCTGTCCTCCGGTGACGGGGTGATTACATTCGGCTCGCGCACACGGGGCCAAGGCCCGTGGCGATCGACTCAGGGACGGTCAGGGTGCGCCCGCACCGCGAGCACGACCCCTCGTGCCAGATCTCCATCTGGTCCCACCGATGGGTTGCGCCCAGTCCATAGGGGTTGTCGCGCTCGGTTGCTTCCACCATAGCGAGCGCGCCCCACATCCACTTGAAGGCCCGCGCGCTGGGGGCGTCGGCGGCAACCTTGCTGCCGCGCGTCCACACAGGGGCGCGACCACCTGCGGCGGCATCGTCTCCGACGCTGGCGAACAGGCAGCACATGTAGCGGTAGTCGTCGTCGTTGTTGTTGCCGCTCAGCACGCTCACAAAGATCGGCACGTCCAACTCCGACTGCCCCTCTTTGATCTCGCGAGCGCGCGAGAGCTTGTAGGTGTAGCGAGCGCCGGTCTTGCGGCTCTGCACGGTGATGGTGGCCTTGCCGCCCAGCATGTAGCGCAGGGCGTCGGCGGGGGTAGCTAGCTGTCCTCGGTAGTCGCTCATGGTGTCCTCTCGTGGTGCGCCTCGGCGCGTTGTCGGTCATCGCTGTGCGATGGTAACGCGAGGAGCGGCAGATGTATTCACAAGACGGTGCAATCTTTACAATTGTTCACATTTGGAGCATCGGGCGATCTGGCGCTGGCCCGGTGTGTGCCCACCTGCTAGGCTGTGGGGATGACCCCGACCGCCCCCTTGGACTGCTCCGACCCCACCGCCAGCTTTCCCACCACCGCGTCTCTCCAGCGCTGCGTGGGCGGCGACATGGGAGCCTGCGTGCAGTCTGCGGGCTTTGTGGTGGTGCGCGCTGGGATCTTGGCGACCGGCTTTGCCATCGCGGGCCAGCGCGAGCGCTTGGTGCAGGATGGGCTGATCGGCTCTCTCGCCGTGCAGGCCGGGCTGCTCGCTACGGTGAGCGCTACGGGACGCTCGTGGACCCCGTCAGCAGAGGCTGTGGTCAACGGCGGCCCCCTGACGATCGCCGCGACGTACCTCGCGCGCTCAGCCCTGATCGGCGGGGCGCTGTGGCTCGCGGGAAGCCGCACCAACGTCTGGCGGCGCGCGTTCACAGGCGCAGCGCTCATCGAAGCGGGGGTGTTGAGTTGGGGCGCGCAGCAGCGTCTGGCGTGTCAGCGCGTGATCCAGCGCACCGATGGCTCACGCTCGCGGCATAGGGTAGGCCAGCGCATCGAGTCCCAGACCACCCAGCAGTAGTCAGCCGAGTCGGGGAACGGGCGGGCGCTCATCACCACCACCATCAGCGGCGGGTGCATGTCCCACAGCACGCGCTTGCGCTTCTGCCCGGCGAGATAGCCCAGCCGCAGCAAGCACACCATGCTCTTGGCTTCGCGCAAGCCCTTGTCGATCCACGCGGGCGCGTTGGCGAACGGGGGGTTCATCAGCACATCCTCCCCCGCCCACGAGGCGGCCAAGCCGTCACCCGTGGTCACGTCCAGACCGGCGGCACGGGCGGCTGCCGCTCGACCGGGGTGTAGCTCGATCCCCCGCAGCGGCCACGAGTCGTGACAAAACGCCCCCAGCAGCGCGCCGTCACCCGCGCACGGGTCCAATGTCGGTGGCAGCGTCAGCACCTCCTCGTAGAGGCGCTGCACACACCACGCAGGCGTGCGGTAAAAGTCGCCCAGCGGGTCGCGCCCACGGTCTAGCGTCGTGCTGCTCATCAGATGTCGTCTTCCACAGGGGCCGCTGGCTCCGACAAGCCGCCCTCGACCAGACCAAAGGCGGGCGCGGCCTTCTCCACAGACTCCACCGACTCCACGTCGATCACCGCCGCCACCTCTTGCAGGGCCTTGTGCCCGTCCAGTGGCCAGTGCCATGTGAGCTTGCCCCGGCAGGTGGGGTCGTAGGGCACCGAGACGACCGGGAACATCGGCGGCATCGCCACCGGCTCCCCACGCGGCCCTTGGGCGCGCACCAGCGGCGAGGGGTTGGCGTAACCGCACAGACGCCCGCTCACGTCGATGTCGGTGACCCAAAACAGCATGGCGATCACCTCGCTGTTTATTAAGTTGGGATCGCCCCAGAGGAAGACGACCTTGTCGCCCGGCTCAGGGAGACGGTCAGGCACAGGCAGGTCGGGGTCGATCGGCTTGCTCATCCCCGGCATCTGCACACCGACCCGCTGCACGCCTCGATCAGACCCCGCCCGGCGCACGGCGTCAGCCAGATTGCGGGTTCTTTTGCCCTTGCCCATGATCACTCCTCCTTAAATCAGTTGTTTTTGGGATGGTTTCGCGCCGGGGTTTTGGGCCAGCCCCTGTGTCGCCTCGGCTGAGACGGGTTTTTGGGCCAGCCGCTCCTCGGCCAAGCGCCGAGACAACATCGACCGGCTGATATTGAGACGCTGGGCTACCGCGCGCTGTGAGAGGCCCGCAGACAGCAGGCGATGGGCCTCGGTGATGTCCACGCTCTTGCGAGGGCGTCCACAGGTGATCCCCTCGGCCTTGGCGCGGGCCAGCCCGGCGATCACGCGCTCGCGGATAAGCTCGCGCTCAAACTCCGCGATGGCCGCGATGATGGCAAAGAGCATGCGGCCCATCGGCGTGGACGTGTCGAGTTGCTCGGTGAGGCTCACAAACTCGACCTCGCGCACCCGTAGCTCCTCTAGCGTGTCCAGCAGGTGGCGCAGGCTGCGCGCCCAGCGATCGAAGCGCCAGACCATCACCACGTCACAGCGACCGGCGCGCACATCGGCCATGACCGCGTCCAAACCGGGGCGCGCAGACTCCGCTCCGCTGATCCCCTCGTCCACATGCTCGGCCACGACGTGCCACCCACGGCGCTGCGCCTCCGCGCGTAGCGGCTGTAGCTGTGTCTCTAGCTCCTGACGACCCTTGGTGGAGACGCGCGCGTACAGCGTTACGCCTGCATGACCATCCATGCCTGACGCATCCCGTGAGGCGTCATCACCTGCGTGGCTGCGATCATGTGATGCACTTGCCACGCCCGCAGGTGTGCCTCGCGCACCGCCTGTGCGTGCCGCTGCTCGGCTGCGCGCTTGCCGACGCCGATCGTGATTTTTGCCAGCCGCTCCCACTCGTCAGCCTCCTCGTGCGCGTCGCACACCCAATCGCTGACGGTCGCTACAAACCCCGCCATCTCGCTGGGGTGCAGCAACACCTCCCGATCTGCCATCATGCTCCTCCGCACGCGCCAGTGTCTCCGCTAGCACGTCACCGGGGGCCAGACCTAAAGCGGTGGCCCACCATGCATATCCCTCAAGAGGTATCCCACGCCCGCGCTCCCAGCGCCACAAGGTGTTGCGCGATACCCCGATTCGGTCAGCGAGCGCGACCAGTTCGATCCCTGCGGCCTTGCGCCTCTGCTTTAGCTCTCGCCCGACTTGGCGGCTGATCGTGCGTAGCAGACGAGGCATCAGGACAGCCCCTTGTGCCAGCCGAACGGATCGTCCTTGCCTTGGGCCATGTACCACGCCACGGGGTCGTCCTCCATCATCCTCACGGCCTGCTCGTACCACCCCGCTGGAGCCTTGGCCCGGTCGGTGGGCGTGACCCACTCGTCAAACATCTGCACCGCCGCCACCGCTGCCTTGGCGTACAGGTCATTGTGGACGTGCCACTTGCGCCACCGGGGGTCGTCGGCCACGGCAGCAGCCCCGGCAGCTCCCGGCTGAGCAGGCGACGGTGGTTGTACCGCGTCGCGATGACGACGCGCCGCCCGCGCCTTGCCGAATGCTCGCAGGCAAGCGATGAAGTCCTTGCGTCGCCCGTCTGTCATCCAGCGCCGATGGCTCATCACCACCGTGAGCATCAGCCACGGGGCAAGACCTCGGCGTCGCCAGCGCTTGAGACGATCGATCATGCTCCTTCTCCGCGCATCTGCGCGATGCGCGCGTTGAGACGCTCCACATCGTGTGTGCCCTTGAACTTTTTGAGGTCGATGCCCCGCGCGCGGTAGCGCGAGGCGCGGTCAGAGGCCCAGCCCCGGCGCTGACCGAACTTGTCATCCACGTCATGGGGGTGCAGGGCACGCTCCCACGCCTCGATGAACTCCCACTGCGTCACACTGCGTGCCATATCGTCTCCAAAGCCAACACCCCAGAGTCTGAACAGCAGTTGAATGACCGTCAAGACGTGGTGAGCCGCTTCAGAAGATCAGTCAGCGCGCGGCTTCAAGGCGTGACGCGCAAGCGCTCCGCGCAGATCGACAACTTTCGATGCGCCCTCGCCATCCAGCCCGCTGTCACGGTCCACGTCCCGTCTGCGTTCTGCGTGATCTCGCTTGGTCCCAGCACCACCGGGCGCGGCGCTGCCTTGGGGCAGCAGGCTGTCAAGCTGGCGGTCAACAGCGTCGAAAGCAGCAGCGACCTCGTCGGCCCGGCCCATATCGAGGGCCTCGACCAGCGCCTGCTCGCGATCTGCGATCTGCCCGGCGAGCGCTTCTTTGGTCTTGGCGTGTAGGTAGGCGCGCAACAGTGGCGCAAGCTCGTGGGCAAGTTCAAGCGCCAGCCGCAGCGCTGTCAGAGCTTCCTTGATCGCTGTCAGCATCGTCCTCTCCAGTGGCCTCGCGTACCACCTCGGTGACAGGGTCGAGCGCTCCCGGCTTGACCGGGGCCTTGCCCAGCGCCCAGCGTGCGGCGTCCACCAGCCCCTGCGAGCCGAGATAGGCCATCGCCACTGCCTGCCATGTCCCTTCGGTGATCGTTCCCAGCCAGAGCAGCAGGCTGGCCAGCACAAATGCCGCCAGCTTCTTGCTCAACCATCGCTCTTTGAGATCGCTCATCTTGTTGCCTCCTGCCGTGTCTCTACCTTCACCACCCGTTCGCGCACCTCATCGACGCGCTCGTGGAGCTTCCCTCGGCTCTCGCGCCCAACATCCTGCTCCTTCTCGACCGTCTGCACGCGACGCTCCAACGAGTCGATGCGCGACACCACCCTCTGGGTGTTGCGGCCCATCTGCACGAGCAGGACGCCTACGGCAAAGACGCCGCCAAGCAGGGTGATCACCAGTTCGATGTGCTGTGCTGCCCATGTGCTGCTCATACGCCCCCCAAGCGGAGGCCATAGTAGAGGGCAGAGGGGCGCGCGTCGAGGGCTACCTATGTGCGGCAAGCCATTGCGACAGGGGCATCGTCACCAACACATCCGTGCCGCCGTCCAGATAGGGCAGGAGCATCGCGACCATAGCGGGGTAGCGGTCGGCCTTGTAGACCACCAGCATCGTGCGCCACGCCCCGGCAGGGCGGGGCAGTGCCTTCTTCGCCACAGCAGTGGCCTTCTGATGCCACGCGGCGACGCACTCGACGCTCGGTGGCTTGGCGCACCGCTTGCACTCGATCCAGTAGGGGGTGCCCTCCACGTCGCACTCGATCCCGCGCCCATCGGCCTGTGCGCCGCCACGGCGGCGAGCGCCGGGCCAGATGGCGGCAAGCTCGTTGGCGACAGCGCGCTCAAAGCGCGCCCCCTTGCGACGGCTGTGGTTGCCGCTCATGCCTGCTCCTGCGCGTCTGCGGCGACCTTCAGCACGCGCCAGTACAGCGAGCGTGCGGCGGCCTCATCAACCGGCCCCAGCGCCGGGTAGAAGCGCTCCCAGATCGCATAGGCGTTGGCGAGTGTGGTGCGGTCACGCACCGGGAGCTTGAGGGCGAAGCCCAGCGCGTGGTCAAAGCCATCGACAAAGTCACCGGGGATGGCAGGCACCGGCACGGTCATCTGCACGGCCAGCCCCTTGGCCTGATCGGCGCGCAACTGGGCAACGAGTCGCTCCACCTCGCTCAGTCGGCCACTCCTGATGTCGAGGTCTGCGCGCACGGCGGCAGTGGCGTCGCGCTCGCGGGCCAGAGAGGCGCGCAACTCGGCCACGAGCGCCTCTTGCTCAGTCAGTGCAGCCTCGGCCTTGTCGGCGCGGTCCTCTTGGCGCAGTGCCATCGCCAGCGCCGTGTCGGCCTGATCCACCAATGGGGCACCCACAGGCGGCGCTAGCTCGGCGGCGTCCACGGGATCGACCTGCACCGCTTTGGGAGGTGTCGGCGCGGGCTTGCCCTCAAGGATGTCCAGCACCCGATCAGCCGCCACGCCGCTCAGCGGAGGCGTGGTGGGGTCGCGCAGCGTCCCGGCGAGCAGTCGCTTGCTCCACTTGGCCATCGGTAGTTTCATGTCGCCGCCCTGTGCAGCGTAAGTTTCTAGCGCCGCGTGCAACAGCGCCTCGTCGCCCAACTTCTTCTTCCAGTAGCTGATCTGATCGTACACCTGCTGCTGGCGCATCTTCATGCGCGCCGCGATGGCGGGCGTCTCCAGTCCCTCTGCTCGCGCCCGGCAGATCGTCAACATCGACTCGGCGGTGTACACCTTGCGCTTGGCTTTGCGTCCCATGATCTTCTCCTCTTTCTTGGTAGTGGTAGGGGGCACAGGCAGAGCAACGACCTCGGCCAGCGGGGTGATGCCCAGCCGCGTGAGCATCGCGCCAAAGTCGCGGGCGCGGCAGCGCACGACCTCCATCCCATGGCGCTCCGCGTACCGGCACCCCGCAGACTCGGCTGCGTGGCTGCAAAAATCCTTGAGCAGCAGCAGGTGGGTGGCCCTGCGCCGCTCTTCGGTGTCTAGGGTGTGCCAGCGCGGAGTCCGACCAATGCCGTCCCACCACTGCACCACGCACACCCCCTGCTTGCGCAGCTTGGCAAAAAGGTTGAGGGTGCGGCGGCCCGAACCACCGACCACATAGACCACCCGTGTGTCCTGCTCCCGCCGCTCGCTTCTGTTTACTGGTCGTGCCATTATCCGCTCCGCTTAGATGCGCCAAGCCTGACCCCCTCGCGTCCGCTGTGCCCACAACAGGACGCGGGGGGGCCGGGCTACGGGCTAGCCAGCCGCCACCTCGATGGCGGGTGACAAGTTGCTCTCAAAGAGATCCACCACCTGCGCATCGAGCGCGTCGGGGTGGTGTGCGACGAACTCGCGCGTGGCGTCCAGCACATAGCCGTACACGCCCATGTGGCTCGTGAGGGAGCGCCCGGCGCTGCCCTGCTTGGTGCCCTCGGTGAGGGCTTGCAGCACGCCGTAGTAGCTGCGCCCCGCATCGTGCCAATCCTCATCCCACGCCTTGTAGGCGATGGTCGCCTGCTGGCTGCGGATCACCTTGGTGCCCAGCGCGACGCCCAGCATCTCATAGCCGCGCGTGAGGCTGACCTCGACCTGCTGCATGGCAGCAAAGTGAGCGGTCATCGCGTCGCCGCTGGTGGTCGCCTGACGGATGGCCTGCTCGATCATCACCGGCAGGTCGGCCCAGACGTTGGGCGTGTGCTTGCGCAGCAAGTTGAGGAGGTCGCCCCACAACTGCTTGTTGTCGCAGCACATGACGTTGCGCCCGCCCGCGACCCCCGCAGCCATGGTCATGTTGTAAGAGTTGCGACCGGCGACGCAGAAGTTGTGTCCGTCGCCGCCGTCGTTGTACGTCAAGCAGAAGAACATCTGCTTGCCATTTTGCGCCAGCCCGTACTCGCGGCGCACCGGCTCGCCGTAGCGAGCGACGCGCTGCACCGTCTCGTCGGTCAGGGTGACCAACGCCTCGTGAGCCACCGGGCAGTACGTCTCGGTGGCGTGCGGCACCGGCACCGCACTCAGGTCGAGCAAATCGACGCGCCTCCCGTCCTTCTGTGATCCCATCATCAGTCCCATCTCAGTCTCCTGTGTCAGTGTTCCGCTCGCTCATGCCAGCTAGGCTGCCCACCAGTGATCCCGTCAAGCGAGGCTGGTGGGCAGCAGAGCCGCAGCAGCGCCCTAGAGGTGGTATCCCAGCGCCTCGTGGAGTTTGGTGGCCTCCACCTTCTCAGACAGGTAGTGGGCGTCCATGCCCTCAAAGGCATCAGCGATGCCATCTTGGGTTTCCTTTTCCAGCGCCCCGTCCCAGCCCAGCGCCTCGCGCACGGCGTCCTCGTCGTCCGCGATGCACGCCTCGATGGCATCGCTGCCGTGGTAGGAAACGAACTCCCCAATGTCGATGGCGTCGCACACCTCGGAGGCGCTGACCTCCAAGCACGCGCCCACGACGGTGTCCACGCCCTCGCGCTCGATCACATTCTCAAGCTCCTCAGGATCCCCGATGGTGACGAGGTCGCCAAAGACCTCGCGCAGGGCCGCGACAATCTCGCTGCGGCGATCGGCGGCGTGGTGCAACGCGACGCAGCCCGGCAGGTCCGTGGGTGTGCAGTAGAGAGCCATGGCCTTGGCCAGCCACCACTGGGGCGGGGCCTCGTCCAAGATGGTGCGACGCTCCACCTCGGCCAAGAGCGCCTCGGTGGAGAGGTCGGCGGCGGTGGACAGCGCGGGCTTGAGGGCCTCGGCGGCGACCTCGGTCATGGCGACCTTGATCGCGCCCCACAGGCTCTCGACAAAGTCGGCGGGCACCCGGTTGGGCTGGGGGGCGACAGGGATGGTCGTGTCAGGCACGGTGGCCTCCGGTGTGGTGTTGGTGGTGTTAGACATCTTGCTCTCCTTGTTGATCTCGTTGTTGTTCATCAGTCGCTCCCCCGCGCTTCAGTCGCGGGTTGGTTGGGTGTAGCATCGTCTGGGCTGGTGGTCAACTGTGGGACGCCGCCCTTGTCGAACGCCTCCTCGCCCTTCGTCAAGTAGTTGTCTATGAAGTACGTGCGTACCGGCTCCGCGTCGCTCAGGCCGATCACCTCCGCGATGCGGGGGTCGTGGTCGAGCGCCCCCAGCGCGCAGCGGTGGGAGTCGGCGTAGGCGAGGATCTCACAGGGCTTCTGCCGATAGGGGGTGTCGGTGTGGTCTACGCCGTCCCAGTAGTGACGCCACCGACCTTTGACGCGCCGATACTCCAACCGTCCGTTCACCGTCTGGGCGACGTGGATGGCCTCGTGCGCGGCCATGTTCACCAGCGAACACCACCCCATCCACTTGCGCAGCTTGATCTGGTAGACCACGCGGCCACAGTCAGTGACCGCCACCCCGCTCCCATGGCGGTAGACGCTGGCGTAGCCCCAATACTTCTTGAGCAGCCCCCGCCCCCCAGCGCGCATCTCCACACGCACGGTGAAGTCGTGATGGCGCTCGCGCGGCACCTGCGCTTGCAGCACGGCGCGGATCACCCGCTCGATCACCTCCTTGCGGCGGGCGACGGAGCACCGGGCCCAGCGCCGATGCCCGCGGCGGTCAGTGCTGCGCAGGATGGTGATCTTCAGGGGCTTGCGGGCCATCACTTCACCTCCGACACGCCGTCGAGACGGTGAAGGGGCGTATCTCCCCACTTGATGGTATTTTGGATGGCGCTCAAAAAGAGGCCGTTGAGGTCGTGACGCGCGGCCTTGCAGGCATCTGTGGCGCGGTGGTGATCACCCTTGTAGTACTCGGTGCAGCCACCCACGCACAAGGCGTCGGACACGACTTGCCGCTCGCGCTCGCTCAACGTGATGGTGACCGGCTCGCCGTAGCGGTCGGTGGTCGTGATGGTCACGGGCATCGGTTTGTGTTTGCTCATGTCGTCCTCTCGGTCAGTGCGCCGTGGCGCGTTGTCGGTCATCGCTACGCGATGCTAACGGAGGGGGGCGCAAATGTATTCACAAGCCTGTGCAATCTTTACAATTGTTCACATTTGGAGCATGGGCGTTTTGGCGCAGGTTGTCCTGACCGGCCTGTTGTGCGAGCCTGCTGGGCTTGCTCGCATACGCGGGCGCGGAGGATCAGATGCGCTGGCTACTGGTGATCGTGCTGTTGGGGTGCCCGCTGCTGAGCGGGTGTGACAAAGAGACGCCCAAGGCGGCGGCTAAGGCCGATGGCGACGCGGCTGACCTGCCTGCGGCGGCCAGCCCTGTAGATGGGGCCGCGTCAGCGTCGCCTACGGGCGGCTAGCTGATCGAGTAGCTACCAGTAGCGACTAGGGAGCGCGGGCGCAGCGACGGTGCCGTCGAACGCCTCGATGGCTGCCCGTGTCAGCGGGCCGGGCTTGCCGTCAGGGTCCAGACCCAGCACCTGCTGGGCGATCGAGGTCATCACAGCGATGTGGCGCGTGGTCAGCCGCTGACGCGCATCCTCACCGTGCTGCTGGTCGTGGACGTAGTCGGCGGCGTCGCTCACCGCTGCGCTGCTGTAGGTCAGGGACATGTGGGCACCTCCGCTCGTAAGTCTCCTCTCTCCTTCGCCGCCCGCCAAGACCTGACCACGGCTCTCAAAGAATCGGTAAGCCGTGTTAGGTGTTATCATCAAAAACTTTTATACGCGGGCGTGGGTGGGGGAGTATTAAAAAGTTTTTGCGATCATCACCTAACATTCCGCGCTGGCTAGCACTGGCGCTGCCACGGCACCAGCCGCCCGTGCGCATCGCGCACCGGCTTGGCGTCCTTGCTCCAGCGCTGCATCGCCACCGCCTCGGCGGGGCACGGGATGTCGCCCACGACCGTCGCCATCTCCTCGCTCATCACCTGCTCCAGCCGCGCGGCCACCTCATGGACGTGACCCTGCCGTACCTCCAGCAGGTACTCGTCATGCACAAAGGCCACGGGCCGCGCGACGCCGTACAGCGGGCTGGAGTGGTCCCAGTAGCTCTCGCGCCACAAGCGGTAGCCTGCGCGCTTTGCACCGTGGGCCGCAGGGTGTTGAAACAGGAAGTTCAGCCCGGCGCAATAGGTGCAGCCGCCACGCACAAAGCCGGTCTGTGGGTGGGTGATGGTGTCGGTCGCTGCGGAGTGCAGACGCTTGGAGCGCCACGCGAAGAGATCGGCCACGCGCGGCCATGTGCGCTTGTGGATGGCGATGAGTTGGCGGCACTGGTCTACCGACTTGTTCAGCCCATAGCCGCGCAGGTAGGCCGCCAGCGTGGGAGCGCCCAAGCCGCCCGGCACGCCGAACCCCACCGCCTTGGCAAGCTGGCGGGCTTGCACCACTGCGCCGTCACCCGCTGCGTAGGCGCGGACGACCTCTGAGTAGCTCTTGGAGAGCAGCGCGGCGGCCCCCATCAGGTGCAGGTCCAGACCACGGCGTAGCGCGTCGGCCATCTTGGCGCTGCCAAACATCTGGCACAGCACGCTCGCGAGGCACCGTAGCTCCAGCATCGAGTAGTCGGCGCTGACGTAGACCCAACCGGGTCTTGGCACAAAGGACTCGCGCACGCCCACGCCTGCTGGAGCGCCCGGCACGCTGCGGGGCTGGTTTTGGATGTTGGGGCCGCTCGCGGAGGTTCGCCCCGTGCGTAGGATGGTGGTGTACCGCACATGCAGCGGCTCGGTGGTGCCGCGCAGTAGAGGCGGTAGGTAGGTGGAGCGGATCTTGTCGAGCCTGCCCCACGCCACCAGCGTTTGCAGCGCCGGGTCGTCGGCGCACAGCAGCAGGTCATCGCGCTCGGTCTTGATCTTGCCCGTGGGCGTGGTTCCCGGCACCAGCCCTTGGCGGTGGTAGGAGGCGCGCACGCGCTCGCGGATCGCCCCCATGCTCTTGGTCAGCCCGCCGCCGCTCTTGCGCTTGGCGATCCCCGACTGCACCAGTAGCGGCTCATGGGCTGCCATCGAACGTGACACCACCGCTGAGAGGCGCGACACGGCATCGGGGTCGGTACGCAGACCCCACGCGGACATCGCATGCAGCGCCCATTCGGCGCGGCACTGCTCAGCGAGGGTCGGGGGCATCTCCTTGCCACGGAGCCGGTGCCACAGCGCAGCGGTCACGCGCACGTCCTCGATGGCGTAGTCCACCGCCTCGGTGGGCCACTGCTCGACGGCCAGCCCCGCCAACTCGCCAAAGCGTAAGCGCCAGCCGCTGCCGTCCTTGCCCTCCATGTCGATGCCCAGCGAGCGCTTGGCGCAGGCCGCCAGCGAGTAGCTCCCAGCCTCACGACCGGCGGCGATGTTGACGAGCCGGGCGCACAGCGCGGTGTCCAGCACCAGCCCCCGGTCATAGAGGGTGACGATCGCCTCGCGCAGCCGGGGGCAGTGGTGCCACAGCACCCCCATGTCGAAGGCGACGTAGTGTCCCACCACAGGGGTGGCGCTGGCGAGGCAGCGGGCGAAGGCGTCGCCCACGGTCTGCTCGGCGTCGGGCCATGTCACAAGGACAGGCCCCTGCGCCTGCGGCGACTGAAGAACAGCGCACACAGGGGCAGGGGCCATAGCTCCCGGCGAGATGGGCCACGTCTCCAAGTCGAGAAAAAGGCCGCCCACCCTAGAACGGCACGGGCGCGCTGGGCGTCTCAGGGGCGGTGTACGCGCTCCAGCGTGACTTGGTGAAGTCGTTGCCCGCCTTGGTCTTGATCAAGTAGAACTCGACGTTGGCGAGCGTGCCCGCGACCTCCTGCTCAGGGGCGCACAAGCGCTTGATGAGCGCGGTGTTGACCTCGGTGAGGTTGGCATCGGGCAGGATGCCGCGCACAAACGCCTTGATGTTGGAGAACGCGGTGTTCTTGCGCGTCATATTGACCGACCAAGACATCGTGCAGCCCTCTGGGCGGTCCACGTTGGTGGAGGACAGCACGCGAAGCTCCACGATAAAAAACCACGGCGCGCCCTCCTTGGCGCTCTGCACCAGCTTGATCTCGTTGATCTCCACGGTGTAGATCCCCGGCACGGCATAGGATCCGCTCTCATAGATGACCGCGTCGTCAAACCCCTCAAAGAGGCTGTCGATCACGCTGTCAAGGTCGCTGTTGTTGTTGTTGGTGTTGGTGTTGTTAAACACGACTATCTCCGGTTGTGCGCGGTGAATATGCAGGAGTCGGGCGCGCACACCCGGCTGCTGCGGTGTAGACGGCGTAGCAGACCTTCTGCCGCGCCCCCGTTGCTTGCTCGATGTAGCGAGCGTCGTCTGTGAGCTTGCGCCAACTATCGCGCAGTGCGTCTGTGTGCAGCGGCAACCACGCCCAGACCTCGTCGCGCGCCTGCCCGGCGCGGTGAGTGCGTCCCAGCAGTTGCTCGATGCCCCGCGCGCCGCCTGCGAGGCCCAACAGGGCCTGTGCGCCGAACGCTTGGAGGTTCAGCCCGGTAGCGTGGGCATGGGCCGACAGGCACAGCACGCGGATGCTCTCGTCGTTGACGGCGTGGATCACCTCGTCACCGCCGCGCAGTACAGTCAAGCCGCGCTCGCTGAGCTTGTCGGCCACCGCCACGTCGGCGTACCAGACCAGCACGCGCTCTTTGCGCGAGGCCGCCCAGCGCTCCACGGCCTCGATCAGAAACAGGTCGAGCCACACACACTCAGTGGGGGGCGCGGGGCGCTCTCTGACCGCTGCCCATGCTCGCCACGCGACGTGCTTGGGCTGGCTCGCCCCCAGCGCGGCCTCGCGGCTCACACGCGAAGCGACGAGCAAGGGGCTGTCATAGCCCGCTGCGGCATGGCGGTCCAACTCTTGGCCCACCACACGCCCCCACGCGGTGCGCGCCTCCAGCCACTGGGTGTCCACCTTGCCGCCGGGCCACGCCCAGCGGTAGTAGAAGCCCTTGCTGAGTTGGTGGGCCAGACGCCAGCGCTCCAGCGGCACAGCAGCATCGGGCAGCGGGCGAGCGGTGGAGATCCCCGCGCCCACCACCACCGCGCGCTGGTTGGGGGTGGTAACTGTCTCCAAGCTGGCCAGCGTGGCGCTGATCGACGCCGGGATGGTCACCGGCAGGCGGTCCAGCACCAGCGACGCGCCCACGCTGCTCTGCTCGGTGATCACCATGCCAGCGCTGTGCTTGAGGCGAGAGGCCAGCGCCTCGCGCATCATGGTGCGCCGTTTTTGCACGTCGCGCACGTCCAGTGGGTTGTGGCTGCCGTGGATCTTGCTCCACAGCGGCGCGAACGCCATCCACACCACGCCCGCCACGGGGCGGTGAGCCTCATGGCGACCACGGGCGCGCTGGGCGTCAAAAACGCGGCACCAGATCTTGAGTTGACGCTGGCTGCGCGGCAGCGGCGAGCGCTCGCCCAGCGCGATCTCAGCGAGATGGGCGAAGTCGGCCAGCGAGCGGGTCGTCATCGTGCCAGACATCGCCACCAGCTTGGCGCTGGGGCGCGAGCGAAAGAAGCGCAGGAAGCGCTTGGTGCGGGCAGCGGTGCGGTTTTTGAGGCAGTGGGCCTCGTCAGCGACCACCAGCACGCGGCGTGCGGGGTCGTCGCCCACCAGCGCCATGAACTCGCGCTCACCATCGCGCCGAGAGTAGCGTCCGTAGCTGAGCAGGTGCGTGGGCGGGATGACAAACTCGTTGTCGATCTGGGCCAGCGCCTCGGTCATCTGCCCCAGCGTCGCCGGGGGGCACAACACGATGACCACATCCGCGTCCAGCACCGCGCCTGCGAGCAGGCCGATGTAGGTCTTGCCGTGCCCCACGCCGATAGCCACCACCGCACCCTGCGCCGCTTGGATGTGCCACAGCGCCTCGCGCTGCACGTCCCACAGCGCCAACGCGCTGCCCCGCTTGCGGTAGGGACTCACGTCGAGCATCTCGCTCTCGACCCACGGCAGGTGCATGGCGCGATAGCTCTCGTTCTTGTGCGTGGTGCTGGCGACCCCTCGACCCGCGAACCACGACCGATGTAGAGGAGGTTCTTCTTGGTTCCGACGCTTGGGCAGGCTGGCCATCAGTTCATCGAGCCGTTTCACGAGTCCTCCACCAAGATCACCGCAGGAGCCAGCGCCAGCGCGCGGCTGGATGGCTCGTGCGGCTGCTCGCAGGCGTCGAGTTACGCCCTGACAACGATGTGCGTCCACAGGATCGCCACCTACGAGGTTCTTCATCCGACACGCTCCACCACATGGGGGTAGCGCAGGCGCAACACCTCCAGCGCAGTCGAGGCGCACGGCGTGTAGGGCATCACCACGAGCGCCTTGGGCAGGGGGTTGTCGTCCAACCACCCCACCAGACGTGCAGCGAAGGCCCCCTTCCACTTCCCGAACTCAACGCTCAGGTAGTGGGCCTTGCCCGCGCCCTCGGCAATCCCCGCGAGCAGGGGGTCGGCAATCTCCTCCAGCATGGTGACCTTCTCGCCCACGGGGATGCACCCCACATACAGGGTGCCCGGCGAGCGGCGGGGCTTGGCCTTCTTCTTCTTCTCGACCACCACCTCAACCTTGACGGGGGCGGGGGCGTCGGGGGGGTTGAGCGCGCCCTCATCGGCCTCTTCTTGTGCCGCTGACGGCATACGCTCGATGGCCGAGATCAGCGTCTTTTTGCCGTTGTTGCCGCTGCCAGAGGAGGTGAGTCCCAAGCGCTGGCGGTCGTCAGCTTGTGAATCCTTGTGCTTGCGCAGGCTGGTAAATAGATCATCGGTGGCCATCGGCATCTCCTTGTCTTGTGCTTGTACACTCGTGCATGCAGCGACAAACGGGCACCCCCCGTACTTGCTGCATGCATCGAAGTTGGGGGTCACCGCCGCCGGGTCGTGCCCGCGTGTGACATCGTAGATCTGTTGCACCACCCCACGCACTCGCTCCCAGCCGCGTTGCAGCCCCCGCTTGCGCCACTGCACGGACACGGCGAAGCCTCGGGGCTGCCCGCGTGTGAGGTAGTAGACGTGGCTGAAGGTCACCGGCCACGGCAGGTCATACGCCTGCTGCGCCCACAGCGAGTAGCAGATGGACTGTGGATCGACGCGCAAGTCCTCGGCACTCTTGGCCCAGCGCTTGTCGCTGGTGGTCTTGTGGTCGATCACCGTGGACAGAGAAGGCAGCACCAAGTCCACGCGGCCACGCATGGGCAGCGCCGCCCCTTGCAGGGTCATGGCCTCCTCGACCTCTTTGTGCAGCGTGTCGATGCCCTTGGGCAGGTGACCAAAGCCGCCACGGGCGATCAACACCTCTCGGGCCAACAAGGGGTCACCGGCCCAGCGCCCCTCGGTCAGCCGGGCGTCCAACACCTCATGCACGCGGGTGCCAAGCTCGGCAGCGGGCTTGGCGGGTTGGGGGAGCGCGAAGCGCTTGGCGAAGAAGTGCTTACGTTGACAATCGCGGAAGGTGGCGATCTGGCTAGGGCTGACATGCTCTAGGGGCGTCAGCGCGCCGCCCAATGATCGGGCAAGCGCATCGGCAGCTTGGGGAGTCGTCACTATGTCCTCTCGCTTGTGCTTGTGCTTGTGTCAGTCGTCGCTCGTTGAGGGGTCAGTCTCAGATGACCGTGCCTCGCCGTCAATAGCTGGCCGCGCGACTCAAAAAATCTGTCAGTGCATCAGGTTGCCGAACAGATCGCTCGCGGGCACCTTGAAGTCCCACACGCGCTGCGTCGTGTAGCCGCTCTTGGACTCGGGGGCCTCTTTACGGATCGCAGACTTGGTGAAGCCCAGCTTCTTCAAGCGGCGGCCAAGGCCGACCAGTGACAGCATGTGGTGGACACCCTGCTGGCGGGCCTGCTCACGGTAGTACTCGTATGCCTGCGTGGTGGTGACGCCATCCTTGTAGGCTACGCGCTCGATGTCCGCGAAGATGCGATAGACATGGTCGGACTCCAGCAGGAGCGCCTTGTCGTCGCTGCAATCGTTGACCAGCAGGCCCGGCTTCTGCGCCGCACGATCAGCGTAGTAGCGGCTGGCGGCTTGCAGGCAGTAGCTCGCGAACGGCACGATGTCCGACTCGATCACGCGCTCGTGGAAGCGGTCGATGCGCTCGCTCTTGGGGATCTTGACGTTGAAGCTCAGCACCACAAAGCGGCGCAACAACGCTGGGCTAGGGTCGAACCACGGCAGGTCGTTGATCGCGAAGATCAGCCCCGCGCGCGGTGCGAGCAGGAAGGGGTGGCCGTACTTGCGCTGCGCGGTGAAGCCGTCGCCCGTGATCACCATCTTGAGGCGCTCAGTCTCGGTGATCGCCTTGCTCTCCACCTCGGCGCTCAAGTTGGCCAGCTTCGCCTGTAGCTCAGCGCTCAAGAACTTACCCGACAGGTCGGCCAGCGACAGGTGGCTGAGCGTACCGGGGGGGAACAGCGCTTCAATGATCGAGATCAGCGTGGACTTGCCGTTGTGCCCCTTGTCGCCGTGCAGCAGGAGCGCAACCTGCATGTCGGTGCCGCGCCCGGCAAGGCACAGGCCCAAAAAGCGGCAGAGCGTCTCGCGCTTCTTCCCATCGGTGTCATCGGGCCACACCTGCGTGAAGAACTTGTCGAGCAGCGTGAGCTTGGGCTTGGCGATGTAGTTGTGCGGCACCTGCGCGCGGGCGTAGTGCGACGGGCTGTGTGGCTCCAGCGACACCCCGCTGGCCGTGCAGACCGCAAACCCATTGGTGAAGGACACCCCCGGCTCCGGGTCAGGAAAGGAGGCGCTCAGCGGCGAGCCATTGGCGCGGGCCAACTTCATCTGGCTGGCGATCCCCTTGCAGGCGCTGTCGCTGATCCGCCAGTTGACCACCGAGTCGCCGCTGCGCACGTTGCAGTCGTTGACGATCCCCGCCATCTGGCGAAGCTGGGCATCGTCGTGGGCCACCCACACGCCGCGCGCGGAGCTATAGCGCCACATCGCGCCCTCGGCGTAGATCATGCGCGGACCAGTGCCCTCTTGCACCGCCAGCGCCCACTCAGCCATGTCCTTGTGCGCTGAACCCATCTGAAAGAACGGCTTGGGCACATCGGGCGGGCGGTCGCGGTAGTACTCCAGTGAGGCGTCGCCTGCATCGACCTTGTCGCTGTTGGGCACCTTGGTCGGTTCCTTGGCCTTATAGCTGTCGGCCACGTCGAGCCGCCCGGCATGCTCCACGATGCCTGCGATCTCAGCCTTGCCCCCGCTCTCGTCTTGCATGGGAGGCGTGCAGACGCGCTTGTCAGCCACCATCACTAGCGCCAAGATCTCCTGCTGTCCCAGCCCACGGGCGCGCAGCGATGCCGCATAGCTCATCAGCACACCGTGGCGCTGACCGCTGGACACCTGCGAGGGCAACTCAAAGCTGCCCCCCGCTGCGACCATCGCGTCGATCGCCTCGTCGGCGGTCTGCGGCTGCTCGTCAGCAGGACCGACACGCAGCGGGAAGACGCCCGGCGACTTGCCGGGGGCATGCACGTCCCATGTCTGCGTTTGACCATCGCGCACCACGCGCGGCAAGCGGTACATGCGTGTCCAGTCCTTGCAGGCTGGATCAGGCTCGTAGCCCGTCCACGTCGCAAAGAGCGTCATGGCTTGCTGGAGGTAGATCTCATAGTGCGGCGGGGCCAACGGCTCAGGGGCGGCGTAGACCACGCGCGCCCCGTGGGTGGTGTGATACCACCACGGCGGCGGGGTGAGCGCTGTCATCGCCGCATCGAAGGCCGCACGCCATTCATCTGTGCTGGGGCGCTTGTGCAGCTTGGCGTCGGGGTCATCCACGTCAAAGGCGAGGATCTCGTGACGTACATTCACACCCTTGCTCGCCAGCGTGTACAGATAGTGCTGGTCGCCGCTCACGCGCTTCTTGAGGCGCGGCATCGCCTCCACGGAGGCCGAGTACGTCACAAAGTGAGCGTCGCTCTTAAAGCCAAAGTCCATCGCGGTGGAGGCGTAGCCGACGATCCCGCCGTGCTTGGTGCTACGACGTAGCTCCTCCCACGCGGCGGGGCCGTTGGCGTCCCACCCTTTGGCGTAGCGATCAGCAAAGACAGTGATAAGGGGGCGTGATGACGGCTTGTCACCACGCGACAGAGTCGGTAGCCTCGGCATTGAGTATCATCCTTGAGCCTCTCGTCGTCTGGTTGCACTTTCGACGGGAGGCTCTTTTTTTGTTCCCCACGGGTGTATCGAAGTGTGCCCCCCGCGTCAAGCCAACGAAGCGTTGCCACATTGCCACATAGTCCCGTGATGTTGCCGCTTCTGTTGCCACGCTAACTCGCCGCAATCACAGAGAGATCTCCGATATTGCCGCCGTTGCTAGACGATCCAAAACTCTCTATAGGGGGGGCTACTCAGGGAAAAATGGAGGTGCCTATTTTCTAATAATGAGCTAGCCCAAAATTACTAGCAATAGTGGTAATGTCCCTAGATCTCAACACCTTGGGTGTGGAGCATAGTGGCAACCGTTGCGGTAACAATGGAGGAAGTGGTCCGAAACCACGGCCCGAAAGTGGGGGATATTCCCCACCTCTATTAAATCTACTCCACTGTGTAGAAGTGGCACTCGCGGAGCGGACACTCTTCTCTAAGCAGCGCCAAGCAGCGCGCGATGCTGCTGTCGCTGCTGCCGTAGGACATCGTCGTATGATCGCATCTACCGCAGGTGACCTCGACCGCGTCGCACTCGCGCCCGTAGTCGTTTTCGACGGTGGTATGATCTACTGTGCAGTCGATTCGCATTAAAGGAGTGGCTGGGGCGGCGGCGACGAGGCGGGGGGGGTTGATCACCCCGAGGATGGTAATTGCCCCAGAACGTCTTGGG